>ENA-ORNY01001817-ORNY01001817.1-human-gut-metagenome-genome-assembly--contig:-NODE-1817-length-11656-cov-4.897854_pt1 | contig 11656 bp, 10 predicted proteins | sample MGYA00242122_ERZ509036 | MGnify/ENA primary metagenome ERZ509036 (study PRJEB26280, sample SAMEA2338696) | human gut metagenome | biome: human gut; feature: human-associated habitat; material: faeces...
GCCTGCGGCCGGCGTCCCGGATTTTGCAGGGGCCATAAAAAGCGGTTTTGCCGGTTGATTCTTGGCCTGCTGTGGGTGGCGCCTTTTCGCAGGAGGGCAACGGCGGTTTTACCCGGTCTTTGAATTCTTACCGCAATCGGTACGGCGGCAGCGGGCGCAATCGCCACAGCAGCTGCCGGTATGGCCCCGGCGGACGGCCCGGAGAGCGAAAAATGTGCCGGTGGCGATTACTGCCAGCAGCAGCCAATCGAGGGGGCCCATCAGAACAGCCCTGTGATGGCATAGGCCAGCCAGCCTACTAGCCATGCTACACCGCATTGCAGGATTACCACGCCGACTGTTTTCACGGTGGAGCCGAGCTCCCGGCGGATGGTGGCTATGGCCGCCACACAGGGGGGATACAGCAGGGGAAAGACCAAAAAGCTGATGGCGGCCCGGGGAGAGAACATCCCGGTGACGGCCGCACCGCCCAGCAGGACCTCCAGGGTGCTGACGACAGATTCCTTGGCGACAAAGCCAGAAATGAGGGCGGTGGCGCAGCGCCAATCGGCGAAGCCGAGGGGGGCGAAAAGGGGAGCGATCCATTGGCCGATGAGCGCCAATAGGCTATAAGAGCTATCCGCCACGACATTGAGGCGGGTATCGAAGCCTTGCAGGAACCAGATGATGATGGTGGCCAGGAAAATGACAGTGAAAGCGCGCTGCAGGAAGTCTTTGGCTTTTTCCCACAGCAGCAGTCCCACGCTTTTGGCACTGGGGAGCCGGTAGTTGGGCAGCTCCATCACAAAGGGGACGGGCTTGCCGCGGAAGGCGGTGTGGTTCATGATGAGGGCCGCCACGATGCCGATGAGGATGCCGAGAAGATAAAGGGCGATCATCACCAGGGCGCCGTACTGCGGGAAAAATGCCGCCGTAAAAAAGGCGTAGATGGAGATTTTGGCAGAGCAGCTCATGTAAGGGGTGAGGAGAATGGTCATTTTGCGGTCGCGATCGGAGGAGACGGTGCGGGTGGCCATGATGGCCGGCACCGAGCAGCCGAAGCCGATGAGCAGCGGCACGATGCTGCGGCCCGAAAGACCGATGCGGCGCAGCGGCTTATCCATTACAAAGGCGACACGGGCCATGTAGCCGGTGTCTTCCAGGATGGAGAGAAAGAAAAACAGGGTGACGATGATGGGCAGGAACACCAGCACGCTGCCCACGCCGGCAAAGATGCCATCGATGATGAGGCTGTGGACCACCGGATTGATGCCGTAGGCAGTGAGGGCGCCATCGACCAGGGCGGTGAGCGCATCAATGCCGACGGCCAGGAGATCGGAAAGACGCTGGCCGATGACATGGAAGGTGAGGTAGAAGGTGAGAAACATGACCGCCAAAAAGGTGGGAATGGCGGTGTACCGGCCGGTAAGGATCTGATCGAACCGGACGGAGCGGGCGTGCTCGCGGCTTTCGTGGCACTTGGTGACCGAGGCGGCGACGACCCCTTCGATGAAGGTATAGCGCATATCGGCCAGGGCGGCATTGCGGTCCAGCCCGGTTTCGTTTTCCATCTGGACGATGCAGTGTTCCAGCAGCTCCTTTTCGTTTTCATCCAGCCGCAGGTCCTTTTCCAGCGTGTCGCCCCCCTCAATGAGCTTGGCGGCGCAGAAACGGGTGGGGACGCCCAGCCGTTCGGCGTGATCCGAGATGAGGTGGATAACGGCGTGCAGGCAGCGGTGGACGGCGGAATCATCGGTGCAGAAATCTGTGACCTTGGGTAGGATTTTGCCCCGGGCGACGGTGAGCGCCTGGGTGATAAGCTCCGATACACCCTCGCCCTTGGCGGCGGAAATGGGTACCACCGGGATGCCGAGGGCGGCGCTCATTTTTTGCACATCGATGGAGCCACCGTTGGCGCGCACCTCATCCATCATATTGAGGGCCAGTACCATGGGGACCCGCAGCTCCAAAAGCTGCAAAGTAAGGTAGAGATTACGCTCGATATTGGTGGCATCCACAATATTGATGATGCCATCCGGCTTTTGATTCAGGATGAAATCCCGGGTGACGATCTCCTCCTGGGTATAGGGCCGCAGCGAATAGATGCCTGGCAGATCGACGACGGAGCAATTTTTCTCGCCCCGGATATCGCCCATTTTCTGATCGACGGTGACGCCGGGAAAATTGCCGACATGCTGATTGGAGCCGGTGAGGGCATTGAACAGGGTGGTTTTGCCGCAATTCTGATTGCCGGCCAATGCGAAGATCATATTTCCGCGGCCTCCTTTACCTCGATCTTTTGGGCTTCCTCCACCCGCAGGGTCAGCTCATAGCCGCGGACCCTTATCTCGATGGGATCGCCCATGGGGGCGACCTTTTGCAGGGTGACGCGGGTGTGGGGGATGAGGCCCATATCCAAAAGGCGGCAGCGCAGCGGGCCATCGCCGCCCACGGCCGTGATGATACCGGAGGAGCCGGTTTTGAGTTCATTCAAAGTCATAGTGATAATCCTTTCCCTTGACATGTGGCAATTAAAATTAGGATAGACTAATTTTATTATAAGGCGGCAAAAATATCAAGTATCCGACAGGGATCGGGCGGTATTTTGGGCGGAGGGCTTTGTCCATTTGAGGCGGGACTGGCATTTTTCTGTCGGCGGGGCATACCCTCTAAAGAGAGAGGGGGAATAAGTGATGCTGGGAGCAATGGTACTGACGCTGCTGGGCGGGCTGTGGCTGCTGACGCTGCATGTTTCGACTTCAGGTTCATTCCCGCGGCCGCTGACGGCTAAGCAGGAGCGGGACTGCCTGGAGCGGATGAGCCGAGGAGACCGGGCGGCACGGAACGAGCTGGTGGAGCACAATCTGCGACTGGTGGCGCACATCGTGAAGAAGTACTACGCGGTGAGCGGGGAGCAGGATGATCTGATCTCGATAGGGACGATAGGGTTGATAAAGGCGGTGGAGACCTATAACTTGGAGAAGAAGACAAAATTCGCGACTTATGCTTCCAGGTGTATTGAGAATGAGATTCTGATGTATTTTAGGGCGCGAAGGAAGACGGCGGGGGATGTTTCATTGGAGGACCCGCTGGATACCGACCGGGACGGCAACAGCCTGACGCTGATGGAGCTGGTGAGCGATGAGGAGGATATCATTACACGGTTGGACCTGACGCTGAAGGCCGAGAAGCTGCGGGAGGTCTTTGGGGTGCTGGAGGGACGGGAGCAGCGGGTGCTGCGGCTGCGCTACGGGCTGGATAACCGGCCGCCGATGACCCAGCGGGAGGTGGCCAGGAAGCTGGGGATCTCCAGGAGCTATGTTTCCCGGCTGGAGAAGCACGCCATAGAGCGGCTGCGGGAGGAGATGGGCAAGTAAGGGGAAAACAGAGGGACTTGCCGTTTGGGGAAAAATACGCTATGATGGGGAAAAGTATTTTTCCCGGAGGTGCCAGTATGCATATTCCCGCCATAGCTACCAGTGAGATGGAGGTATTATCCTTTGCCGAGGCGATGCGCCAAAGCGGCCGGGAGGCGGACTACGATACCGGCCGGTGGCTGTATGTGCCGGACTTTTATACGGAGTACCGATATGTGCTGGGAACCAAGGGAGAGAAACCGCTTATCTGCATTGGGGTGAACCCCTCCACGGCGGAGCCGGACCACCTGGATAATACCCTGAAATCGGTGGAGCGGATCGCGCTGGGAAATGGGTACGACAGCTTTATTATGTTTAATGTGTACCCGCAGCGGGCTACCCGGCCGCAGGATATGGCGCAGGAGCGGGATGAGCGGCTGCACCGGGCCAATATGGAGGCTTTCGAGTATATTTTGGAACTGAGTAAGGAGCCGACGGTATGGGCGGCCTGGGGGAACATCATAGAGATGCGTCCCTACCTGAAAGGCTGTGTGCAGGATATGATAGCGGCCGGAGAGCGGCACGGCGCCCGGTGGGTCACGGCGGGGAAGCGCTCGGTGAAGGGGCACCCGCACCACCCGCTGTACCTGAAGAAGGACAGCGGGCTGGATCCCTTTGATGTGGCGGAGTACTGCGAACGGTGCATATGAGCTGCGGCAGGGAAAAGGTAGGCGGGCGCACCGGAGCGGGAAAGGGCTGCCCGAAGCGCAGCGGAGGCGCGGCCCTGGGGAGCGCAGGGGTGCCCGCCGGGGGTGGAGAGCGCGCGGAAGAATGAAAACAGCACCGAGGAGCAGTTCCACGGTGCTGATTTTGTTATTCGTTTGGTTCCTGCGGCAGGGGAGAAGTTTTGGCGGCTTCCAGCTCCTTAAACTTGGCCTGCATGGTGGGATTGTTTTTCGTCAGGCGCTTGACTGAAAGCTCCTGGGCTTTATCATTGGCCAGGCGGAGATTATTTTCGGAGGAGAGCAGGGCGTCCTTGGTCTTTTGCAGGTGGTCGATGGTTTTATCAATCTCCTCGATGGCGGTTTTGAACTTGCGGCTGGCCAAATCGTAATTGCGGCCGAAGCGGGTCTTGAAGTCGTTCATTTCCTCCTCGAAGTGGGAGATATCGATATTCTGATTACGGATCTCCGCCAACTGCCGGCGGTATTCCACCGTATGGAGTGCCGAGCCCCGCAGCAGGGTGATGATGGGAATGAAGAACTGAGGACGGATGACATACATTTTGGGGTAGCGGTAGCTGACATCGGTGATGCCGCCATACAGCTCGCTGTCCGGCTCCAGCAGGGAAACCAGGACGGCATATTCGCAGCCCTTTTCCTGACGGTCCTTATCCAGTTCCCGGAAGAAATCCTCATTCTTTTTTTTGCTGGCGGTGGTATCCATCTCGTTTTTCATCTCGAACATGATGGAGAGAAATTCGATGCCATCGGAGGTGGACTCCCGGAAGATGTAATCGCCTTTGCTGCCGGTGCGGGCGTCGTTGTCCTTCTCAAAGTAAGCGTTGGGGAAAGCGGCGGACCGCAGACGGTTGAATTCGATCTCACAGTGCTGTTCCAGCGTTTCTCCCACCATTTTGGTGGAAAGGCGGGTTTTGAGGTCCTTATAATAGGCGATGACCTCATCCTTGCTGCTGAGCTCCCGCTTGTAGCTTTCCCGCAGCTCCTGCTCCTTTTCCCGGCTGGCGGCTGCGGCTTCCTTCAGCTGATAGGTCAGCTTATCGATTTCCCGCTGACTTTCGATCAGTTCGTCCTTCTTCTCAGAGGTCACTTTTTGGATGGCTAGCTCCCGCTCGGTTTGGGCTGCGTTCAGGCGGGCCTGTAGTTCAGTAATGGTCTGATCCCGGGCGGAAAGATCGGCGGTCTGCTGTTCCAGGGCTTTCTGTACGGCCAGCTCCCGCTGGGCCTGCTGGGAGAGAAGCTGGGCCTTCAGTTCTTCGATCTGCCGCTGCAGCTGGGCCTCGGACTGCTCCTGAGAGCGGGCGGCCTGAGTGCGTACCAGGGCCAGATCTTTTTCTTTTTCGGCGGCCAGTTGCTTTTCCCGCTGGGCCAGCTCCCGGTGAAATTCTTCATCCCGTACCTGACCCACGATGGCTGCATAGCCGGATTCATCCACGGTAAAGACTTCGCCGCATTTGGGACATTTGATCTCGTGCATAGCCGTACCTCCTGGTGAACTTACTGGATGTGGCCCATGGCGTGGCGCTTGATGGCTTCCATGGAGGCATCGCTGATGACATGCTCCATTTTGCAGGCGTCCTCCGCAGCGGTCTTTTCGTCAACGCCAAGTTTGACCAAAAAGCTGGTGAGCAGGCGATGACGCTCGTAAATCTTTTCCGCCACGGCCTGGCCGGATTCAGTGAGGGTGATGCCGCCATCTTCCGCCACATGGATATAGCCCCCCTGCCGCAAAATGCCGACAGCGCGGCTGACGCTGGGCTTGGAGTAGCCCATTTCCTCTCCGATATCGATGGCGCGGACAAAGCCTGTGCGCTGGGAGAGAACAAGGATGGTTTCCAGATACATTTCGCCGGATTCCTGCAGGGACATAAGGGGCACCTTCTTTTCTTGACGGATATATTTATTTAAGGATAGCATAAAACGCGGTCGGTTGCAAGGGAAGCGGGGGGAAGAAAAACTCCCTGCCCGAAGGCAGGGAGAATGGAGCTGGAAACGTGACTTGAACACGCGACCTGCTGATTACGAATCAGCTGCTCTACCGGCTGAGCTATTCCAGCATTTTTGAGGTTACTAAAGTATTCTATCATACCAGCTGGAAAAAATCAATCAAAATTCATGCACAGTTCATTTACTTTCGCGGCAGTGGGCACTATAATAAAAATATACCCCATTTTAACGGAGAACGAACAGAATGAAGAGAGTAACGGCGCTGCTGCTGGCAGCGATAATGATAATAACAACCGGCCTGATAACACCGGCCATGGCGGCGGAGGATGATGTGCCGGAAACCTACAGCAATGCCTATGTGGTGATGGACGCCAAGACCGGGCAGGTGCTGCTGCAAAAAAACATGTACGAGAAGGAGTATCCGGCCAGCATTACCAAGATACTGACAACAGCGCTGGGGCTGACCTACGCCAAGCCGGAGGACCGCATCACCGTTTCTCAGGAAACGGTAAGCGATGTATGGAAGTGGGGCGAGACCACCCACCTGGCGCTGGAGCCGGGGGAGATCATTACCCTGAAGGATGCGCTGTACGGGGCGATGGTGGAATCCGCCAATGACTGCGCCAATGCCATAGCCCAGGCGGTGAGCGGGAGCCTGACCGACTTTGCGGAGCTGATGAACCAGCAGGTGGCGGCGCTGGGACTGAGCGATACCCACTTTACCAACGCGCACGGCCTGCCGGATAAGGACCACTATACCACTGCCTATGATATGGCGCGCATCACCCGGTGGGCGATGACGGTGCCGGGCTTTGAGGAATATTTCTGCGCGACGGAGTATACCATCCCCAAGACCAACAAAAAGGATGTGGCAAGAAACATCGGTACCCACCACCATATGTTGGTGGAAAGCGCTTACTACTATCCCTACGCTAAGGGCGGCAAGCTGGGCTGGACCACCGAGGCGCAGCATACGGCGGTGACCTGGGCGGAGAAGGATGGACTTTCTTTGTTGTGCGTGGTGCTGGACTGCAGCGACAAGTGGGGCAAGTACAAGGACACCATAGCGCTTTTTGATTACTGCTTTGAGCGGTACAGTATGGTTTCGGTAAAGACCGATGAGATAGCGGCGTATGATATCCCGGTGGGGAGCCTGACCAATACTGCCGGGATGGTGCATATAGCGGCGACGGGCGACCTGGATGTGCTGGTGCCGAAGGGAACGGCGGTAGAGAGCATCGCGCTGAAATATAATATCCCCAGCCGGTACAAGGTGGGGGAACGCATAGACCCGCAGGTGGAGCTGTGGTGCGGTGGTGAGCTGGTGGGAACTTTCCCAATGGAGTACACTGTGGAGACCTATGCCCCCGTGGAGGATGTGCCAAAGGATGATGTCACGACGGCCGGCAGCGGCTCTGTGGTGCTGACGGTGCTGAAATGGATTGGCATAGTGCTGGGGGCGTTGATCGTGATCCTATTTGTGCTGCGGGCGTACTTTATGGCGCGGCGGCGCCGCCGTGCCAAGCAGCGCAGGCGAGCTCAGCGCCGGCGCATGAACTGAATATTCGGCAAAAAATATAGGGCGGGCCGCTGGGCCTGCCCTATATTTATGCAACTGCACAAATATGGGGAAAATGCATCCTTTGCGGCAAATTGACTGGACAACTTTCCCCCAAATGAGTTACAATAAAACAGTGTGCAAAGATGAAGTAATGGGCGGGTGGATGCCCGGAGGAGAAAAAGACATGGATATTTTTGCGCTTCTGCGGCTGGTGCTGGGTCTGGCTTTTTTCCTGTTCGGTATGAATGTGATGTCCAGTAACCTGGAAAAGATGGCGGGCGGTAAGCTGGAGCAGCTGCTGAAAACAATGACAGCGAGCCCATGGGTGAGCCTGCTGCTGGGCGCGGCCATTACCATAGCGGTGCAGTCCTCCTCGGCGGTCACGGTTATGCTGGTGGGTCTGGTCAATTCCGGGATCATGAAATTTGGCCAGACGCTGTATGTCATCTTCGGTGCGAATATCGGCACCACGCTGACGGCGTGGATCCTCTCCCTTTCCGGCATTCAAAGCGGGAATGTGTGGCTGAAGATGCTGAAGCCCGAAAATTTCTCGCCCATTTTAGCCATCATCGGCGTAGTGATGATGATGGTGTGTAAAAACGATAAGAAAAAGAGCATTGGTACGGTGCTGGTGGGCTTTACAGTGCTGATGTACGGCATGGTGGTGATGAGCGACGCGGTAAGCCCGCTGGCGGAGATGCCGGAGTTTTCGGCGATCCTAGCGGGGCTGCGTAACCCGTTACTGGGCCTGGTGGTGGCCACCCTGTTTACCGCCGTGATCCAAAGCTCGGCGGCCTCGGTGGGTATTCTGCAGGCGCTGGCGCTGACCGGCAGCCTGACCTATGAGATGGTCATTCCCATGGTGATGGGCCTAAACATTGGTACCTGCGCCACCTCGCTGATTTCCAGCATTGGGACAAGCTACAAGGCCAAGCGGGTGGCGGTCATCCACTTTTCCATCAAGGTCATTGGTACTGTTATCTGCCTGCCGTTGTACCTGTTGATCACCTCGGTGCTTCAGCTTGATTTTATCCATATTGCAGTGACACCATGGAATATTGCCATGGTGCATACCATCTATAACCTGGCTATTACCGCCATTTTGATGCCATTTACCAAGTACCTGGTGAAGCTGGGCAAGTGGCTGGTGAAGGCCAAAGACGAAACGGCACCTAAGGACTCCATGCAGTACGCGCCTGACCTGCTGCTGCTCCGCTCCCCTTCGGTGGCGCTGCAGGAGTGTGACCACTATACCTTCCGGATGGCCGGGACGGCAAGGGATTCGCTGGAACGGGCGATCTCGCTCATCGGCGCCTACAATGAGCAGGACGCCGAGGTGGTACTGAAGCAGGAGGACACGCTGGATCTGTATGAGGACCGGCTGGATACCTACCTGGTGTACCTTTCCGCACAGGCGCTTTCCCAGCAGGATAGCCGCCGCGTGGGGAAAATGCAGCACGCCATCGGGGACTTTGAGCGGCTGGGCGACCACGCCGTGAACCTGGTAAAGGCCGGCAAGGAGCTGGAGATCAAATCGCTGTTTTTCTCGGAGGAGGCCCGGCGGGAGTTGGGGGTGCTTTCCGCTGCGGTGCGGGAGATTTTGCAGTTGACAACCGATTGCTATATCAATACCGACCATGAGATGGCCCACCATGTGGAGCCGTTGGAGCAGGTCATTGACGCACTGACCAAGGAGATCAAGCAGAATCATCTGGCACGCCTGCAGGCGGGCCGCTGTTCCATCGAGCTGGGATTTATCCTAACCGACCTGCTGACTGACTATGAACGGATTTCCGACCACTGCTCCAACATTGCGGTGGCGGTCATCGAGCTGCAGCACGACGCGCTGGACTCCCACCGCTACCTGAACGAAATGAAGCGTGACAGCGATGCGTTCCGGGAGATGTATGTGAAATTCAGGGAGAAATATACACTGCCGGAATCGGCCTATATTGCCAGACAGGCGGCGGAATATCGCTGAGCACAGAGGAGGATCGCAGGGTCCTCCTTTTTTTACCCAAATAGGCCGGTGTGTCCCAAATTAAGATAATGTTAATATTCCCGGATGGAAATAAGGCGGCCGCGATGCTATAATACCTCTTACAGCTTTTTTCGCCATACTGTAAATGAGGAAAAGGAGAAACCTATGACGATCTTGACGCCCATTTTGATCTGTCTGGCCGTAGCGGCTATCCTGGGAGCGCTGTGGCTGTTTGCGCCGGAGGCCGCCCTGCAGGCAACCATCTCGGTGGGGGTGATCGCGGCTTTGGGCATCAGCGGCGGGATCTTTGGGGAGCTGCTGCCCCGCCGGTGGTTTCACTGGGATCGCTTCCCCTACAAGACCTGCGCATGGGAGAAAAACGGCAAGATCTATGAAAAAATGGAGATCCGCAAGTGGAAGGACAGGGTGCCGGATAAAAGCCGCTGGGGTGGGCATGAATATGCCAAGACCATTCGGGGGCAGAACGACGCCGAAAACGCTACCCGACTGCTGCAGGAAACCTGTGTGGCGGAGCTCATCCACTGGGTACTGATGCTGGCGACGCCGCTGGTATTTGTCTTTGCTCATGGACCGATGGCGGTATTGGTAGTGCTGCTGTATGGGTTCTCTCACATTCCGTGTATTATCATCCAACGGTATAACCGGCCGCGGCTGTGCGCCCTGCTGCGGCGCTGCCAAAGAAAGGGGGCCGAAACGACATGAAAGTTCTCATCCTGACCTGCAATACCGGCGGCGGACACAATGCCGCGGCGGCAGCCCTGCGCCGGGAGCTGGAATCCCGCGGGCACACCTGCGCGGTGGCGGATGCTCTTTCCTTTGGGCCCAAGCATTTCTCGGAGGTGATCAGCCACCTGCACACCATTGCCTACCGGTATTTTCCCAAAATATACGGGGCGGGCTACCGCAAAAAAGAAGAGCGGGTGCTGGGGGAGGACGAGACCTCCTTTGAATACAAGATGAATGCCATTTGTGTGCCGCAGCTGTACCGCTACCTGCTTTCGGGCGGGTTTGACGCCATAGTGACGCCGCATGTGTTTCCAGCGGAAATGCTGACCAGGCTGCGCCGGAAATATGAATATAAAAAGCCGTTTTATTTTATCGCTACCGATTACACCTGCAGCCCCTGCGTGGATGAGATCACGCCTGATTACTGGGTCATTCCGGATGAGCGGCTGATCCCGGAATTTACTGCCCGGGGCATCCCAGAGGATCGTCTGCTGCCGCTGGGTATTCCCACCAACCCGGCAATGGCCGCCCATGTGGACCGGAATGTGGCCCGGCGGTTGCTGCACCTGCCCCAGCAGGGGGAGATGGTACTGGTGATGAGCGGTTCCATTGGCTGCGGGCCGATGACGACCCTGGCCTTGAAACTGCTGCGCCGACTGCCTAAGGATAGCTTTGTGGTGGTCATCTGCGGGAAGAACAAGGGCGACCTGAAGGAGCTGCAGCGGTATGCCAAATTCCTGGAGCGGCTGTACCCGGTGGGCTTTACCGACCGGATGGATCTTTACTATTCGGCGGCCGACCTGGTAGTGGGCAAGCCCGGCGGGCTTTCCTGTACCGAGATCGCCCAAAAGAGGGTGCCGGCAGTGCTGATGCTGAGCGTCCCCGGCTGCGAGAGCCGTAACCTGGAGTTCTTTACCCGCTATGGGATGGCACTGGGGACCGAAAGCGTGCGGGATACCCTTTCTGCCGTGCGGCGGCTGCTGGGCAGCGCAGCCATGCGCAACCGTATGATGCTGGCGCAGCGGAGTATTCCGCAGGGCGCGGTGGCGGCAATCACGGATCTGATAGAAAAGGGAACGGTACCTTTGCCCGCAAAAGAAGAATAATGTTGCATAAAGAAAAGGGAGCCTTTTGGCTCCCTTTTTTGCGTGGGGTTGGCTTAATTGCAGCCACAGCCGCAGCCGCCGCAGCCGTTCGTGCTGGTATCGCCGCAGCCGCAGGTGCGGTAGGCGGAGTGACGCTCGGTAATATTATAGGTCAGTTTATTGTGTATTTCACCAGTATGACATCTGTGTTTACACTGGGCGGGAGCATGATATTCGACGCATCGGTGATAACGCTTGTA
>ENA-ORNY01001820-ORNY01001820.1-human-gut-metagenome-genome-assembly--contig:-NODE-1820-length-11646-cov-6.264861_pt1 | contig 11646 bp, 9 predicted proteins | sample MGYA00242122_ERZ509036 | MGnify/ENA primary metagenome ERZ509036 (study PRJEB26280, sample SAMEA2338696) | human gut metagenome | biome: human gut; feature: human-associated habitat; material: faeces...
CCGCGTCATTGCTCCACTTTTTGTTCACGGTGATGTCCACGTCGTAGTCCGGATAAACGTGATGATTGCGCGTGTTGGTGATGATGGTCACGTTGCCGTCGGTGCTGTAACTGACCGTGTAATCATAGGGCACCTCAGCCTCTTCGATCTTCCAGGTGTGGTTTTCGATGTTCAGGTCGTCGATTCCGCCGTCGCGCAGCTTGCTGAAGTTCGCGCTCCAGCTGGACTTCTCCGTCAGCTCCTTGGTGCAGACCACCTTCCCATCGCAGATCAGGTTGACCTCGACCACATCGTCGGCGTGATTGCCGCTGCCGTCGCTCCACACCTTGCGCACGACCATCAGATCGTCGCTGAAGGCGTTGACCGTGAACACCCAGTCCACTTCGCCGACACGGTAGGCGTACTCGTTGCCGAGCCCGGCGGGAACCGTGAGCACCGCTTCGAGCTTCGCGCTCTTGCCCTTGGCGAAGGTGCCGAGAAGGACGTTATCGGTGAGCTGCGCGGTCTGGTCCGGGGAAGCGGAGAAGATGCTCTGCTTCGTGCCGTCCGCGTTCACGAGATAGGCCTCCATCGTGAGCTTGGAGAGGAAGTCCGCCATGGTGACGACGGTCTCGTCTCGCATTCCCTCGATGTTGGCCTGGTCGTGGCCGTCCTCGTTCTCGAAGGGCTCGCTGTAGGTGAGCGGGTTGCCCTCTTCGTCGTGGGCCTCGGCGCGGATGTAGAGCTTCACATAGTCAAAGCCGCTGACGTTGTTTTTGATCGTGATGTTCTCGGTCAGCTCGTCGCCGGGCATGACGTTTTTGAAGTTCCCAAAAAGGTCGGTGTCCGTGTAGCCGCTGCCGGTGGTCTCGATCACAAGACCGTTGGTACCCTGACGGCTCACCACGGCGTCGGCGGCGAGAGCCGGGACGGTCAGCGCCGCAAGCGCGGCGATGACCATCACGAGGGAGAGGAGCTTCTTCATCGATTTTTTCATGTCGTTACTCCCTCCTTAGTTACCGCTGACAGGCGTTACGCCCCATGCTTCCCGAACGGCCTTGGCCGGAGTGCTCTGCACCGCCGTCGCCAGAATTTCCACGGACAGGATGTACTCCGCATTTTCCGGATACACCACCGAGCAGTTAACAAGGCTTCCGCCCTCGGTGAAATGTCCGGGCGCTACGGGTGTCAGATAGTAGAAATATCCGTCCGTGCCCTTTGTCCACGCTTTGTCCGGATTCTCACTGATTGAGAGTTCGTAGCCGTTCGGGATGGTTCCCTGCGGGACGGGGGCGATGCTCCCGTCCTTGTTGAGCCAGCTTACCACATAGGTGGCGCGGATGTAGGCATCGGTCGTGCCGGTGTTCTGGATTTTAACGTCATTCTTCGTTGTGCCGCCGGGGGTAAACGTTTCGGCGACAGCGCAGGTAACATCCGCATAGGTGAACTTGTTCTCCACCGGCGCTGTTTTGGTCACCAGAAAGGCGACGGTAGAGCCGACCACCGCGCCGATCAGCATGACGACCGCGATGAACAGGATGGCCAGCTTGTTCATGCGGATTCTCGGTTTGTTGTTCGCTTTCGCGTGGGATCCATTATACATGATTGCCGCCTCCTTTCTCAGTTACCGGAATCTGTTTCGATGATCGTTCCGAATACGTTCTTGCTGTAGGCGTCGCCGCCGAGCCACTTTTTGTTGGTACGATCGTTCATATAGTTGACGGTGTTCGTTATTCCGGGCTGCAGCTCGATCTTCTGCACTGCGCCGCCCTTAGGCGTATAGCGCCAGCTCCATGCCGTATCCTCGGTGACGGTGTATTCGCCGATCTTCAATCCCTTGAGCACGACAGTGCCGTTGCCCTGAATGACGATCTTCTTGCTGAAGCCGTTCGGGCCGGTCACGGTGAAGATGAAGCTCTGCATTCCGTCGATTTCATTATAGCCCTGCTTGGTGATTGTCAGGTCGGCAACGTCAGCCTCAAACTTGGCATAGTACGTCGCGGCCTCGTAGCCCTTTACATTGTTGCCGAGGTCGGCGGTCTTCTGCGGGGTGATCTTGTTATTCTCGATCCAAGCCGCATCTACCGCCTGCTTGCATTCCACATCCTTATACCAGCCGACGAACTTGAATCCGGCGCTCGCGGTAGGCGTGGAGCCTCCCGGCGTGCCAGTGCGTACATTGAGCTGGGATTCCTGATAGTTGTCCAGCGTGCCGCAGCCCTCCGGGCCGGAGACCACATACTTGATCTCTACGGTCTGCTCTTCATAGTAGAAGGTCTTGACGTTCTTGACCGCCGTGTTGCCGTCCTCGATGGCGATGTTGATTGCCTGATTCTCCGCACTTACGAGCGTATAGCCGGGGATGGCCTTCGCGGTCTGCGTCACCTGTGCCTGATAGCGGGTAGCGCCGGTAACAGATTCCGCGAGCACCTTATCGGTTGTTCCCTGCTCAAGGAACCGGAACTCGTAGGGATACTCGATGCGGTCGTAGTAGAGGTTCAGGACAAGACCCGCCGCGGTGAGCTCGCCGCTGGCGCTGCTCTTTGTTTCGTTGTAAGTAAAGCCGGGAATGGTCAGCGGGGTTTCGCTGTATGGTTTGCCGATCTCAGCGTTGAGGTTCGTGCTTTTCTGGTACTCCGCGTATCCCTCGCCCGCAATGTTCTGCGTCCAGTGGATGATCTGCACCGGCGCGTGTTCATTGTCCTTGATGTACCAGAAGATGATCTCGTTGCCCTCCGCCGCAAGCACCAGCTGCTTCTGATAGGCGTCCGGGGCGTAGCCGGTGATCTGCTTGAAGGGCTCCGTTATGACCGCATTGCTTGTCGTAACAGTCTTGGGCTCGGCGAGCTGATTTCCCGTGCCCTTTTCGAGATACTTGACGGTGTACTCTACCTTTTCCTTCGCCACATAAACAAAGGTGAAGGTATTGTTTTCGGGCTTTTCGATGTCAATGGTGATGGAATGGCTGCCCACCTTGGGGAAGTAGCCGGACTGATATCCCTCGTTCAGCTCCGTACCGGACTTGGCGTTGAAGGTCTTGGTCGTGCCCGCCAACGCGCTGCCGGTGGTGGGCGGCGCGATCTCCGTGCCGTTCTCCAGCTCATACTTGACGGTATAGGTCAGCAGCTTTTCCGAATTCCACTTGGCATACAGATTCAAATTACGTTTGACAGGCATTTCAAAGTTGAACGCCTGTTCTTCGCCGGTTTCAGTCATATAGAACCAGCCGATAAACGTGTATTCGCCGTTCTTCGGATCCGCCGGCGCACTTACTGTTGTGCCGTGAGGAACATTATCGATCGTAGTCAGCGGCGCTTGATTGCTTTCCATTGCTTCCTTGGTCAGGTAAGTCTTAACTGTGTGGGTCTCAGAAACCCAACGCGGATAAAGCGTCGCCGAATGAGCGGGCATTTTCGCCGTATCAAAGTTCAAGTATGTACCTTCCGCAAAGCTTTTGGATGTATACCAGCCGCCGAACGTATATGCACCGGGTTCCATATTGGCCGGATAATCCGGCACGTAGTATTCGCCCCTCAGCGGCTGTTCATAATACAGCTTTTTTGTTGCTTCGTCTTTACCGAAGAAATTCAGTTCATACTGGTTTCTGGTATAGTAGAAGTTTACAATCCATGCTTCACTATACTTAGTGGAATCAGGGTTAACCATCTCTTCTCCGACACGATCCCCCGCGGTAAATCCAACAAGGGAAGGCTTTGTCTGGGAATCAACCTTCGAGTCATCAACCGTATCATACATATCGCGCAAATAGTAATTTACGCCATTATATTCCGTTGTTTCTTTGCCATCGGGTGCATTATCCAAAACCGGAACCCAAATTTTATATCGGAACAATTTCGGAACGTTCCAATTAACCGACGCACCATTTTCCCAGAAACACAGGAAAGCAATCGTATTATCCGTGGGTTGACCGAAGCTATCTTCCCAAAGAAGCTGATAATCCAGCTCCGAATACTTGCCCTTTATCGTTTGGTTTTCATTATGCTGGGAATAATAGACGTGATGCTCGCCGTTCCATCCGGCCACGGACGCTACTTTGTATGGCCAGTTGCTGTTAGTGCCCAGATGATTCACATTGTTTATTACATCAACCGGCCACAAATCCGTCAAGTCAGCACCGTATTTCGCGGTGAAGGTAAAATAATGATAAGTATATTTGGTGCTGCTAACCGTGGATTCATCCGTTCCGAGAATATACCTCCCACCCTTGTCGGTTTTCAGTTGCGGAAGCGCATCTACGGAGCCTCGTTGGCTAGAACCGGGAGATTTCATAAAATAATCCAGCAGCTTTACTTCATCGCCTGTATTAGCCGATGCTAAAGCACCGAAATTGTAAGTTGAGCCGCCGACTACATAGTACTGCGTGCCGGAGGACATGGCATAGTAGAATTTGAGCGTGAAGTCTTTGCGGTCGTAGTAGACTCTCAGGATGGTAGAACCGTCGCCCGCAACCGTTGCTTCGCCGGTCGTTTTCTCGTCATTGTATATCGCGTATTTCCGCTCGTACTGATCAATGGTAGAAATGCCTGTGGGTATTGCCGTGAAGTTTTTGCCATTCACCGTTGATCCGGTTGCCGCATAATGCTCTTCAAAGGCAATATAATCATACTTTGCAGGATCATCGGCGTCTTGCAGGAAATACTCAACGGTATACTTTGTTCCCTCTGCGCTATTCCAAACAGCGAAATAGGTCTTGTTCTCTGCCGGCATGACGGTAGGAAGGGTAACTTTTTCGCCGCCCTCCGTCTCAGCCCAATAGCCGAAATTGTAACCGGCCTTTTTCGGCTCGCCCACGTTAATAGGCGCGCCGTAGCGGGCGTAGATCGGCTCTACGCCGTAACCGCCATTCAGATTGAACTTCATCAGGAAATAGTAGCGGTCGTAATAAAGCGGTACCTCCGTGCTGCCGTCCGCTGCGATTTTGGTCGTGGTATCGTAAAGCAGTGCGGAAAAACCGGGGTAGGTCTTGGCAAGCTGCTCGCCGACCGCGGATTCGGTATAGCCCGTCTTTGTTTCGGTATCAACGAGCGTGTACAGGTCGTTGGTAACGTTCTGCTGATAATGCTTGACGGTGAACTCGACCTCGGCGGGCTTATAAGTGACAGTGTAGGTCTTTTCTGCGGAAGCATTAACTTCAACCGCTGCCTGATCCGGCGTGTAGCCTACGACGACCGGGCTGGTGATCGTCTGCGTATAGGTGCTGCCGGCGGCAACCGTGGCGCTCCACGGATTGGCGGCCTGCGTGCCGTTCTCAAACTGGTATTTGATAAGAATGGTGTAGGTTGCGGGCAGTACTTTATCGTCGTCCTCATCCTCGCCGTTGTCGGACGGGGCGGGGTCGTTTACCGGGGCGGGGTCGGCGAGAGCGGCCGGGGCGACATTCGCCGTCAGGTCATTTGCCGGGGCAGCGTCCGGAGCCGGAGCGGCGTCGGGAGCCGTGGTCTCTTCCACGGTCTGCGGGGGGATGATGACCGGCTCGCCTACCGGCTCGGCCTCGGAGATGACGGTGGGGGCCTTCGGAGCCTGCGCCGGAGCGGAGACGGGCGTTTCGTCCGTGATCTGCACCGTGACGGTGTTCGTGTACTTCACAACCTCGCCCGCGGTGAGACGGCAGCGGAGATTCGCCGCGCCGCCGTACAGCAGGTTCGCCACGAGCGCGTAGCTGACGTCCAGCGTCACGCCGTTCGCGCCGGAGATGTTCGCCCACACGTCGCCGCCGACCTGGATCTGCCACTGGTAGACGCCGGAGCCGGTGGAGGCGACCGCGGTGAGCGCGAGCTTATTATTCTTTGCAAGATTGACCGTATGCACAACAAGCCCGTCAGAGCCGTAGACAAGGAAATCCTCGTCGGCAGCGGCGGGGGTGATGAGGGCGGCGGTCACGAGGCCGAAGGAAAGAGCGCAGCAGAGAAACAGCGCTAACAGCTTCTTTTTCATTTCACGACCTCCTTAAGGATTTCCCGGAACGGCTGTCGGAACTTGTGTCGGCTCCGGCACCGCCGTCGGCTCCGGCGGAGCAAAGCTCGGCCAGCCGGCGGCGGAGAACACGTCCGTGCCGTTGTTGTCCGCCTGCACCGCGCCCACTCCCACTTCCACATACGCCGTGGAGTTCTGGTACTCGTTGCCCATCTCCGGGGCAAACGTTACCGTGGTGAAGAGCGGGACGGTCGTCTCGCCGGGGGCGAGAGCGCGGTTATAATAGTAGTACCCGTCCAGATACGTCCAGTCCGTTTCGTTGAAGTCGAGCGAGACGTACTCGGGGGGCAGCGTCTCTTCGTCGGCGCCGTAGACATCGAGCTGCACCTGCGCGCGCACCCAGACCGGGGCGGTGCCGGTGTTGCTGATCTCAACGATCTTCGTCACTTCCGTGCCGGGCATGACGCCGGTGCGATCCTCGAACGGCTCGGTGCGGTCCTCGTTCGCCCATTCGTTGAGCACAATGTTCACACCACCGCTGGTGATGACATTGTGCGCCTTGGTGTCTGCGGTGAAGTATGCCAGCGTGTTCGCCGCAAGTATGGCGACCAGGATGGCAAGCACCGACAGAATCAAGAATTTTCGCTTCATTGCTTTTACTCCCCTCAGGCTGTATTTGCAATTATTTCTTACGCTTTTCATGGCTCTTCAGACCATAGGAGAACATCTGCATTTGCCTTAGATGCTCTCCTATGGTCTGCACCCACGGGGGTGCAGACCATATTCGACTGGGTATGTGGAGGGATGTCTCTCCCTCCGTCAAGCCCTTCGGGCTTGCCACCTCCCTCGTCAGAGGGAGGCTTTTTTCATTGGCCCCCTTGTGCAAAGGGGGCTGTCAGCCGTTCCGGCTGACTGAGGGATTGTTCCTTCGTCTTGCCGATACGGACAATCCCTCCGGCGCTTCGCGCCACCTCCCTTTACACAAGGGAGGCTTTACGGGGAATTACTGCCAGTTGGAAGCAGCGCCGCGCCACCTCTCCTTTCAGGGGAGGCAAGGGGGGCGGGAGATTACTTCGCGTCGTAAGCCGCGAAAGCGTCTTCCCAAGTGTCGAAGCCGTCAGCCTGAATGGCCTGAGCAACGACCTTCACGCTACTAAAGCTCCCCGCATCGGCACTGGCATTGTCGATGCCGGCAGGAATGATAACTTTCTGGAACATGGCGGTGGTATCAGCACCGGAAGCCAGCTTGCCGTCATACTTCAGGATGAACTTCGCATCGAACTGACCGATGGTGAAGGTGTCGCCACGCGTAACGCCGACAACGCTCCAGCCCTCGCCAAGCGTGCCAACGAGAAGCTCCAGGGATTTCTCATAGCCCGGTTTGGTAAATTCAAAGCCAGATTCGGGATAGTAAGCAGCGCACAGGTTCATCCAGTTGCTGACGTTAACGGTCGCGCGGATGTAGGCAGCGTTCTTGCCGGTATTGTGGACGATGGGGTCCTTCGTGACGACAGCGCCCGGGTAGACGTTATAAGCGTTGGAGGTCACGCGATCGCCGGTCGGATCATTGACGTTGGTCTCATCGAGCTTGATCGCGACGTTGCCCATCGTGAAGGTGTTGTCGACGGTCTTGGTATCGGTCAGATAAGCAAACGTAGCGCCGATGGCGGCAAGAGCCACAAGCGTCATGCAGAGAAGAATCGCAACAAATCTTTTCTTAGTCATGGAATTATGTCCTTCCTTTATTGGTCAGCGCTCCCGAAAGAGCGCTGACCTGTTATGTTTAGGAATTACTGCCAGTTGGTGGCGGGAGTGCCCCAGGGGTTGTACTGGGCGCCGAAGGCAGCGGTGATAGCGTCGGCAGCGTTGTCAAAGCCCTCAGCCTGAACGGCGACCGCGAACACGGGATAATGCACCGTGCCTTCCAGAATGGAGAGGTCAGCATCGGGGTGGCGAGGATCGATGTACTTGCCGTCCTTCATATCCACGTTCTTGTCCAGATACACGCCGCAGATAAACTGCACGGTGGTATCATCGGCCGCGAGGGGCTGGTAGTAGTCCGCGAAATAGACGTTGTAGCTGACGCCGTCCATGACAGTTTCAAAGTACTGCCACTTGCCGTTGTTCTTCCACTTCCACTCATTTTCGTAGGTGGTTCTGCCGTCGACATTGCCGAAGTTGCCGTGCAGAATGTTCATGCCGGCATTGAAGGTTTCGCCGAAGCCGTCGTCCAGATCGGAGGGAACGGCATAGTAGGCGCGGATCCACGCGGCGGAATTGCCGGTGTTCTTAATGGTGACGACTTTGTCAATGTAGTTCTTCGCCGCGGGCTGGCCGTTGGGGTACTTTTCGCCCTGCGCGGAGCCGACGATCGGCATCAGGACCTTGTTGCCTTCGTAGGGAACGAAGCCAGTGTGATCCTCATTGCTCTGCTGTTCGATGAGCTTGATCTTCACGCTGCCGGCGGTGAAGGTGTTGTCGGCCTGATCGTTATCGGTGAAGTAAGCAAGAGAGGCGCCCACAACGGCGACCGCCAGAAGGGCGACGCAGAGGCACAGCGCGGTAATCTTCTTCTTCATGTACTTGGTACTCCTTCTTTAAGTAATTAAGGGTCGCTATTGCTTAGGGGTTAGTAGGCTGAGGGATTTTCGACCACGCAGTAGCCGCGTCGGCGATATTCTCCTGCTGCACGGCGTAGGCCGTGATCTTCAGGGTGGGGTTCGCCGTCGGGATGTTCTCCTTGGTCAGGGTTTCGCTGACGGTGATCTCGTTGCCATTGATAACCTCAAAAGAAGTATCAGCGGTCACAGCGTCAACCAGACGGTAGTAAACGCCGCTCTCCAGCTCTGTCCAGTCGCCAGCGATCTCGTAAGACATGCCCGTAAACGTACCTACCTTCTCAACCTTGACGAACAGGTAGCAGGCCTCGGAGCCAGCCTTAACAGTGACCTTCGGGTCCTTCTCGATGACCGTGCCGGGGATGACCTTGTAGTTCGTACCGGTGGTCTCAGCCAGAGCGATGTCGATATTGCCGTAGGTAAAGGTGTTGGTCACGGTATCGGACGTGGCGACGAGCCAGGCGACGGTACCTCCTGCCACACAGCCGATCACAAGAACAAGCGCCAGAAGAGCGATAAACGCGCGGCTGCTCACACTGCGGCGACGGTTTGCAACATGCTTCATTTTCATTCTTCCTCCTTTCTTCCGTTATTGACAGGGAAATCTGTTATTTCCATGGATAACGATTATCCTTTTCCCTTTGGTTTATGCGCGGGGTGTCAGGGCTGCGGCGCAAAAGCCGCCCACGCAGCACCGGCGTTGGCAAAGCTGCCGGCCTGAATGGCTTCGGCAACGACCGTGATCTGGAAGTTGTTGAGCTTGGCAAGCTGCTCGCCGGTAGCCCATTCGGGAACGGTGATGTTGTTGAACAGGACGGGGAGCTTCACGTCGCCATTGGGAGCGCCGACGGTCTCGTTGTAGTAGAAGTAGTAGGTCAGGGTGTCAGCCGTCTTGTCATACGCGAAGTACTTGGCGTTGCCGAGCATATCTTCGGTATCGACCATGTTGTCAGGAATGATGCCGTCCCACTTGGCGGCGTTCGCTTCCACGAAGTTCACCATGCGGATCAGAGGGAACGCGTTCTCGGCGCCGGTGACCTCATCCGCATACTCGGGATCGGTGCAGAGGGCGATGATCTTCGTCGCGTTGTTGAAGGTGACCTTCATGCGAACGTAAGAATCCTCGCTGCCTTTCAGAACGGTGACGGTCGGGTCCTTGGTGTATGTAGTGCCGGGCATCAGCTTGTAGCTGTTTGCCTTCACGCGGGGGCCGTTCGGGTTGGTGACGTCGGTCTCATCGAGCGTGATCTCGACCTTACCGACGGTGAAGGTGTTGGTCACGGTGTCAGTCGAGGTCAGGTACGCCATCGTGCCCAGCACGGACGCCGCGACGAGCAACACCGCACAGAGAGTCAGGAGCAGAGCTTTGCTTTTCGTTTTCATGTTGCGAAAACCTCCTAAATTAAAGCTTTCTATAGGGAGCCTTGCGGCGTTGCCCTCATCTTTTGCGGACGTGACGGCCCGCGGCGGGATTGCCCCGTTTTTTTTCGTCCTCCCCGACGGTCTCGCTCTTGCTGTCCGGGGCGAAGATGTCCGGCAGGAACGTCAGCATCAGGAGCACGGCTCCGGCCGAGATGGCCACATACATGCCGGGGGGATGCTGGATGTAGTTTGCGACGAAGCCGAGGTACGGGATGGTGAACACCGGCGTGCCGATGACGTTCTTGTAATGCACAAGACCGCCGTCTTCGGTTTCGTTCGCGTCGCCCTTCGTGCGGAAGCGGACGACGGTGGAGTCCTCCTCGTCCGGCACGACGCCGACGACGCGGTGCGTGGCGATGGTGTTTTCATCGAGCATGAAGGTGATGACCTGTCCGTCCTGAATGGTGTACGGGTCCACCTTTTTCACATAGATCAGCGAGCCGGTGTGGTACGTCGGCTCCATGGAGCCGGAGAGCACGGTGTACACCTGCAGACCGAAGAGCCTTGCGCCGACGAGCAGCAGCGCCAGCAGCACCACGAGCGCCACCAGAATGCTGCTGATGACATTCCACGTTTTTCTGATCGAGCTTTTCTTCATAACAGCGCCGTATCCTTTCCCGCTTCCTCTGTCAGTTCGGCACGGAAGTGGGGCGCGACAAAGCTGTAGATCTGCTCGAAGGTCCGTTCCGTTGTAATGTCGTCGTTTTCCATATCGCCCGCCATGACGTGCGCGGCAAAGGCGAGCATGGTTTCAAATACCTGATGCATGAGCATATCCAGATCCGTCTCGGGGCGGAAGAGGTATGCAACGCGCTGGGTCAGCGTGTGGTAGTATTGCCGCTGCCGGTCGCGCTCGTAAGTGTAGAAATCGGCGGAGCTGTAATACCGGAGATAGAAGATGCAGTCATCCCGCTTCTCCAGAATGAATTTCCACGTCCTTTCCCAGAGATGGAAGCAGCGCTCCCGCCACGGGAGAGGTTCGGCGAGCACGTTCGGGAACTCCCGGTGCAGAAACATGGCGAGTCCCTCGTCTCTATCATGCAGCGCTTCGGCAAGAAGCTCGTCCTTCCCCTTGAAGCATTTATAGATATATGCTTCGTTGAGGCCGGCATCGGCGGCAATGGCTTTGGTCGTTGCCTTCACGAGGCCCTTTCGGGCAATAACACGGATGGCGCTTCGGATGAATGCCTGTTGAATTTCTCTCTGTTCCAAATGGGTACTCCTATGCAGGGTTCTGCGATCAGAAAAATAAGTGGTTACTTACGGCGAGGGGGAAAAACAGCAAATCCGCCCCCGTTTTGCCAAAGAACGGGACGATTTGCTAACAAAACGGCGAATTCTTATCGTGGAGTTCACCCCTCTATGATATGGGCATTTTTCATTATGCAGCGTCAGTATAGCATAGGGAAAGTGAAAAAAGCAAGACTTTCACCCGATTTTTTCATCATTATTCCGGTTAAATTTTTTGTTACTTCTTAACAGCTGTAAGTTTCTTTACACGTGTATATGTAACTGGCATGTATTCCAGTATTTCCGGGCAGTCGAACTGGCAGTCAGGCCATTCCGGTATTTTTTGCCGCAGTCAATTTACTATATTATAAATAAGAAGGAGGCATGAAATGTGTCGAAGGGTGAAAATATTTTCCAGCGGAAGGACGGGCGCCGGGAGGCGCGGTGCAGCAAGGGGTATGAG
>ENA-ORNY01001824-ORNY01001824.1-human-gut-metagenome-genome-assembly--contig:-NODE-1824-length-11626-cov-7.907268_pt1 | contig 11626 bp, 8 predicted proteins | sample MGYA00242122_ERZ509036 | MGnify/ENA primary metagenome ERZ509036 (study PRJEB26280, sample SAMEA2338696) | human gut metagenome | biome: human gut; feature: human-associated habitat; material: faeces...
GATTTACAATACCTCTCTGGCCGTGATGCCGCAAATAAAGAGCAGTGAGCTGGCCGTGGACATCGCCGAGCTGGAGAAGAAAAAGGCGAAAGGTGCTTTCCTTCCTTCGCTCTCCATGAACGCCGGGCTGGGTACCGGCCATCTTTCCGGAACGGATTACGCTTTCGGTAGCCAGATCTGGAATAGCTTCAACGAGAGTGTCGGATTGACGATCAGCATCCCTATCTTCAGTAACCGCCAGTATAAGACGGCCTATAACAAGGCGAAATATGCGATTACCACCAGCCAGTTGGAGTTGCTGAATGCCCAAAAGCAATTGCTGCAAACCGTGGAGGGGATCTATCTGGACGCTACCTCGTCGCAGACCCAATATACCTCGGCTACCGAACGCTTGAGTTACGTGAAAGAAAGCTATAACTTGATCGATGAGCAATTCAGCCTCGGTATGAAAAATACGCTTGAGCTATTGACGGAGAAGAACAATTATCTGACCGCCCAGCAAGAGCAGCTACAAGCGAAATACATGGCCTTGATGAGCGTTTCCAGCGTGCCCTTGAGGTCGGCCATGGTGACGCCCTTGTCGATGACCAGACCCTCGATCTGGTGGAACATCGGAGAATGCGTGGCGTCCACCTCGTCCTTGCGGTAGACGCGGCCCGGAGCCAGAATGCGGATGGGCGGCTGGCCGATGGCCTCCATGGCGCGGATCTGCATGGGGCTGGTCTGCGTGCGCAGAAGGACTTCCTCGTCGTCCGTCACATAGAACGTGTCGCTGCGGTCGCGGGAGGGGTGGTTCTCGGCGATATTCAGCTTGGTGAAGTTATAGTCGGCAAGCTCGACCTCCGGGCCGTCGAGGATCTTGAAGCCCATGGAGATAAAAATATCCTTGGCCTCGTCGAGCGCCTTGTTCATCGGATGCCGGTGACCCAGCTGGACAGGGGTTCCGGGGATGGTCACGTCGATGGCCTCGGCCTCCAGTCTGGCCTCCATGGCCTTTTCTTTCAGTTCGGCGCGGACGGTTTCGATTTTTTCCTCAATGGCGGCGCGGACGTTGTTCGCGGCCTGACCCATGACGGGGCGCTCCTCTGCGGACAGCTTGCCCATCGTCTTCAAAACGCCGGTCAGCTCGCCCTTCTTGCCGAGAAAGCGCACGCGCAGCGCGTCCAGCTCCCCGGCGTCCTTGACGCTTTCCAGCGCGCCGAGCGCTTCCTGCCGGATTTTTTCGAGTTGTTCCTTCATAAACGAATGCTCCTTTTCGTGATAATACAAAAAAATAAGCCCTCCGCCCGGAATCGGGACGAAAGACCATGCTTCCGCGGTACCACCCGCTGTTCGCAGAAAAATCTGCGCTGCTTTCTGCCCGGTAACGGCGGCAATAACCGGCGCGTCCTAGTAGGGGAGTGACCCCCGTTCAAACGGCAGCTCACGAGAGAAAGCCCTGCGGCCCAACCGGTAGGCGGCTTCCAGCAAAACCCGCCCTCTCTGTACCCGGCCCTATCGGACAGGACAGCTCGATCCTCGCTTTTTCCAGATATCAGATGCATTTTAGCACAACAACCGCCGTTTGGCAACAGCTTTTTCGGAAAAAGCACAGAAAACCCGGCGGCTGCGCGCCGCCGGGAGAAATTTCTTATTGCAGTCCCTTGCCCGCTTTGACCTTGTCGAATTCCGCCTCGATCTGTGCGTCAGGCTCTGCCGTGAGCAGGGAGACGGCGACGATCACGATCACGCTGAAGACGAACGCGGGCAGCAGCTCGTAGATGCCGAACATCCCGCCGAGGGGCTTCAGAACGAGCTTCCAGAAGAAGACCATTGCGCCGCCCGCGACCATACCGGCGATCGCGCCCTGATATGTCGTGCGCTTCCAGAACAGGCACAGGAGCATCAGCGGGCCGAAGGCCGCGCCGAAGCCCGCCCACGCAAACGACGTGATGCCGAAGATGGTCGAGTTGGAGTTCCAGGCGATCGCCATGGCGACGATGGTGATGAGCACCAGCGTGATGCGCGAGCACCACATGACCTGCTTCTCCGTCGCATCCTTCTTGAACACGCCGCGATACAGGTTCTGGCTGACGGCGCTGGCCGAGATCAGCAGATACGAATCGGAGGACGAGATCGCCGCGGCCAGCACGCCCGCGCAGGCGAAGCCCGCGAGGATCGGCGGCAGATAGGACGTCGCCGCGTCAATGAAGATATTTTCCGCATCGTTGTTGGACAGATAATCAAGCCCCGCGACGCTGCGGCCCACGACGCCGATGAACACGGCGGCGGCCATCGAGATCACGACCCAGATGATCGCCACGCGGCGGGAGCGGCCCAGCTCATGCTCGGAGCGGATGCCCATGAACCGCAGCAGCACCTGCGGCATACCGAAATAGCCAAGACCCCACGCAAGGCAGGACGCAATGGACAGCGCGCCGTAAGGACGGCCTGCACCAAAAACGTTGACCTCTGTGGTCGAGGGCGTCGCCGTGCGCACCATGGAGAAGAAGCCGTCAATGCTCTTCGCGTTTTCGATGACTGTGTTCAGTCCACCTGCGGAAACGACCGACAGGATCAGGATCAGCACCAGCACCGTGACCATCACAACGCCCTGCATGAAATCGGACGCGCTCTCGGCCAGATATCCGCCGAGGAACGTGTAGGCCAGCACGAACACGGCAGCGACGATCATCATGCCGCCGTAGGAGAAGCCGAACAGATTTGCGAACAGCTTGCCGCACGTGGACAGGCACTGCGCCGCGTAGACGCTGAAGAAAATGATGATAATGAGTGAGCAGATCGTCATGATGATCTTTTTCTTCTCATGGAAACGGTTCGAGAAGAAGTCCGGCAGCGTGAATGCGTTCACGGCGATGGAATACCGGCGCAGCCGCTTCGAAACAATCAGGAAGTTGAGGTACGTGCCGATGGCAAGCCCGATGCACGTCCAGCCCGCGTCCGCAAGGCCCGTCCAATACGCAAGGCCGGGCAGGCCCATCAGCAGATAGCCGGACATATCGGACGCCTCCGCGCTGAACGCCGTGACCCACGGGCCGAGGCTGCGTCCGCCGAGAAAATACGACTCGGCGTCCTTATTCGCGCGTCCGGCAAAATAAATGCCGATGCCGACGACAGCGGCCATATACAAAATCATGGCCAGCAGATGCTGCAGATTTGCTCCACTCATAACGCATTTCTCCGTTTCTTTCTCTTGACACATTATAAATATTCATGTATAATATCAAGAAACTTCATAATATGCGCGTATGATAACACGTTAAAGTGAAAAAAGCAAGAGGTTTTTCAGTATGGATACGAAAAAATATGAGGCTTTTGAAAAAACAGTGGAGCTGCAGTCTCTGACAAGGGCCGCGCAGGAGCTGGGCCTTACGCAGTCCGGCGTCAGCCATATGCTCTCCGCCATCGAGGCGGAGCTTCAGCTGCCGCTTTTGAAGCGCACGCGCACCGGCGCACGCCTCACGCCGGAGGGCGAGCAGATGATGCCCTATATTCACGAGATCGTGCGGCAGGAAAGGCTGCTGCGGCAGGCGGCGGAACGCCTGCATACGCTCGTTACTGGCAAGATCCGCATCGGCACGTTCACCAGCGTCGCCACGCACTGGCTGCCCGCCATGATGATGCAGTTCCAGAAGGAGCACCCGCAGGTGGATTTCCAGCTTTTCAACGGCGACTATCATGATATCGACACCTGGCTCGGCGACGGCAGCGTCGATCTTGCGTTTACAACGCTTCCCGCCCGTCCTGGCTGCCGCTGCACACCGCTGTACGAGGATGCGCTGGCCGCCGTCCTGCCGAAGGGGCACCCATTGGGGCAAAGTCCGGTCTGCCGGGTCGAGGAGCTGGCAAAGGAGCCGTTTATTTCGCTCCTGGAATCCTCCAATCATGACGTGCGCCGTGCGTTTCATGCAGTCAAGGCCCGGCCAAACATCCGCTTTGAGACGAAGGATGATTATGCCGTTATCGCCATGGTCCGGCAGGGACTGGGCGTGAGCATCATGCCGTCCCTGCTGCTGCGCGGCAACACAGACGGCGTGGAGATTCGCCCCATCGACCCGCCCGCCAGCCGCACCATTGCTCTTGCCGCTGCGACCGATGCCCCTGCCGCCACCCGCTTCGCGGACTTCGCAGTCCACTGGGTCAGAGAGAACACATAAAAAACCGGGCCGCTGCGGATTCGCAGCGGCCCGGAGCATTTATTTCCGGCTCAGTCGGGCTTCCATATAGTTGTGCGCGGCAGTTTCAAATTCGTCGGCAAGGGGCGGAAGCTCCACTTTGCCATATTTGCGTTCGAGCGCAAGCTTGAGGATCAGATCGGCCAGCTTCGGGTTTTTGGGCAGCAGACAGCCGTGGGAATAGGACGCGAAGACGTTTTTGTAGCGTGCGCCCTCCGTCCCGTCCTCGCCGTTGTTGCCGTATCCCTCGAGGACTTTGCCGAGCGGCTTCACGCCGGAGCCGAGATACGTCTTGCCGGAGTGGTTTTCAAAGCCGACAATTTTACAGTCCGCCTCGTCGCACGTGAACATATAATTGCCGATCATACGCTGCTCGGAGCCGACGGTGTAAAGATCGAGCGCGCCGGTAAAGTCACACTGCTTGCCGTCCCAGGTCTTGTAATACTGGCCCAGCATCTGATACCCGCCGCAGATGGCGAGCACGGGCACGCCGTCCTCGATGGCGGCTTTCAGCTCTGCCGTCTTTTCGCCCTTCAGATCGTGCATCAGGATCTCCTGCTCAAAGTCCTGTCCGCCGCCGATGAAGAGCAGATCGCAGCCCTTCGCGGCAAGTTTCACCCCGATGGGGACCGGGACAATGTTTGCCTGCATCCCGCGCCATTCCAGCCGCCGCTGCATACACAGGACATTTCCGCGGTCGCCGTAGAGGTTCAGAACGTCGGGATATAAATGATAGATGTTCAGTTCCATAGCTTACTCCCAGAATTGCTTGTAGCCATACGTTTTGCTGATCGTGCCGCGCAGAGCCAGCATGGCCGTGTACGTCGGCATGACGAAGACCGGCAGCTTATGCGCCGTCGCCTCCTCCATCAGCGCGCCGTAGTCCTTCTGCACGTGCAGCTTTTCCTTCGGGAATCCGGCGTAGAGGAAGCGCAGGGCCATATCCTCCGCACGCGTGCCGGACAGATAGACCTCACGGAGCGTATCGCCCATATCCGTCAGACGTTCAAAGGCCACGTCCCAGATCCAGCTGACGTCGCGGCCGTCCTGCGTCCGGTCGTTGAGACAGGCGGCAAAGACAAACGGCTCGGTCCGCTGCGTCAGGAAGCTCAGCACCTGGTTGCAGCCCGCCGGATTCTTGATCAAAATCATGCGCACGTCCGTGCCATTGATCTCGAATTTCTCCATGCGCCCAAAGCCGCAGGCAAAGCGGGACAGCGACTGCGCCGCCTTCGGAAGCTCCAGCCCCAGGGCCTTTGCTGCCGCCATGGCCGCGCAGGCGTTATAAATATTGTATCCGCCCGGCAGATTGACCGTTGCGGGGATCTCCGTTTCGCCGTCGCGGAAGACGACCTCGGAGCGCTCCTCGTCGCTCAGAATGACCTTGCTGACGCAGATATCCGGCTTCGGACGGGCATAGCCGCAGCGCGGGCAGCGGTAGCCGCCCAGATGGCCGTAGGTCACAAAGTCGTATTGATATTCGCTCTTGCACTTGATGCAGTACGGCGCGTCGGAGAGGTCCGAAACCTGCCCCTCATAGAGCGGCGTGCTGATGCCGTAGAAAATAACGGGGTTCGGCACGTCGTCGTGCAGGCTGGTAATGAGCGAATCGTCCGCGTTCAGGCACAGAACGGCGTTCGGACTGTTCTGCGCGCCGACGCGCAGCTTGCTGAGCGTATGCGTGACCTCGCCGTAGCGGTCGAGCTGGTCGCGGAAGACGTTCGTGTAGACGATCACCTTCGCGTCGACATATTTGCTGATGAATTTCAGCGCCGCCTCGTCCGACTCAATGAGCGCGTGCGAATATCTGCAGCGGCCCGTGAGCGTGGAGTGGACGGCGAATTCCGCCGTGACGCCGGACAGGAGGTTTGCGCCGGATTTATTTGCAAAGTAAGAGATTCCAGCGTCCTGCCACGATTGCTCGATCATGCGCGAGGTCGTGGTCTTGCCGTTGGTGCCCGTGACGATCACGGTCGTCACGTTCCTTGCAAGTTCACCCAGCAGATTCGGGCAGAGCTTGAGCGCCACGCGCCCGGGAAAATCCGTGCCGCCTCTGCCCAGCAGGCGGATCAGGGCCCGGCAGAGCTTGCAGGCAAGCACTGCGGTCATCACTCGTAACTTCATATCACACTTATATCATATTTTTTCGCAAAACTCAACTGGTTACGAAAGATTTACAAAATTGTGCTTGTAATGGTTGTCATAATCTGATATAATGCAGTCGAATTGTCTCGAAAATGTGCCGTTCCGGTCCGGGAACGGAAAAAAGGAGTCTGTAAACCATGCGAAAGGCAAGAAAACCGCTGTGCCTGCTGCTGTGCGCCGTGCTGCTTCTGTCCATGAGCGCGGCCGCGCTCGGCGCGAACAACAACTACAGCAGCTGGTTCCAAACAAACTATGACGAGATCAACAAGCTCGGCCTGATGCCCGCGTCCTTTAACGGCCTTGATCTGACCAAGGACATCACGCGCGGCGAGATGTGTGAGCTGGCCGTCTACGCATTCGAAAAGGCCACCGGCAACGACATCGATATGTCGAACGAAACGTTCACCGGCTTTACGGATACGTCGGATGAGAATATTGTCAAGGCCCATCTGTACGGCATCGTCAACGGCTATGAGGACGGCTCGTTCCGCCCGAAGCAGCTGCTGACGCGGCAGGAATTCTTCAAGCTCATCGAGAATTTCTGCACGGCGGCTGCGTTCTCCCCCAAGGCGAAAGACGGCGCGCTGAACGGCTTTGCCGACGCCGGATCGATCTCCGCATGGGCGAAGGAGGCCGCGCAGATCTGCGTGAGCTATTCCTACGTGCAGGGCACGAAGCTTGGAAACGGCACGTATCTGAACCCCAAGGACAACGCCAGCCGGCAGGAAGCCATGACGATGTTCCTGCGCTGCTATAAGACCATCCAGTGGTTCTACGATGAAAACGTCAAGAGCGCGACGGTCGTTGTTGACCAGATCAATCTGAACGTCACCGTCACGAGCATCAGCAAGACCATGTACGTCTGCCAGACGGGTTATATCAACGTCCGCGATTCCTGGACGACCGGCAGCACGAAGGTCGGCGAGCTGAGCTACAACGCCGCCGTCACCGTCACCGGCATCACGACTACGACCTCCGACGGCCACCAGTGGTACCGCATCAAATATAACGGCATTACGGCCTATGTCCGCGCAGACCTGCTCGCCGATAAGAAGGACAGCACCGTCACGCCGGGCAGCGGCTCCGGCTCCGGCAGCGGCGGGACCGTCTCCGGCTCCGGCACAGCCAGCGAGATCGCGAACTTTGCTATGGGCTTCGTCGGCTACAGCTACGTCTGGGGCGGCTCAAGCCCGTCGACCGGCTTTGACTGCTCCGGCCTCATGTACTATGTCCTGACGCAGTACGGCTACTCCATGAAGCGCGTCGCCAACGACCAGATGACGCAGGGCACCTACGTTTCCCGCAGCGACCTGCAGGTCGGTGACCTCGTCTTCTTCGGCTACAGCGGCTACGCGAACCACGTCGGTATGTACATCGGCGGCGGCAACTTCGTCCACGCCTCCACGCCGTCCACGGGCGTCCGCGTCAACTCGCTTGACGAATCGTATTACAAGACCCGCTTCCTGTGCGGACGCCGCATCATCTGACGATCAAATTATGACATACCGGCCCCCGGTCTGCTTAAAAAGCGCCGGGGGCCGCGCTTATCAAAAGGAGAATGTATGGAGCGAACCGAGCTGGCGCTTGCGCGCCTGTCCAATCAATATCTGCTGCACACAGGGGAGCGGATGGAGGTGCTCCGCGCTATGAACGGCTTTCAGGCGCAGTTCCTCTCCAACGCGCTGTATGCCATGCGCCTGCGCAGTACAGCGTATGACACAGCACACGCGGCAGACAGCCTCGTAAAGAGCTGGACGCTCCGCGGCACAATGCACATCTTTGCAGAAGCCGACCTTCCGTTGTTCCTGCACACTGGCTGCCGGTACCGGAGTCGGGACTGGACTGTTCCGTCATTCTGGAACCAGCGCCCGAACTGGGCGCTTACACCGAAGCGGCAGGCATACTTTTCGGACCTGATCATCGATGCACTTGCGCAAGGGCCAATGACGCGCGAGGCCCTGAAAGCCCGCTGCCGTGCTGCCGGAATGACGCAGGCGGAGGAGGGCAGCATATTCCATCCCTGGGGTGGCGGCATACGCGAGCTCTGCGAGCGCGGCTTTCTCTGCGGCACGGTCAGCGAGGAAAAGGCGTTCCGCCTCTGTCCGGCATTCACACCGATGGAGGAGCAGGACGCACTGCTGGAACAGACGCGCCGGTATTTCACGAATTACGGCCCGGCCTCCATCCGGGATGCGGCCTATTATTTCGGTTCCTCGCAGGCGGAGATCAAAAAGCGGCTGGCCCGGCTTCCTGTGGAAGCAGCCGAATGCGAGGGACAGCGGCTTTTCAGCCTGCATTCCGGCAGAATGCCGGAGCAGGCGCTTCCAGACTGCTTACTGCTGGCAGGCTTCGACCCGCTGGTGCTGGGTTATGAGAAAAAGCAGAGTATATTTCTTCCGCCGGAGTATCTGCGCGGCATTTTCAGTCTGTCCGGCATCGTCATGCCGCCGGTGCTGCTGCACGGCAGCGTAGCGGGCCGCTGGAAGCACAGCGGAAAGCGCCTGCTTATCACGCAGTTCCGCCCATTTTCGCAGGAGGAGCGTGGTTTTGCAGAGGCAGCCGCGGCGCAGCTTTGGGACGAAGCCGTACAGCCTGTCTTTCAGGACGCATAATCGACCTTTTCAAACCGAAAAATCCATGCTATACTTTTCTTGTCCCTCATACGCTTGTATGGGGTGATCATATGAAAAAATGGGTAGAGATCATGATGCCGGTCATGCTGTTTGCGACCGTTCTGTACTTCTGCGTCTTCGCCGTCCTGACGCATCAGAGCGCGCAGACGGCGGCCATGCAGCCCGGCGGAACGACCGTCGTGCTCGACGCGGGGCACGGCGGGGAGGACGGCGGCGCGACCGGCGTTTCCGGCACGTCGGAGGCGGCGCTGAATCTGGATATTTCGCTGCGCCTGCGCGACCTTCTGCGCCTGTGCGGCGTGCGGGTCAGCATGATCCGCGAGACGGATACGGCGGTCTATTCAGACGGCTGCCGCACGATCTCGGAGAAAAAAGTTTCGGACATCAAAAACCGGACCGAGACGGTGAACCAGACGGAGGATGCGCTGCTTCTGAGCGTGCACCAGAACTTCTTCACCGAGGGCAAGTACCACGGCGCACAGGTCTTTTACGCGAAAACGCCCGGCAGTCAGGCGCTGGCCGAGCAGCTGCAGGCCAATCTGGCCCTGGGCCTCGAGCCGGGCAACCGCCGTCAGTGCAAAAAATCGGACGGCGTGTATCTCATGGAGCATATCGGCTGCACCGGCGTGCTGGTCGAATGCGGATTTTTATCCAATTACGAGGAAGAACAGCGGCTCTTGCAGCCGGAGTATCAGAAAAAGCTGGCCGCCGTGATCGCGGGAACGCTGTCCGTGTGGCTCTCAGAGGAGCATCCGAATGAAATCTAAAACCGTTTTTGTCTGCAAGCAATGCGGCAACGAAACGCCGCGCTGGCAGGGCCAGTGCCCCGCCTGCGGGGCATGGAACTCCATCGTGGAGTTCGAGGACAAAAAAGCGCCTGCCGCGAAGGCGGCAGGCCGGGCAGGCATCGCGCGTGCCGTCCCGAAAAAGCTCAAAGAGGTGACAGGGGAGCAGGAGATCCGCTTCTCCACCGGTATGCAGGAGCTTGACCGCGTTCTGGGCGGCGGCGGCGTGCGCGGGTCGCTGATTTTAGTGGGCGGCGCGCCCGGCATCGGCAAATCGACGCTGCTTTTGCAGATCTGCGCGTATCTAGGAAAAACGCTCCGCATCCTCTATGTCTCCGGCGAGGAATCGGAAAAGCAGATCAAAATGCGTGCCGACCGGCTGCAAGTCGCGTCGGACGAATTATATATCCTCTCGGAGACGGATCTTTCCGAGATTTTAAGCGCTGTCGACGAGGTGCAGCCGGATATTCTCATTGCCGACTCCATCCAGACGCTCTACAGCCCGGAGAATACCTCTGCCCCCGGCAGCATTTCACAGGTCAAGGACTGCACCATGGCCCTCATGCAGCTGGCCAAGAGCAGCGGCGTGACCGTCTTTGTCGTCGGCCATGTCAATAAGGAGGGCGCGATCGCGGGGCCGAAGGTGCTCGAGCACATGGTCGACTGCGAGCTGTTTTTCGAGGGCGAGCACGCCAGCAGCTACCGTATCCTGCGCGCGGCCAAGAACCGCTTCGGCTCGACAAACGAGATCGGCGTGTTCGAAATGGAGGGCAGGGGACTGCTCGAAGTCCCGAATCCGTCCGAAATGCTGCTGGCCGGACGGCCATTAAATGCCCCCGGTACGTGCGTGGCCTGCGTGATGGAGGGTACGCGCCCGGTTCTGGCAGAAATTCAGGCGCTTGTCGCGCGGACGAATTTCAACGTCCCCCGCCGCACGGCGGACGGCTTTGATTTTAACCGGGCAAATCTCATGCTGGCCGTGCTTGAAAAGCGCGGCGGCATCAATCTCGGAATGTCGGATGCGTATGTAAACGTCATCGGAGGATTGCAGTTGGACGAGCCTGCTGCTGACCTTGCCCTCGTGCTTGCAGCCGCGTCTAGCTTCCGTGACAAGCCCATCGACCCGGCGACCGCGGCCATCGGCGAGGTCGGTCTGACAGGTGAGATTCGCGCCGTGACAGGATTGCAGCAGCGCCTGTCCGAAGCGTCCCGTACAGGCTTTAAGACCTGCATTATCCCGCGCCACGGTACCGGCAATCTTACAGCGCCCGACGGCATGGAACTGCTGCGTGTGCGCAACATCCGCGAAGCAATCGAACTGGTTCTGTCTTAAATCAGAAAAGGAGAATAGATATGGAAGTGCATGAATTACTAAATGTGCTGCATATTGCTGAGCGCCTTAAGGACGAACTGCGCCACTGCGAGACAAGCAAGGGCCGACGTGAGAGCGTTGCCGAACACAGTTGGCGGCTTGCGCTGATGGCATTTTTTATGAAAGACGAGTTCCCGACGCTCAATATGGATAAGGTCATTAAAATGTGCCTGATCCACGATCTCGGCGAGTGCTTTACCGGCGATATCCCGACATTTATGAAGTCCGCAAGTGACGAAAAGAAGGAGGATACTGCGCTTTTTGACTGGGTTGCGTCGCTTCCGCTCCCTTATGATACGGAACTGGCTGCGCTCTATACCGAGATGAGTGCGCGACAGACGGACGAAGCGAAACTTTATAAGGCGCTGGACAAGCTTGAGGCTGTCATCCAGCATAACGAGTCTGATATCCGATCGTGGGAGCCGCTGGAGTATGATCTCAACCGGACATACGCCTATGACGCTGTTGCGTTTTCTCCCTATCTGACGAAGCTGCGCGAGGCCGTCCGCGAGGATA
>ENA-ORNY01001831-ORNY01001831.1-human-gut-metagenome-genome-assembly--contig:-NODE-1831-length-11595-cov-3.936828_pt1 | contig 11595 bp, 9 predicted proteins | sample MGYA00242122_ERZ509036 | MGnify/ENA primary metagenome ERZ509036 (study PRJEB26280, sample SAMEA2338696) | human gut metagenome | biome: human gut; feature: human-associated habitat; material: faeces...
GATGCCTTGGTAGTGTATGATGACTTGTCAAAGCAAGCCGTAGCCTATCGTGAAGTATCCTTGATTCTGCGTCGTCCCTCCGGTCGTGAGGCATATCCCGGTGATATCTTCTATCTGCATTCACGATTGTTGGAGCGTGCGGCGAAGATTATCAACCAGCAGGAAGTGGCCGAACAGATGAATGACCTTCCACCCAGTTTGAAAGGCAAGGTAAAGGCAGGTGGTTCACTGACTGCATTGCCTATTATCGAAACACAGGCAGGTGATGTTTCCGCGTATATTCCAACCAATGTCATTTCCATTACAGACGGTCAGATATTCCTTGAAACCGATTTGTTCAACCAGGGTTTCCGTCCGGCTATCAATGTGGGTATTTCCGTATCCCGTGTGGGAGGTAGTGCCCAGATCAAGAGCATGAAGAAGGTGGCAGGTACATTGAAGATCGATCAGGCACAATATCGCGAACTGGAGGCTTTCTCCAAGTTCAGCAGTGATATGGATCCTGTAACGGCAATGGCTATCGACCGGGGACGTAAGAACAACCAGTTGCTGATACAGCCGCAGTACAGTCCGATGCCTGTCGGAGAACAAATAGCCATCCTTTATTGTGGTACACATAGTTTGCTGCGTGATGTACCCTTGCATAAGGTGCAGGATTTCCAGAAATCATTCCTGGAAATGATGCGTGCCGACCATCAGAAAGATGTGCTTGATGTATTGTCAAGCGGTGTGATAAATGATGATGTAACTGCAATTATAGAGAAAGTAGCAGCTGATACGGCTCAACCATTTAAAGTGAACGAATAGTCATGGCATCACTGAAAGAAGTAAAAGGAAGAATAGCCTCAGTAAATAATACGCGGAAAATTACTTCGGCTATGAAGATGGTAGCCTCTGCCAAGTTGCATAAGGCGCAGGCTGCCATAGAAAACATGCTTCCTTACGAACGAAGGCTGAATCACATCCTGACCAATTTTCTGAGTGCGGATAGTGAGGTGGAGTCTCCTTTCATTGTGAAACGTGAAGTGAAGCGTGTGGCTATCGTCGTGTTTGCCTCCAATACCAGTCTGTGTGGCGGGTTCAATGCAAATATCATCAGGCATCTGACGGTTATTCTGGATGAATACAAGTCCCTGGGTATGGAGAACGTGCTTTTGTACCCGGTAGGCCGGAAGGTAGCGGAAGGTGTGAAGAAATTGGGATTCAAGGCCGAAGGCGATTTCCAGCATATGGCGGATAAACCTTCCTATCAGGAAGCTGCCGCCTTGGCAGAGGACTTGATGAGGCGCTTTCTGCATCGTGACATAGACAAGGTGGAGTTGCTGTACAACCATTTCCGTTCTACAGCAGTACAGGTCCTGACGCGTGAAACCTATCTTCCGATAGACTTGACACAAGAGAAGAAAGAGGAGGACAAAGGCAGGATACCCGATTATATTGTGGAACCGTCTGTAGATGTGGTGATGGGGGAATTGCTCCCGAAGGTACTCCGTATGAAGATGTTCACGGTATTACTGGATTCGAATGCTTCCGAACATGCCGCCCGCACTATGGCTATGCAGATTGCTACAGACAATGCGAATGATTTGTTGCAGGATCTGACGGTGATGTACAATAAGAGCCGCCAACAGGCAATTACCAATGAGCTGTTGGATATAGTAGGCGGTTCAATGGCCTGATTTTTTTTCTTGGGGCAAGATACGCAGCATCTTGCCCCAAGAATTTGAATATCATGCGACAAGTTTATCGGAATCTTTCTATAAGTGTCATCCCTTCCATCGAAGGCGGGTTAAATAATCATAGTGCTCCCCCTCTTTGATAAGCTCCGCCTCGAATCCATTCCCGGCAGCATACAGGCTGAGTGTCTGAAAATCGACATAAAGCCAGTCGAAAGAATCTCCTTTTATATTTTTGTATTGCATCCGGAAGTCTATTTCGCCATAATAATCTCCTGCCAGATCAATCAGGAAACTCCCGTCCTCATCTTCAAAAAGATAACGGAGATCACTGGAATCCATCAAGATACATCCCCCGGGGCGAAGCAGTTGTTTCATCTTTTGAAAGAAAGCTGCCATATTTTCCAACTTCCCGATAATGCCCGATCCGTTCATCAGCATGAGGATTGTATCGAATGTTTCTAGAAAATGCGGATCGAAAAGATTCATCTGACGGACATTCCTTACCCCTCTTTTTTCCATTACTTCTACAGAACGGGGGGAAATGTCGATGGCGCATACCTCTTTTCCCATCTCTTGCAAGGCCAGTGCATGGCAGCCGCTTCCGGCTCCTACGTCCAGAATATTTCCTTCGGCCATTTGTAAGGCAATCTGTTCCAGTTCCGGCATTTCGTCATAAGGGCGGAATAATTGATTCACGGGTATTTCGTCTTCCTCGAACTGTGAGGAAAATACACGTAACTTATCTGCTTTGTTGTGGTGGAAATAATCGGCGATGGCAGTTCCCATCGGGTCTTTATCGGAGGAAAGCAAGTTTGTTTTCATTTGGAATCATTGTTTGTTGTTGAAGTTGCAAAGGTAGGCAATTTAGTGGAGAAAATACTACATGCTTGTGTAAGATATAAACCTTGTCACTGTAACTTATCCAATCTATCATGAAAAAACAGCAATTCTGCAAAAAGAAAAAATACATTCTAATGAGAAATACATCCTTTTTTCAGATATTTGCATAAGAAACAAGGAGTGGTTGGTGGTTAATGCACCACTAGTTGATCATCATTAGTCGATAATTTTTATGAATACATTGAAACCTCGTATAGCATCTCTGTTACAACAACTGAATGAAAGGGTTTTTGAAAAGGAGCATATTGTGGCTCTGGCTCTGCTTTCGGCTGTGGCAGGGGAAAGCATTTTCCTTTTAGGCCCTCCGGGAGTAGCTAAAAGTATGGTAGGGCGCCGGCTGAAACTGGCATTCCGCAACGCTTCCGCATTTGAATATCTGATGTCACGATTCAGTACGCCGGACGAAATATTCGGCCCTGTCTCCATTTCCAAACTGAAAGACGAAGATACGTATGAGCGTATTGTCGATGGTTATCTGCCTTCTGCCACCATTGCTTTCCTGGACGAGATATGGAAAGCCGGACCGGCCATTCAGAATGCATTGCTCACCATTATCAATGAAAAAATATACCGTAACGGACAGTTTTCCATCCGTGTTCCTCTGAAAGGGCTGATTGCCGCTTCCAATGAACTGCCTGCCCAAGGACAGGGACTGGAGGCCTTGTGGGACCGTTTCCTGCTTCGCTGTCTGGTGGGAGGCATTGAGGATATGGGAGAATTTGACCGGATGATTTCCTCTACGGATGAAACGGAACCGGTGGTGGACGAGCAACTGCAGATCACCGATGAGGAATACATCCGGTGGGAAAAGGAGATGGCTGCCATTAAAATCCATTACTCTATTTTCGAAGTGATTCATGCCTTGAAAGACCGGATAGAGCAATATAACCTCCAGATACAAAATGAGGGGGGTGTGTCGTCTCCTCTGTATGTGTCGGACCGCCGGTGGAAGAAAATGGTGAAGCTGCTGAAAGCTTCCGCTTTCCTGAACGGATCGGACACTATCCGCCTTTCGGACTGTACATTGCTGTCCTATTGCCTTTGGAGTGAGATGGATCAGATGGAGGCGGCAGAGGAGATGGTGAATGCTGCCATTCAGAAAAGTGCCGAAGGCTATCTGCTGAATATAAAAGGGCTGGAACAGGACATTGAAGAACTGAAAGACCGACAATCGTCCGAACACAGTTTGCGTGAAGTGAACGATCCGGGCATACAGGTTATCGATACTTATTATTATCAGGTAGAAGGCGTCCGGATGAAAGAGCGCCTCCTTATTTTTGCAGCCGACTATCAACATCTGGATCAGACCGGTAAATTATTCTACCTGCATAAGGACAAGTACAAAGCCAACTGCTGTATTCTGAAGAAATATGATTCCATACTCCATGCCAAAGTTCCGCGTAATAAGATATATACGCTGAAAAAAGGGCTTCGTTCCATTTATATCAATAATTATGAATATCACTTGATGTGCTATGAGGATTGTCCTCCACCGCCGCCCGAACCCGAGCCGGAGGATTTCGGAGCCAAATATAAATCGGTGGCCGAAGCGTTGGACAGAGTGGAGAAGGATTGGTCCGGGCTGCTGGATGCGGAAACGGAATATTATGAGAAGCATTTGTTTCTCAGCGAAAGGCAGCGGGCTTCCATGCAGAGGATGCTTCGCCACCAGAAGAATACCATAGACCGATATAAGAATGATTTGAACGAAATGGCAGATGCGTACCGAAAAGAGAACCAGGAATATAAGATTGAGAGATCTGAAGATGATCTATTCTCAGGAACTGAAAGATAGGACATTCAAAGCATACGAGGAGGATGTGAGCAACGGGGTGGTGCGTCAACGCGAACTGGAAGAGAAAGTGTTGATGTACTATCGGCGTACCACACCTTCTTTGCAGGAATATTATTCCCGCTACACTCCGGAGTGGGAGGCTTTCTATTCTTCGGAACATCTGCCAGATATGGCATTCTTGCAATACTTGAAGCAGATGCGCGGTGCTTTCAAAAAGAGGTATGAACTGGCGGAACTGAATATTGACTATTATATCAATTTGCTGGAGAATGCTTCTCTGCTGAGAGGAGAGGGGGCCCGGACCAAGGAGTTCTTTTTGGATAAATGGCATCAGTTGCTTACCCGCAAAGAGTATGACTATCAGTACATGCATATAAACAGTTTATGTGAAGGTTTTGATTTGTTGATCCGGAAGCAAGGAAAGGAGTCGGATAACAAACTGTTGGGGTCGCGCATGGAGTGGCTGCTTCATAATTATCCTGATTTGTACCGGAGGATGCTTCCGTATGAAACAGTGATGAAGCGCAATCCGGCTATCCGGCAATTGGCGCGTCTGCTGGGCAAGAAGCACCGGGACCAACAAAAATACGATTCTTTGTCGGGCGTAGATAAAAAGAGGCTGATCAGGCACTCTCCGCATAGTGATATCACAGGGGTGACTTTGGGAAATGATTTGAACAGTTTGCTGCCCGTCGAGTATTGCTATCTGGCGGATGATGCGCTGCGTGCCGTATTTATGGAACGATATGCCGAAAAGAGATTGCAACTGTTCGATTACCAGTCAAAGGAAACGGAACCAGTAAAGGATGACAAGCATAAGGTTTCGGGGCAAGGACCCTATATTATCTGTGTGGATACTTCCGGCTCCATGCAGGGAAACAGAGAGATCTTGTCCAAATCGGCTATTTTGGCTATAGCGCAACTGACGGAGAAAACCCATCGGAAATGTTATGTCATCAATTTCTCGGATGAGGCTGTATCGTTGTTGATTGAAGATTTGGGGCGGGATATGCCCAGGTTGGCGGAGTTTCTGAATAAACGTTTTGACGGTGGAACGGATATAGAGCCGGCTCTTCGGGAAGCTGCGCATATCATCAACGGAAATGATTTCCGTGAATCGGATATCGTATTGATCTCAGATTTCGAGATGCCGCCTTTATCCCGCGATTTAATGGAACAGGTAAAAGTGATTAAGCGGAGGAAGACCTCTTTCTTCGGATTGGTGTTCGGCAACAAGCCTGAGATGGAATACTTGAATCTTTGTGAACGTTATTGGGAAATGTAAGTTACAATTCTGTTACATAAATATGAAATGAATATTACTTGCTTTCTGCGTGTAATAACTTCATCATCAAATTAATGGTTATTCATTTTTAGTATAGGTCATTCCTCTTACATTTGTTATAAAGTAAAAAACAAAAGAATACAATGGGAAGAATGACTTATGTTAAAGCATTGATGTGCCTGTTATTCCCCTCTGCTGCTTTAGTTGCCCGCGCGCAACACCCGGTTGCCGGGGATTTGAAGTGTAGACTGACCGGACGGATGCTTATGGATGGTGGTGTTTATTTAAAGAATGACAACCAGTTTGGTAACGGTACGGAGTTTAATGACTTGCGGTTGGGGGTGAAAGCGACCTATCAGAATTGGAGTATGAAAATGGAGGTGGGGTATGTAGGAAATAAGGTTTCCATAAAGGATGCCTTTGCTGCTTATACTTCGGGCAAGCATATTATTCAGGTGGGACAATTTTATGAACCTTTCACCTTGGACATGCTATGCAGTACGTACGATCTTCGGTTTCACCAGTCACCGGGAATCGTGCTGGCTTTGACCAATGGCAGACGGATGGGAACCTCTTATACCTACAATGGAAAACATTATTATGCTTCCGGCGGCTTCTTTACAGACAGTGACCTGGGTAATGTGAAAAACATTTCACAAGGATATGCCATAGACGGTCGTTTGGTGTATCGTCCTGTAAACGAAGAGGGAAAATTGTTACACATAGGTGCGGCGGTGGTGTATCGTACTCCGGATAGCGCATTGCCGGGAGATGAAGACGAGAATACGTTTATTTATAAATCTCCGGGGGTGAGCACTATTGATAACCGGAATCTTATTTACGCCAAGGTAGATCATGCAAAGTACCAGTTGAAACAAGGGGTGGAATTAATGATCGCTCATCAGAGGTTCTTTTTGCAAGGGGAGTATATACGGACTATGGTGAAGCGTGAACAGAATTTCACAAATTATACAGGACATGGCGGATATGTGCAATGCTCCTGGTTGTTGACAGGCAGGCAATATGGGTATGATGAAGCATTGGCTTGTCCGGGCAGACCTGTGGGGCGGGCATTGGAGCTGTGTGGAAGATTTAATATCCTTGATATGAATAATGAGGAAGCCGGTGTGTGGGGAGGGGCTCAAAAGGATTTTTCATTGGGCGTGAATTATTACATGAATAAGCATATAGGGATGAAGCTGGCTTATAGCTGGGTGATGCCGGGAAAGCATATAAAGGAGATTAGTGATAAGAATTTCAGTGTCGTGCAGCTCCGGTTCCAAATGATCTTGTAACGGAAGAAGGGTAGAAACAAATTCGGGCGCAATCACTGCGCCCGAGCCATAAAGCTAGATTTATTTTTTATTTTGCGACGGTCTTGATAGCTTCAATCAATCTGCTGAAATCTTCGGGGAACACATCACCGATGTTTCCGATGCGGAAAGTATCTGCCTGGGAAATCTTTCCCGGATAGATGACGAATCCTTTTTCCTTCAACTGATGATAGAATTCCTTGAAATCGAACTCCTTGTCAGGATAAAGGAAGGAAGTGATGACAGGGGATTGGACTTCATCTTTCAGTAAGGTCTTGAATCCCAGTGACCGCATACCTTCTACCAGTACATCGTGATTACGGCAGTAGCGTGCATGCCGGGCTTCCACACCGCCTTCGGCTGCCAGTTCGTCCATGGCTTGTTTAAAGGCACGCACTACATGTGTAGGCGAGGTGAAGCGCCATTTTCCATGTCCTTTCTCCATCGCATCCCATTGGTCGTAGATGTCCAGAGAAAGACTCTTTGATACTCCTTTACAATATTGTAATTCGGATTTACGTGCAATGATGAAACCAAAGCCGGGAACTCCCTGAATACATTTGTTGGCACTGCTGATCATAAAGTCGATGCCTAATTCCTCTACATCCAACGGCACGCCGCCAAAGCTGCTCATTGCATCCACTATCAGCTTTTTACCATGCATCTTTACCATGTGGGCTATTTCCTTTAACGGGTTCAGGATACCGGTTGTAGTTTCGCAATGTACCACTGCCACATGCGTGATTTCTGCATTGTGTGCCAGATAATCATCCACATACTCCACAGATACTTGTTCTGTTTCATCAAAGGCCAGCATATCATAGTTCATTCCATGATATTCTGCAATGTTTCCCATGCGTTCTCCGTATGCACCGTTGCTCAGAATCAATAATTTGTGTTTGGGCGTAATCACACTTCCCAAGGTCGCCTCTACGCAATAAGTACCGCTTCCCTGCATCAGGATGCTGGTGTACTCATCTGTTTTTCGTGTAGCCAGTTGTACCAATCCTTTACGTATTTCCTCTACGATGTGAACATTGTAGTCTTCATCCCATGTGCACCAGTCGGTCATCATGGCTGTTTTTACGCTTTCAGAAGTGGTTAAAGGGCCGGGGGTTAAAAGTAAGTATGGTCTCATAATCGTTTAATTCATTTTATGGTTAATAATTTCAATAATTTCGGGAAGTTCGGCAATGGTGTTTACTACATAATGCGCACCTGCCATATACATACGTTTTCTGACTGCTGCCATGCGTCTGTTCAACTCTTCTGCAGGCAGTTTTCCGGTTTCCTCTTGGGTGAGTCCCATTTCGTTGCTGCCCAGAATCACACCGACAGTCCATACACCGGCATTCACACCTTCTTTGATATCGGCTATCGTATCCCCGTATTACGCTTTGAACGGAAGGTATGGCCAGATCAATCATGTTCTGGTAAATCATGTAGGGTTGCGGACGTCCTGCCGGAAGATTGTTGGAAGTCACACAGTTGTCTGTGGTATAGCCATGGGCGGCGGCACCGGGCAGCACAATGTCCATCATGGCAGTAGTATATCCGGTGGTGGAACCTATCTTGATGCCGTCCCTTTTCAGTTTCTCGATTACTTCGATTACACCGGGAATAGGAGTCGTATATTCTTCCAGGGAGGCGAACAAGTGTTTTTCGAATTCTTTGTATATGGATACCACATCTTCCTCAGTCCAGTTGCGGTTATAGTTTTGTTTGAATTGCTCCGTCACACTTGGTAACTTGAATAATTCACGGATATGGTCTATTTTGGTCATACCCATGGGGCCTCGTGCTTCTTCCATTGTCACTGTCAGTCCTTTCTCGGCAAAAGCTTTCAGGAAAGCGGCTACCGGAGCGAAGCATCCATAGTCTACAGCCGTTCCGGCCCAGTCCATAATAACACACTCAATTTTCTTCATCTTCTTGTTTGTTGTTTATTTGGTTATACTTTTATTTTTATGTTATGGGTTACAGATGTTTTCTGCTGTTTCCTTTAAGTTGGTTAACGCCATCGGTGAAACGATGATCTTTTTATTTTTTTCTTCTTTTCTCAGCTGTCTTTCCAATTTATACCGTTGCATCAGATAGATGACCGAACCGATGAATGCAATGCTGCACACAATGCCTACCCATCCCGAGAACTGGTTATAGAACTCCATCCAATTGATATCCGGGCTGCAAAATTCCTTGAACAGCAGTACACAGACAGTTCCTGTATATCCGATAAAGTCGATGGTGGCAATGAAGAATCCCACATTTCCTTTAATCTTGAAGCAGGCTATGAAGCGCTCGAAGAACAGAGTCTGGAAACTAAGATAAACGATGTACAGGCTCAGACTTTGGAGGAACAGCCAGTAAAGGGTAGGCAGTTGCAATGCATCATAATTAAAAGCCAGATAGCTGATTGTGCCCGCTCCACCAATAACCATAGCCAGAAGCACCTGCAATACTCTGTAGTTGCTGTTTATTAACGACATCATGGCAAAGATTCCCAAAATAATCAGCGTCACCATGCCGTCCACTTGTGCGAACAACCAGGAAGAAATAGTGCTGACATCAATGATATTGACCAGAAAATCTTCTTTTATATCACGTAAAATAGTGATAAACAGATTGGCGAAGAACAGCATGATCAGCAAGGGCATATAACTTTTGAACAGTTGTCTGCGTTGCTCTCCGTTCAAGGTGACACGTTCCGAACGGAGGGCGCGGTCTTCATCTGTGGGTTGTGGCAACTTGTTGAGCGACCACCCCATGAGGATAAGGAGCGGGAAGGCTAAACCACCTATCAGGGCGGGCATCCAGAATTCTGTGACACCAAATGTATTGACTACAAACAATCCCATAGATTTAGCCATTCCTGAGCTCACCGCCATACTTACCCCCAGCAAGCTGGCCAATATATCGGTAACTTTGCGTCCTTCTATGAAACTGAAGATGACTCCCCACATGCATCCCAATGCCAGTCCGTTGAAGAATAGGGCAAACACATTAAAGGGTTGGGGGAGTAATCCGAAGAAGACTAAAGCGAGTTCTGCAAGGGCTACGGAGCATACCATGAACTTCAACCGGTCCTCGCGCTTCAATTCTGAAACAATCTTGATGGCAAAGAACTTTGAAATAAGGTAGCCGAAAATCTGCATGATGGTAGTGGCTACTTTATAGTCCATCCCGAAGAAATCCATTCCGTCAAAGGTGGCAGCTGTAAAAGGTTTGCGCAGGGCATATACCAGTGAGTATGACAGTAGTGCCGCCCCTCCTGCCCACAGGATAAACAGGAAACTGGATATCTGTTTGTTTGTTTCGCTTTTTGCTTCCATTATACTAATTGATATTGACTAATTGTTTTGTTTCTTTTCTTTGTAGGAACCTCACTCATCGTGTCCTTGGATTGCTGTTTCCGGAAGCAAAAGTAGGAGCCTTCCGAGAGAGAAAAAATGAATCTTTATGATTAATATTTTTCATATTCCACCTGTTGTATGATGTAACATTAATGTAATGTATATGTCATTGTATGTTCATATAAAAACTTGTATTTTGCAAGTTCAATAAAGAAGAAGAGAACAATGAATGATTTGATAGAAATATACCGAAGAATAGAATATCTCCGTAACAATGGTTTGAAAATGAAGGAGATAGCGGATTATGTAGATATGGCTCCCAGTGTCTTGTCTGCTCTTTATTCCAGCGTTCTGCCCACTTATGTAACCTCATTGAAACAAGGACACTCTGAAGAAGATTCATTAGATTTGGCTTTGGCGCAGGTCAATAATGTGTCAAAAAAACGTCTGTTGGGCAATTTGGCAAGTATCAAAGAGTTGCTTTTCAGTTTGGAACCTGCCCATGGTGAGGCAAAGACCAATCCTTTTATGGAGATGATGACTGCCGAGATGCAACGTTCCGTGCAGGAAGTTTATAATTATAGCGGAAGTTATCTGAGCTATAGTCTTTCTTCTTCGTGCCAATGCCTTAAAGTGGAACCCTATCTGATAGAGGCTTCCGAAGACAATACGTATGTGAAGGTGACTCACATGAGTGCCTATAATACAACGCATCGGGGAGTGGGATTATTCAATAATCATCAGAACGGGTATATTTTCTTTAACGAGCGCGAGTCACCGCAAATGGCTTTGTTCAGTATTTATCTGCAATTGCCGATGTATGATTTTCCGCCGTTCCTTAAAGGTTTGTATCTTAGTCTGGATTACAACAGGAATCCGATAGCGCGCCGTATCTTGTTTGTAAAGCAAGGAGACAGTACAGACATGGAGGAATTCCTGGAACTGAAAGGGGAGCTGGTTCCACTCGATAAGTTGACAGAATTACAAAAGAAGTATTATGACTATACTTGTCAGGAGGGAGATTGTATCCGTACCTGCATGGTTCCGTCTCCCCAACTGAATGAAAATGATTTGGAGAGGGAAAAAAAGATTTTGTCTTTATGATTCGTACATTGGAAACGGCTTGTAATAACAACATATCGCATCCGTCGCTGTTACATAAGCCTTTTCTCTTCCTTGATCAAGCCTTTTTATACGGATGTATTCTATCTCCCAAGTCTTTGGAGTTATCTCCATAAGCTTTGGAGTTGACTCCCAAGGTTATGGAGTTGAC
>ENA-ORNY01001834-ORNY01001834.1-human-gut-metagenome-genome-assembly--contig:-NODE-1834-length-11577-cov-3.456952_pt1 | contig 11577 bp, 9 predicted proteins | sample MGYA00242122_ERZ509036 | MGnify/ENA primary metagenome ERZ509036 (study PRJEB26280, sample SAMEA2338696) | human gut metagenome | biome: human gut; feature: human-associated habitat; material: faeces...
CCACGCCCGCCCTCTCGCGCGCCTCGGCAAGCAGCTGCTCCCACAGGACAGCGTCGTGCAGCTGCCAGCCCTCAAAGCCCCAGCGCTCGCGTGCGGCGCCCGGGGCGCGGTCGGTCAGAATGTTCACGGCCTCCAGCAGCAGACCGCCGCCGGCGCACGAGGCATCGATCAGCGTGGGAAGGGCTTCGTTTTCGTAATCGTCGGCCGTCAGCTCGCGCTCGCATAGTGCGGTCCAGCCGACCTGCGCCAGCACCAGGGCGGCGTAGTCGGGGCGCAGCACGTGCGTGCCCTCGCCGGCGCGGGTCGCTGCGGGCGGCAGGCGTTTGAACAGCGGGTCGCCCGAAAGGTCCAGGCTAATGCTCGCGCGACGCTGACGCAGCGAAAGCAGCAGGTGAACATCGGGATCGGCGGCGTCGACATCGGCGCGACGGCCCGTGGTTTCGGCCAAGCGGTCGCACAATGCGTCCTTGGCGCGCAGGGCCGAGAAGCGCGTGTTGCGCAGCTGCTCGGTCACGCCGCGGGCGGTGATGGCGATGGTGGCGCCGGGGCGGATGATGGTCTCCCAGGCGATGTCGTAAACGCTATCGTACAGTTCATCGGCATCCTGCGCCTCAAAGCGCCCGAGTACCACGAACACACGGCTCGCCAGGCGTGACCACAGACAGGCGCGGTAGCCTTCTTCGAGCTCGCCCTCAAACGTGGCGCGGCCCTTCAGCCGGCGAACATGCGAAAGCCCGAGGCGTTTAAGCTCATCGGCGAGTGCGGACTCAAAGCCCTCGGGGCAGCTTGCGTAAAATTCCATGGGTGACCTCTCTGGTTGCGTCGCTCCATTATATGATGGATACTTCGTTTACTCTCGCCCCCGAAAGGAACCCATATGATTGATGCGTGTCCCGAACCCGCTGTGCTCTTTTTTGACGTGGACGGCACGCTGACGTCGTTCGATCCCGACGATATGACCGATAAGGACTTCAATGCGGTCCACCCGTCGAAGGCCGTTGTCGATGCATTTGGTCGCCTGCGCAATGCAGGTCACCAGGCATTTATCTGCACGGGTCGTCCCTTGTGGCTGATTTCCGATGGCCTGCGTGCGCTGAACCCCGCGGGCATCGTTGCCATGGCGGGAGCGACGCTCGAGGTCGAGGGCCGCGTGGTGCATGAGGACTGCTTTGACGAGGACGTTGTTGAGGAGCTCGCGCGCCGTATGGCCGCGGCAGGGATTGAGGCCTTTTTCGAGACCAACGTGGCTACTTTTGCCCTGGAACCCGCGGGTGTTGAGCAGTCGTCTCTGATCGGCACTTCTGTGGTGCACAGCGCCGAGGAGATGCGCGTCGACGGCAGTCTGCGCGTGGGCAAGGTATGCCTCAATGTGCCCAGTTTGGCTCGCGTAGCCAATGATGACGGCTTTATCGATTGCGGGTTTGAGCTGTGCAACACCGGTGGCCAGAATCGCGAGCTGAGCCCCAAGGGCATTGACAAGGGCGTGGGCGTGGCGCGAGCGCTGGAATACCTGGGTCGCACCGGCAACGCGCGCACCTTTGGCTTCGGCGATTCGGGTAACGACCTGGGCATGCTCGCTGCGGTCGAGACGGCTGTCGCCATGGGCAACGCCATGCCTGAGGTCAAGGCGGTCGCCGACTACGTGACCGACGATGTCGCACACGACGGCACCGTCACAGCGATGCAGCATTTCGGCCTCATCTAATGAATCCCGCGTTCTGACGTTTGCTCAAACTGCGACTCTTTGCTTTTGCATGCTCAATCGATTTATCAATCCAAACACTGAGGTGTTTATACCGTTCGCCGAGAAGATAAAAACCCGCAGCTCACGCCTTGATAAACATAGGTAAAGTGTTTAGCAGTTTAACGCCCATGTGCAAGCGAAAGGAATCAGGCAGATGGCAATCAAGGTGTTCGCTGACGGTGCAAACCTCGAGGGCATGCTCGACATGTACGAGAACGGCAACGTTCAGGGTTTCACGACCAACCCGTCCCTTATGAAGAAGGGCGGCGTGACGGATTACCGCGCGTTTGCCAAAGAGGTCTTGACCCACATCACCGATGTGTCCGTCTCGTTTGAGGTCTTTGCCGACGACGTCGAGACCATGGAGGTCGAGGCGCGCGAGATTGCTACCTGGGCCGAGAACGTCTACGTCAAGATTCCGTGCGTGACCACCAAGGGCGAGTCTACCGCCGAGCTGGTGCGCAAGCTTTCGGCCGACGGCATCAAGGTCAACGTCACCACCATCTTTACGCCTACGCAGGTTGATGAGATGGTCGAGGCCGTCGACGCCGAGACGCCGTCCATCATCTCGCTCTTTGCCGGCCGCATCGCCGATACCGGCGTCGACCCCATTCCGTTTATGACGGAGTCGGTCAAGAAGGCCGCCGCCAAGCCCAACTGTGAGGTCCTGTGGGCGTCCACGCGCGAACTTATCAACATTTACCAGGCAGAAGCCTGCGGTTGCCAGATCATTACAGTGCCCAACAGCATCCTGGCCAAGCGCAAGAACATTGGTCGCGACCCGTACGAGGTCTCGCTCGACACCGTGCGCGGCTTTGCCAAGGATATCGCGGCGCTCGGTTTCCATATCCTGCCGTAAGCAAGGGTACCCCCGCCTGCGCCGTGCAAAATTGAGAGTATTCAGCAAGGTAAAGGTCTTTATCAGTTAACCGAAGCATGGAACGGCCCCCGTTTTGGCTCTGACGACGCTAAAACGGGGGCTGTTTTTTTTGAGGTTATTGTCTCTGAGGGGCATCCGGAACGGTGGAATTTGCAGAATACTCGCGATTTTGCACATTGCTACAGGGGGTACCTTTGCTTTGGCGGTTTACTTGCCCTGCACCATGGTGAGCGAGATCTTCTTGCGGTCGCGATCGACCTTTTCCACCCACACCTTGACCGTGTCGCCGACGCGTACCACGTCGATCGGGTGCTTGACGAAGCGGTTGGCCAGCTTTGAGATGTGCACAAGGCCGTCCTGGTGCACGCCCACGTCGACGAAGGCGCCAAAGTCGACGACGTTGCGCACCGTGCCCTTGAGCTCCATGCCGGGTTCCAGGTCGTCGATGGAAAGCGCTGAGCGGCTAAAGACCACCTCGGGTGCGTCGTCCCGCGGGTCGCGGCCGGGCTTCTTGAGCTCGTTGACGATGTCGATGAGCGTGAGGGTGCCGCAGTTCAGGTCGCTTGCCAGCGCCGAGATGCTGCCCAGGCGGCGCTCGATGTCGGGCACGCCGCCGCGGCTGAGCTCGCTGGCCGCCACGCCGGCACGTTCCAAGACGGACGTGGCCACCTCGTAGCTCTCGGGGTGGACGCTTGTCGCGTCGAGCGGGTTCTTGCCGCCGCTGATGCGCAAAAAGCCTGCAGCGTTGAGATATGCCTTGGGTCCCAGCTTGGGGACCTTCTTAAGCTGACGGCGATCGGTAAAGGCGCCGTTTTCCTCGCGGTAGGCCACGATGTTTTTGGCCACGCTCGGCGTGATGCCCGATACGTATCCCAGCAGGCTCGCGCTCGCGGTGTTCACGTCGACGCCCACACGGTTGACGACGTCCTCCACCACGTGGCCCAGGGTGCGCGAAAGCTCGGCCTGGTCAAGGTCGTGCTGGTACTGGCCCACGCCGATGGACTGGGGCGGAATCTTGACGAGCTCTGCCAACGGGTCCTGCAGGCGGCGGCCCAGGCTCATGGCGCCGCGCACGGTGACGTCCAGATCGGGATATTCCTGACTGGCGAGCTTGGAGGCGGAATACACCGACGCGCCGGCCTCGTTGACGATGGTGTAGCGAAGGCTGGGCGCCTGCTCGGCAATGAACTCCGAGACGACTTCCTCGGTCTCGCGGCTGGCGGTGCCGTTGCCGATGACGATGGTGTTGACGCCGTCCTTTTTGACGAGGCGGGCGAGCTCGCGCTTGGTGCCGGCGACGTCGTGGCGCGGCTTGGTGGGGTAGACCACGCCGTGGTCGAGCAGCTTGCCGGTCTCGTCCATGACGGCGACCTTGCAGCCGGTGCGGTAGCCCGGATCGAGCGCGAGCACGCGGGCGCCGCGCACGGGGCGTGCCGAGAGCAGGCCCTCGAGATTCTTGGCAAAGACGTTGATGGCCTCGGTCTGGGCGCGAACGGTGAGTTTGGCGCGGGCCTCACGCTCCAGCGAGGGGGCCATGAGGCGCTTGTAGCCGTCTGCGATGGCGGCATCGAAGATGGGAGCAAACACGCCCTGTCGTCGGGGCCAACGGCTTCCGAGGCGTGCTGTGGCGGCGGCGCCGTCGACGTTCACGCGCACGCGAAGCTTGCCCTCGCGCTCGCCGCGGTCGATAGCCAGCACGCGGTGGTTGGGTATACGGCGCAGCGGCTCGTCATAGCTGTAGTACGGCTCGTAGGGGGTCTTCTCGGCGGGGTCGGTGGCCTCGACGATGATGTCGGCGGTGTTTTGCGTAAAGGCGCGCAGGTCGGCGACGTTCTCGGGGTCCTCGGCCACCGTCTCGGCCACGATGTCCGCCGCGCCGGCGAGCGCCTTCTCGGGCGTGTCGAAGCCGGCTTCCTCGTTGACGTAGGCCGCGGCGGTGTCGAGCGCGCTGCCCTTGGCGGATGCCTGCATGATGATCATGTTGGCAAGCGGCTCCAGGCCTGCCTCGCGGGCCTTCTGTGCGCGGGTCATGCGCTTTTTGCGGTAGGGCTTGTAGAGGTCCTCGACACGCTGGAGCTGCGTGGCCTCGCGAATCTGCTGCTCGAGTTCGGGCGTGAGTTTGCCCTGGGCGTCGATGAGCAGGATGACGTCCTCTTTACGCTGCTCAAGATTGCGCAGGTAGGACAGGCGCTCGTCGAGCGCGCGCAGGGCGACGTCGTCCATACCGCCCGTTGCTTCCTTGCGGTAGCGCGAAATAAAGGGGATGGTGTTGCCCTCGTCGATGAGCTTGACGGCCGCCTCGATGTTGGCGGCCTTAAGGTTGAGCTCGCGGGCGAGCTGGGCGATAAGATCCATGGGACTCCTTGCGTTTAAGGTGCGTTTGCAGCACAGAGCTACCAAGGATACCACCCGCGATGTGACAAAGGGACTGTCCCTTTGTCACATGCCACTGCACAAAAGCCCCGCGGGCAGGAGGTTGCTCGCGGGGCAAAGAAGAGGGGCTTGTTGGTGGCGGACCGAAGGGTTCGGCATGGGGGTTTCTGCCGCGGTCGCTCTTAAGGCATTACAGCTCGACGAGCTGGCCGGTCTCGGCGGCCTCCTTGATAGCGTTGAGAAGCGTGAGCGTCTTAACGTTGTCGGCGGGGGTCACGACGGGCTCGACCTCGCGGCGGACAACCTTCACAAAGTGCTTGAGCTGCATCTTGTGCGGCAGTGCCGGGTCGACAGCCGGAATCTCCATCTGCAGCGGCTTGTGCCAGTTGGAGGCGCCGTCGTAGGAGAACTGGTGCAGGCGGGGCAGCGACAGGGCGCCCTTGGTGCCGCCGATAAAGTAGGCGTCGGCGTCGAAGGGGCGGTACTGCGGGTCCTCGCGAGCGGTTGCCTCCCAGTTCCAGGGGCTGGCGGTGGCGTCGGAGATGGTCATGCTTGCGAGCGCGCCATCGGCAAAACGGACGTTGACCACGGCGGAGTCCTCGGTCTCAAAACCGCGGGCGGCGCTGGACTGCATACCCTGGACGGCAACGGGCTCGCCCAGCAGGTAGCGGAGCAGGTCGACGTCGTGCACCAGGTTGACCAGGATCGGGCCGGCACCCTTCTTGCGGCGCCATTCGACATCGAAGTACTCGTCATTCTTATAGATCATGTAGTGGAAGCTCGACACGGTGAGCTTGCCCAGCTCGCCGGACTCGATGATCTCCTTGGCCTTGTTGACGAAGGGGTTGTGGCGACGGTGCTGACCCACGAGCACGGGCACGCCGGCGGTCTCGGCCTCGGCAGCGAAAGCCTGGGCATCCTCGAGATCGTTGGAGATCGGCTTTTCGACCAGCGGCACGATATTGCGCTTCACAGCCTCGCGGGCAACGCCCAGGTGTAGGTCGTTGGGCGTGGCGATGATGACGGCCTCGGGCTTGACCTCGTCCATCATCTGGGCGGGATCGGTGAAGAACGGCACGCCGGCGGCCTCAGCCGTGGCGCGGGCGCCCTCAAAGGCGTCGGCGATAGCGACGAGCTCGGCCTCGGGCTCCTCGGTGACAAAGCGGATGTGGTTGCGGCCCATGGCGCCGGCGCCGATAACGGCAATGCGGACGGGGTTGAGCTCAGACATTTCGACTCCTTAATACTGGTGACCGGTGGAATGCGACAAAGGGACTGTCCCTTTGTCGCATCGGTAAAACTAGGCGGACTTCTTCTTGCTGTCGGAGACCATCATGTAGACGGTGAGCACGACGGCGATGGCGGCGATCACAATGGCGCCGTAGAAGGACTGCTGGTAGGCGGCGCTGCCGGCCTCGGCGTGATACAGCACGGCGGTGATGGGCTGGCTGATCCAGGTGGAAGCGGCATAACCCAAAAACATGATGCCGTAGTTGACGCCGATGTTGCTGGTGCCAAAGGCGCCACCGGTGAGCGGCGGGTAGATGACGAGCAGAGCGCCAAAGCTAAAGCCGAGCAGAGCGAGCGCCACAAAGAACATGGCCTGCGTAAAGCTCATCGACATGATGACGAGTGCGACGATGGTGACGACAAGGCTGATGAGCAGCGACTTATAGGCGCCGAGCTTGTCGATGATCTGGCCAAAGGACAGACGGCCGACCAGGTTGGCGCAGGTGTTGACGGAGACCACCACACCGCCGAGGGCGACGGCCGCGGCGCTCGTGGGGTCGGCGAAGAGCTGAACGGCGGCGATGGAGGCAACCTTGCCCACGAGCAGGGTGCCCGCGGTGGCGGCAAAGGCGAAGGTGACGATGAGGACCCAGAAGCGCGGGGTCTTGACCATCTCGCCCGGGGTGAGGTCGCCGAAGGTGCCAGCGTGCGCGCCGCCCTTGGGGGCCTCGAAGCCCTCGGGCAGCCAACCGGCCTCGGGGGCCTTCAGGAACAGGGCGGAGGCGGCGATCGTCACAAAGAAGATGACGCCGAGCGCCTTAAGGGCGCCAAAGATGCCCAGGCTCGGGATGAGCAGCGAGGCGAGCACCGGGGACAGCACGGCGGGACCGGCGGTCGAAGCGGCCAGGGTGATGCCGGAGGCGAGACCCTTCTTGTCGATGAACCACTTTTGGCCGGTGGTGAGCGCGGGGTTGTAGCCCAGGCCGTTGCCGATGGCGGCGACGAGCGAGAACCACAGGTAGAACTGCCACGGCTCGGGGACGGTGCCGGACATGAACCAGCCCAGGCCGTAGCACGCGGCGGCGGCGATCACGACGTTGCGCGGGCCGATCTTATCGGAGATGCGGCCGGCGAAGATGCCCGTCACGGCCATGATGGTCTGAAAGACCGGGAAGGCCCAGGTAAGAGCGCTGGACCACTCGGGGTAGACGGCGAGCAGGTTCTTGCTTACGACGGAATACAGCGCGATGGAGCTGATGAAGAACATGGTGACGCACGCGGCGGAAAGCACGACGGCGCGACCCTTGTTGGAGTTGGTGGAAGCCATTGGACTCTTTCTAATCGATACGGGGGAGGAACAGGCGTGTCTGCGGGTCCTCCCTGTCGGGTTGGTTTACTGGTCAGTCGGCTTGGCGACGCCGGACTCATCGGACCAGAGCTCGACACCCTTGTTCTTAAGGTAGTTGTCGGCATAGGCGCGACGGCCGCCGGGCTTGGCGGTGAGGTCGCCCATCATGTTGGAGAAGCCGCCGTCGACCTTGATGGCGTCGCCGGTGGTAAAGTCCGAGCGCTTGGACGCCAGGAACATGACGGCGTTGGCGATATCGCTGACCTCGCCGATGCGGCGCGTGGCGATCAGGCGGCTGCGGCTCTTTTCGACCTCGGGGTCGGCGTAGAAGTTGGCCGACATCGGGGTCTTAACGAAGCAAGGCTCGACGCAGTTGGAGCGGACGCCGTAGGGGCCCCACTCGGCGGCGAGCATCTTGGACATCATGTTGACGCCGGCCTTGGTGGAGCTGTACACGCCCGAGAACGTCTCGGGGGAGTGGCTGGCAACGGTCGAGATGTGCACCAGGCGACCCTGGCCGGCCTTGATCATCTCGCGACCAAAGCGCTGCGAGGTGATGAAGTAACCGGTGAGGTTGACGTTGAGCACCTGCTCCCAGTCGCTCAGCGGCAGGTCCTCCATGGCGGCGAAGCGCAGGATGCCGGCGGTGTTGACGAGGACGTCGACGCGGCCGAAGTCGGTGATGGTGGCGTCGACGGCGGCCTGAACCTCGGCCTCATCGGTGGCGTTCATCTTGTAACCCTCGGCGTGGATGCCAAACTCGGCGGCGAGGTCGGCGGCTGCGGCCTTGACCTTTTCCTCGTCCAGGTCGAGCAGGACGACGTTGGCGCCGTTGCGGGCGAACTCGCGGCAAATCTCGACGCCCATACCGCCGAGCGCGCCAGTCACGGCGCAGACATCGCCCTCGAGCTTAAGCCAATTGCTCATAGGAACTTCCCTTCTTGTGCCTCCCGGTGGGTCGCTCCCATTAACCGACCCACGTGGTTTTCGCTGGTTATCGTATGCTTTGCATTTGCGCAGGTGAATTGCATATTTGTTAGAATGGCGTTAACCGTAGGTTTATACTGTGCGATGCAGTTTTTCTCAATCGAGCGCGTGACCTGCCAAAACGACCCCCTGTGGCGCCATGCGTTCACAGGCGCGAAAACGGGAGATTGACGTGTACGATCGACGACTCGAGGCCATATCGGCCGCCGCGGAGCTGGGAAGCTTCTCACGTGCGGCGGCAAAATTGCGCGTGTCGACCCCGGCGCTCGTCAAACAGGTGTCGGGCTTCGAGGCGGAGTTTGGTATCACGTTGTTCGAGCGCTCGCATTCGGGTGTTAAGGTGACGCCGGCGGGCGCTCTGCTGGTGGACGACGCGCGCTCGATCATGCGGCAGTCCGAGGACGCGCTGCGCCGCGCCCGACGCGCGGCGGGCGATGGCGGTGCTGTGCGTCTGGGTGTGTCGATGATGTGCCCGGGGCGCCAAACGCTGTCGATGTGGTCGGGCGTACACGAGCTGGAACCGTCGCTGCGATTTGAGATCGTGCCGGTAAGCGACCTCTATGACGAGCGCGAGACCGTCATGCGCAGCTTGGGCCGCGAGGTCGATGTGGTGCAGTCGAGTTTTTCTACCCCGCGCTGGGGTGACGCCTGCCAAAAGCTCCGCATTGTCAACGTGCCGTTTTATATTGACCTGCCGCGCACGAGCCCGCTGGCGCGCAAGAATCGCATTACGGTCGCCGACTTGGAGGGTATGCGTCTGCGCGTGCTCCGCCACGGCAACGACGCTATGGACAGCCTGCGTATCGATCTTTTGGCAGACGGCGGCGTGGACGTGATCGATGTGGATAGCTTCGACTTTGCGCTCTTTAACGAAGCCGAGGAAAAGGGCGACGCGGTGCTCACCTGCGGCGCATGGTCGGGGGTACACCCGGCCTTTGTGGGCGTGCCGTTCCTATGCGGGCGAGAGGTGCCGGTCTTTCTGCACTACCCGCTCGAGCCCACCCTCCAAGTACAAAAATTCGTCAACGCCATGGCCCAACTCCTCAACTAGCTCATTTGGGACGGGTTTAGCGGTCCTCGCGTTGCGGGTCGGCTGTCTCGGCTGCCTTTACGCGGTTCTTATCGATGTACATGTTTTTGTCGGCCTGAGAAAAGAGCTCACGCATCGTAGGCGGTTCATCAAAATCACTGGAAAGCGCGTAGCCCACCGCATAGCTGATAGGCATGTCGGGGTGAGCCCCGGAATACTCGTCCACGTTCGCGCGAATCCGAGCGAGACAAGATTCCACAGCGGCTCGGTCGGCATCCCGCAGTACCGCGATAAACTCATCGCCGCCGTCGCGACCCACAAAGCACGTCTCCGACGCCGCACTTCCCAGTTGTTGGGCAAAAGAGCGAATGTATTCATCGCCCTTCTCATGGCCGAAGTTGTTATTGACCACATGCAGATTGTTAAGGTCGAAGACGCACACCGCAACGGGCTCCTCCGCGGAGACAGGCTGCTCCTGCCCCAAGATCTCCTCGCACTTGTTCTTGTTGGGCAGTCCCGTGGCTTCGTCGAGATAGACTTTGCTCTGCAGTTCGCGATTGAGCGCGGCGGTGCGCACCGCGCGAACAAGTTCGACCGCAAAGGTCGCCACCAAGCCCACGATGTCGATGATCACCAAACCCTCGAGATAGTTGAGCGCCGACGCCTTCTCCTGAGAGTAGTCCTCTGCGAGTCGTGTGGCATCGTCACAAATACAAAAGAACTCCTCGCTCATCGCGATGATATCGGTGTTCTCGTAGCCAACTTCGCGCCCACGGGCAATCTCGGCGCAAAGCTCATCAAAATAATTTGCAAGCTCGGTCATCTTTGCCTGGTACTCATCGTCATCGAGACGGACGAGATTGAGGTCGTCACTTCCGTAACGCAAACCGTTGATGTATGAATCCACGGCTTTGAGCAGGTCATCTTGAGGCAGGCCCGCGTCCTCGAGCTTAACGATTCGCTGCGTGGTACCGCGCACCAGACCGGCGTAGTTGACCACGCGCGCCGTGCCCTGGATATCGGAGACGAGCAGCATAACATTAATGAAGAAGAAGATGAGAACTGCCGTGAGCACCATCATGAGCAGGCGCACCGCCTGGCCGGCCTTCTTGGCGACAGAAGTATTCACAAGTTCACTCCCCTAAATGACAAAAGAACAGGTAGCACGCAGTGTGCTGAAATTCATGGGTGGTTAACTCTACCATATGGGCCAGCAGCCTCAAACTGCAGCAGACGCTCGTCCAAATTGGCGTGACGCTTGTCTTGTTGTTCTTGACCTGGCCGCGCTATCGAACATGTTTCTGGTCTTGGATCACCATGGGAAAGCTCATCCCGTTTTGTGCGTCTAGAGTGGGATGCGGCTTCCCAAAGGTGCCGTTAGGGGAAATCACATCCCGGTTTACCCCCTTGAAATGGGATGCCGTTTCCCGGAGGGGGTCCAGCGGGAAACGGCATCCCATTTTGGGCCCGAAAAGTGGGATACGGTTTCCGGCCGGCATGAAAAAAGCCTCCGCAGCTCGTGTGGCTGCGGAGGCTTTATTCGTTGCGGCGCATTGTGTTTGGGTCGTTGAGATGAGTCGATTTGCCCCGAAAGAGGAGGGCATTGACTTAGGGTCATGCCCGACGAATGAGCGGCAAATCGGCCATCTCGGCGAGCCGAACTACTCCAGCTCAAACGCTCCGGTATAGAGCTGGTAGTAATACCCGCGCTTGGCAATCAGCTCGTCGTGGTTGCCGCGCTCGATGATGCGGCCGTGATCCAGACAGATGATCGCGTCGGAGTTGCGCACGGTGGACAGGCGGTGCGCGATGACGAACGTGGTGCGCCCCTTCATCAGGGAATCCATGCCGGCCTGAACGAGCGCCTCGGTGCGGGTGTCGATCGAGCTGGTCGCCTCGTCGAGAATCAGCATCGGCGCATTCTGAAGCATCGCGCGCGCAATGGTCAGAAGCTGTTTCTGACCGGCGGAAATCGCGACGGATTC
>ENA-ORNY01001836-ORNY01001836.1-human-gut-metagenome-genome-assembly--contig:-NODE-1836-length-11564-cov-2.918064_pt1 | contig 11564 bp, 11 predicted proteins | sample MGYA00242122_ERZ509036 | MGnify/ENA primary metagenome ERZ509036 (study PRJEB26280, sample SAMEA2338696) | human gut metagenome | biome: human gut; feature: human-associated habitat; material: faeces...
CACACGCCATCGGGCGTATTTCACATGGCGCAGCCATATTTCACATTGCGAAAGCAATATTTGACTGCGCATCGGCGCAATTTCACCGCATGCGTAAGCATGCTTTACCCTTCCTTCCCCCCGGATTCCTCTATCTCCATTTCAATTTCCTTTGCCTGCGCGCCGCCCAGTGCGCACCACAGCGTTACCGTAACAAGTATCACCGCGCTGCCTATCATTGCGAACGTGTCGGGCATTTCGCCCGTGCCGAGCCATACCCATACGGGGTTGAGCACTATTTCGATGGAGCTTATCAGCACGCAGCCGAGCGGCGGACAATAGTTTATTGCCACGCTGTACAATGCATACGGCAGCCCAAGCATGAATATGCCCATAACCGCCACCATCACTACCGATATCGTAGTCACCTCCGGCGGATAAACAAACGTGAACGGTATGCCCACTATCGCCATCAGCACCAGCCCTACCAGCGTGCCGGAAAGGCGGTTGCCGCCCTCGCTTTCGCCCATCAAAAGGTACGCGCCCGCAAGGCTGCATCCGTCGATTATGGCTATTATGTTGCCCGCCGGGTTAAAGCCGATCCATGAAGAAAAGCGCAATGCCGCCGACGGTCAGCAGCACCGCCGCGTAGTCAAGCCCGCGGTATTTCTTTTTGAAGAATACCATGCTCAGTATCACAAGCCATACGGGCGAGGTGTATTGCAGCACTATCGCGTTCGCCGCCGTTGTGAGGCGGTTGGCTATTATGTAAAGGAATCCCGTCGCGCATACGCATGTGCCTATCAGTATTGTGCGGCCGTTTATGCTTATTTTCATTTTCAGCGCCTTCATGGCAAAAAACAGCGTTATCGCCCCCGCGAAGCCGCGCCAGCCCGCCAGCACCATTGAGTTCCACGGCGTAAGCTTTATGCAAAGCCCGTTCGCACTCCAAAGCAGCGCGCATGTGAGCATGAGCAGTATGCCTATGTATTTTTTGCTTCCGTTCGGCCTTGTGATACCTTTTTCCATATATTAGCCTTCCCTACACCTAAAAAACGGCCTTTAGAGCCGCATAGATCGAATTTCTGTTCAGATAAGATACAGAAAGGGCCCTCCCTTTAACGGAAGGGCCGATCCTTGATTCGCAGTTAATTAGTCCTGCTTGGGTGCGCCAACGGGGCAAGCGCCTTCGCACGCGCCGCAGGAGATGCAAGCATCAGTGATCTTATAAGCCATGGTATATTACCTCCGGTCATTATTCTGCATATATTGTAGCATATAACTTAAAAAAATCAAGGGGGAGGACATGTGTTGCGCACATATATAATTTACATCAGTGTCATATCCACCCTGTTTTGTTTAGTTCAGTTCTATCGTGAAAACGCTGTCGCCTATATGCATTTCAACCGTACCGCCGGCCGTGCCAAGCTCAGACCAATCTATTTTGTAATGCCCGTATTTTTCCAAGCATTTGGGCGCGTATACCGGTTCGCATTCTACCTTCACCTGATTTCCGTTGACGTATGCGGTCATGCTCCTGCTCTGCGCAATTTCCTCCGCCGCGGGCGTTTCCCCGTTTTCGTCCCGCGCAGTATTCGTGAACTCAAATGCCGCGCTCAGGCTCCTGCTCCCGCTGACGTAACAGTATTCAACCAACACTATGCCGTTGCTTTCAATATTCACCTTCTGAGCACTTTGCGCAAGCGATTCATACCGATTTTTCAAAATGGAATAGTTCGTATTGTAAAAATCGAACGCGCTGTCGTCAAAATACGCTCCGGTCACATAATGCCCGGCATCTTCAAAATCAAGGCAGCAACACACCAGCGAATGCGCTATTTCATCGCCAACGCTTTCCCTCAGCTTATCGGTCGCTTCCTTATGCTCATTGATAGCGTCGTACCCGGCGCACAGTTCGCTGTACGCCTCTGCATATGGGGACGGAGCATCGCCATCCGCCTATGCTATATTATTTGCTTTTGTTGCAGGCTCTTGCGAGCCGCTGCACCCTGCGGCAAGCAGTCCCAAGCATAGCAAAACCACGACCAATGTCCTTTTCATATATTCGCCCTCCGTATTGTGTTATTTTACCTCCCTCATCTTCCCCACTTTGCACTGTATGCTTTTTAGCGCGGTGTAGGTAAGGCACAGGAGGTCATCTATCTCTTTTGCCGCGTTAAGGTATTTTTCCTGCCATATATGATTATAAACAATGTATATGTTGGCTTATCGCGCCAAATAGTGTATAATAGTAGTAACTATGAACATGTAAAGGAGATAAAAATATGCCTCTTGTAACCAGTACCGAAATGTTCAAAAAGGCCTATGAAGGCGGCTACGCCATAGGCGCGTTCAACGTAAATAACATGGAGATAATCCAGGGCATAACCGAAGGCGCAAAGGAGCTCAACGCCCCGCTGATACTTCAGGTGTCCGCAGGCGCGCGCAAATACGCCAACCATACTTACCTTATGAAGCTTGTTGAGGCCGCAATAATCGAAACCGGCCTGCCCATATGCCTGCATCTTGACCATGGCGACAGCTTTGAGCTTTGCAAAAGCTGCATAGACGGCGGCTTCCCCTCCGTCATGATAGACGGCAGCCACCATGCTTACGAGGATAACGTGGCGCTCACCCGCCAGGTGGTTGAATATGCTCACGACCACGGCGTTGTGGTTGAAGGCGAGCTCGGCCGCCTTGAAGGCGTTGAGGACGACGTTAAGGTTGCCATAGGCCAGGGCAGCTATACCGATCCCGATCAGGTTTACGATTTTGTTACCCGCACCGGCGTGGATTCCCTTGCCATAGCCATAGGCACCAGCCACGGCGCATATAAGTTCAAGCCCGGCACCAAGCCGCAGCTCCGCTTCGATATTCTTGAAGAGGTTCAGAAGCGCCTGCCCGGCTTCCCCATAGTGCTGCACGGCGCAAGCAGCGTTATACCCGAATTTGTTGAAAAGATAAACAAATACGGCGGCAATATGCCCGATGCCATAGGCGTGCCGGAGGATATGCTGCGGCAGGCCGCAAGCATGGCAGTCTGCAAGATAAATATTGATTCCGATCTGCGCCTTGCCATGACCGCAAGCGTGCGCGAGCATCTTTATACCCATCCCGACCATTTTGACCCGCGCCAGTATCTAAAGCCCGGCCGCGAAGCCATAAAGCAGATGGTAATGCACAAAATACAGTATGTGCTCGGCTGCGAGAACAAGGCGTAAGCTTCGGTGATAAATATGGAAATAGATCAGAATGACCTTATCGCCCTTGAGGACAGGGACGGAAACGAGCTTGCCTATGAAATAATGGACGTTGTGCCGTTCCTTGGCAAGGAATACGCCGTGCTGTTCCCCGTGGACGATGAAAGCGACGAGCCGGAGCTTGTTATATTGGAGCTTATGGCCGGCGCCGATGATGAAGAGGAAGAGCTGCGCGGCGTGGACGACCCAAATGTGCTGGACGCGGTTTTCAAGCTGTTCCTTGAAAGGGAAAAGGAAGCCGAGCGGGACGGCGAATGATGCGCCGCTATCCCATATATATAATGTAGGAGACTGAATGCTGAAGGAATATATACAGAGCGTGCGCTCGCTATCCATAATAGGCATGTGCAAAAACGCCGGCAAGACCACCGTGCTCAATAAGCTGATTGCGGAGCTTAACGAATCCCGCGTCCGCCTTGGGCTTACCAGCATAGGGCGGGACGGTGAAAGCACGGACCTTGTTACCCGCACGGCAAAGCCCGGCATATACGTTTATGAAGGCACGCTCGTTGCCACGGCCGTGGACATGTTCCGCCTGAGCGATATCACGCGGGAGATAATCTATTCCACCGGATGGCCCACCCCCATGGGGGAGGTCGCGGTTGTCCGCGCCCGAAGCGACGGCAACGTGCAGCTTGCCGGCCCCAGCATGACCGCGCAGCTAAGCGCGCTTGTGGACGTTTTTTCTTCCTTCGGCGCGGATATGACAATAATAGACGGCGCGCTCAGCCGCAAAACGCTCTGTGCGCCTACCGTTAGCGAAGCCACCATACTTTGCACCGGCGCATCCTATTCGCGGGACATAAACGTGGTCATCGAGGATACCGCCTTTTCAACCGCGCTTTTGACCCTGCCGCGGCAGGAATCCTTCAGCGAGGCAGAGCTGGATATGCCCATAAGCGGCAAAATACGCTTCAAGCGCGCGGACGGCACCGTTGAACAGATGAAGGACGGCCTGACCCTTGCCGAGGCGCTCCGCAGCCGCGAATATGCGGACGTAAAAAGCGCGTATATCACCGGCGCGGTAACGGACGCAACAATAAAGCCCGTGCTCATGGGCGGGGCAAAGCTGAAGGGCTTCGAGCTGAGCGCGGAGGACGGCAGCAAGCTGCTGCTCAGTCACGATTCATATGAAAAGCTGCTCATTCGCGGCGTGCGCATTGGCGTAAGGCGGCCGGTAAAGTTGGCGGCAATAACGGTAAACCCCGTTTCCGCATACGGGTTCCACATGGACCCGAAGCTGCTGCTCGACAGCATGCGCGCCGCGGTAAGCGTGCCGGTAGTGAACGTGGAAAGCAAGGACGAGGATTGATAAAAGGAGACTATTACAAATGGCAATGACATTTTCCCAGCAGGAGAACATAGGATTCAGATACGTTATCAATTCGCTTTCCTGTTCAAGTCCGTACGGGCAGGCGCGGGTGAGCAAGCTGCGCTTTTTTGACCCGAATGAGATAGACGAACTGAAAACGCAGCTTTCAAACGTATGCCGCGTTAAGGATACGCTCACTACGCTCAGCTTTGAATACGGCAGGCTTCAGCGGCTTATGATGCCCATGAAGGATATCCGCAGGAGCGTTATGAACCTGAGTGAAGGGGCGCTCAGCGAGCTTGAGCTTTTTGAGCTGAAGCGCTTTTTGCTGCAAACCGAGCTTATAGCCCCCGTGCTTGAGGACGTTATAGCCAAGGCGCACATAGAGGGCATAGCGATACCCGCGCAGACGGAGGCGCTGAAAATAATAGACCCGGAGGGCAGCCGCGCCGCAACCTTCTTCATTGCGGATAACGCATCGCCCGAACTGAAGCAGGCGCGCCGCGAAAAGCGGGAAATAGAGGAGCTTATCCGCAAGGAGACAGACAGCGCTGAACGCGCGCGGCTTATGGCGCTGCGCAGTGCAGCCGCCGGCAAAGAGGACGTGGAGGAACGCCGCATCCGCAAAGAGATTTGCCTTAGCCTTGCGCCGTATACCGCTTCAATAATAGACTGCATGGATAACGTGGCGGAGCTTGATTTCACAATCGCCCGCGCGGAGATAGCCGCGCAGTACGGCGGGGTTATGCCGCACTTCAGCGACGGTCCCGTTGAAATGGAGGATATGGTCAACCCCCGTGTGGCGGATGCGCTTTTCGAGCGGGAGCGGCACTTTACCCCCGTTTCCCTTTCAGCACCGGTCGGCGCAACGGTAATAACCGGCGCAAACATGGGCGGCAAAAGCGTTGCGCTCAAAACGCTTGCGCTCAACGCCATGCTTGTCAAGGCGGGCATGCTGCCATTCGCCAAATATGCAAAGCTTCCGCTTTTCGGCGGCATATTCATAGTAAGCGAGGATTTGGAGGACATGGACCGCGGCCTTTCAAGCTTCGGCGCGGAGATAGTGCAGTTCAACGAGGTTGAGCAGGCCGCCGCCCAAACCGAGGGCATAAGCCTTATTCTGCTCGATGAATTTGCCCGCGGTACCAATCCCGAGGAGGGCGCAATGATAGTGCGTGCCGTAACGCGCTATCTTGACAATCAGCCCAGCGTAAGCGTGCTTACCACGCATTACGACGGAGTAGCCGCGCTTGCCTCCGCCCATTTTGAGGTGAAGGGCTTAAAGGATATGGATATGGCCAAGGTTGCGGAGGAAATAGCCGCCTCCGACGGCCACATAAAGGGCGCGGACATAATAGCGTCCCATATGAACTACGGCCTTTACCGCGCTCAGGGCGCGGAAAGCTGCCCGCGCGATGCGCGCAACATATGCGCTCTGCTCGCGCTGAAGGACGAGATATTGAGGGATATATAAATCCCCCATCCGCCGATTCGCTAATGCTTATTGCAACCTCTCTTTATAGGGAGGTTTTTTTGCGCCGCACGGTTAATCCCACCTAACCTATTTTACACACTATCGCCCCCGAGCGCGTACATCGCCAAAAGGCTCCCTCTTAGAGGGAGCTGGCAAACCGAAGGTTTGACTGAGGGAGTCCAAAAGGCTCCCCGGACGGGGAGCTGTCGCCGTCAGGCGACTGAGGGGTTGAAACAGACAAAGAACTGCAAGCTTCTTTTTAACCCCTCCGTCTGCTCATTTCATTCGCAGCCACTTTCCCGCCCGCGGGGACAGCTTTTTAGGGTTGGCGGCGCAATACCAAAACCTCCCCTATTCTATTGGGGAGGTTCATTAAGCGATGATGAATTGACTGGGGTTTGGCCGAAATTATGTGCTGCTCCTCCTACGCGGCCTTATCCTTTTTCTTCTTTGCCGCCGCAATAAGGTCGGGAAGCTGCGCCAGCACTATCGCCGCAAACATTATCGCGCAGCCCAGCATTTCGCGGCCGGAGAATTTCTGGTTCAGCAGCACCCAGCCCGCCAGCGCCGCAAACACGCTTTCAAGGCTCATCAGCAGCGATGCCACCGCAGGCTCGGTGTTCTTCTGGGCAATTATCTGCAGCGTGTAGCCCACGCCGCTGGACATTACGCCCGTATAAAGAATGGGTATTATCGCTTCCCCTATGGCCTGCCATGTGGATACGCTGCCGTCTATCAGCATGAACACGGCCGAAAGCGCAGCGCATACGAAAAACTGTATGCAGCTCATCTTAATGCCGTCAACCTTGGGTGAAAAATGGTCTATCAGCAGTATGTGCGCGGTGTAGCCGAATGCGCAGCAGAGTATCAGCGCATCGCCCTTTTGCAGCGTGAAGCTGCCGTTCATCGATAGGAAATAAAGCCCAACCACGCCCAGCGCCACGCTTATCCATACCGTAACGGGCAGCCTGCGCCGCTGGAATATTCCGAACACCGGCACGAATACTATGTACATTGCCGTTATAAAGCCCGCCTTGCCCACCGTGGTGAACCCTATGCCAAGCTGCTGCAATGCGCTTGCCACCGCGAGCGCCGCGCCCACAACAATGCCGCCCACTATAAGCGTGCGCCTGTCCTTGGGGTATGTTCCGGCCGCACGGCCGCTTTTCTTCTGCTTGGCGTTATTGAACGCAATAAGCGGCAGCAGCGCAATACCCGCCGCAAGTGACCTGAGCGCATTGAACGCATACGCGCTCATGGAGTCGCCGCCCATTGCCTGGAACACGAAAGCCGTGCCCCAAATGAGCGCAACCAATACCAACATCAAGTTGCTTTGTATCTGTTTCCTGTTCATGCGCTGATTATATCATATATTTGTTTGCTTTTCCATTGCTTTCAGCGCGGACATATACGCTTTAAGATACTTTTCTTCTTATGAAATATGTAGTATAATCGATTCGGATCGCGCAGATACCCATTATATATTAGACGGAGGAAATATGCTGAACATCATTACCAAGCTGATGAGCGAAAACGACTGCTATAAAGCAGGGCGCACCATAACCCCCCGCGGCATAACCATACACAGCACCGCCGAACCCGGCATGCGGGCGGGCGTATGGTACGAGCTGTGGAACAAGAGCGCAAGCGAGCAGGGCGGGCGCGAGGTCTGCGTGCATGCGTTTGCGGACGACGAAATAGTTATGCAGTATCTGCCCTGGACAATGCGCGGCTGGCATGCGGGCGGCACGGATAACAACGACCATATAGGCATTGAGCTGTGCGAACCGGCGGGCATGATATACACCGCTGATTTTGATGTTGCGGATTACGACACGGCGCGTTTTCAGCCGTATTTCGACAGGCTATGGAGCAACGCCGTGCAGCTTTGCGCTTACCTTATACGCCAATACCCCACCATCGGGATAAACGAAATAGTAAGCCATCACGAGGGGTTCCTTCGCGGCACGGCAAGCGGGCATCACGATCCCGAGCATTGGTGGAAATTCCACAACAAAACCATGGATGATTTTCGCGCGGCAGTTGCGCGGGAAACGGAGGATAAATAAATGACCAAAATGCGTTTTATAGACCTGCACTGCGATACCGTAGTATGCGAGGTCATGGGGAACGAGGACAGCAAAAACCTGCGCTCCAACCCCACCGGCATGCTTGACCTGCTTCGTATGAAGGAGGCGGGCTGCCTGCTGCAATGCTTTGCGCTGTATATCCCGCCCATGAAGCGGATAGCAAGCACCACCGGCGAAGCCGACGAGTGGGATTTCTTCAACGATGCAGCCGATTGCTACGACCGTCAGATAGCCGCCAACACGGACCTTATCCGCCCCGTCGGTAAATATGCGGACATTGAAAAGAACATGGCGGACGGCATAATGTCCTCCATGATGACGATTGAAAACGGCGAACCGCTTAACGGCAAAATAGAGCGGCTGGACGAAATGTACCGCCGCGGCGTAAGGCTTATAACCCTTACCCATAATCAGGAAAACACGCTCGGCTACCCCAACTGCCTTGAGCCCGATGCGGGGCTTAAGCCCTTCGGTATAGAGACCGTAAGGCGCATGAACGAGCTTGGCATTATAATAGACACCGCGCATCTCAGCGACGGCGGCTTCTGGGACGTTGTAAAGCATTCCTCAAAGCCCTTCGTCGCCTCCCATTCCAATGCAAGGGAGCTTTGCCCCGTTATGCGCAACCTTACGGACGATATGCTGCGCGCCGTTGCGGATAAGGGCGGCATGGTCGGACTCAACTACGCTGCCGATTTCCTTGTGGACAAGACCCGCTATACCTACTGCGCCGATATAGCGCGCCATGCGCGTTACATGGCCGATAAGGCGGGCGTGGACATAGTTGCGCTCGGCAGCGATTTTGACGGCATAAGCAGCACGCTTGAATTCGGCGGGGTAGAGGGCCTTGGCATGATAGAGGAGGCGCTGAACCGCTGCTTCACCGCGGACGAGGTGGATAAGATAACCCATCTTAACGCGTTAAGGGTAATTAAGGACACCGTTGGTTAAACCGAAGAGTTTGAAAGATATATATTATAATAGAAGGAGACACGCTTATGGATGTATTTGAGGCGCTATCCGCTTTGACCACCACCCCGGGCGTAACCGGCAACGAGGTTGCCGTGTCCGAGGTTGTCAAGGGATATTACAAAGCCTATACGGACGATATATTCATCGATCCAATGGGCAACACCTATGCGCATATAGGCGACCACGGCCCCGTGCTGCTGGTGCAGGCGCATATGGACGAAGTCGGCATGATGGTGACCGATATTGAGGAGGACGGCTTGCTCCGCATACGCTCCGTTGCGGGCGTTGACCCGCGGGTGCTGCCCGGCAGCGAGGTACTGGTGCACGGCAAAAGGGTGCTCAATGCCGTTGTGGGCGCAATTCCGCCGCACCTTCAGCAATCGGGCGACAATACAAAGCCCTATTCGATAGACGATATGGTTTGCGATACCGGCCTTGATGCAGCTGAAGTGAACGAGCTTGTGCGCGTGGGTGACAATGTAACGTTCGCGCTGCTGCCGCCGATGAAGCTGAAGAACAACATAGTTGCCGGCAAAACTTTCGATGACCGCGCCTGCATAACCGTTATGCTCGAGGCCATGGATATACTTAAAAAATCCAAGCTGGACTGCCAGGTCATATTCTGCGCCACCGTGCAGGAAGAATGCGGCGGCGGCGGCGCGCGCGCCAGCGTATGGAACGCCAAGCCCGATATGGCAATAGCCATGGACGTTTGCCATGCGCCCACACCCGGCGTGAAGCCGTTTGACGCAATAGACATAACCAAGGTTTCCATAACCTGCGGCCCGAACATACACCCCAAGATGTTCAAAATGTTAACCGAGGCCGCGGACGAGCAGAACATCCCCTGGGATTACGACGTTGCCCCCGCGCATACGGGAACCGACGCATGGGATACCCAGATACAGGTGGGCGGCGTTGCAACGGGGCTTATATCGCTGCCGCTTAGGTATATGCATACGAGCGTAGAGGAAATATCGCTCACCACGCTTAAAAACTGCGCCAAGGTAATTGCCCGCTTTGCCCAGAACATCGGCGCGGATTGGGAGGAAAAGCTATGCTTAGACGATTAGAAGAACTTTCCAACTTGATAGGCGTAAGCGGCGATGAGGGCCGCGTGCGCCGCTATATAAAGGCCGAGCTTGCCAATATAGACGGCCTTGATATGAAAACCGACGCCATGGGCAACCTTATCGTACACAAGGCCGGAAAAGGGCCCAAGGTAATGGTAGCCGCGCACATGGACGAAGTCGGCATGATAGTTATAGGCGCGCTTGACAACGGCCTTATAGCCTACGGTCAGCGCGGCATAGATTCCCGCGTTGTGGTATCAAAGCGCGTGCTTGTGGGCGACGAAATGATAGAAGGCGTTATAGGCGCAAAGGCGATACACCTGCAAACCGCCGCGGACCGCAAAACCGTGCTCGGCCACAGCGAGCTTTTTGTTGACATTGGCGCAAAGGATAAGGACGACGCCCTGAAATACGTTAAGCCGGGCGACAGGATAGGCTTTGCCACCAAGTTCAAACGCCTTGGCGAAAAGCGCGTGCTTGGCAAGGCGCTTGACGACCGCGTGGGCTGCGCAATACTGATGCAGCTTTTAGCCAACGATTATGAATGCGATTTTTACGGCGTGTTCACCGTGCAGGAGGAAGTCGGCCTTCGCGGAATGTATGCCGCGGCGTACAGCGTTGCGCCGGACGTGGTGATAGTGCTTGAGGGCACCACCGCAAACGATATGCCGGAGGTCAAAAACGTTGGCTTCGTTACAAAGATGAGCCACGGCCCGGCAATATCCTTCATGGATAACGCAACCATAGTTTCGCCCGATATGTTCAAGGCGCTTACCGAAACCGCCAACGCCTCCGGCATAAAGTGGCAGCCCAGGCAGGGCACCACCGGCGCGAACGACCAAGGCCCCGCGCAGCGTATGCGCGCCGGCTGCAAAACCGGCTGCATCTCCGTGCCGTGCCGCTATATCCATTCCCCCGCCAGCATTGCCGATATAGACGATATCATGGGCGCATACGCATTGGCGGACGCTTTCCTAAAGAACAAAAAATTCAACGAGGTGCTTTGATTTATGGATACAACTATGATAAAGAACATACTCGGCGCATACGGCCCCTCCGGACGCGAGGATAAGGCGGCCGAGGCTATAAAGCAATACATCGCCCCCTATGCGGACGAGGTATACCGCGATACCATGGGCAACCTTATAGCCCATAAGCGCGGCACAAGCGGAAAGAAGATAATGCTCAGCGCGCACATGGACCAGATTGGCTTCATAGTGGTTGCCATAGATGAAAAAGGCTTCCTGCGCGTTGCCCGCGTGGGCGGCGTGAATCCCATAATCGCCACCGCGCGCGAGGTTGTGTTTGAAAACGGCATAAAGGGCGTTACCTATTTTGAAAACACCGCCAAGCATGGCGTGAACGAGGCAACGTTTAACGAGCTGTATATAGACATTGGCTGGG
>ENA-ORNY01001841-ORNY01001841.1-human-gut-metagenome-genome-assembly--contig:-NODE-1841-length-11552-cov-3.415500_pt1 | contig 11552 bp, 6 predicted proteins | sample MGYA00242122_ERZ509036 | MGnify/ENA primary metagenome ERZ509036 (study PRJEB26280, sample SAMEA2338696) | human gut metagenome | biome: human gut; feature: human-associated habitat; material: faeces...
CTGGACGCTGCCAAGGAAGAACTGGAACGCCTGTACGGCATTCGTGTTCTGACAGTGCAGGCTGACGTGAACGCCGGTGCGGACAATGCCGCCGCCACCCGCCATGGACATGGAAGCGGGCGCCACGGCAGACAGGATCTCCTCGTGGTAGTCGGGCTCGCTCTGCGACTTGACGAACTCGACAATCTCGTTGATTTCGTCATCCGAGACAAAGCAGCCCTGGATACGGCGAGGCTTGCCCCAGTCGACCTTGGAGAACAGCATGTCGCCCAAACCGGTGAGCTTTTCGGCACCCATCTGGTCGATGATGACGCGCGAGTCGATGCCTGTGGCGACGTTAAAGGCGATGCGGTTGGTGATGTTGGCCTTGATAAGGCCCGTCACCACGTTGGAGCTGGGGCGCTGCGTGGCCACGATAAGATGAATACCGGCGGCACGGCCCAGCTGTGCAATACGCACGATGGAGGCCTCGACATCCTTACCGGCGACCATCATCAGGTCCGAGAGCTCGTCAATGATGATGACCAGGTAGGGCATCTTTTGCGGCGGGTTGTCGTAATGCTCAAACTCGCCGGCGGCCTGCTTTTCGTTGTAGGTCGAGATCTTACGCACGTTAAGGCGCTCGAAGACCTTCAGGCGACGCTCCATCTCGGACACGGCCCATTGCAGGGCGCTTGCGGCCTGCTTGGGTTCGGTAACGACCGGTACGTAAAGATGCGGCAGGCCGTTATAGCCCGCGAGCTCGACGCGCTTGGGGTCGACCATGATCAGGCGAACATCCTCGGGAAGAGCGCGCATGAGCAGGGTCGTGATGATGGAGTTGATCATGACCGACTTGCCGGAACCCGTGGTACCGGCAATCAACAGGTGGGGCATCTTGGCAAGGTCGGCGACGACCGGCGTGCCCTCGGCATCGCGCCCGATTGCGAGCTCAAGCGGACCGCCCTTCACATAGGGCAGCACGTCGCCCAGGTTGACGTTCTGGCGCTTGCGATTGGGGATCTCGATGCCCACGAGCGAGGTGCCGGGGATCGGGGCAAAGATACGCACCGACTGGGCAGCGAGCGAAAGCGCGATATCGTCCTCGAGGCTCGAGATCTTGCTCACGCGCTCGCCCTCGCCAGGTTGCAGCTTAAAGGTCGTCACCGTGGGGCCGGCGATCCAGCCGACCACGCGGGCACTGCGGCCAAACTCAAGCAACGTGGACTGAAGCGACTCGGCAGTCTGTTCCAGCTCCTTGTCAGAAGACGCGGAGGACGCCGACTGCGGGTTGGCATGCAGGATTTCGAGTGGCGGAAGCTTAAGGCCATCCTCTTCTTCGCCCACGTTATCCGCGGGAGCATTGACCACTCCCCCATCGCTAGAAGTAGGCGCCTCGGCAGCGCCCGCGACAGCCGCATCGGCAACCTTGGGATGCTTCAAGAAGTCGGGGATCTGAGGTGCTGCCGAGACAGGATTCACGGCAAACGGCGGCTCGGACTCGTCGATCTTATCGGGGTCGTCTTCCATCGAAAGCTGGCCGGTTACCTGGTCGCGCTTTGCATGGCGACGCGGCAGCAAAGTTGTCTTTGCGGTCTCAATCGGAGCCTCGTCGTCCCCGTCATCGCCCTCGGTGAGCTCAATCTCGCTATCGGACCAGGACGGGTCGGGCTCACTCGTATTGAGCTTAGGCGCAGCCTTGCCCTTCTTGGCATGGCGGCGCGGTAACAATGTGGTCTTGGCCCGCTCAGCTTCCACTGCCTCGGACACGTCGACAAACGGATCCTCGTCCTCGTCGTCATCGTCCAAAACCGGGTCCACATCGTTGCCTATGACTGTGGTCACGGCAGCATCGGAGCCCTTTTGACGAAGAATGCTCAGGTGCGGACGGGCAACGCCGGGCACCGACAGGGCTTCGTCGTCACCCCACGGACTCGCGTTAACATCGGCACGACGGCGCTCGGCAAAATCGGCCGCGCGGTCGCGAGCAGAGCGCAAAACGCCGCCAACCGAAAAGCCGATGATGACCAAGCCCACGACGACAAGGCCCAACAGGACTACCATCGCGATAGGCTTACCCAGGGCATTCTGCAGCGCACTCGCAATAAACGCACCGATGTAGCCACCCGAGGCGGACAGATTTTGCGGCGTAAACATGAGGTCGCACGAATCGCTCGTGCCCGGCACCATCAGCGAAAGAATGGAGACGACGGCGATAAAGACCACGGCGCCGCCCGCAACAGAGCGCACGTTGAGCGGCGAGTCCTCGCCTAAAAAGAGCGTGGCGGCAAACAGCAAAATGACGATCGGCAGCACGTAGGCGCCCAGACCAAAGCCCAGGTGGTAGAAACCGGCAACCGCAGCCGTCACGGGCGCTGTTGCCGGAGAGATCACGGCAATGAAGGACGCAATCGCCAAAACGGCGATGACCACGCCGGCGATATCACGGTTGGCCGAGGGCTCAACCAAAGGCTCAAAATCGTCGAAGTCCGCCTCGTGGCCCTTATTGGCACGCAGATGGGAACCGGCACCCTTAGCAGATGCCGGTTGGTTATTGGCCTTATTGCCTTTGGCGTTTTGTGCAGACCCACGCGCCAAACTAAACCTCCATGACGACCGGGATGATCATCGGACGGGTGCGCGTACGGCTCCAGATAAAGTTAGAGAGCGAATCGCGCACGGCCTTACGAATAGCATCGGAACCGCTGCTCGTAAAGCTGAACTTGCCCTTCTCGATCGTCTTCATGATAGACGCGGAGGCATCCTCAGAGAACTGGTCGTCGATGGCAAACGAGACGCCGCGGCCCGAGAACTCGATGGCCTCGATCTTCTTGTGCTTGAGCGAGACAATGGCAACGGCCGTGACCATACCGTCATTGGCGAGCTTCTGGCGATCGCGCAGGACGATGGGGTCGGTATCGCCGATACGCAGGCCGTCGACGTAAACGACGCCGGACTCGACGGGCGTACCGCGCTTGACGATACCGCCGCGCATCTCGAGCGTGTCGCCGTTATCGAGGATAAAGATGTGATCATCCTTGATGCCCATCTTGCGGGCCAGCTGAGCATGGGCGCGCAGATGCACGGCCTCACCGTGAACCGGCATAAAGTACGTGGGCTTGGCCATGGCCATCAAGAGCTTGAGCTCCTCCTGGCTACCGTGGCCCGAGACGTGGACAAGAGCGCGGTTCTTATCCCACACGTCGCAACCGAGCTTGGCCAGGCTGTTGACGACCTGCTGGACGGCCTTCTCGTTGCCGGGAACAGGAGTTGCCGAGAGGATAACGGTATCGCCCTCGTGGATGGAGAGCGTCTTGTGCTCTCCATTGGCCATGCGGGACAAGGCCGACAGCGGCTCGCCCTGCGAACCGGTGCACATGACGACGATCTTGTCGTCGGGCAGGTTATCGATATCGAAGGCATCGATGATATCGGCATCGTCGATGTTGAGGTAGCCCAGCTCGCGCGCCACGCGGGTGTTAGTGAGCATGGAGCGACCGGTCACAACGACCTTACGGCCGCACTTGCGGGCAGCATCGCAGATCTGCTGCAAACGATGAATGTGACTCGAGAACGAGGCGACGAACACGCGACCCGGGGCGTTCTTGATGGCGTGCAGCAGGTTGGGTCCAACCTCGGACTCGGACTTGGTAAAGCCGGGAACCGTGGCATTGGTGGAGTCGGACAGCAGCAGGTCGATGCCCTGCTTGGCAAAGCGGCTGATAGCGGCATAGTCGGGCGTGACACCATCGATGGGCGTCTGGTCAAGCTTAAAGTCGCCCGTGTGCATAACGGTGCCCTGGTTGGTGCGAATGAACACGCCCAGAGCGCCGGGGATGGAGTGCGTCATCGAGAAGAAGTCGAGCGAGATGCCGCCGAGGTTGACATGGCTGCCGCCCTTGACCTCGCGGAACTTGGGCGCGCGGATGCGGAACTCGGAAAGCTTGCCCTCGATAAAGCCAAGCGTCAGCTTGCTCGAGAAGATGGGCACCTTATTGTTGAGGTCCTGCAGCAGATACGGAAGCGAACCGGTGTGGTCCTCGTGGCCGTGGGTGACGACGATACCGCGGAGCTTCTCCTCGTTTTCAAGAACGTAGGTGTAGTCAGGAAGCACCAGGTCGATACCGGGCTGGGAGTCGTCGGGGAACATGAGGCCAGCGTCGACGAGCACCATGTCGTCGCCGCACTCGAAGACCGTCATGTTCTTGCCGATGCCGTCAAGGCCGCCGAGCGGAATGATCTTCAAGGGAGATGATTTTTTAGCTGCCATAGGTTAGTGTTGTTTCCTTTCTTCGAAACGGGTCTGGAACAACCGACGGGGCGCTTCTGGCAAACCGACCGCCGGGAACGTACAAACATGCATCATAGAGTCGACGCATTAACCACAGTATGATACCCATTTGCACAACAACAGACCACCCATGCATCAAAGCCCCATCTGAACTGGTCCATCCCGCCGGTTTCCCGTGGGGCGGGCACTGATGAAGTTTCCTGCTCTACAGTCCTGCTCACGACGGAGGCCACATTAAGTGGCCTCCTGTTCGTGCGGAACTCGCGACAAACTTAACCCCTGCCCCGGCACCCGGCGGGCAAACGTCGTTGGGCTTATCACTGACATGAAATGGGCGCTTGCATATCGTCCGCTAGCTTGGCACGGTACAATGCTTTCAGATTTCAATTTGTAAATTAGTGGAGTTAATTCATGGCAGAATCTCGTGCGGAGCGTAAGGCTCGTCGTGCTTTGATCGAGGCGGCTGAGGGGTCAGAGGAGAAAAAATCTTCTCAGAAATCCAAGTCGTCTCAGGACGCGAAGGGTAAGTCGGCCAAGGGCAAGGCTAAGGCCAAGCGTCCCGGCTCTCGTCGGAGCGAGGATAAGGCATCTCAGACTCGCTCCAAGCGCCCGTATAAGAATCCGGTTCCGTCTGCGCGCAAGGCCGTTGATCCCAAGTCTCCTTGTTCGATCATGAAAGCTTGCGGTGGGTGTACGGCGCTCAATCGTCCCTATAAGAAGCAGCTCGCCGCCAAGCAGGCTGCTATGGAAGATCTTTTTGCTTCGCTTTGTGAGCGTGAAGGCATTGCTGTAGATCCTATTCGTGGTATGGGCGTCACCCTGGGCGACCCGGGCAAATATCCTGCGCCGCGCGGTTTTCGCCATAAGGCCGCCACTCCCTTTGCTCCCGGTAAGGAGGGTGCTGTCCGTTGCGGTTTCTTTGAGCGCGGCACGCACAAGATCGTTGCCGTACCCGAGTGTCCTGTCGAGGCACCGGGTGCCCGTCAGATTCTCAACGGCATCGCACGCGAAGCTGAGCGGCTGCATATTCCCGCCTTTAATGAGGACAAGCATCTTGGTTTGCTTCGCTATGCCGTCGTCCGCTGCGGCTGGCGTACCGACCAGGTCATGGTCACGCTCGTGACCGCTCAGCGCGACTTGCCGCATGCGCAGGAGTTCTTTGAGGCTGTCGCCGCACTCGATCCGCGCATCGTCACCGTCGCCCAAAACATCAACGGACGTCCCGGCAACGCCATCCTCGGCGAGGAAACCCGCATTGTATATGGCGCCGAGTGCATGCGCGACCAGCTGCTCGGCTGCGAATTCGACATCTCCCCCACCGCGTTTTATCAGACCAACCCGCAACAGACCGAGCTGCTCTATCAACTCGCTATCGACGGCATGGATTTGCACCAGGGCGATGTGCTCATGGATGCCTACTGTGGCAGCGGTACCATCGGTCTTTGCGCAGCTAAAGATGCCCAAAACAAGGGTATCGGCATTATGCTGCTCGGCGTGGAGCGCAACCCGGCGGGCATTGCCGACGCACGCCGCAATGCCGAGCTCAACGGCCTCACCCGCAGCGCTTGGTTTATGGCCGACGACGCCACCGATTACATCCTGGATGCCGCCGATAACAACGAGCGGGTCGATGTCCTTTCCATCGATCCGCCGCGCGCCGGCTCCACGCCCGAGTTCCTCGAAGCTGCCTGCGCGCTTAAGCCGCGCCGCATCACCTATATCAGCTGCAACCCCGTAACTCAAGAGCGCGACCTGCATCAGCTCCTCGACGGAGGCTATTGCCTGCTCAAGATCACGCCCGTCGACATGTTCCCTCACACCGACCACACCGAAACCGTAGCGGTCCTCGAACGCCGCCAACCAACCTCAGTAGATTTTTGGGACAAGAAAGGGGGCGACCCGCCTGGGCCGCCCCCTTCGCTTGGTTTATAAACTCCGCTACATCCCATTGCGCAGATCGCACACGCCGGCTGCCGCCATCTCGCGCAGCAGCGTCTCGCGGTCGCGCGTCACGATCAAATCCAGCGGGAAGTGAATCTCGTCGAGCATCTTGCGCGCGTGATCGAGCTTGCCAATGGCCATGCCAATGTGGGCATCGGTCGACACGCCAATGCCCACGCCCAGCTCGGCGCAGCGCTCGGCAATCTTGCGGCATACGGCCCAATGCTCAGTGTCGACACCGTGTTCAAGACTATGGTTGTTGATCTCGATAATCTTGTGCTTGGCCTTAGCTGCCAACAGCACCTCGTCGATATCGAACGGCACACCCGAACGCCCCGTGTGACCCAGCATGAACACCTTGGGGTGCTCCAGGGCATTGATATACATCTCGGTCGTCTGGGCCAGCGTCGCGCCCTCAGCAATCTGCGGATTATGCACGCTTGCAACCAAATAATCCAAATTACGCGTAACCAAATCGAACAGCGAATGCTGACGGCTGTACGAATCGCCGGCAATATCGAGCGTGACAGGAGTGTCCTCGCCAAACAGGCTTCCGTCCAGCGAAACGATATCGGCCTCGGCACCACGCAGCACCAGCACGCCGCTCCAAATGCGCGGCCAGATATCCTGGTTGATAAAGAACTGGTAACTGCGCAGGTCATTGGGGCAAGCCGTAACCATAGAGCTCAAATGGTCGGCAGATCCGAGCACCTGCAGACCACGCTCTGCCGCCCAGTACACATTCTCCTCAATGGTCGAATATGCATGCGCAGAGAACATCGTATGGGTATGAATGTCACAAGAAAGCAGGTAGGGCATCAGGTCTCCTTATCTGGCACGGCCGTCGCTTATATTCATTGTACGCATAGCCTTCGATAGTCGTAAAACCACTCCATCCCAAAGACACAACGTCCATGACAACGGGGTCCGGCTTAACACCAAACCCCGTTTCACGTAAAACATTGTAGGCAGAGCGCTTTACTTTTAACGATACTCGTCCGCCAACTGTTTCCAAGCGGGTAGCGAATTGACAATCGTTTCGTAGCTCACGCAATAGCCCAGGCGGAACCAACCCGGCATACCAAAGCTGTCCGAGGGAACCGCAAGCAACTCATACTTCTTTGCGCGCTCGCAAAACGCATTCGCATCGGGCTCGAGTGCCTTCACCCACAGGTAGAAAGCACCGTCCGGCTCAACATAGGTATAGCCGTAGTCCGTCAAAGCATCGGTGAGCGCCGTGCGGTTGCGGGCATAGGCCCCGGCATCACTCGGCTCATCGATGCAATCGATGATCACGCGCTGAAAGAGTGCCGGTGCGCATACAAAACCCAGCGTACGGGCAGCGCCCGCAACAGCCGGCATCAGACGGGCAGCCTGCGGATTGGTGTTGGGAACCAAGATCCACCCCACGCGCTCACCCGGCAGCGACAGCGACTTGGAATACGAGTAGCACACGATGGTGTGCTCGTAGATCGAGGGCACCCAAGGCACCTCGGCACCGTACACGATCTCGCGGTACGGCTCATCCGAGATGAGCATAATCGGATTCTCGGGATCGCGCTGAGCGTTGGCCTCGCGCAGAACATTGGCCAGTCGCGTCAGCGTGTTGCGTGTATATACGGCACCAGTCGGATTGTTGGGCGAGTCGATGATGACGGCAGTCGTCTTATCGGTAATCGCCTTGAGCACGTTGTCCACGCTCAGCTGGAACGTATCTTCATCGGCGAGCGCCTCAACACACGTACAGCCGGCCTTCTCAATCCAAACGCGATACTCCGGAAAGTACGGGGCGATAACAATAACCTCGTCGCCCGGGTTCGTAACGGCGTTGAGCGTGCAGGTGAGCGAAGCCGCCGCGCCCACGGTCATAAAGACATCCTTGCCCTCATAGCTCGTACCGAAGCGACGGTTGAGCGATTCGGCGACGGCTGCTCGACATTGCGGCAGGCCCGGTGCGGGCGTGTAGCCGTGCAGCTGGTCGCTCGGCAGCTCCAGGGCCTTCTTAATGGACTCCGCCACAGCAGCGGGTGCCGGAACGCTCGGATTGCCCAGCGAAAAATCGAATACGTTTTCCGCACCGATCTGCGCCTTGCGCTCAAGGCCATAGCTAAAAATCTCACGGATGATGGAGCTTTCCGCACCGCGAGCATACATAGTTTCGTTGATCATCTGTTCCCCTTTCGCATAGGCGCTATTGTACGCTTTAGCCGAGCAAAGTGCCGCAGCAATGTTGATTGGGGACAGACTTAAATGCGTGAAAACGCTCATTTAAGTCTGTCCCCAATCAACAGACGGCCCCATATCGCTCAAAAGAAAAAGCCTCCGCAGGTTTCCCCGCGGAGGCTTTCGCCACAAAGACTATTTGTCGGCGTCGGTGTCGGCATCGACGACGGCATGGTCATCGTCAGCATCATCGGATGCGGCTTCGGCATCCTCCTGCATGGCCGCCTGCGCAAAGGCCGCGGCATCAGCCGCCAGCTCCTCCTCGCTCATTCGAGGCACGCGCTTCTTGGTCGGCATGCCGGCCGCCTTGGCATTGCGCTCCTCCTTGGCCGCCAGGATATCGCCCTCGCGCTCAAGGTAGGCGTCCCACTCGTTATCGAGCAGGGCATTCACGGCATCGCCCTCGACAGTCTCGCGCTCAAGCAGCACCTTCGCCATCAGATCGAGCTGATCGCGACGGGCATCCAAGATCTCGACAGCACGACGATGGGCCTCGCGCATGATACGCTGAACCTCGATATCAATGCGGCGCGCCGTCTCCTCGGAGTAATCCTGATGATCGGCATAGTCGCGGCCCAGGAATACCTGATGCTGCGCCTCGCCAAAGACCTGCGTGCCCAGCTCCTCGCTCATGCCGTAGCGCGTGACCATCTCGCGGGCCAGCTTGGTGGCGCGCTCGAGGTCGTTGCTCGCGCCGGTGGTGATGTCCTCGCAGAACAGCTCCTCGGCGGTGCGACCGGCGAGCAGCACGGCGATCTGGTCGAGCATGCCGTCGCGCGTCTCGAGGAAGTGGTCCTCCTCGGGCATCTGCATGGTATAGCCCAGCGCCTGGCCTCGGCTCACGATCGAGATCTTGTGCACCGGGTCGGAGTTCTCGAGCACGTGGCCGACAAGAGCGTGGCCGCTCTCGTGGAAGGCGATGACGCGGCGCTCCTTCTCGGTAATCACGCGGCTCTTGCGCTCGGGGCCCGCGATAACGCGCTCCATGGCCTCCTCGACCTCGTCCTGGCCGATCTTGTCCTTGTGCCTGCGCGCGGCGAGAAGGGCCGACTCGTTCATGAGGTTGGAGAGGTCCGCACCGGTGAAGCCCGGCGTGATCTTGGCGATGGAGGCAAAGTCCACCGAGCTTTCGAAGGGCTTGTTGCGGGCATGGACGCGCAGGATCTTCTCGCGCCCCTTGACGTCCGGGCGGTCCACGGTCACGCGCCGGTCAAAGCGACCGGGGCGCAGCAGCGCCGGATCGAGGATGTCGGGGCGGTTTGTCGCCGCGATGAGGATGACGGCCGAGTTGTCCTCGAAGCCGTCCATCTCGACCAGCAGCTGGTTCAGGGTCTGCTCGCGCTCGTCGTGTCCGCCGCCCAGGCCCGCGCCGCGCTGGCGGCCCACGGCGTCGATCTCGTCGATGAAGATGATGCAGGGTGCGGCTGCCTTGGCCTGCTTGAAGAGGTCGCGCACGCGGCTCGCGCCCACGCCCACGAACATCTCGACGAAGTCGGAGCCAGATATCGAGAAGAACGGCACGCCCGCCTCGCCGGCCACGGCCTTGGCGAGCAGCGTCTTGCCCGTGCCCGGGGGGCCAACGAGAAGCACGCCATGCGGGGTCTTGGCGCCCATCTTCTGGTAGCGCTCGGGCTCGCGCAGGAAGTCGCGGACCTCCTTGAGCTCCTCCACGGCCTCGTCGATGCCCGCGACGTCCGAGAACTTGACCTTGGGGCGCTCCTCCTCGGTGGTCTGCGCCTTGGTCTTGGCGAAGTCCATCGTGCGGCCGTTCTGCTCGCTCATGCGGCGCATGTAGTAGACGAAGACGCCCACCAAGAGCAGCGTTGGCACCACGGAGAGCAGGATGGTCTCCCACGCCCTGCCGTCCGAGGTGTCGATGGTGAACGAGGTCTTGGAGTGCTTGGCCATGAGCTCTTGCAGCGAGTCCGCGCCGACGTAGTAGCTCTTGAACTTCTGGAGCTTGGACTCGTCGCCCTTGTCGTCCTCGCTCGACCAGTAGTCGCCCGAGACGCTGCCGTCCGAGGTTTTGAACGTGACCGAGTTCACGCGGTCGTCCTTGACCGCGGTCACGAACTCGTTGGTTGCCAGGGTGTCCACGGTGTCCGAGGAGGAAAGCGGCGTCTGACCGGTGGAGAAGGCCATGTAGGCCACGATCGCCACGATGACGAACAGCGTTATGACAAAGCTGCGCTGGTTCTGGGGTCCGCGGTTGTCACCTCCCGGCGTGGGGAGCTTGTCGAGCGGGTTGTTGTCTGACACGAAAACGTCTCCTTGCGATAGCTTTCCGGGGCCGGGGCGCTACTTGGAGTAGACCTCGGGCTTGAGAATGCCCACGTAGGGCAGGTTGCGGTAGCGCTCGGCGTAATCGAGGCCGTAGCCCACCACGAAGGCGTCGGGCACGTGCGCGCCCACGTAGCGCGGGGTGACGGCCGGCGCGTGGTTGGGGATGTCCTTCACCGAGAAGGCCGCGATCTCGATGGACGCGGGCTTTCTCGACTGCAGGAGCTTCACCAGGTAGGAGAGGGTGAGGCCGGAGTCGAGAATGTCCTCGGCCACGATGATGTGACGCCCCTCGACCTTGGTGTCGAGGTCCTTCACGATGCGCACCACGCCAGAGCTCTTGACGCCGTCTCCGTAGCTGCTCACGGCCATGAAGTCCACCGAGCAGGGCACGGTGATGGCGCGCATGAGGTCGGCCGTGAAGACGAAGGCCCCGCGCAGGACGGCCACGATGAGGGGGTTCTTGTCGGCATAGTCCTCCGAGATCTGGCGGCCAAGCCGCGCCACGATCTGGTGGATGTCCTCCTCGCTCAGGATGACGCTCTCCACGTCCGGATGCATCTCTGCCATTGCGGTCCTCCACTCCCGACGGACCCCGGCCGCGCTTCTCGGCCGACGCGCCGTCTATGCTGTTCGGAGACTCAATTCTAGCAAGTGTGAGGTGCGTGTCGTGCAGCGCGCGCGCTCGTCGGCCCTGATTCCTGCAACCCACACCACGGGGCCGGTGGGCGAGGTGCGCACCACGGGCACGAGCGGGCGCTCGGCGGCGGGAATGCGGGCCTCGTTGAGCAGGTCGGAGACCTTCTTCGACTGGCCGTGCATGCCCAGGGGGCACAAG
>ENA-ORNY01001844-ORNY01001844.1-human-gut-metagenome-genome-assembly--contig:-NODE-1844-length-11548-cov-3.684330_pt1 | contig 11548 bp, 11 predicted proteins | sample MGYA00242122_ERZ509036 | MGnify/ENA primary metagenome ERZ509036 (study PRJEB26280, sample SAMEA2338696) | human gut metagenome | biome: human gut; feature: human-associated habitat; material: faeces...
GATCCCCGTTGCCGGAAGATGAAAAGCCTGCCACAGGCTTGCCTGTGCTTGCTATGCCGTCGGTTATCACCTTTGTCCATTCCGGTTCTATACCAACAACTATAACGGCAGCCACGTTTGAATTACAGCCCGTGCCTATGAGAGTGCGGAAATGCAGATCAAGATCCTTGCCGAACTGCATCCTGCCGTAAGGATGATAAAATGTCTTTGTGCCGTTTATAAGGCTGTTTACGCCGCGGCATATCTGACTTGAAACCGCATCCAGCGGCAGCAAAAGAACGTAATTGCGCACGCCAAGGCTGCCGTTTTCTCGCCTATACGCCCAAATGTTGATATCTTTCATGTGCGTCACCATTTCTTCGTTTTGATATTATGTATGTGTACATAACTGCCTGCTTGAATATCCGCCGTAGCCCTGCCTATTATCTGGCCGTATTCTATTACGTCCTGCCCTTCAGTCATGTCGCTCAGGGCTATTTTGTGGAATATGGGAATATTCTCGCGGACGGTAAGGCATAGCTTTTCTTCCGTAGCTATATCCTTTACCGCTATCTCGCTGCCTGCGTTTACAGGGTATATAACAATGCCTACCGTATCTTCTGCCTGATGGCGCAATGCACTGTGCTCCACTGTGCAACCTCCTGTTCTGTATCTGCCTTTTTAGGGATTATAGCAAATATGCGGACCGTATCTGCGGTCCGCATACCGTTTTTATAGATTCTGTGCTTAGCCGATTGTCCACTTCAGCAGCCGCTTTTTAAGCTTTTCAAACAGCTGCATGACTATCACCAGCACGACTACCATGAATATGAACCCGGCCCACACGTTTTCATATATGCCGAATTCAGAGTACTTCTTTACGAAGAAACCCATGCCGTACTGAGCGCCGTACATCTCCGCATACACAAGCATTACGAAGGTGCTCCTGAGGGAGTTTACAAAGCCCGCCAGTATGGATGGACTGGCCGCGGGAAGTATAACCTTGGTCAGCTTCTTTATGCCGGTCAGCTCCAGCGTGGCGGCATTATCGAGATACCGCTTATCTATGGTCATTATGCCGGTTATGGTGGCAAAAAGGGTTGACCAGAAGGAGCCGTATACGATAAGGAATATGGACGCCGCCCTGAAAGTGGGGGCCAGCAGCAGCGCAAAGGGCGAGAGCAGTATGGATGGTATCACGCTGAAAGCATATATCACCGGATGCAGCGCATCGCGGAGCTTTGTATGCATACCCAGCAGAGTTCCTATGGTCAAAGCAACGGTTATTGAAATAAGGATAGAAGGTATCATCATGCCTATTGAAGACACGAGGTTCACCAGCATGTTTTCCCTGTTTTCGTAAAAGGCTTTGCCTATGGCCTCCACCTTCGGGAAAAGATATGCGTTGGCCTTTCCGCTTGCCGTAATGGCCCAGTAAAAGACCGCAAGGGCAGCGTAAATCAATATGGTGCTCCAGTATTTCTTAAAAAAAGCCTTTATCTTTCCCATTATACCGCCCTCCTGAAGGATGATGGATTATTATTTGTCGTTCTCTGCGTAGAAGGCGTCAAGACCGGCGAAGAAGTCGGCATAGTCGGCGCCAAATTCTTCCTTGGCTTCTTCCAGGGCCTGCTCATACAGCTCGGTATTGATGTGATCCTCAATGTTGATGTCCTTGGCGTTTTCGCTGAGGAAGCCGGTCTTGTCCAGTATATTCCAAGCGCGGACAACGGAGTTCTTGAGGGGATCTACGCTTACGCTGTAATGCTCGTTGAGCATGTAAGCGGCAACGTATTCTTCGCTGGCTTCTATCTTCTGAGCCATCAGCTTTACGGCTTCTTCCTTGTTGGCTTCATAGTCGGCCTGGGCACGCATGAGAGCCTTGAGGATGCACTTGACGGTGATGGGGTTATTCTTTACGAAGTCGCTAGAGGCAACCATGCGGCAGCAGGAGTAGTTGGGCATTATGTCGCTCTGGTAGCAAACAATCTCTATACCTTCAGTGGTGGAGGCGGAGAGAGCTTGGCCGGTGCCCTGAAGCGCGAAGTCAACCTCGCCCTTAAGAACGGCGGCAGCGGCATCGTTGTAATTGGTGTAGGATATCCATTCAAGGGCTTCCAGCGGCTTGTCGTAACCGAGCTCCATAACGGCGCCGGTGAAGGCAAAATAGCTGGGGTTGCAGGCGAACTTCTTGCCGATGAGGGATTCTACGCCCTTCCATTCGGTGCCGGTCTTGGCGATAACAGGCATGCAGCCGGTAACCATATGGCCGCCGAAGATGGTCAGGTCAACGCCGGAAGCGATCTGCTGGAGGGGGTTGCTGGTGCCGGAATTGGAGACGACGTCTACCTTGCCGGAAGCAAGCAGCTGCATGGCATCAGCATTAGCGGTAGCGGGAACTACTTCAATGCTCAGGCCTTCGTCAGCAAAGTAACCCTTTTCCTCGGCGATGAATACGAGGATGTTGCCGCTGGTGCCGTAGTTCCAGCGAACGGTGCTTACTTCGGGAACTTCCTTTTCGGGTTCCGCGGGAGTTTCGCTTTCCGCGGGAGCCGCGGTATCGGCGGGAGTTTCGGTGCCGGCGTTGGATTCAACGGGGGCGGCGGTGGGTTCCGCGGGCGCATCGTTATTGGATGCGGCGGGAGTTGTACAGGCGGCCATGGATACTACCATGAGGGCAGCCATGAGTACAGCAAAAAGCTTCTTCATTTTCTGTTCTCCTTAGAGATAATTTTTATGCTCAGCCGGGTTCTGACCGGCGATGCAGCTTGGTTAGCCTATTCTGGTTGCAACATCCTGATTAATGTAGCGTATCAGGGTATTGCGCATATTAAGGTAGGCGACATCCTCAAACTGAGTCTCGCGCGTGGGGCGGTTGTCGGCGGGAATATCGCAGGTGAAAATAACGTTGCTTGGGGATTGACCAAGAACGAATATTTTAGTGGAGAGCAGTATTGCTTCATCCACGTCATGCGTAACGAAAAACACGGTTTTTTTAGGCTCCTGCTTATGCCAAAGTTCGATAACCATGTCCTGAAGCTTTGCCCTCGTTACCGCATCCAGCGCGCCAAAAGGCTCGTCCATAAGCAGTATCGGCGGGTCTATCGCGAATGCACGCGCTATGGCGCAGCGCTGCTTCATTCCGCCTGAAAGCTCCTTGGGCAGCTTGTTATAAACGCTTTTGTCAAGACCGACGGCGTTTATCATATCCAGCGCAATGCGCTTCAACTCCTTTTTATCGCGTTTTGGGAAACGCTGGGTCAGCGCAAGCATTATGTTTTCGCCAGCGGTCATCCACGGGAAAAGACCGTAGTCCTGAAATACGACGCCGCGGTTAAGGCTTGGCCCCGAGAACGGAATGCCGTCTAACAGTATTTCGCCGCTGCTCTGCTTTTCAAGGCCGGCAAGCAAGCGCAAAAGGGTACTCTTTCCGCAGCCGGACTGACCCAATATGGAAACAAATTCACCTTCGCCAACATCCATATTGATATCCTTGAGCACCAGCTTATTCGTGCCCGGATATGAAAAGGAAAGGTTTTTAATAATAGTTTCGTGCATAGGTTATCCCCTTTTGCTCAGCTTCGCGCGCCCATAGCACGCGCATGCGGTAGTTTATCATTGAAAAATAAACTTGTAAAATTCGACTTATGAATTTTAATGGGGTTAAATCGGTTTTGTGAATGCAAGCAAAAAAGAGTTGACAACGCGGGGAAAAGACTATATAATAGCCAAGGTCAAAGCAGAAGCCCCGCTTCTCACCCGCCGGCAAGTGCGCCAGGCGCGGTAAGTAAACAATGAGTATTGCGATTTATCGTGAGTATATCATAGGTGGGTGCTTTGCATCCACTATTTTTTTACGGAGGTGTACCAACATAGCCAGTCAAGAGCTCTTGATAAACGAGGAAATTCGGGACGCAGAAGTCCGCCTCATCGACGAAAACGGCAACCAGCAGGGCATCGTAACCATAGATGTTGCGCTGAGGATGGCCGAGGCTGCCGACCTTGACCTTGTCAAGATCGCACCCACAGCGGTTCCGCCGGTGTGCAAAATTATGGACTACGGCAAATACCGCTTCGAACAGACCAAAAGGGAAAAGGAAAACCGCAAGAACCAGAAGGTCATCGAGCTGAAGGAGATTCGCCTTTCGGCGACGATCGATCAGCACGATATGGAAGTGAAGGCGAAGGCCTGCCAGAAGTTCCTCGGCAACGGAGACAAGGTAAAGGTCACCATTCGCTTCAAGGGCCGCCAGATAAAGCATGGCGACATTGGAATGGACGTGATGGACGCTTTCTATGAAATGGTGAAGGACGCGGCATCTGTTGACAAGCCCGCCAAACAGGAAGGGCGCAACATGATAATGATACTGGTGCCAAAGGCAAACTAAACAATTTATCCAAGGAGGAAATACCCCATGCCAAAGATCAAAACCCACAGGGGTGCAGCTAAAAGGTTCAACCTTACCAAGGGCGGCAAGGTCAAGCGGGCTAAGGCTTACAAGAGCCATATCCTGACCAAGAAGAGCACCAAGAGACTTCGCGGACTGCGCCAGACTGGTTACATCGCTGAGTGCGAGGCCAAGAAGGTGCGCGAACTCATCCCGTATAAGTAAGGAGGAACAAACAATATGGCAAGGATCAAAAGGGCTGTAAACGCCGTTAAGAAACGCCGCAAGGTGTTCAAGCTTTCCAAGGGCTACTTCGGAGCCAAGTCCAAGCAGTATCGTGCCGCTTCTCAGCAGGTTATGCGCTCCATGGCGTATGCCTACGTTGGACGCAAGAACAAGAAGCGCGAATACCGCAAGCTGTGGATCGCCCGTATCAACGCGGCTGCGCGTATGTGCGGCACCAACTACAGCCGTCTTATCAACGGCCTTAAGCTGGCCGGTGTGGACGTGAACCGCAAGGTTCTGGCTGAACTCGCCGTAAGCGATATGGCTGCCTTCAAGCAGCTGGTAGACGTTGCCAACAACGCCAAGGCCTAAGCTTAAAACAGCAAAATATAAGCACTCTTGATCGTTCAAGGGTGCTTTTTTGTTGGAATAATAAAACGAGGGCGGGAATCCGCCCTGCGTTGAAACAGAAATTAAAGCTTGCTGTTGATGGCGTTTGCGAAGCGCTCTGAAATTACGGCGCATGATTCAATATGAATTTTGCCGTTCTTAAGATGAAGCGTCATGGAATCCGCATTCTGCTTTAAGCTTTCAACATCGGAAAAATAGTATTTTGTTTCGTTGCCGAACATGGTGCTATAAATGAATTCGTTATCATCAATCATTTCGACCCATTGGTTTTTATAGCATAATATTGCCGCGACTCCCAGGCAAAGGCATAATGCGAAGCCTATCAACGCATATACGGACACAACAAAGCACAGCACTAAGCACGCTAATGCCCCGGCCAATAAAACGCAGCCCAAAACGCATAGCCAAGCTGGCATGTGCATATCTTTTTCTTTCATAATGTTATACCCTCCGTTTTTATGATCTGCCATAAGACAGTTAGAAACAATATGATTTGAAAAACGAGGGCGGAAATCCGCCCCCGATATCAGTTGATAATCAGCATTCGGGTTCGATAAGGCCGTAGTTGCCGTCCTTACGCTTATAGATAACGTTTATCTGATTCGTGTCGCCATTGGTGAACATATAGAACGAATGGCCCAGCATTTCAAGCTGAAGCATGGCTTCGTCCACGGTCATGGGCTTAATGTCGAACCGCTTGACCTTTACCACCTTGGCCGCTTCTTCATCAAGATCGTCCTGCGTGAACGCATCCGCATATACCGGCTCCGGCGCACGGAACGCGCCCGCCCTAAGGCTCTTTTCAAGTTTGGTGCGGTGGCGCACTATCTGCTTTTCAAGCTTGCTGAGCACATTATCTACCGAGGCGTACATATCGCCGGAGGTTTCTTCCCCGCGGATTATGCCGCCCGCATAGGGTATCGTGACTTCTACAATGTGGCGGTTGCGCTCCACGCTGAGCGTAACATGCGCCTGGGTATCCTCAGGAAAGTACTTGTCCAGCTTGTTTACCTTTTTGTTGATAAGCTCCTCCAGGTAATCAGATACTTCGATGTTCTTTCCGCTGATCGTTATAATCATCCTTCTTACCCCTTTCTTGCGGCCTTTTGGTTTGCGGCCGCTTATATTATCTCTTTCGTTAAGTGTAGCACAATTTCCTGCATGGCAGTGTAAATTATAGGTGCTTTTTTTGTGAACACTTAGCGGCAGAGCCGCAGCCGCATCCGCGCCGGCGGCGCATTATTATGCAGTATGCGCTGTATATAACGATAAGCGCGGCTACGGCATAGAAAAGCACGGCTTTGTCGGTCTCTCCGGTGAAAAGACCGATTATATTATATGTCAGCAGGGACATTATATACGCGCTTGCAAGCTGCCAAACAACGGCAAACGCCGTCCATGCGCGGGACTGCATTTCCCGCCGGATGGTGGCAACGGCGGCCATGCACGGCGTATAGAGCAGCACGAATACAAGGAAGGAATACGCGCTTGCGGGGGTGAATATGCCGCTTAAAGCCTGGCGCACAACCTCGCCGCCGGCGGAGGCGGAAAAGCTTGCAAACATGGAAAGCGAGCTTACAACGGCTTCCTTTGCCACAACGCCCGTGAGCAGCGCAACGCTTGCCTGCCACGACCCGAAGCCAAGCGGCTTGAATATGGGCGCTATTGCGGAGCCGATTGCGCCGAGTATGCTGAGGGAAGGATCGGATATAAAGTTAAGGCGGAAGTCAAAGCTTTGCATGAACCATAGAACAACGCTCATGGCGAATATTATGGTGCCCGCCTTTTCAAGGAAGTGCTCCACGCGTTCCCAAACGTGGGTAAAAACATTACGCGCGCTCGGCATGCGGTACGGCGGCAGTTCTATAACAAACGGCGCTTCCTGCTTATTTGAAGCAGCCTTGCGGAAAATAAGGCCGGAAAGTATGCCCAGCATCACGCCAAGGACATACAGGCTCAGTATTACAAGGCCGCGGTGCTCACTGAAAAACGCACCAGCTATAAGCCCGTATACCGGCAGCTTTGCGGAGCAGCTCATGAACGGGGTGAGCAGGATGGTCATCTTGCGGTCGCGGTCGCTCGATACCGTGCGCGTCGCCATGATGGCCGGCACGGAGCAGCCGAAGCCGATGAGCATGGGGACGATGCTGCGGCCGGAGAGGCCGATCTTCCGCAGGGGCTTGTCCATGACGAAGGCCACCCGGGCCATATAGCCGGTGTCCTCCAGGATGGACAGGAAGAAAAACAGGGTCACAATGATGGGCAGGAACACCAGCACGCTGCCCACGCCGCTGCATATACCGTCCACGATCAGGCTCTTGACCACCGGGTTGATGCCGTAGGCCGTGAGGCCCCGGTCCACCAGGGCAGTCAGGGCGTCCACCCCCACCGCCAGCCAGTCCGACAGCCGCTGGCCGATGACGTCGAAGGTCAGCCAGAAGGTCAGCAGCATGATGCCCAGAAACACCGGCACCGCCGTGTAGCGGCCCGTCAGCAGGCGGTCCATTTTTACGGAGCGGGCGTGCTCCCGGCTTTCGCGGCACTTGACCACCGAGACGGACACCACGTTTTCGATGAAGCTGTACCGCATATCCGCCAGGGCGGCGTTGCGGTCCAGGCCGGTCTCCGTCTCCATCTGGACGATGCAGTGCTCCAGAAGCTCCCGCTCGTTCTGGTCCAGGGCCAGACGGTCCGCCAGGTCGTCGCCGCCCTCGATGAGCTTGGCGGCGCAGAACCGGGCCGGAACGCCGATGCGGTCGGCGTGGTCGGCGATCAGGTGCACCACCGCGTGGATGCAGCGGTGGACGGCGGAATCGTCGGCGCAGAAGTCCGTGACCTTGGGCAGTACCCGGCCCCGGGCCGCGGCCAGGGCTTGGTCCACCAGCTCCGACACGCCCTCGCCCTTGGCGGCGGAAATGGGCACCACCGGGATGCCCAGCTCCCGGCTCATCCGCTGCACGTCCACGGCGCCGCCGTTGGCCCGGACCTCGTCCATCATGTTCAGGGCCAGCACCATGGGCACCCGCAGCTCCAGCAATTGCAGCGTCAGGTACAGGTTGCGCTCGATGTTGGTGGCGTCCACGATGTTGATGATGCCGTCGGGTTTCTGGTTGAGGATGTAGTCCCGGGAGACGATCTCCTCCTGGGTATAGGGCCGCAGGGAGTAAATACCCGGCAGGTCCACCACGGAGCAGCCCTTTTCGCCCCGTATCTCGCCGGTTTTCTGGTCCACGGTGACGCCGGGGAAGTTGCCCACGTGCTGGTTGGAGCCGGTGAGGGCGTTGAAAAGCGTGGTTTTGCCGCAATTCTGATTGCCGACCAGGGCGAAAATCATACCGTCGCCTCCTTTACCTGGATCTTCATGGCGTCCTCCACCCGCAGGGTCAGCTCATAGCCCCGGACCCGGATCTCGATGGGATCCCCCATGGGGGCCACCTTCATCAGCTTCACGGCGGTGCGGGGGATCAGCCCCATATCCAGCAAACGGCAGCGCAGGGGGCCGTCGCCGCCTACGGCGGTGATGACCCCGGACTGGCCGATTTTCAATTCGTTGAGTGTCATATGGCTTGCCTCCTGAAAAAGTAAGTCCAGTATAACATATCGAACCGCCCGACTCAATCCCTGAAATGAGAATCCCGTCGAAAAACCGTTAAAAAAACACCGGACAAAAAGCGCAAATCCCCCGGCACCTGCCGGGGGATTTACACCTATATGCTGTCAGGAGAAAAAGAGTTACTTGTTCATTTTCAGCTTCACAGCCGCGCCGCGCTTGCTGCCATACAGGCACAGAGCCACCACATAGGCGATGGCGAACACCACGCCGATGATGTAGGAGGCGGTCCAGGGGATGTTGAAGCCGATGTGCGCATTGGCGATGTAGGTGGAGCAGATGAAGGCGTAGAACGCGCCGGGAATCAGCGGCATCCACGCAAACTTGCCCTTGCCGTTTTCAAACATCCACACGGTGATGCACAGGAAGGCGAACAGGGACAGAGTCTGGTTGGACCATGCGAAGTAACGCCACAGAATGTTGAAGCCGTCCTTGTTGAACTTGGCGAACACGATGATGCCGGCAGCCAGGACAAACACAGGGATGGCCAGACGCATACGCTTGCCGTTGGTGGACTGGTCCAGGTGGAAGGTCTCCGCCAGGGACAGACGCAGAGCGCGCAGAGCGGTATCGCCGGAGGTGATGGGCAGAACGATGACGCCGATCAGGGCGATGACGCCGCCCACGGGGCCCAGGATGTCCTTGCAGACCACGCCGATGGTACCGGTGGCCAGGGAGGCGTTGGGCTCCTGCAGAGCCAGATTGTACACGCCCATAGCGCCGGCGGCCCACACCATAGCGATGAAGCCCTCCAGGATCATCATGTTGTAGAAGGTCATGCGGCCCTGACGCTCGTTCTTCACCGTGCGGGAGATGATAGCCGTCTGGGTGGAGTGGAAGCCGGACAGAATGCCGCAGGCCACGGTAACGAAGAAGATCGGCAGGAAGTGGCCGCCCTTGAAGTAGTCTGCATAGGTGAAGCTCTTAACCGCGCCGTCAGCCCCGGTGAGCTGCAGGATGGGAGAGGACCAGTCGTCCCACACGTTCAGCAGGGGATAGCCCTTGACGAAGATGCCGATGAACACGCCCACGGCGGAGAACAGCAGGATGGCGCCGAAGATGGGGTAGATGCGGCCGATGATCTTGTCCACGGGCAGAATAGTGGCAAGGAAGTAGTACGCAAAGATGATCGCCACAAAGAGCATACTGTGCATACCGGTCAACTGGGACAGCAGGCCAGCGGGCCCCGCCACGAAGACCACGCCCACCAGAATGAGCAGCACGACGGCGAACACGCGCATGAGCTTCTTGATGAGGTCGCCGAGGTTGTACCCGACGATATCCGGCACGGACTTGCCGTTATAACGGACGGACAACATCCCCGAGAAGTAGTCATGTACGGCACCGGCGAACACGCATCCGATTACGACCCACAGGAGAGCTATGGGACCGTAGAGGGCACCAAGGATCGGTCCGAAGACGGGGCCAAGACCGGCAATGTTCAGCAGCTGGATCAGAAACACCTTGGTAGGGCTCATCTCCACATAGTCCACACCGTCAGGCATTTTGCAGGCAGGCGTGGGGCGGTTGGGATCAGGCCCGAACACCTTTTCCACAATGGCGCCATACACACAATACCCAGCCAGCAGCCCTGCCAGGGCCAACACAAAATACATCCATGAAGGCATACAATTCCCCCTCTAAACGTGAGTGTTACGGAACACCCTCCCTTACGGCAAGGAGATTGCTCCACTACCGCAGAAGTCTAATCCCGGCGTTCTTTCCGAGTCAAGGGGAGAAGTGCTTTTTGCGCAATAGGATACAAACCAGTCCGTATGCTTTGGGATCCACGCGTTGTACGGTCAGGAATCCTCTCCAGAGCCCGTGCAGCGCGTCAAATACAAAAAGAGAAGGGAGCCGAAACTCCCTCCTCATCAAAGCTAACCGGAGTCGGCGTCAGCCGACTTCAATTAGAAGGTGTACTGCAAGGTCACAGCACCGCGGAAGATGTTGTCCTTGTAGTTGTCAACCGTCTTACCCCAGACACCCTTTTCGAGGTCGAGGTTGATGTAGCCAAGTTCGACGGCCAAGGTAAGATCCTTGTAGATCTTGTACTGGGTGTCAAAGTTGACTTCCCAAGCCTTGTCGGCGGTGGTCAGGTACAGGCTGTTGCCGCCGTTGGTCAGCGTAGCGCCACCATGACGAACCATTTCGGTGTTGTTGGTACCCTTCACGAAGCCGACGCGGAAAATGTGCGTCAGGTCTTCCATGAAGGAGATATCCTTCGCCTGCAGGTACACGCCCATGGTGCCATCGTTGGACAGGCCGAGCATATCGCAGGAAACACGACCGAAATTATCATCGAAGCCGTAAGAAGAAACAGCCCAAGAGCCTTCAACAGTAGGCATACGTTCGGAGCCGTTGTACGAGTTGCTATCATCACCGGAAGCATACCAGAACAGAACACCAGGGGTGAAGTAGTCCATCTTATATTCACCGAGAATAGAAGCGAACCAACCGGCGCGCTGGGCGTCGAAGTTCTTTCCACCAGCGGTCTTATAAGAACCCATATCAACGCTACCGTAAGCAGCGTCAAGAGCGAAGCGGAAAGGATCGAAGTAGGTCAGCTCAGAAGCCACGCCGACCCACCAGGCATTGCCATGGCGGTCAAGAGAGCTATTGGCAACATTGTCGGTCCCGATGGGCAGCATACGCTGCAGATGCGAACCGTTCGTCCCGTACCAATCCTTGTAGTAATCATCAGAATTGTCAAAGCTGTCGCGACCGATGATTCCACCCATGGCCCAAGGGGTCACCTTTACGCCATCGAAGGTCATCGGGACGGTCAAGCCCACAAAGTCCATTGCGTCGCTATAGTTGTTGCCATTGTAGAACGTGCCCGCGCGGTTATCGTTTTCAGCACGGAGCCAGAAGAGGCTGGCACCCACGTTTTCGGTGAACTGACCGGAGATGGTGATACCAGCGCCGTCAGCGG
>ENA-ORNY01001853-ORNY01001853.1-human-gut-metagenome-genome-assembly--contig:-NODE-1853-length-11506-cov-5.002358_pt1 | contig 11506 bp, 12 predicted proteins | sample MGYA00242122_ERZ509036 | MGnify/ENA primary metagenome ERZ509036 (study PRJEB26280, sample SAMEA2338696) | human gut metagenome | biome: human gut; feature: human-associated habitat; material: faeces...
GGCTGCCACCAATACCGGCGTCCCGCTGCTGTACGGCATAGTGCCGATTGTTACGCTGTTTTTGGTGCAGCAGCTTATATCGTTCCTTTCTCTTAAAAGCGAAAGCATACGCAAGGCCGTGTGCGGTCAGCCGTTGCTGCTGATTTCGCGCGGGGTCGTGCAGGAAAAGGCGCTGAAGAGCGCGCGGTATACCATTACCGACCTTACGGAGCAGCTTAGGGTAAAGGATGTTTTTACATTAAGCAATGTCGAATATGCCATACTTGAAACCAACGGCGAGCTCTCCGTTTTGCTGAAAGGGCCTATGCAGCAGCCGACTTATCGGGACTTTGCAATGCCGTCGCCTGATGCCGCGCCCGCGCTTATGCTCATTCAGGACGGGGCCATGCATCCGGACACGCTTGCGCGCGCAGGACGGGACGAAGCATGGCTCAATAAACAGCTTGCCAAGGTCGGCTGCGGCGATGTGCGCTCGGTGTTCTTCGCATTTCTTGCATCCGATGGCGTGCTGCACGTACAGCTTCGCTCCGAAGCCGGTGGCAGGCATTATTTTATAGACACCAATGCAAAGGGGGACGGCAAGTGAGATACAGAATATTTACATGGGCGGACATAACGGCATGCATAATAGTGATAGCGGTGCTGCTTTTCGTATTTATATATCCGTATTGCCTGAGCTGGGATTATTATGAACTGTTTTATGATAAGCAGCAGCGCGTGCTTGAATGTACCCGCGAAGGAAACTGGGGAGAGGCACAAAAGCTGATGGAAGCCATGACGACGGACTTTTATGTCAAGCGGGACTCAATGCGCTTTTTTTACGACCATGAGGACATAGATGAAATAGAGGGGTATATACTTTCCGCGCAGGAGTTGATACTGCGCGAGGAAAGCGAACAGTCCGCATCCGAACTTATGCACGCGCTTATAGTTGCCGATTTCCTTAGGGGAATACAAAGCTTCGATATGCCGAATTTGTTTTGAAGAGAGAAGCGGCTTATGAATCAAGCCGCTTCTTTTAATTATATTATGCTTCCGCCATTTCCGTTTTCTTTACCTTCTTTTCGGTATATACGAAATAGATAAGGCAAAGAGCTATTTGTATCACTGTGGAGGCAGGAGTGGCAAGGCCGATATAGAACAGCGATATGCCCGGTATGCGGCTCATGAAATACGAAAACGGTATGCGCACAAGGAATGCGCCCGCTATACCCTGCACCATTGTGAACGTGGTGCGGCCGCAGCCGCTGTAATATCCGCAGAAGCAGAAAAGGAACGCAGTAAGTATGCAGTCTATGCTGTATGCCTTAAGATAGTCGCTCGCCATTCGGATAACCTCTTGGTCGTTTGAGAATATCCCCGCCAAAGCTTCGCCGTGGAAAAACGAAAGGTAGCCCATTACCGCGCCCGCGGCAAGGCTTGTAAGTATGCCGTATTTCAGCGCAAGCTTAGCCCTGTCGCTCCGCTTTGCGCCTATGTTCTGCGCCACGAATGCGGATAGGGACTGCATGTATGCCGAGGCCACCAGCATAAGGAAGCCGCATATTTTTTCCGCCACGCCTACGCCTGCACTTTGCGTAAGACCAAGGGAATTGACTATTGCGAATATAACAAGGAAGGAAAGGCTCACCAGCAGCTCCTGCAGCGCTACCGGCGCGCCGAACTTGAACAGCTGCAGCGCTATGTCCTTATCTATGCGAATATCCGCACGGGAAAATGCAAACGGCATCGCCCTGCGCGATATTATTATAAGCGAAAGCACAACGCTTACCGCCTGCGCAAGCACGGTTGCATACGCCGCGCCGTCGGCTCCCATTTTGAATACCGCCACAAGGAGCAGGTCGCAAAATATATTAACAACGCACGCTATCGCAACGGTTATCAGCGGCATTTTTGAATCCCCCATGCCGCGAAATATGCTGCCGAGAAGATTGAAAGCGATTATGAATATAGTTCCCGCCGAGCATATGCGCACATATGAAACAGTTTGGCTGAACGCTTCCTCCGGCGCCTGCATAAGGGCGGATATTTCAGGGGTGAACGCAACGAATACAACCGTGCATACAGCCGCAATTATTGCAAAAAGCGCCACGCCCGTGCCTATTACCTTGCCGCCGAGTTCGCTTTTGCCTTCGCCTATTTTTTGACCGAGCAGTATGGTTATGCCTATTGAAAAGCTTGTAAGTACGAACGTAAGGCTCTGCATTATCTGGCTGCCTGTGGCAACGCCCGAAACATCGGCCGTGGTTGCGAATTTGCCAACCACCAGCAAATCCACCGCGCCGTACATGGCCTGTAAAAACAGCGCCAGAAACACGGGATATGCAAATTTGAGCAGCGGGCCTAATATTTTGCCCTTTGTAAAGTCGTGCAGCGATTCCATTTATTTATCCTCATTTGTTAAGCAGCCGCGCTATTGCCGTGCGCTTCACCTTCATTGCTCCCTTTGGGCAGAATTCCTGGCAGCAGAAGCAGCGTATGCATTTTTTGCGGTCTATGCTCGGCAGTTTATTCTTCATTGTTATGGCTTTGGCCGGGCAAAGCTTTGCGCACAGGCCGCAGCCTATGCATTCGCTTTTTACGGCGGCGGGCTTGGAGGCCATAACCATCTTCATAAATGCCCGCGTAACGCCGCGTGTGTTTTTTACTGATGTTATGTCGTGCCGCGGCGTAAGCTCGCAGTCCTTTATTATAAATCTGTCGGCATCGCCGTAAAGCGATACCTTATCAAGCGAATCGCGGCTTAAACCGCGCTCTATCGCGGCTGCTATTGTGGGAACGTCCTTCGGCTCGATGCCGAGCAGCTTTGCGCCAATAAGGTCAGCGTCATACGCCGTGTGTGCGGCTATAAGCGCGCCGCATTCGCGCGGGCGTCCTGCCGTAGGGCCGTTGCCGTCCATTGCCGTTACCGCATCTATAAGCGCAAGCACGGGGTGGTTATATTCGTATATATCCACAAGCATGCTTGAAAAATCCTCGTGATTTGGGAAACGGTAATGATACTCAAGCTTTACCGTACCTGGAATGGTACCGTAAAGGTTCTTTACCGCACCCGTCATGCCCATCATGCCGTGGGTTTTAAGCTTGGCGAACGTTATAAGCACGTCCACATCATCGAGCCAGCCGGTATAATGGAAGCTTTTGAGCACCTTAGCGTCCGCAAAATGCCCTTCCTTTGAAGAGAAATCATCGTTCAGCTTTGCTCCCGCTTCGGCTGCAAGCGTCATGCCCGTTGCGGAATAGGAATGGTTCAGCGCCGCGGCAGTATATATCCCGCCTGGGCTTTCGCCTATCGTTACCTGCGCGCCGCGTTCAATAAGCATTTTTGTAAGCTCCGCTACCATTACCGGATGCGTACATACGGCAAACTCAGGCGTTTTGGCAGCGGCAAGGTTTGGCTTTATGCCCACCTTCATGCCGGCTTTAACCCAGTCAAGCCCGCCTATTGCATCAAGCGCCTCTGTTAAAGCGGCGCGGACATGCTCGGCCTCGTAATCGGGGCAGGGGACTATTGCCGCATCGTAAACGGTGTTGCGCATTTATAATATGCTCCTTTCTTATAAGTAAGGCGGGGAAGTCCCCGCCGTGTATTTTGCTTTGAAAAAGTATCAGTTGTTCTTTGCCGCCTGCTTCATACGCATTTCCTTAGAAAGTATGCGCTTGCGCATGCGAATATTCTTGGGCGTAACCTCTACCAGCTCGTCATCCGCAATGAATTCAAGGCATTGTTCAAGCGACAGTATGGTGGGCGGGGTAAGGCGCAGCGCTTCGTCGCTGCCGGCGGCGCGCATGTTGGTAACGTGCTTCTTTTTGCATACGTTCACAACAATGTCGTCCCCGCGGGAGCATTCGCCCACAACCTCGCCTTCGTATACCGGCACGCCGGGGCCAACGAACAAGCGGCCGCGGTCCTGAGTATTGAAAAGGCCGTAGCTGTTGGTTTCGCCGGTTTCGCTGCAAACAAGGCTGCCGCGTTCGCGCTCCTCAATATCTCCCTTATAAAGCTCGTAGCCGTGGAATATATGGCTCATAACGCCGTTGCCGCGCGTATCGGTAAGCAGTTCGCTGCGGTATCCCATAAGGCTGCGGGCAGGTATGTTGAAAAGGAGCCTTGTGCTGCCTTCGTTTTCGGTATGCATATCAACAAGTTCCGCCTTGCGCGAACCAAGCTTCTCCATAACGCTGCCGACGTATTCGCTCGGCACGTCAACAGTCAATTCTTCGATAGGCTCAAGCGTGTGTCCCTGCTCGTCCTGCTTCAATATCACCTTGGGGCGGGATACTGCAAATTCATAATCCTGCCTGCGCATCTGCTCTATCAGTATGGAAAGGTGCAGCTCGCCGCGGCCGGATACCTTGAACGTATCAGTCGTGCCGGTTTCCTCAACGCGCATGGAAACATTGGTTTCAACTTCTTTCATCAGCCTGTCGCGCAGGTTGCGGCTGGTAACGTATTTGCCCTCCTTGCCTGCAAAGGGGCTATCGTTTACCATGAACATCATGGATACGGTGGGTTCATCTATATGCACGAAAGGCATCGGCTCAACGCATTCGGGCGCGCAGGCGGTCTCGCCTATAGAAAGATCCGCAATGCCCGCAACGGCTACTATATCGCCCGCGTAAGCTTCCTCAACCTCAACGCGCTTCAATCCTTCGTAGCGGTAAAGCCTGCTCAGCTTGACCGTGCGCACGGCGTTCGCCGTGCCGCCGCACATGGTGACCATCTGGTTGCGGCGGGCAATACCGCGCTCCATGCGGCCTATGCCTATGCGGCCCACATAGTCGTCGTAATCGATGGTGGAAAACAATATCTGCAGCGGGGCTTCCGTATCGCAAGCGGGGCCGGGAATGGCGCTTATTATCGTATCGAACACGGCCTGCATGTCCGTGCCGAGTTCGTCCGGCTCCATGCCGGCTATGCCTTCCTTGGCGCTTGCATAAACAACGGGGAAGTCAAGCTGCTCCGCCGTTGCGCCAAGTTCCATGAACAGCTCCAGCGTCTCGTCCACAACCTCCATCGGCCTTGCGCCGGGGCGGTCTATCTTGTTTACAACAACAACGGGAACCTTGTTCAGCTCCAGCGCCTTCCTCAGCACGAAGCGGGTCTGCGGCATACAGCCTTCAAATGCGTCAACCAGCAGCAGCACGCCGTCTACCATTTGCAGTATGCGCTCAACCTCTCCGCCGAAGTCCGCATGGCCCGGCGTATCTATTATGTTTATTCTATAATCCTTATACTTTATCGCGGTATTTTTGCTGAGTATGGTTATGCCGCGCTCCCGCTCCAGGTCGCCGGAGTCCATCACGCGCTCCTGCACCTGCTCGTTCGCCCTGAATACGCCGCTTTGACGCAGCAGGCAGTCCACCAGCGTGGTCTTGCCGTGGTCAACGTGGGCAATTATGGCAACGTTACGGATATTTTCCTTCTGCATATATTCTAAGCACTCCTTCCGGTTAAAACCGTTTCAAAAACCGCTATATTATACACCATGCGCATGTTACGGCGCAACGTTTTTTCATATGTTTTTGCCGCTTTTTGCTATGCGTACCGCGCTGCGCGTTGCCGCGACCATAAGTATTATGGATGCAAGCACTATATACAGGGCTGTGCTTTCCGTGAATATATGCTCCATTACATAGCCGCCCATAAGGTTGAAGCATATGTGCACCGCAATGCCGGAAAAAAGCGAACCCGTGCTTTCAACTATCGCCGCCAGCACAAGCCCCATAACGAACGCATATGCAACCCATAATATCTGCCCGTGCAGCGCGCCGAAAACAGCCGCCTGCAATATTGCCGCAACCCATGCGGGCATGGCGCGCTTGAGCCGCGTGTATACAAGCCCGCGGAATACGGTCTCCTCGGCTATGGGTGCGAATATAACGGTGGAGAGCATTGGTATGAGCCCCGCGGAATCTATCATGGAGGCGCTCTGGTTATATTCCTCCCAAACTTCTTCACTTATCGGCAGAATGCCCAAAGCAAAAGTTATCAGCACCGCGAAGCACATGCCCATTATGCTCAGCGGCACATATGTAAGCGCGGGAATGGGGGAGGCGTTTATTTCGCTGAGCAGATTCTTTTTGCGCAGCGCAAAAAACGCGAACAGTACGCCAACCGTGCATATATTTGAAACAAGCGTAATAAGCGTTGCATTGGTGGTAACGCCGTCGTAAAGCACCGTCATTAGCGTATTATAATCTAAGCCGCCGTTAAGGGTCAGTTGTTCAACGGCGTAGCCAATGCCCATTGCAAGCGTAACGACAAAACTTGCAATAAGCTGCATCAAAACGAACAGCAGCGTGTAGCATATGGCCTTGCCAAGGGCAATAAAAACGTTCTTCATGGCGCAAAGCTCCGTTTAAATGAAAGTATTATAAATTATTATAGCATAATTTGGTGCGTCATGCAAAAAAAGCGTATACATTCTGGCATATATAATGTATTATATATATGTAAAGATATTGCCAAGAAACGGCATATTCATTTTATTGATTGGAGAAATAGATGGAAAATAAAACGCCGCACGAAGAACCGAACCATCCTAAACATGGGGTAATAATGGACATGAAGAACATATTGGCCATTTTGGCAGTTATATGCTTTACGGGTTCAATATTCATTGACGACAGGCAGTTTTTGCTTAAAGCCGTGGCATACGGTGTGGGCGCGCTTGCATATCTTGGGGAACTTATGGCAATGACGCACATGTTCAAAAAACGTGTAGACGGCCGCGAACTGCTCATGCCTATTCTTTTTGGCGTTATGTACATTATGCTCGGCTTCAGCTACGCAATAGAGCATTATCATCTCTTCGGTTGATCCTGCTGTGTTCTTCGCAGCATATGTGACAATACTGTAAACAATAAATATATAGAAAAGAATGTCGTTTTCTGGTATATTATAGTCAGGCTTTGTACCCACGGAAGGGGGAGTAAAATTGGCTAACAACATTACGCCGGAAATGATAGCGCTGCTCAACAGTGGCAATAAGGCCGAACTGAGGGCATTTCTTAAGCTATACACGCGCCCGGTATACGAAAGGGCGCTGGCAATAACAAAAAGCGAGGAGGACGCCATCCGCGTTACCAGAAGGGTAACGAGCGAGGTATCTGTGCTTGCGCTGAGGGGAAAGCTTGAAGAGGACATAGACGCGCAGCTCATGGCGCTGACTGACGCATGCTGCAGCGAGGACATGTTCTTCGCAAGGCTTGTTGAAGATACGCTTAGGGATTATCCGGAGGAGAAAAACGAGCAGCCCACGCTTTTCGGCAAGGCCGTAAAGCCGAACTGGCCCGCGAAGCAGCCAAGCGTTGTGGAGCGCGGCAGCGCAGCAATAACGGCATCAGCACCGAAGTCCAAAACGGATGGCGAACCGGTCACTGCCGCGGCAAGCGCATATACTGCACCCGCAGCAGAAAGCAGCACGCCAAGGCTTTTTGACGAGGATTTATCGCTGGACTGGGAGGATGAGGACGATATAGAGCCGGAGGATGAGGCGGACAGCAAGCCCAGCGTGCTGATAGTGCTGCTGATATTCCTGCTGGCAATCGTTACGCTTGCGCTGGTGTGGGTGCTGGTGGTCAAGCTTATGTATCTTGGCATATTGCCAAAGGCGGACTTTGGCTTTGCGGAGTGGTTCAACGCGCATCTGTTCAGGCTGTATTAGGCCGCGCGGAAGAGCCGTATACATACATTATTATGAAACGGAGGTAGTGCAGATGGACTTTATGAGCGCATATCTTGCGGGCTGGAGCGTGCTCTCGCTTATGTGCCTTATAATAGGGCTTGGGCTTATGATAGCGGAGATGTTTACTCCAGGCCTTGGGCTTATGGGCATGTTTGGCATAATTGCGCTTATCGCGGCGATCGTGCTCAGCGCGCATTCGCTGCTGGATGCAATATTCACACTCGCCATAATATTTGTGGTGCTGTTCATTGCGGGCTTTATCGTATACCGTTCTTTTACAAAAGGCCGGTTGGCAAATTCAAGCATTGTGCTTAGTGATCGCATAGATTCTGCGTCAACATCGCTTGATGATGCGGAGATACAGGGCATAGTCGGCAAAGAAGGCATTACTACCACGGCGCTAAGGCCAAGCGGCAATGCCGAAATAGACGGCAAGCGGTACGACGTTGTTACGAGCGGCGAATTTGTACCAAAGGATACCCGCATAACAGTGGAACGCATAGACGGGCTGAAAATACTGGTCAAAAGAGCGGAGGATGCAAAGGAATAAAATGAAGGTATGCAAAAAATGCGGCACGCTCTATAACGAAAAAGAAGGGCCGTGCCCCAAGTGCTATACGGAGGATCTGCTTATAAGCGGGGAAGCCGCCAAGCACGAAATAGATACGGATATGACCCCGGAAGAGACCGAAAAGGCGCGCAAAAAATCATGGATACAGATATTGATAGGCTTGCCGCTTTTCATTGGGTTCATATATCTTATATGTCTTTTAATACGGCTTATGAAATAAGCCTATAATAAACAAAAACACAGGAGGAAATCAAAATGCCGGAATTTGTAATCACGATCATAATCGTTATAGCGGGAATTATTTTCCTGTCTATATTCTTCAGCTTTGTGCCGGTGGGCCTGTTCATAAGCGCCCGCGCAAGCGGCGTTAAGGTTGGCATAGGCCAGCTTGCGGCCATGCGCATCCGTAAGGTCACGCCCAGCCGCATAATCAACCCAATGATAAAGGCCACCAAGGCGGGCATGGACGTTCCGCTGAATAAGCTTGAAGCGCACTACCTTGCCGGCGGCAACGTGGATAGGGTTGTAAACGCACTGATAGCCGCCCAGCGCGCGGGCATACCGCTGGACTTTGAGCGTGCCTGCGCAATTGACCTTGCCGGACGCGACGTGCTAAACGCCGTTCAGATGAGCGTTAACCCCAAGGTTATAGAAACCCCCGTAATAGCCGCCATAGCCAAGGACGGTATCGAGCTTAGGGCCAAGGCCCGCGTTACCGTCCGGGCAAATATCGACCGTCTGGTAGGCGGCGCAGGTGAGGAGACCATCATCGCCCGTATAGGCGAGGGCATAGTTACCACCGTAGGCTCCTCCAAGAGCCACAAGGACGTGCTTGAAAACCCCGATCTTATATCCCAGACCGTGCTCAACAAGGGCCTTGATGCAGGCACTGCGTTCGAAATACTCTCCATAGACATAGCGGACGTGGACGTAGGCCGCAACGTGGGCGCCCAGCTCCAGATAGACCAGGCTGAGGCCGATAAGCGCATAGCACAGGCCAAGGCTGAGGAGCGCCGCGCCATGGCGGTAGCTCAGGAGCAGGAGAACAAGGCGGAGGTACAAGGCATGCGCGCCCGCGTCATCGAGGCCGAGGCGGAGGTGCCCAAGGCCATCGCCGCCGCATTCCGCGAGGGCAAGTTAGGCGTCATGGATTACTACAATATGCAGAACGTGATCTCCGACACCCACATGCGGGACGCCATAGCGGGCGACAGCTCCAAGAACTCCTGATGTATGAGCCATATTCCAGGGCAAAGGAGGTGTGGCCATGAGCGGCCTGATATTTTTAGCGATACTGTTTTACGCCATATCCTACATTGCCAAAGAGGGCAAGGCTAAAAGAAAAGCCGGCGGTGCGGCGCGCCCCCAGCGCAGCGAGGCGGCCTCAGCACAGTTTGAGCGGCCCCTTCGGCAAGGCACGCCCTACGCCCCCAGAAGCGGCGCCTACCGCCCGGCAGCGGCTCCCAGACCCGAACCCGACGTTGAGCTCTGCACCCATGACCGGCCCGAGGCCTTCCAGCCGGCGGAGCCCTTTAAGGAGGCTTCCTCCGGCAGCATGAACTATGCCTCCACAGAGGGGGAGGGTACGGAAAGCGTACCGTGCAGCCTGACCAGCCATACCCACCCCGGCGTTCACTCCGGGGCCGATGCCGCAGGAGCTCGTCCCCGCTCACCGGCAGAGCCCGCCTCTCGCCCCTTCCTCTCCGCCGCAGACCGGGACTCCTGCAGGCGGGCAGTAATATACGCGGAGATTCTGGGCAAGCCCAAGGCGATGCGCCGGTAAATAACACGCATAATAAGAGGAACGGCATTGCCGTTCCTTTTTGCTTACCTGCCTTTTTTACTCGCCTATATTAAGCGCGCCCTCGGCCTCTGCGCGGCTTTTCCTGTCCACGCGAAACTTCTCTATGCGGTGGTTGTCCATGGAAAGCACCTTTATGTTCAGATTTTCGTATTCCAGAGTGTCCCCCGCCTCAGGTATGTGGCCAAGCTGCTCGGTTATCCAGCCCCCTGCAGAGGTAGCGTCGGTGCCCGCCTTTATGCCGAAGTAGCCTATGAAGTCGTCCATATCCATTGCCCCGTCCACGGTAAAGCTGTTCTCGCCGGTCTGCTGGACTGTCTCTGTGATCTCGTCATGCTCGTCCCAGATCTCGCCTACCAGCTCCTCCAGTATATCCTCCATGGTTATCATTCCGCAGGTGCCGCCGTATTCGTCCAGCACCACCGCCACGTGGGCCTTCTTTCTTTGCAGGAGCTTGAGTATGCTGCTTATCTTCTCGTTTTTCAGCACATACACCGCAGGGGCGATTATATGGCTTATATCCCGGTCAATTATGCCGTTGCCCGTATAAAAGTCCTTCTGGTGTATAACGCCTATTATGTTGTCAATATCCCCATCATACACCGGCAGGCGGGAATACTTTGTCTCGGAAAACACTTTGGCGATATCCTCCTTGCTTGCGTCCTTGGACACCGCCTCCATATCCACCCGGTGGGTGAGTATGTCCTCTGCCTCCCTCTCGGTGAACTCTATTGCGTTCTTCAGAAGCTCGCCCTCGCTGCCGTCTATGCTGCCCTCCTGCTGGACCTCGTCAACGAGCATCAAAAGCTCCTCCTGAGACATCTTATTGTCGCTTTCCAGCCTGAATACTCTGTTGAGCAGCTTTTTCCACAGGGAAAACAGCCAATTCAGCGGGCAGAGTATCACTGTGAGCAGCCTAAGAAGGGCGGCTGATTTCAGGGCGAACTTCTCGGGACAGTCCTTTGCGAGGCTCTTTGGCGATATCTCGCCAAATATGAGCACCAGCACTGTCACGACGCCTGTGGAGATGGCCGCGCCGCTTGCGCCGTAAATGTTTACAAATATCATCGTGCCGATTGCCGCAAGCGCTATATTTACTATGTTGTTGCCCACCAGTATGGTGGACAGCAGCCTGTCATAGTTTTCCGAGAGCTTCAGCGCAAGCTCCGCGTCCTTGTCCCCCTTTTCCGCCATGGCCCGCACCCGGGTCCTGTTCATGGAGTTGAAGGCGGTCTCTGTAGCCGAAAAATATGCCGACAGCGCCAGCAGCGCCGCCATTATCAATATATTTTTAACTAAGTCGTCCATTGCCCACGTCGCAACTGTCACATTCCATTTTAGTTACATCACCTTCCTGTTTTTATTAGCACAAACGCACTTATTATAATTATACCATCAGTTGACAAGAGCACACAAGCCCTAAAGGCTTGTTTTGGGACGCTC
>ENA-ORNY01001859-ORNY01001859.1-human-gut-metagenome-genome-assembly--contig:-NODE-1859-length-11457-cov-16.159183_pt1 | contig 11457 bp, 8 predicted proteins | sample MGYA00242122_ERZ509036 | MGnify/ENA primary metagenome ERZ509036 (study PRJEB26280, sample SAMEA2338696) | human gut metagenome | biome: human gut; feature: human-associated habitat; material: faeces...
GGCGGAACGACGGGCGATATCGAGAGCCAGCCGTTCCTCGAAGCGATACGTCAGGTCGGACTTGAGGTCGGACGCGAGAACTCGCTTTATATCCACGTCACGCTCGTGCCTTATCTTCACGGCTCCGAGGAGCACAAGTCAAAGCCGACCCAGCATTCCGTGAAGGAGCTTCGCGGAATGGGAATCTCCCCGGATATAATCGTTCTGCGGTGCGACGAGGAGCTCGAGGAATCGATCTTCCGAAAGATTGCGCTTTTCTGCAACGTGAAGCCGGACTGCGTAATACAGAACCTTACGATCCCGGTGCTCTACGAGGCACCCGTCATGCTCGAGAAGAATCATTTCTCGCAGATCGTCTGCCGCGAGCTCGGAATAAACGCGCCCGAGCCGGATATGACCGAGTGGAGCCGTATGGTAGAGAAGATCCGCGGCCGCAAAAAGACCGTCACCATCGGCCTTGTCGGCAAATATGTGCAGCTTCACGACGCTTATCTCTCCGTTGCCGAGGCTCTGCGCCACGCAGGCTACGTCCACGGCACGAGGGTCAGCATCAAGTGGATAGATTCCGAGACCGTCACCGAGGAGAATGTCGGCGAGATCCTCTCGGATTGCAGCGGCGTTATAGTCCCCGGCGGCTTCGGCAACAGAGGCATCGAGGGCAAGATCATCACGGCGAATTACTGCCGCGTCAATAATCTGCCTTATCTCGGCATCTGCCTCGGTATGCAGACGGCGGTCATCGCCTTTGCCCGCTATGTCGCGGGCATGAGCGACGCCAACTCCGGCGAATTCGACGTCGACTCGACCCACAAGGTCATCGACTTCCTGCCCGACCAGAGCGACGAGGTCGCAAAGGGCGGCACGCTGCGCCTCGGAGCTTATCCCTGCAAGGTGAAGCCCGGCACTCAGATGTACCGTGCCTACGGCAAAGAGGAAATATCGGAGCGCCACCGTCACCGTTATGAATTCAACAACGATTACCGCAAGGCTCTGACCGACGCAGGCCTTGTCGTCAGCGGCACTTCGCCCGACGATTACATCGTTGAGACCGTAGAAATACCCGAAAATGATTTTTATATCGGAGTGCAGTTCCACCCCGAGTTCAAGAGCCGCCCGAATAAGGCGCATCCGCTCTTCCTCGGCCTTGTGGGCGCAGCGCTCAAGAAAGCGGAGGGCAAATAATAATGATGAAAGATATATACGAGAATCCCCTGTGCAGCCGATACGCCTCAAAGGAGATGCAGTATATCTTCTCACCCGATTTTAAGTTTTCCACATGGCGCAAGCTCTGGTGCGCTCTCGCCGAGAGCGAAAAGGAGCTGGGCCTGCCGATAACGCAGGCTCAGATAGCGCAGATGAAAGAGCATATCTATGATATAGATTATGCCAAGGCAACCGAATACGAGCATAAGCTGCGCCACGACGTGATGGCTCATGTCCACACCTACGGCGAATGCTGCCCCGATGCGAAGCCGATAATCCACCTCGGCGCCACAAGCTGCTATGTCGGCGACAACACCGATGTGATTCAGATGCGTGAGGGGCTGCTGAGGATAAAGAAGCAGCTCATCAACGCAATAGCCGCTCTTGCGGATTTTGCGGAGAAATATAAGGATATGCCGACCCTCGCTTACACGCATTTCCAGGCGGCTCAGCCCACCACCGTCGGCAAGAGAGCGACCCTCTGGACGAGAGACCTGCTGATGGATCTCGACCGCCTTGAGCACGAGCTGTCGCAGCTCAAGCTGCTCGGCTGCAAGGGCACCACCGGCACGGGCGCGAGCTTCCTTGAGCTTTTTGACGGTGACCGCGAAAAGGTCAAGCTGCTTGAGAAGAAGATAGCCGATAAGGTCGGCTTCAAGGCGTGTGAACCCGTCTCCGGTCAGACGTATTCGAGAAAGACCGATTCATTCGTATTGAATGTGCTTGCGGGCATAGCTCAGAGCGCCGCCAAAATGGCGACGGATATCCGCCTGCTCGCTCACCTCAAGGAGTTTGACGAGCCGTTTGAGTCAAAGCAGATAGGCTCGTCGGCAATGGCATATAAGCGCAACCCCATGCGCTGCGAGAGGATAGTTTCCCTCGCCCGTTACATTATCAACGACGCGGGCAACGCTGCCGATACGGCGGCGGCGCAGTGGCTTGAGCGCACCCTCGATGACTCGGCGAATCGCCGCATAGCCATCCCCGAGGCATTCCTCGCGGCGGACAGCATTCTCACTATCGTGATAAACGTCATCAGCGGCGGCACGGTCTATCCCAAGGTCATGGAGAAGCATCTGCGTGAGGAGCTGCCGTTCATCGCCAGCGAAAATATTCTTATGGACGCCGTCGGCAGGGGCGGCGACAGGCAGGAGCTGCACGAGCTTATCAGGCAGTATTCGCAGCAGGCTGCCTACAGGGTCAAGTCCGAGGGGCTTGACAATAATCTGCTTGACCTGCTTAAAGCAGACCCCAAATTCGGCCTTACGGACGAGAGCCTTGCAAAAGTGCTCGATATCCGCAAATTCGTAGGCTGCGCGCCCGAGCAGACGGAGGAATTCCTCGCCGAGTGCGTTAAGCCTGTGATTGAAGCAAATAAAGAACTTCTCGGAACTAATTCCGAAATAAATGTGTGAGGAGAAATTCAAAATGTTAACAGCAATAGTCGGCACCAATTGGGGAGACGAGGGTAAGGGCAGAATGGTTGACCTGCTCAGCGAGAAATACGATATAGTCGTTCGCTATCAGGGCGGCAATAACGCAGGCCACACCGTTGTCAACGATAAGGGCAAGTTTATCCTTAACCTGCTGCCCTCAGGCATCCTTCGCAGCGAGACTGTCAACGTGATGGGTCCCGGCATGGTCATTGACCTTGAGCATCTTGCGGGCGAGGTCGGCAGGCTGCGTGAAAAGGGCATTGAGATAACCCCCGAGCACCTTGTCATCAGCGACAGAGCGACCGTATGTATGCCCTACCACAAGATGATGGATATCCTCGAGGAGGACAGACTTGCAGGCAAGAAATTCGGCTCCACCAGACGCGGTATCGCCCCCGTCTATGCCGATAAATATATGAAAAAGACCGTCCGTATGGGCGACCTGCTCCACCCCGAATCACTCAGAGAGCATCTGAACGACCTCGTTGAGTGGAAGAATCTGACCGTCGAGGGCGGCTATAAGCATGAGCCTGTTTCGGCTGATGAGATGTATGCATGGCTCGAGAAATACGGCTTCCCGTTCGTCGATTATGTCAAGAATACCACCGAATTTCTCGGCAACGCGGTCAAGGAAGGCAAATCCATCATGTTTGAGGCTCAGCTCGGCGCTCTGCGTGATATAGATTTCGGCATCTATCCCTACACTTCGTCCTCGTCCACTATCGCCGCATATGCTCCGATAGGCTCGGGCATCCCCGCAGAGAAGCTGGATAACGTCATCGGCATTATGAAGGCTTACTCAAGCTGCGTCGGCGCAGGCCCGTTCACCTGCGAGCTCTTCGGTGAGGAGGGCGACGCTCTCAGAGAGGCGGGCGGCGAATACGGCGCTGCAACAGGCAGACCGAGGCGCGTCGGCGGCTTTGACGTGGTCGCTTCACGCTACGGTGCAAAGATGCAGGGCGCTACCGAGATAGCCCTGACCAAGCTCGACGTTCTCTCCTACTGCAAGAAGATACCCGTCTGCGTCAGATACGAGGTCGAGGGCAAGGAGATAGACTTCTTCCCGATGGGCGACGAGCTCAACGAGGCGAAGCCCGTTTATGAATATGTCGACGGCTGGAACTGCGATATCTCCGGCTGCCGCAAATTCTCAGACCTGCCTGTCAAGGCTCAGGAATATGTCAAGGCGATAGAAGCTGCTGTCGGCTGCCCGATCAAGTATGTTTCCGTCGGCGCAGGCAGAGACGAGTATATCGAGAGATAAATCAAGCATAAAATAATTCTGCGGGGTGATACTATGCCGAAAAAGCTGAAATTCGTTAAAATGCAGGGCTGCGGGAACGATTATATCTATTTTGACTGCTTTGAGCAGCAGATAGACGACCCCGAGGCGCTTGCCGTGAAGCTCTCCGACAGGCATTTCGGGGTAGGCGGCGACGGAGTGGTGCTCATCTGCCCGTCAAAGCTCGCAGATGTTAAGATGCGTATGTTCAATATCGACGGCAGCGAGGGCAAGATGTGCGGCAACGCAATACGCTGCGTCGGCAAATATATGCATGATGTGCGAGGGCTTGACAAGGACGTTGTCACCGTCGAGACCCTCAGCGGCATCAAGACCCTGAAGCTCATCATTAAGGACGGCGTCGCGATCGGCGCCGAGGTCGATATGGGCAAGGCGGAGCTTGACCCGAAGAAGATACCCGTTGCGCTTGACGGCGAAACGGTGATCGACCGCCCTGTTAAGATAGGCGGCGGTGAATACAGGATAACCTGCGTTTCAACGGGCAACCCGCACTGCGTTGTGTTCGGCGGCGACCCGGCCGAGCTTGACCTGCCCGCAATAGGGCCGACATTCGAGAGCGACCCGCTCTTCCCCGAGAGGGTCAACACCGAGTTCATCGAGGTCATTGACGACCATACGCTCAAAATGCGTGTGTGGGAGCGCGGCAGCGGCGAGACCCTCGCCTGCGGCACAGGCTCCTGCGCTGCGGTCGTTGCGGCGGTGCTGAACGGCTATTGCAAGCGCGGCGAAGCGATCAGGGTGATCCTTGTCGGCGGCGAGCTTGTCATCCGCTACACCGAGGACGGCTCGATATTTATGACCGGCGGCGCTGAGATCGCATTTGAAGGCTCGGTCGAGATATGAGGTGAGTTTCATGGTGAAGATAAACGATAATTATTGCAAATTGAGCGAGAGCTACCTTTTCTCCGAGATAGCGCACCGAGTGGCGGCGTTTTCGGAGAAAAATCCCGATAAAAAGATAATCAAAATGGGTATCGGCGACGTTACAAGGCCGCTTTGCCCCGCCGTTGTGGAGGCAATGAGGTCGGCGGCCGCCGAGATGGGCTGCGCCGAGACCTTCAGGGGCTACGGCCCCGAGCAGGGCTACGACTTCCTGCGCGACAGGCTCCGCAGCTATTATGAGGGCTTCGGGGTTAGCCTTTCGGAGGATGAGATCTTTGTCTCCGACGGCGCAAAGAGCGACCTCGGCAACATCCTCGATATCTTTTCGAGGGATAATTCTGTGCTTATACCCGACCCCGTTTACCCCGTCTATGTCGACACCAACGTCATGGACGGCAGGCGCATAATCTATGCCGACGCGGACGAGAGCAACGGCTTCCTGCCGATGCCCGACGGCGAGAAGGCGGATATCATCTATATCTGCTCGCCCAATAACCCGACCGGCGCGGCATACAGCCGCGAGCAGCTCAAGGCTTGGGTCGATTTTGCGCTTGAGAACGGCTCGGTGATACTCTTTGACTCCGCCTATGAGTCGTTTATCGTTGACCCCTCGGTGCCGCACAGTATCTATGAGATACCCGGCGCAAAGGGCTGCGCCATAGAATTCTGCTCGCTCTCAAAGACGGCGGGCTTCACGGGCACCCGCTGCGGCTACACCGTCGTGCCCGACAGCCTTGAATTCGGCGGGGTGCGGCTGAATAAGCTCTGGCTGCGCCGCCAGACCACCAAATTCAACGGCGTTTCCTATATCGTCCAGAGAGGCGCTCAGGCGGTCTTTACCCCCGAGGGTCAGGCTCAGACGGCGGCGAATATCGCCTATTACCGCGAGAACGCCCGTGTCATCACCGCCGCTCTCGACGAAATGGGAATCTATTACACCGGCGGCAAAAATTCACCCTATGTGTGGATGAAATGCCCCGACGGCATGGATTCGTGGCAGTTCTTTGACCGCCTGCTCGAGCGCTCCGCCGTTGTCGGCACCCCGGGCGCAGGCTTCGGCAGGAACGGCGAGGGCTTCTTCCGCCTGACTGCGTTCTCCACTCACGAGAACACCCTTGAGGCGACGGAAAGGCTCAAAAACTTCAGATAACATCAGATCCCTCCGATGAGCTGTCGGAGGGATTTTTGCTGTCCGTGTCGGCATACTGCACAAGAGGAAAGCGAAATATTTGGTGTAAAATCACAAATAGTCTGTCTTTATTAACTTTTTCGTAACTATTTTTCAATTGCTTTTTAATCTGCATAATGGTATAATTTATAAAAATGGGAATACGGCAGATAATATTGCCGTTCTGAAAATAAAATGAAACGGGGAATAAGCAATGAAGAAATGCGTTATAATCGGCGGCGGCCCTGCGGGTCTGACTGCGGGCTACGAGCTGCTTAAAAATTCAAAGGATTATGAGGTCGTTATTCTTGAGCAGAGCGACACTCTCGGCGGCATCTCACGCACGGTCAAGTATAACGGCAACCGCATGGATATCGGCGGCCACCGCTTCTTCTCAAAGGATAAGCAGGTGACGGATTTCTGGAGCGAGCTTATGCCCACCCAGGGTGCGCCCTCCATCGACGATAAAATTCTCGGCAGGGAGAAGGCTCTTGTCCCCGGCGGCCCCGACCCCGAAAAAGAGGATAGGGTCATGCTCATCCGCCGCCGCATATCGAGGATATATTACCTTCACAAATTCTTTGACTACCCCATCACGATGAAGCCGCAGACCTTCATCAATATGGGCTTTACACGCACGGTCAAGGCGGGGTGCAGCTACCTCAAATCCACCGTGTCAAAGAAGGAAGAGACCTCGCTTGAGAATTTCTATATAAACCGCTTCGGCAAGGTGCTCTATTCCATGTTCTTTGAGGGCTACACCGAGAAGCTCTGGGGCAGGCACCCGAGCGAGATATCCGCCGATTGGGGCGCTCAGAGGGTCAAGGGGCTCTCTATCCTCGCCGTTATCAAGGATATGTTCTCAAAGCTTGTACCGAATAAGAACCGCAAGGTTGAAACTTCTCTTATAGAAGAATTTGTCTATCCGAAGCTCGGCCCCGGTCAGTTCTGGGAGACTGTCGGCGAGGAATTCGAGAAGATGGGCGGCAAGATCCTCTACGGTCATAAGGTCACCGAGATAAACACCGCCGACGGCAGAGTTACAAGCGTCAAGAGCGTTTGCGGCGACAAAGAGGAGATATTTGACGGCGACATATTCTTCTCCTCCATGCCCGTCAAGGATCTCGTCGCGGGCATGGGCAGCGCCGTGCCGGCTGCCCCGGCTGAGATAGCGGCGGGGCTGCCCTACAGGGATTTCGTGACCGTCGGCCTGCTCGTCAACAAGCTCGACCTCAAGAATGAGACGGGCATCAAAACCCTCAACAATATCGTACCCGATTGCTGGATATATGTGCAGGATGTCGGCGTGAAGCTCGGAAGGATCCAGATATTCAACAACTGGTCGCCCTACCTTGTCAAGGATCCGCAGCATACCGTGTGGGTCGGCCTTGAGTATTTCTGCAACGAGGGCGACGGCTTTTGGAGCATGGACGAAAAAGCCTGCGTCGATAAGGCGGTCTCCGAGCTTATCAGCATGGGCGTTATCAATAAGAATACCAAGATCCTCGACAGCCACCGTGAGCGGGTGCAGAAGGCTTACCCCGCTTATTTCGACACCTATGACAGGATGGACGAGCTGGTTAAATACCTCGATACATTTGAGAATCTCTACTGCGTCGGCAGAAACGGCCAGCACAGATACAACAATATGGATCACTCCATGGCCACTTCGTTTGAGGCCGTCTCAAATATCCTCAGCGGCAAAAAGACCAAGGAGAATATTTGGGGCGTTAACACCGAGGCCGAGTATCACGAGGAAGCTGCCGATGAAAAGAAGGCTTAAATTAATACTGCCGCTGCTGCTGATAATCCTATCGGCTGCGGCGGCCGAGCTGTTGCTTGCGAATTTTGCGTTCGTATTATACGGCGGCAACGCCGCGGTCAGAAATTTTGTGCCCGACGTTGATAATTATTATTTGGTCGAGCGGACCGATACGCAGTTCTCGCTCGGCAGTCTCGGCTTTGAGGCAAACGGCGTTTCGTTTCAGACCCGAGCCAAGGATGACCCGAGCCGCTCGTTTTTCACCACCGTCGGGGTGTATGTCCGCAGCGGCGACGGCGAATTCGTCGAGGCAGTTTCAAAGAGGATCGCCGTCGGCGGGACGGAGACTTTGCACTTCAAAATGCAGAATGCCGATGTCATTGTGCTCACCTTCGGCAACTCCGAGGGCGAATTCTATCTGAGCAACACGGTAGTCAACCCGACCTATTCGCTGCGTTTCAACGCCGTCAGATTTATCGTCATTGCCCTTGCGGCGGCGCTGATCTTTGCCCTCATAAAGGGCGGCAGAGGCAGGCGCATCAGAGCCGAGATGACCGAGGAGCAGGCGAAGTCGCTTGCGCTCGCGGTCTGTGTTGCGGCGTGCGCCGTGTTCTCATGCCTGAGCGTTGCGGGCGCAGACGGCTCGTCGGTCGCCTATCCGCTTGAGGGCTACATTGAAAATTATAACCCGTATGTTCAGCAGTTTGATGCCTTCCAAAAGGGGCAGCTCCACATTGACGTTGAGCCGGAGCAGGAGCTGCTGGAGCTTGCGAATCCCTACGACCCCGCTCAGCGGCAGGGGATATATTACCTTTGGGACAGGGCGCTTTATAACGGCAAATATTATTCCTATTTCGGAGTAACGCCGATATTGACGGTCTATTATCCGTTTTATTTGGTAACGCATTCGCTGCCGAGCGAAACGACGGTCAAGATGATATATTCGCTGATGACGGCGCTGTTCCTGCCGCTTGCGGTGTTTGAACTTGCGAAGCTCACAGGCAAAAGGATACCGCCGTGGACGACGGCGGTGGCGGCAGTCGGCGCAATGTTCGCAAGCCTCACTTTCCTTATACAGCGGGGCAATGCGGAGTTTTATTATATTGCCGTGCTTGCGGCGAACGCCTTCCTCTGCCTGTTCCTATTCCTTGCGGCGCGGGCGCTGAACACCTCAAAAATGTCGGCGAAGCTCGCCCTGCTTGCGGGCGCGGGGCTGGCGTTCGGGCTTGGGTTCCATGCCCGCATCAATACGATGCTCCCCGCGGCGGCGGTCGCGGTCACGCTCGTTATCGTGTATTTCATCAGGAGCATTAAAGAGAAGAAGATCGGCGGATTCTTTGCGGGGGCTGCGGCTCTCGGCGCGCCCGTTGCGGCGGCGATCGCGCTGTCGCTTGCGTATAACTACGCCCGATTCGGCAGCATTCTCGAATTCGGCACGCATTATCAGCTCACCGTGGCGGATACTTCGCTCTATTCGCTCAATCCCGGAGGGATAGTGCCCACGATATACTATTATTTCTTCCAGCCGCTTGAATTTTCGGGCGATTTTCCGTTTGCCGTGCCCGAATGGAGGCATATCGAAGGCTACGACCGAATTCTTTATGTCGACCAAAACCTCGGCGTATTCACCATGCCGTTTAACCTGCTGCTCTTTGCGGCGATACCCGTGCTAACGAATAAAAAAATCTCGGCGGGCAAAAAGGCCGCCGTCGCTGTGGGTGCTGCGGCGATATTTGCCACGGCGTTTTCGGATTTCTGCCTCGGCGGCGTGATCTACCGCTACATCGGCGATATAGCGCCCTCGGCGGCGCTGCTCTCGGCGTTCATGCTGCTCCTGCTTATCGGCACGGCGGCGGAAGATTCCGATGTAAATCTGCAAAAGGTGCTGAAATACGGCGGAGCCGCTCTTTGCGTGGTGACTGTTGTTGCCTCTCTTGCCGTTTCGTTCACCGTCGGCGGCAACTTCGTCAAATACCCGCCTGAGGTCTATTCAGCTCTTTGCCGCTTCTTTGAATTCTGGAAGTAGGAGAGAGCACTTGAAAGGTGAAGCAATGGATACATTAAAGAAAATGAAAAAGCCGCTCGTTTTCGGAGCGGCGGTGGCATTCCTGACCTTTGCGGTCGGAATGATAATCTATTATATCATTTGGCCGTCAGAGGCGTTTTTCCATGCGGATTGCTCGGATACGATACTCTGGGCGCAGGCGAGCTATGACTCAAAGAGCCTGTTTAACCCCGACTTCGGCTACGCCGCGACATTGCCGTTCGGCGGCACGATGCTGATGGTGCCGTTTATCGGCATCTTCGGCGTCTCGATGACCACGCAGCATATCGGCATGGTGCTCTTCGCGCTGCTGATGCTCGCTTCTTTCTTTCTGCTCTGCCGCAGTATCGGCATGAGCGTGCCGTCGTCGCTCTTCACCGTCGGCGTGACGGGGCTCACCCTCTGCGCCTCGGAGAAGCTGCGCGAGATATTCTATGAGCACGTCATATATTACAGCATTTGCGTTGTGATAATCGCGGTGCTGCTCTCGCTCGTTATCAGGTTTGAGGACGCCCTTTCGCAGGGGAATAAGAAGAAAGCCATCGTCCTTGCGGCTCTCGCAGCGGTCTTTGCCGCTTGCAGCGCACTTGACGGTATGCAGATAGTGGCGACGGGAATTCTGCCCGTTATCTTCGCGGTCGTCGCCGATATAATTCTTGATAAGGATAAAAAGATATTCTCTGCGGGCAACCGCAACGCGGGTATCGTTATCGCCGCCGCGGCAGTCGGCACGGCGGTGGGAATGCTGCTGTTCGCCTTGCTCTCAAACGGGGCGGGCGTCGGCTATGCAAACGCCTATTCGTCATATGCCAATATGGATGAGTGGCTTTCAAACCTCGGCAAATTCCCGCAGGAGTGGTTCGCTCTCTTCGGAGTTGACGCTCACTACGGTATGGGCATATTCACGCCCGAGTCGATAGTCAATATTATTCGCCTGGGCGTGAGCGTCGTCATTCTTATTGTGCCGATATTCGGGCTTATCTTCATGGGCAGGCTCGACAGGCGGCAGAGATACGCGGTGTTTGCCCATTTCGGCCTGAGCGCGGTCATAATGTTCGGCTATATCTTCGGCATACTTTCGGCGGCGAACTGGCGCCTGAGCCCGATGATATGCACCGGCATTTTTGCGAGCGCCGCGACCTTCACGGGGCTTCGCAGGAGCAGAGTATCGGTGAGATTTGAGGCGATAACCGCCTGCCTGCTGGCGCTGCTGAGCCTTGTTTCGACCGTGACGATTGCCAAGATGGACAGCAACGGCATAGTGAATAACGAGAAGTATCAGCTTATCAGCGTGCTCGAGGCCTACGGGCTGGATTACGGCTACGCGACCTTCTGGAATTCGCAGGTCATCACCGTGCTCTCGGATTCCGAGGTCAGGGCGGCGAATATCGACGTTAACGAGAAGGGTATCGCCCCATGCAGATACCAGGCGAATATGAAGTGGTTCGAGGATCAGGAGGGCGTTGACCGATACTTTGTCCTGCTCTCGGACAGGGAGGTCGAGACCCTGAGGGCAACTGATGATTGGGCGCTGTTTGACGCCCTCGTCACCGACGAGATAAAGCTCGACAACGGGACTATATATCTGTTTGACTCAACAGCTTTTTTAGATTAACACAGAGCCAATATACGTTATTGATCGGCGGCGGCGCAAAGCCT
>ENA-ORNY01001861-ORNY01001861.1-human-gut-metagenome-genome-assembly--contig:-NODE-1861-length-11449-cov-5.760488_pt1 | contig 11449 bp, 10 predicted proteins | sample MGYA00242122_ERZ509036 | MGnify/ENA primary metagenome ERZ509036 (study PRJEB26280, sample SAMEA2338696) | human gut metagenome | biome: human gut; feature: human-associated habitat; material: faeces...
TTCGTGCGCAAGATTGAGGTGGAGGTCGAGACAATCGAGCAGGTCCGCGAGGCCGTGGCCGCCGGGGCCGACATCGTCATGCTCGACAACATGGACCTGGACTCCATGCGCGAGGCAATACGCGTGATCGACGGTGCCGCCGAGGTGGAGGTCTCGGGCAACGTCACGATGGAGCGAGCGGCGAGCCTCGCCGACCTGGGCGTGGACTACGTCTCGTCCGGCGCGCTCACCCACTCCGCGCCCATTCTCGACCTCTCGCTTAAGCACCTCACCGTGACCTCAAATCCATGCTAGGCTGAGGCGCATGGGCGGAGAAGATCGCAGGGCAAAGATCGTCGCGCTCCTCGGCAGTGCCGGGGGGCCGGTCTCTGGTGGCCAGCTGGCGCGCGAGCTTGGCGTGAGCCGACAGGTCATCGTGCAGGACGTTGCGCTTCTCAGACGCAGTGGCGTCGAGCTCGAGTCCACCCACCGCGGCTACGTGCTGCGCGGCCACAGCTTGCCGCGCCGCATCTTCAAGGTGCGCCATACCGAGGAGCAGATGGAAGACGAGCTCAACCTCATCGTCGACCTTGGTGGGACCGTGGAGGACGTAGTTGTGAACCACCGCACCTACGGGGTCATCTCCGTGCCGCTCAACGTGTCGAGCCGGCGCGACGTGGCGCGCTACCTGGCCGACATTGCGTCGAGCAGGTCGACGCCCCTCTCGCGCGTGACTTCCGGCTACCACTTCCACCACGTGAGCGCTGCGTCCGAGGAGATACTGGACGAGATTGGCGCGGCGCTCGCCAAGCGCGGGTACCTGGTGGACCGCCTCCCCTACGAGACCGTGGAATGAGACAAGGGGACAGCCCCCTTGTCTCATTCCTTGTTGCAACTGCGGAAATGTGCCTTCTGGCGAGAAAACGGCGCCGGAGGACGCGTCCCACAGGAATTACGTACGAATGCCCCTCTCATGCGTCATTTTTTCTCCGGGAGAGCTGTTTTTGCAGCTACGATGCCTGAAACTGCGCTTTCGGCGTCGAATCCTCGCCGGAGGGGTCCCTTCTCCCCACCAAATCCGAGCTGCGGGCGTACGGCCCACGACCGCACGGTGTTGTTCCTCTGTCGCCTTTGTTACAAGCTCCGCAATGATTGCGACCACCTGGTTTCGGCGTCCTACTCTGGTTGAACACGCGCCCGCACCTGGGCGCGAGCCGGACGAGAGGGGATTTACCAATGGAGAAGAAGGACATCGACTGGGGTAGCCTCGGTTTTGCCTACATGCATACCGACTACAGCTACGTCTCGAACTACAAGGACGGCGCCTGGGATGAGGGCGCGCTTACGCCCGACCACACCGTTACGCTCTCCGAGTGCGCAGGGCTTCTCCACTACTGTCAGGAGGTCTTCGAGGGCCTCAAGGCGTATACCACCAAGAGCGGGGACATCGTCTGCTTCCGCCCGGACCAGAACGCCGAGCGCATGTACAACTCGGCGAATCGCATCTGCATGCCGCCGTTCCCCAAGGACCGCTTCGTGAAGGCAGTCGAGGAGGTCGTCAAGGCGAACGCCGCCTACGTCCCGCCCTTCGGCTCCGGCGCGACCCTCTACATCCGTCCGTTCATGTTCGCGACCGGTGACGTCATCGGCGTGAAGCCCGCCACCGAGTACCAGTTCCGCATCCTTGTGACGCCCGTCGGCCCGTATTACAAGGGCGGCGTGCACCCCGTCAAGCTGCAGGTCTCTAAGTTTGACCGCGCGGCACCCCACGGCACCGGCAACATCAAGGCCGGCCTCAACTACGCGATGAGCCTTTACCCCAGCGTCGAGGCGCACAGCAAGGGCTACGCGGACAACATGTTCCTCGACCCCAAGACCCGCACCTACGTCGAGGAGTCCGGCGGTGCCAACATCCTCTTCGTCAAGGAGGACGGCACCCTCGTCGTGCCGCAGTCCTTCACCGACTCCATCCTGCCTTCCGTCACGCGCCGTTCGCTGGTCGACGTGGCCGAGAAGATGCTGGGCATGAAGGTCGAGCAGCGCCCCGTCAAGTTCCAGGAGATCCTGGATGACGAGTTCGTCGAGGCCGGCATGTGCGGCACCGCAGCCGTCATCTCGCCCGTGGGCGAGGTCGACAACGACGACGTCCACTACGTCTTCAAGAGCGGCATGGAGAACGTGGGGCCTGTCATGAAGGAGCTGCGCGAGACGCTCACCGGCATCCAGTCCGGCGAGATCGAGGACAAGTTCGGCTGGGTCCACAAGATCTGCTAGTCACCAGCTACGTGTAGGCGAGGGCCCTGTCCCTACGAGAAGTGCGCTGTGCGGAACTTCTCTTCGGGAACAGGGCCCTCGGCGTATCTGGCAAGCTCGCGTGGGATTTAGTTGCCGGGGAGAAAAATCCTGCGGCAGAAAAATCCCCCGGCGATGTGGGTCGCCGGGGGACACAAGGCTGCGCTGACAGCCAGACCTACTTCTTGGCCTTACCCTGGTTGGCAACGGCGTTGATCTTGGCCTCGATGGTGGCAGGGTCGCCGATGTAGTGCTTGTCGAGGATGTTCCAGTCCTTGTCGAAGGTGTAGGAGCAGGGAACGCCCGTGGGGATGTTAACCTTGAGGATCTCCTCGGGGGTGAGGTGCTCGAGCTGCATCACGAGGGCGCGCAGCGAGTTGCCGTGGGCGGCGATAAGAACGCGCTTGCCGCTCTCGAGCTGCGGCTTGATCTCCTGCTCGAAGTACGGCCACGCGCGGGCGATGGTGTCCTTCAGGCACTCGGTGTAGGGGAGGTCCTCCTGCGGCACGTCGCGGAACATGGCCTGGACGTGCGGGTCGCGCTCGTCGCCGGGCGTGAGCGCGGGCGGCTGGACGTCGAAGGAACGACGCCAGATGAGGACCTGCTCCTCACCGTGGCGTGTGCCATCTATGACCCGGTGACCACCACGGACGAGCTCATCCCCTCCGGCGAGACGTCCTCCTACCGTTCCAACCCTATGAAGCTGGCGCAGTTCACCTTGTCCCGCCGCGACCCGGATTATGTGCCCCGGGCCAAGGCCGCGGCGGCGCTGGAAAGCACCCGGGCCGCAGGCAAGGTACCGGCGGTGCTGGCGGATACGCTGCACGCATTGGGGCTGGATACACACAGCCTCTCCCGGCTGCACATCGGCTCCGTTATCTTTGCCAACAAGCCCGGCGACGGCTCTGCCCGGGAGCAGGCGGCCTCCTGTCAGCGGGTGCTGGGCGGCAGCGCCAACATCTGCTACGAATTCGCCACCAAGCGCTATCGCTCCAACTGCGTCAACTGGGGCCTGCTGCCTTTTACACTGGCGGCGGACGACAGCTTTGACGGCGCACCCGGCGACTTTATCTACGTCCCGGAGGTGCGGGAGAAGGTGGCCCGGGGCGACGAGGAATTTCTCGCGGTACTGCTGCATGACGGCAGGAAAACGGACCTCCTCCTCTATCTGAAAAACACCAATGCGGAGGAGCGCGAGCTGCTGCTGCGCGGGTGCCTCATCAACTATTACGCGGCAAAGGCGGTGAACTGAATGGAAAAGATCAAAATGCCTGTCCCCATCGCCGAACTGGACGGCGATGAGATGACCCATGTGCTGTGGGGCATGATAAAGGACACACTTATTAAGCCCTTCGTGGACCTGAACACCGAATACTATGACCTGTCCCTGCCCCACCGGGAGGAGACGGCAGATGCCGTCACAGCACAGGCAGCGGAGGCCATCAAGCGCCTGAAGATCGGCGTGAAGTGCGCCACCATCACCCCCAACCTGCAGCGCCAGGAGGAGTACGGCCTGACCCAGCTGTGGAAGTCCCCCAACGCCACCATCCGGGCGGCGCTGGACGGCACCGTGTTCCGCGCACCCATCCTGCTGAAGCGGGTCAAGCCTGTGGTGACCTGCTGGGAGAAGCCTGTCACCATCGCCCGCCACGCCTACGGCGACCTGTACAAGGCGGTGGAATACCGCGTACCCGGTGCCGGAAAGGCGGAGCTGGTGTTCACCGATGAAAGCGGCCGGGAGCTGAGCCGCCAGACGGTGTTCGACTTCAAGGGCCCCGGCGTGGTGCAGGCCATGCACAACCGGGACGCCTCCATTCTCTCCTTCGCCCGCTGCTGCTTCACCTACGCCCTGTCCGTAGGGCAGGATGTGTGGTTCGGCGCCAAGGACACCATCTCCAAGGACTATGACCAGACCTTCAAGCTGCTGTTCCAGCAGGTCTATGACGAGGAATTCAAGGCCGCCTTTGAACAGGCAGGTCTTCACTACCGCTATGCGCTCATCGACGATATCGCGGCCAAGGTCCTCCGCAGCAAGGGCGGCATCGTCTGGGCCTGCAAGAACTACGACGGCGACGTGATGAGCGACCTGGTCGCTGCGGCCTCCGGCTCCCTGCCCATGATGACCAGCGTGCTGGTGTCCCCGGACGGCTGCTTCGAGTATGAGGCCGCCCACGGCACCGTCACCGACCACTTCTACCGCTGGCGGAAGGGAGAAAAGGTATCCACCAACCCCCTGGCCACCATGTTCGCCTGGGCCGGCGCCCTGCGGAAGCGGGGCGAGCTGGACGGCAATGCCGACCTGGTGCGCTTTGCCGGCTGCCTGGAGCAGGCGGGGCTGGATATATTCGAGGCCGGACACTTTACCGAGGACCTGACCATGCTGTGCGCCCCATCGGAATACACCGACAAGCCGGACAACGACACGCTGCTGGGCCTGATCCGCGCGCGGCTGGAAACGCTGCTGACAGAGTAACATGACTGTGCCGCGGACATGACGTCCGCGGCACTTTTCCCTCCGGTCATATTGACATATCCCCTACACATCTGTATAATAAAACATAACCAAAAATACAGGGAGGTTCTATCACAGGATGGACACAGCCGGCAGCGACTCTTGCCCTGAACGAGATCAGAACAACAGAGAATGACGTGAGACATGACCTGTGCGCGAGGCACACAGGCCGTGTCTTTTGCGCTTTTTACATCGCGCAAAAAGCGAGAGGAGGCGCTCCGCAAAAGCAGCGGAGCCCGGGAAAGGAGACAAAATTTGGATACCTCAATAGGTTGGTTATTGCTTTTACAGGTGGTGCTTATCGCCCTGAACGCCGTGTTCGCCTGCGCGGAGATCGCCGTGCTGTCGGTAAACGAGGTAAAGCTGAGCAAAATGGTGTCGGAGGGCAGCCGGAAGGCCAAGCGGCTCAGCCGGCTGACGGCCCAGCCGGCCAGGTTCCTGGCCACTATTCAAGTGGCCATCACCCTGGCGGGCTTTCTGGGCAGCGCCTTCGCGGCGGAGAATTTCTCCGACCCGCTGGTGGACTGGCTGGTGGGGCTGGGCGTAACGATTCCCCCCGCCACGCTGAACACCCTCGCCGTGATCCTGATCACGCTGATCCTGTCCTTCTTCACGCTGGTGTTCGGCGAGCTGGTGCCCAAGCGGATCGCCATGAAGCAGTCGGAGAAGGTAGCGCTGAACATCTCCGGGCTCATCACTGTCATCTCCAAGCTGTTCGCGCCCATCGTGTGGCTGCTGAGCGCGTCTACCAACGGCATACTGCGGCTGCTGGGCATTGATCCCAACGAGGCCGAGGAGCAGGTGGGCGAGGAGGACATCCGCATGATGGTGGACGCCAGCAGCGAGCACGGCGGCATCGACCATGAGGAAAAGGAGTTCATCCAGAACGTCTTTGAGTTTGACGACCTGACCGCCGAGGAGATCGCCACCCACCGCACGGACGTGGATCTGCTGTGGCTGGACGACACCATGGACGATTGGGCCGAGACGATCCACAACACGCGGCACACCCGCTACCCCGTGTGTGAGGACAGTGCGGACAATGTGGTGGGCATTCTGAACGCCAAGGAGTACTTCCGTCTGGCGGATAAGAGCCGGGAGAGCGTAATGGCCGGCGCCGTCCGCACGCCGTACTTCGTGCCGGAGACCATTAAGGCCGACGCCCTGTTCCGCAACATGAAGCGTACCGGCAATCCCCTGGCCGTGGTGCTGGACGAGTACGGCGGCATGGTGGGCATCGTGACGCTGAACGACCTGGTTGAGGAGCTGGTGGGCGACCTGGGCAGCGACGACAGCAACATCCCGGACGATGATGAGCCCCGCATCGAAAAGCGGGAGGATGGCTCCCTGGTCATCACCGGCAACGTAGAGCTGGACGATCTGGAGGACGCACTTGGCATCGAGCTGGACCAGGAGGAGCATGACACCCTGACCGGCCTGGTGTTCGACGCGCTGGGCATGATACCCGACGACGGCCCGCAGGACATTACGCTGGAGGCTGAGGGGATGCGGATCCATGTGACCTCCATTCTGGACCATCAGGTGAATGCGGCGGAGGTAACGCTGCTGCCTCAAACAGAGGACGCGGACGAGGCGAAAGAATAAAAAAGCAAAAGGAGCACCCGGCCGGGTGCTCCTTTTTTATCACAGCTTACTCGCCCATATACAGGTGAAAATACAGGCCATTCATACCGGTGCCGTCCAGCATGGCGATCATAACCGGGCCGTCCTCCTGCTCAATGAAACCGCCGGCATACTGGATATTGTTGCTGAACAGGCCCATAATATATACCTCCTGTACCAGCGTCCGCTGCACGGCCGCCGATCACATGATTGCAATCAGTTGGCCTTGTGCTCCTGCTTGTGTTCCTGCTTGGGCTCCTGCTTGGCCGTGCCGGAGAATGCCTTGATCTCCACGCCGCCGCGGATGACCGCGCCCTTGACCACCGCCAGAGTGCCCGTCACCAGGCCGCCGCTGATCTGAGCCTTCTCCTCCAGGGTAGTGCCGCCGGTGATCTCCAGATCGCCGTTGACCTTACCGGCGCACAGCAGTTCCTTGGCGTTGATGTTACCCGTCACCTGAGAATCCTCGCTGACGGTAACGGTGCCCGTGACCTTTACATCACCGGTCAGCGTACAGCCGATGAGGTTCAGGCTGCCGGCGGTGATATTGCTCTGGATGACCGAGCGCAGCGTCACCGTGCCGGTGGTAATGATCTCGCCCTTGAATGCTCCGGCGATCTCCACATCGCCGTCAGAGCGCAGTGTGCCCTCCAGTGAAGTACCCGCAGCCAGATAGCTGGCGGCCTTGGCCTTCACCACAGGCTGTACCGGTGCCTGCACCGGCGCGGTCTTTACCGGCTCCGGCTTGACGGCGGGCTTTTTTCCGCCGGCGGCCAGCACCTTGTCATCCTCGCTGCCCACGCCGAACAGTTCAAACATCGTCCGTTTCATTTCATCGCGCATAACAATACCCTCCCAATGGTTTTTGTTGCTTCTCTTTCCTGTTCATCTATATATGTACCCGGCCGGGGACCTTCGCGGCCTCCTCATAGTGGAAGCCCATCAGCCGCCCGGGAATATAGATCCATGGCCGATGCAGTGTCTCGTTATAGTTGCCGGCGGCCTGCCGGTAAATGCTCTCGCTGCGCCGCAGGACCTCCGCCACATCAGCATTGCCCGCAGCCTCTGCCGCCCGCTTTTCAAAAGCGGCCAGCTGGCACCGGGCGCTCTCTACCATGCTCCGGTGCTGACGCAGCAGACGGCGGACCTCCCAGAACCACAGGGCGACAAGCGCTGAAGTGCTGGCGATCGCCACGAGCCAGATGACCCATTTCATACGCAAACGCCCCCTTCCGCAGGGCACAGCGACCCCTGCGAAGGACATCGTACCAGATGTGGAGGAGTTTGGGGATGTATATGCCGCGAAATGCGTACACACGTCCGCGAAATGTAAAATTTGCGGTGACAATTCCATTTTCTTATGATAAAATAAAGCCGCGGAAGCACAAGAAAAGCACAAGGAGGCGGCGCCATGTATATCGCAGTATGTGATGATCAGATCGAGGAACTGGAAAAGCTCACGGCGCTTTTGCAGGCCTGGCAGTCTGACCTGCACTCCGATGTCCGCTTTCAGACCTTCCGCAGCGGCGGCCAGCTGCTGGACGCTGCCCGCGCCGAGCGCTTCACCCTGTATCTGCTGGACGTGCTGATGCCCGGCATGACCGGCATGGACGCCGCACGGGAGATCCGTTCCTTCGACGCGGCGGCGGACATCATCTTTCTCACCACCTCTCCCGGCTTCGCCTACGAAAGCTACGGCGTCCGGGCGGCGGAGTATCTGCTCAAGCCCATCAATGCCAAGCTGCTCTATCCGGTGCTGGACAAGCTGTATCTGCGGGATCAGAAGCCGCAGGACGGCCTGACCGTCAAATCCAACGGTATGCTGGTGCGTCTGCCCTTTTCCCAGCTGAGCTATGTGGAGGTCAACGGCAAGCACCTGTTTTTCAATATGGCCGACGGCACTGTCTATGAGGTGGCGGCCTCCATGCGCGAGTACGAGGGTGCGCTGCTGGCCCGCCCGGAGTTCATGCGGGTCCACCGGTCCTACATCGTCAATATGCTCCAGGCCGAAAAGCTCTCCCCCGCCGGGGTCATCACCTTCAGCGGCCATAACGTGCCCGTGTCCCGCCTGCTGTACGGCCAGCTGCAAAAGGACTATCTGGCCCTGCTGTTTTCCGGGAGGGACGCATAATATGTTTGATTTATCTATGCAGTCCGCGCTGGATATATTCTGCTATGTGCTGGTGCTGATCTATGGACTGGCGCTCAGCGCGGATATCTCCACCGGCGGCCATGTCTCCCGACAGCAGAAGTGCCTGCTGACGCTGCTTTGCCTGCTGTTCCTGCTGATGCAGGGACTGGGGCTGGTGCTTTTGGGCGAACGAACGGTAAAGCAGCTCTACCCGCTGGTCGTCCATGTGCCGCTGGTGCTTATTCTGATCCTATTTATGAAAAAATCAGTGGGCGTAGCCATTGTCAGCACCTGCACCGCGTATCTGTGCTGCCAGCCGCCCCGCTGGGGACGCATCGCCGTGGAGGCGCTGACGCAGAGCACGCTGGCCGTCGAGCTGGTCTATATCCTGCTGATGCCGGTGATGTATTATCTCCTGCGCCGCTTTTTCGTGGCCGCGGCTTATAACACCATGACCTCCTCAACGGCGGCGCTGCTGCTGTTCGGCAGCCTGCCCGTCACCTATTATATTTTCGACTATGCCACCACGATCTACTCCGATGCACTCTATTCCGGCATTCAGGCGTTGAATGAATTTCTGCCCACAGTGCTGATAACATTCTATGTACTGTTTCTGCCCGCCTTTCACCTGCAGTCACAGCGGCAGGGCACCGTGCTGACCGTGGATGCCTCACTGCCCAACGATGTAGCCATTTCGGACACGGAGCTGTGCTCCCTGCTGAGCAACGGTCTGGAAAACGCCCTGCACGCCGTGGCGGACCTGCCCGCCGACCGGAAGCATATCTCCCTGTACTGCGGTGTGCGGCAGAACAAGCTTCTCATCGAGATACGCAATCCCTGCGCCGGACCGATAGCCATGCGGGACGGCCTGCCTGTCAGTGACCGGGAAGGACACGGCTACGGATGCCGCAGCATCCGGGCCATCGCCCAGCGCAACGGCGGGCTGTGCGTGTTTTCCGCCCAGCAGGGCCAGTTTCTGCTGCAGATCATGCTTCCGGTGCTGGAGACGTAAGAAAGCTTTTGTTTGAAGGAGCCGCCTTGGGCGGCTCCTTTCTTTTTATCCGATATTCTCGATATACTATCACGCCTTGGACAAAATGCGGCGGTTCTCACCTTGTTTTTCCGTCGTTCCCGTGCTATAATTTCTGCAAATACCAGAGATAAGCCCGGCCGGGCGCAAAGGAGAGATACACTATGGCGACATTTACCGTGAACGGCAAGTCCGTCACTGTGGAAAAGAACCAGAAACTCATCCGCTTTCTGCGGGACGAGCTGCACCTGACCTCCGTAAAGGACGGATGCAGCGAGGGTGCCTGTGGCACCTGCCACGTCCTCATCGACGGCAAGCCCACCAAGGCCTGCATCCCCCAGACGGACAAGCTGGAGGGCAAGACCATCCTCACGGTAGAGGGGCTCAGCGACTGGGAAAAGCAGGTCTACACCTTCGCCTTCGGCGAGGCCGGCGCGGTGCAGTGCGGCTTCTGCATTCCCGGCATGGTCATCTCTGCCAAGGGGCTGCTGGACGTGAACCCCGATCCCACCCGCGAGGAGGCCGCCTTCGCCATCCGCAACAATATCTGCCGCTGCACCGGTTACGTGAAGATCATCGACGGCATCCTGCTGGCGGCTAAGATATTCCGCGAGGGCAAGCTGCCCGCCCCCTCCGCCGACGACTGGCAGATGGGCAGCCGCGTCCACCGACTGGACGTGGAGGAAAAGGTCCTGGGCTATGGCCAGTATCCCGATGACATTTATGTGGACGGTATGTGCTACGGCGGTGCGGTCCGCAGCCAGTATGCCCGCGCCCGCGTTCTCTCCATTGACACCAGCGAGGCCGAGGCGCTGCCCGGCGTGATCTGCGTGGCCACGCAGAAGGATATTCCCGGCAAGGTCAACGTAGGCCATCTGAAGAAGGACCAGCCCACCCTGATCGGCGTGGGCGAGCTGGTACACTACCTGGGCGACAGTGTGGCACTGGTCTGCGCCGTGGATCAGGAGACGGTGGAGGCCGCCAAGAAGCTGGTGAAGGTGGAGTACGAAGTCCTGCCCGCCGTCCACAACCCTACCGAGGCCGCCGCCCCCGGCGCGCCGCTGGTGTTCGACGAGGAGGAGAGCAACGTCCAGGCCTACAAGCACGTCTCCCGCGGCGACGCCGAGGGTGCTATCAAAAACGCCAAATATGTGCTGACCGAGCACTTCTCCACCCCGTGGACGGAGCACGCCTTCCTGGAGCCGGAGTGCTGCGTGGCGCTGCCGCTGGACAACGGCGGCGTAAAGCTGCTGACCACGGACCAGAGTGCCCACACCACCATGCATGAGTGCGCGTCCATGCTGGGCGTGGACTACGACCACTGCCAGGTGCAGAACTGCCTGGTGGGCGGCGGCTTCGGCGGCAAGGAGGATATGTCCGTCCAACACCACGCCGCGCTGCTGTGCTATCTGACAAAGCGCCCCGTCAAGTTCAAGCTCAGCCGCCAGGAGTCCATCCTCGTCCATCCCAAGCGCCACAGCATGGACATGGACTTCACCATGGGCTGCGACGAAAACGGCATCATTCAGGGTGTCAAGGCCAGCGTGGTATCCGACACCGGCGCGTTCGCCTCTCTGGGCGGCCCCGTGCTGGAGCGCGCCTGCACCCACGCCGCCGGCCCCTACGCCTACGAGAACTTCGAGATCGAGGGCCGCGCCTACTACACCAACAACCCCCCCGCCGGCGCTTTCCGGGGCTTCGGCGTCACCCAGACCTGCTTCTGCACCGAGACGCTGCTGAACCAGATGGCCGACCTGGTGGGCATCTCCCCCTGGGAGATCCGCTACCGCAACGCCATTCGCCCCGGCGGTGTGCTGCCCAACGGCCAGATCGTGGATGACTCCACCGGTCTGGTAGAGACACTGGAGGCCATCAAGCCCGC
>ENA-ORNY01001870-ORNY01001870.1-human-gut-metagenome-genome-assembly--contig:-NODE-1870-length-11393-cov-2.429794_pt1 | contig 11393 bp, 12 predicted proteins | sample MGYA00242122_ERZ509036 | MGnify/ENA primary metagenome ERZ509036 (study PRJEB26280, sample SAMEA2338696) | human gut metagenome | biome: human gut; feature: human-associated habitat; material: faeces...
GTTCGGTGAATGCGCAACGGATCCGCTTTATCATAACCGCTGCGGATTTGCAGCCTCTGCGGCGGAGCCGGACCCGTCCGGCGGCGTTTCCATGTCTGGCGCCCCTGTGTTTTTGGTTTGCCAATCATCACATATGCCGCCGAGAGCGAATCCGTTGTCCGGCGCAGCCGTACAGATTCGTCGGAGCTGCGGAAAACCGGATATGGAACGGAAACGCCTTCCCCATTTTATCTGTGCGCAGACAGGCGTTCAGCTCGACGCTCGGACGCCTGTCTGCGACTGTTTTGATTGCATTTCAGGATAAAAACCGTTCTCTGTACGCGCTCGGCGTAACGCCCACCGTTTTGCGGAAGGTGTAGGAAAAATAGCTCACACTGTCAAATCCGCAGCGCATAGCCGTTTCCGTGACCGAGTAATATCCCGTCCGCAGCAGCGCTTTGGCGTTCTCCAGCCGCACTTGGCGGATATATTCCAGCGGCGGGACGCCGAACGCTTTGCGGAACGCGCGGCGGAAATAGGCCTCGCTCCAGCCCGCGTGCGCGGCCAGCGCGGTGACGGTCATACCGGGGTCGTCGAAATGACGGTCAATCTGCGCTCTGACCGCGCGCAGCCTTGGCGAATCGCTGCCCGTTTCGCCGGACGCCGGCAGCGCGCGAACCGTTTCCGCGAGAATTTCGTAAAACATCGACAGGCAGGTCAGGTCATGCTCCATTCCCACGCGATAACGCGAGAACAGCCCCGCGAAAAGATTGCGCAGCACGACCGGATAAGGCGGAGCGACGACAAAGGGCGAAGGCTTCGGATATCTGTCAACGGTGTTGAAGTGGACGACGTAAATGCGGCTGTCCTCCAGAATTTCGGTACGATAGGATATCCCCTGCGGCACGAACGTAAGCTCGCCTGCGGACGAGAGCAACCGTTCGTTTTCCGTCTCCACCGTAATCCGGCCTGACAGCCGGAAGGACAGCGCATGGAAGTCGCGCCGCGGCACGGTCACTTCGCCGGCTTTGGCGAATGACGCATCGAAAACCGACAGAGACGAGACGAGGATGCGGGGTGCTGTAAACATAAAAAAGTCTCCCTTTTTCGCTTCTTTCCGAAGCAAACGGATACAGCCGGACGAAAGACGCAGCTTTCGTGCGGTTTCGGTTTTTGATAATCCGGTTGCGGTTTGTTATTGCGGAACCGAGCTCTATGCGCGTATAATGACCGTATAACCTACATATAGGAAGGAACGATTGAATACGCTATGGACGCATTGAAAAAGAAAATCGAGGACGCCGTCAGGCGCGAGGGCATCGACCTGATTGGCTTTGCACCCAAGTCGCGCTTCGACGCGCTGCCCGCAGAGAAGAACCCGTTCTCCATCTTTCCGGAGGGGGAGACGGTGATTATGCTCGGCAAGCGCATCTGCCGCGGCTCGCTGCGCGGCATTGAGGAGGGCACCAACTTTTCCGATTACAACCTGTTCGGAAAAAACTGGCTGGAGGATGAGTTTCTCTCGCTGGCCTGCTACGGCCTGACCAATGCGCTGGAGGACGAGGGCTGGGAGGCGATGCCGCTGTTCCCCAACCCGTCCGACGGGAACGAGCCGACCGGCGTGCCGGTGGCCGACGGGCGGCTTGCGCCGAATCTCTATCCCGACTTTGACTATGCCGCCGTCGCCTGCGGGCTGTGCGAGATTTCGTTCAACCGCATCCCGTTTTCCGAAAAGTTCGGCTCGCGCCAGCGCTTCCATATGATCGTGACGGATGCGGTCCTGGAGCCGACGCCGATCATGGAGGGCTCTGTCTGCGACCGCTGCGGCGAATGTGCCAAGGCCTGTCCGCTCGGCGCCATCCACGCCGACGAAACCGAGGAGATTGAAATCTGCGGCAAAAAAATGACCGTTGCCGTCATCGATTACGACAAATGCAGGGTCTGTAAAAACGGCGCATGTCCCAACCGCTTCACCCCCAAGGGAAAGCCCGACCGCGTCGCCGCGCTCTGCAACCGCACCTGTCTGTGCCATCTCGAGGCCGGGCAGCGGACCGAAAACCGCTTTGAACAGGCTTTCCGTAAGCACGATGCGTGGGCGCTGAACGAATCCGGCAGCTATGCCGAGCGCAACCCCGACGTGGCCAACGTCCTCGGCGGCGTGTTCAGCAAGGATGGGAACCGGGGTGCGAAATGAAGCTGACGTCTGAAATGATCAAGGCCAGGGCGGCCGAACTGGGCATCGACTGCATCGCCATCGGAAACATCGAGCGCTTCAAGGGCGCGCCGAAGCTGATGTCGCCGCTGACCTATTTCCCCGACGCCAAGTCGGTCATCGCCGTCGCGATGCGTATCCCGCGCGGAACCTACCGCGGCATCGAGGAGGGCACGCACTGGCACAACTATACGTTTTATTCCTACAATAAGCTCAACTCGCTTTTCCGCCCGATCAAGTCGTACGAGCTTTGCTGTTTCATCGAGGACCATGGCTGGGAAGCGGTCGCGCACTATCCGGCCGTCCCCGAGGGGAACGGTACCACGCGCGAACCGGTCGCGCCCGGCAAGGTTCCGCCCGACGTCGTGTGCAGCGTGCGCATCATCGCAGCAGGCTGCGGATTGGGCGAAATCGGATTTTCAAAGGTTTTCCTCACGAAGAAATTCGGCCCGCGCGTGCGGCTGGGACTGATCTTCACCGACTGCGAGCTGGAGCCCGACCCTATCCTCGATACCGGCGAAATCTGCCTCCATTGCGGCGCCTGCCAGCGCGAGTGCCCGGGCAACGCCGTCCCGTCCGTCAAGGACGCCGAGCGGCGGCTTGAGGTCGACTTCGGCGAGAAGAAGGTCTGGTTCGGCGACGTGCAGATGGGCCGCTGCACCCTCTCGCATCACGGCTTCAATAACGAGTGCTCGCCGTTCCATAAGAAGGAGTTCCCGAATATGGCGTTCGACGTGCGGAACACCGATATGACGGAGGAAGAAGCCTATATCCTCTGCTATTCGATCGCCAACGCCAAGTGGGGCCGCAAGCCGGGCAGCGGCGCGGTGATGGAATATTACAATTATATTCTCAATCATACCGGCTATTTTGCCATCTGCGGCGCGCGCGGCTGTATCCGCGCCTGCATGGATGTGCTCGAAAAGTCCGGCCGCATCGAGAACCGCTTCCGCAATCGCTTCTATAAAAAGAAGAGCTGGCTGCTGCCGAACAAGCCCGAAGCCGTCTCGCGCGGGGTCAACCCCTATCGCGAGGCGTATCTGGATGAAAAATATCCCGGTATCCGCGAGGGCGAATACGAAAAGCCCGGAAAATAAAAAATCGAGCAAAAGGGGACGGCCATTGCCGTTCCCTTTCCGCTTCTTTCAAAAAACGGCTTATCGGAAATCAGGCGCAAAGGCTTTTATTTTCTTTGGAGACGGCAAAGCGTTTTGTGAGACGAAAAAGCTTCGTTTTCGGGAATGCGGGCCGGCCGTATGCAGGCGGCGCTGCCGCGCCGAAAGAAGGCTTCTGCCTTCCTATGCTTTCGGACTTTCCCCTGACGCTGCTCCGGCCGGAGCGGCACTGCCGTCGGTATGCTTTTCAGCGCTTATCTTCGGCCTGTATATACCCTGTAAAAGAATCTCTTTGCGGCAATCCTGAGGCGGAGGGTCAGCCGGCGGAATCCCGCTCCGTCTTTGTTTCCGGCAGCGACTCGGACGGATCGCGGACGGTCTTCTTTCCGGCCAGCAGGAGCAGCACATAGGAAACTGGCACCAGTAAGTCAAGAAGGATAAGATCAGTCTTTTATCGAAGTATTTTTCCACTGCCTATGAAGGGCGTATCTGTATGTACGGCGATTCGCTCGCCGTCGCGGTAAAGCGTTATATATTTCCGCAAAACCGCGGCATTGTCAGGGTGTTCATACAGAAAGGTGAACGCGATTTGACCGGACGTCGTGGCCTTCGCAATAATGACAGGGGAAGCCGTCTCGAAGCAGGGAAAGTCGTCAAAATCGGCGACCGTCGTCAATATCTCTCCTTTGTGTACGAAAACGCCGTTTTCAATCTGTCCCGCCACGCTTTCCTCCAGCAGACGCTCGGTATAGCAGCTTGGGTTGATGCCCGATGTATCGGAGGAAGGGATCTTTTTGTATCGCAGACAATATCGGTACGCAAGGAAAGGGATGGAAGCAATTATGGGAATGCTGAACAGCAAGAAAGACCAATGGATATAAGCCGCAAAGATTGCGCATAAAAAAACTGCGGCAAACAGAAGCGTTATTACACTATAAGAATGCGCCCTGTCTATCCAGTAGATATTTTTACAGCTTTCGCAGCGATATTCTCCTAAACCAAGTCTCATCTCAATCTTTTTATATCCGGCGGTTGTCCTTTTGCCGCACCAGGGGCAGCGGGTATATCTCGTAAAAAACAGGTTCATCTTGTATTTGCTCCTCGTATAATAAAGAAACAGTCATTATTGTCCCTCTGCAAGGACCGTACTGCACTGTAAGAGATGCTGTGGATTGGTATGTTCCTCCTGCCGCAAGACGGTTTAATTAAGACTCCGACCACGGCTCTTTACAGTATTGTTAATCAGTTAGATACCGCCCGACGGTTTATTTGGAACGAGATTACAAGGTAAAGTGTTCTGTGATACATAAACCATATCGGAGTTATAAAATGATTATTGTTGAAATTGATGTTGCAAAGGACAAGCATGATTGCTTTATTGTCAATTCGGAAGGCGAAGTCCTTGCTGATGTTCTTACTGTTGCTAACAGTAAAGAAGGCTTTGAAGCTTTGCCTCAAGCAATCAATAAGAATCGGTTTTCAACAAAATGTCTATACGCGTACGAACCGTCTGCTCTGGCCGGTCGTCATGGAAAACAAGCGTATAATGCGTTACAAGATTGATTGCGGATTTCCCATAATCAGCAATATATACATACCGAACCCTGTCAATGTGAATGTCTTTGAGCTCTGCTACGGCCCTGATATCTTCATATTCTGTCCGCAGCTTTTCTTCGGCTATATTCAGGTAAAATTCCTCCGGCCATTCGGGAACATTGACGCTGTCTTCGTTATAAACGCACCATTTATAACGAAAGATATTTCCGTATCCATCAGTGCAAATGTTAATCTCTTTTATAACAACATCTTTCTTCTTCTGCTGAAATTTAAAGTCATAATTACGGATGTCATCTGTATCTGTATAGGCAAAATTGGTATATTCATATGTTTTTTCCCATCCGTCGGAACTGTTCGTCTGCTCTTTAAGAAAAGCCAGACATCGTTTTTCCGCCTCCTCAATCGTTATAGCTTCGCTTCGTTTTACTTCCGAAGGCCAACCAAGCAGATAAAATTTAATAATCATATTTCGTTCCGGATCCCAGTTAATGGCAAAATCGGTGCTTTTGTTTTCGCGCAGCTCATATGCATACACCTCGTTTATTGCCGGATCCTCGTTCTCAAATCGGAGACAGCATTGCATAGTATATGTATTCCCGAACAGGGGAAATTCTTTTTCCCAACGTTCATTTTCGGGGATTTCAATATAATTCCTGCCGCCGGGCTCGTAGTCACCGGGCATATACTCGCCTACATATTCATAGAGTGCCTCCTGTCCATAGAACCGTCGGATTTTCCGGTATGGGTATCGGAGGATCGGAGGAAGTTTCGGCAGTATTCAATTCACATCCGCAGAATGCAAGAGCAAATGCTATGACGAAAGCCAAAACTGTTTTTGCATCATCATCTTACCTTTCGTTGAACTCGTTTTGTATGGAGAAATCCACGTCGCCTTTTCGGCTTTACGTTCAAGCCAACGTCCGCTTTTGACCTAAGCGTACCTTTTATAACTCCACAATAGCAGTGAATTTCTTTTTCATACAGTCAGAGAATCGCGCCGTAAGTCGAAGCAAATCGACAATTTCCTGATCGGACAATTCAGCCATCGCGGCTGTCTCCGCATCAGCGGCGGGCGGAATGATGGTTTTTGCATATTCTTTCCCCATATCTGTGAGACGAATAATCTTATTACGACGATCCGTTTCCGATTCAATCAAGACAATATACCCCATTTTCCAAAACTTTTTGACAATAGCACTGATCGTCTGCTTCGTAGCGGAAAGCCTTTCGCAAATTTCCGTTTGCAAACAACCGTCTGGTGAAAACCAGATTATATCCAAAACAAATATCTCCTTAGCGGTTAAGCCATGCCGCCTTGCATACTGCTCAAAAGCAGCATACTGGACATCCCGCAATTTGCAATATTGATTGACAAACATTCGTATCTTTTCACATTCCATCATATCACCTCATTTTATTATATTTGATAGTCCGACATTTGATTTATTGTATAGCAAAACCGATTGCTTGTCAAGTCTCATCTGTAATACAATTGAATTTATATGAAGTTTGAAGCGATATCTATTGCTGCTGTATGAGTCGTCCGTATCTGCTTCGCCGAACCTTTTCCTCTGTAAAATACGACAGTCTTCGTTTATAAAGAAATAGAACCGCGAAGCCATTTTCGCGGTTCAAATTTGGTTTATAGTTTATAATGGAAACACGACCTTCTTTTATCATACACACAGTTAAAAAGCCGCAGCCGTTCAAAGCTCCCCTCGGGGACGGTCAAGCGCATCGCCGCACAGTTGCTCACGATAATAGCTCACCATACTCAGCGCTTCACAGATCTCAAAGCCAAGCTCGGTCATCCCGCCATCCCTGCGCGTCCCATAGCGTTCAAATACACTGTGCAGCACATCCGAATATTGAAGCAGCAACGGTCGATTGAAAGCAAGCTCCTGCTCCGAAACACGCATGAACGGGCGATTCAAAAAGCGATGACATTCCTCCATCAGCGCAATAAAACATGCATAATCCATTCGGTTCACCGCCTTCTTTTCGATAGAGGTATAGCTATATCACTCAACCGGCATTCGGCCGAAGGCCGTCCGCCGCATCATGACCGCATGGGCGAAAGCGGATCATCCACAGCAGCAACGCCGCTTCGACCAGTTCCGTACCGAGCATATTCAATGTTTTTCGGTCTTGTTGCAAACCGTTTTCACGAACAGCCCGCAGCAAAACAGCCATATATTCATCGATAAGACGCTCATCACCGCACAGCGCATCAAATGAAACACGCTGAAACGGCAGGTCTCGGAATCGGTGACATTCCTCCACCAAAGCGATGAGATGCTCGTAATTCATCCTTGACATAATCGTTCCCTTTCCGTACGAATTTGACATATTTGTTTGCATCTTTTCAAAGACAACATACCTGAATTGCTTTACAGAAAAGCAGTAAGTTGTATATTCATTCCGACGGCTATGAACGAAGTCGAAAGGTTTTCGGCGCGAGCTTGTAAATCAATATACACGCGACGATTCCGTACAGGATGCAAAATACAATCGTCAGCAATCCGAATAACAGTGTTGGCACACGGAGCTGCATCAGCGAAAAGCAAATCAAATATGTAGCGCGCATCACAAGCATATATGTGCCACTTTTTAGCTCTGTTCCCGCATTATAAGGCTGCAGCAGATAATAGACGGTAAGATAATGCACCGAAAAAAACAAACTTATACAAAGGATGGAAACAGGAAGGACCACATAGCTGAGCGGTGTGTCTGTTCCGCCGGACAGATACAACAGTGCCGACAAGCCCAAACCGATCACCAGCGCAGGAACTGCGTTGATTTTCATAATCTCAATCAAACGAATTCGGAATAGCTTAAGTACACAGCGCGGCTGCTTGTAAAAGGAATAGGTCAGCAGACTATGATCGCAGTTCATAAACAACGCCTGCGTAAAGCCTGTTCCACGGTTAACCGCATACATAATGAACACAAAATACGGCAGACAGGTCTCTACAAGCTCGTTGACATCCGCTTTCCCCTCGGGGAACATATACAACAGCAGCGCCGCACCGGCGACAAGAAATGCGCAGACAAACGTAATCTTTTTTGTCGCACTCCAAAGGATCCTGCGATGCCGTTTGACAAACAGGTCGTTTAGATATGCGAAGCCTTTTCGCTCACTGGTGATCGAAGCATCCGCAGAAATGGCCTTTTCCGCATTCTTTTTGCTTGCCTGTGCGGCGGTATCCAATTGATTGAAGAGCTGCGCGAGCAGTTCCTGATTGACTTCACGATAGGCGCCGAATGTCAGCAGCTTCCGCACGCTCGCCAATCCCAGAGGAAGAAGCGCAAGCAATAAAACGACGGAGACGGCTGTCGGAAATACAATCCCCACAGCCGGAAGACCGTAAGCGGCAAGCAGAAGCAGTGCTGCAAGCAGCCATATCCGCTTATTGAACGCGTTTTCGTTGTATGCGTGGCCGCTCCTTTCATATAAATAAAGTGTCGAAACAGCAACGGTCAGCTTACAGCCCGCAATGCAGAACGGCAGCATAAGGCACACCCAGAGCGGTACGCCGTTCAACAATCCGAAAACAACCGTAAACGGCATGAAACCGACGATTACCTTCCCAAGGATATATGCATAATTGGTAAGGGTATACGCCCGTGCGTCCATCCGCATCAGGAACATCGCATAATATTTATCCCGAGTCGGATTGAAAAGGCCGGTATTCATAAATCCGCCGATGACTGTTAAAAACAGAAGAATGTGAAGAAATACAGACTCACGAACGGCATTTTCATATAGAACGCCGATGCCCGTGACCATCGTCAACATATAAAGCAGCTTGCCGAGGAAAATCGAAACGAATTCCCACAGCAAAGCAAGCAGATTTGCAAATGCTTTCAGACCTCTGATGCCATAAAGTGTCTGCGGCAAAAGGCGGCGCAGCAGCGGTACCTGCTTGAGTGAATACAAAATACCGTTGACCCGATAAGTATTTTTGAGTACAAATGACGTTTTGAAGATGTTAAGCATCGTCTTCCTCACGCAGAGCAGAAATGATCTTATCCCTGAAAGCATGGTTATCCAAATCCGACTTTTCTACAACCTCCAGCTCGCCGTGGCTGAGCAATACGATTTCATCACAAAGATCCAAGGCAAGATCCATAATATGCGTAGAGAAAATCGTAATACGTCCCTGTTTGAGGGAACGGAGAAGCTGTTTCATTTCTTCCGCCACCACTACATCCAGCGAGGTGAGCGGCTCGTCCAGCAATAGAACGTTCGGCTGCGCAATGATATTGACGAGCATCTGCATCTTATTTTTCATTCCGTGCGAATAGTCCTTCATCAGCTTGTCCCGATCCTCAAGTGCAATGGATATATCGTCAAAATATTCATCCGGAGATTTTGGATTTCTCAGTTTCCCGTTATTTATATCCATAAAAAACTTCAAAAACTCCCGTCCGGTCAGAAATTCGGGAACGGTCGGCGTGGACAGGACATAGCCGATGTCATCCGCCGTTACCTCACGCCGCTGTCCGTCGATTTCCAAATAAAAGGTACCGCTGTCCGGCTTTAAGTCACGGTTCAAGCAGTTAAAGAGCGTTGTCTTTCCCGCACCGTTCCGTCCCAGCAGACCATAAATGCGTCCTTCATCAAAAGAAAAGTCGATGTCGCGCAGAACAACCTTTTTTTCAAAGCGCTTGGATAAATGCTCAATGATAAATTTCATATGGCTCTCCCATCGTTAAAATACCGCTCTGCCTGTCAACAGAGGCGGCCAAAAAACATTCAATTTAAAATAAATATGCAAAATACGACAGTTCTTTGCGCACAATATTGCTTTTGGTGAATTGTATTCAATCCATGAAAATGTCCATATTACAAAAGGAAGTTCATGCATGCACCTTCCGCATTATGCAAATCGGAAAATTACCGCATTTAGAAATCAGCGGAGCGTCGACAGATAAAACTGCTGCGCAAACACATTCAGCGACCGGAAATAATGCCGCACCCGCAGCTAAATAAAAATCGCAGTGCCAACCCCGGTGTTTATACAAGCAGCAATAAGCCGCATACTTATACACGCATTGCTTCGCATCATTCCTCCGGTTCTGCTCGTCCAACCACGTTGCCTGCGCCTTGTCTCCCCATTTTTCGACCGGACACACCTTATCCGCTCTGCCCATTTTTGCCTATTATACATCACTTGCTCACTTATTTCCAGCCCTTTTTCCCTTTTCTGCGATAACATTTTATATTTGCAAGCATAATTCAACTTTTTTAGACATAACGACGGTTTTCATATTCCTTTTGCCTGAAAGTACTTCATTAAACCGCTGAACGCAAACAGCTTTTATTAGGATATGTTTTAAGACCTTCTGCGATGCGTTCCCGTAGTTGTCGTACGTGAACGTGTAGTCCGTCCCGTCCGTTTCGATCTTCTGCAGGTACCCTTCGCTGTCGTATGCGTAGCGCACCACCGTCTCCGTCCCGTTGACGATCGAGTCCTTGTTCGCATCCAGATACGTTCCGATCAGACGACGGCGCGCGTCGTACAGGAACCCTGTACGGATCCCGCCCGCGTCCGTCACCGACGACGTCAGCCCGTATCCGTTGTACGCATAGCTCGTCGTCCCGCCGCTCGCGTCCGTCACCGTCGACAGCCGGTTCCCGCTGTCCGTGTACGTCGCGCCAGACGTCACCTTGTTCGTGGTTTTATTCGACGTCAGCGTGCTGCTCGTCGTGTTCCCGTAGCTGTCGTACCCATACGTCAGCGTCTGCGTGTTGTTCGACGCGTCCGTCCGCTTCACCGTCTGCACCAGATGCGTGTCGATTCCACCGACGGTTTTGTATGTATACTCGTACTTCTCCCCGAGGATGTTGGTGATTTCCTCGATATCCACATTGTTGCCCGCGTAGTCCACCAGCGTTTGGTTTCCGTCGCTGTTGTAGTTCGACGTCAGGTTCCCCTGTTCGTCATACGCGTACAGCTGCGCCGGCTCGATCTTCAGGGTGACGTCGTCAAAGTACGCGCTGTTCGCGTTCCGGTCGTACGACAGGTAGATGACCACCTGCTCCAGCGTCAGCCCCTGTCCCTGCCGCTTCGGCACGATCCCCACCGATCCGTACTGCCATTCCCGCACCTCCGCGTTGTAGTCCAGGGACTGCAAACTCTATATCCATAATTCGAAAAAATATATATCTCCATTGTCATACAGCACAACGTTTTCGCAATGCTGAAAAATTGCTTTTCCATTTTTCAAGAGAAACGCATTATACGGAACAGTATTGAACGAATTCAAATAACAATAGCAACTATAGTCAAATGTGTCGTTAATTATATATACATGAGGTTGCATATTGCGAACATAGTTAAGGCCATGGAGATCAATTTGTAGTTTTGATTCTAAAAAATATAAATATTCACTTATAAAGATAACAGTGTCTGTTGCATCACCAACGAATTCGAAAAATTGTTGCGATTCCAAGTAGTGTTTTATGAATGATTTTTCTCGAATATATTTAGCATTTTCATTATAAATTCCATACAAATCTATTT
>ENA-ORNY01001871-ORNY01001871.1-human-gut-metagenome-genome-assembly--contig:-NODE-1871-length-11391-cov-2.614591_pt1 | contig 11391 bp, 13 predicted proteins | sample MGYA00242122_ERZ509036 | MGnify/ENA primary metagenome ERZ509036 (study PRJEB26280, sample SAMEA2338696) | human gut metagenome | biome: human gut; feature: human-associated habitat; material: faeces...
CGCCGAGCCACCTCCCCTGAAAGGGGAGGCTTTGGACTTGCGGCTGACTGATGAGGTGGGCGCACGGACGGACATGGCAAAAGCCCGCCTGGCGGCCGTTTTCGGCGATTCATAGATGATCCCGTCGATATGGCCGTCCACTTCCAGCCGCCCGTCTTCCAAAAGCAGCTTGGCAATGTGCAGGTTGTCTCCTGTCAGAATCATCACACCCGAATCAATTTTCAGCACGACCTCGGTTTCGTGAAAGCTGCAAACATCGGTAACGCCGGTAATCGCCGCGTGCCTGCGCTTGTCGATGGCCAGCGTGTGCACGCTGCGCGCGCCTCCGTCCGCGGCGTTGGTATTCGTCATGACCATGCCCCCTTCCATGGAAGGGTATGCGATGCGTTTTTCAAAAAGAAGTCTTGACAGAATGCATGCTTTGACGTATCATGCGTATACCAATTTGTGTTTTTGGTATACGCATGATAGATGGAGGTTCTACCAATGACGAGGCAGGTACGGCTGTTGACCCTATCGGCGCTGATGTGCGCGCTGATCATCGTTTCGACGCTATGGCTGAAGTTTACCATTCCCGGAACAGACGTGATGTTCAGCTCGCAGGTGTTTTTTGTGCTGCTGTGCGGGCTGCTGCTTCCGCCACGCTACTGCTTTTACACGCTGGGCGCCTACCTGCTGCTGGGACTGGCAGGACTTCCGGTGTTTACCCCGCCGTCATCGCCACCCCGTCCTTTGGGTATTTGATCGCCTTTCCGTTTGAGGCGGCGGTCACCTCTGCAGCAGCCGGAAGGCTGGTGAATCAAAAAGGGGGACGCTACATATCCGTGCTCATCGGTGTGGCCGTGAGCTACGTCATAGCGCTCCCCTATGTGGCGCTGCTCAAGGGAGTGTATCTCAACGCCCCCGTTTCCCTGGGCGTTTTGCTCAGCGCCTACTGCTTTGCCTTTCTTCCGCTGGATATCGTAAAAGCGCTGCTGGCCGCCGCCCTGGCAGGCCGCCTAGAAAAGCCGCTGGGGCTGGCGAAGTCTCGCTAACCCCGCATCAGGCGTTCTTCTCCTTGCTTTTCTCTTCCTTCGCTATCTTTTTCCGGGCCGTTTCAAAAATGGCGCCCACCACGCGAGGCCCGGCGTTAATCGCAATGGCCGCACCAATCTGGAACTGATACACGGGAGGATATCCTACCTTTTTGGTCAGTTCCTCGGCCAGCTCGTCGCGCACGGTGGTGTCGCTGCCATAGACAAGGCTGTAGGGCGTGTTGGGCTCCATGTCGTCATCCACCATTTTCACAAGTTCCTTGATGAGTTTCTTTTCTCCCCTTGCCTTGCCCACTGTCGTAATGGCGTGATCCCATACCTGCATGATCGGTTTGATGCCCAGCGCCTCTCCCACAAACACGGCTGCGCTGGGGATGCGCCCCGATTTGCCCGCGTATTTCAGGCTGTAAAGGCCAAAATACACACGCTGCTTTTTGATCTGCCGGTCAATCAGCGAGAGCACATCCTCGATGGGAGCGCCCATTTCCAGCTTCTGCGCCGCCAAAATGGCCGCATAGCCGTATCCGCCCGAATAGCTGCCGCCATCGAAGAGATGGATGTGCAGCTTTTCCTGTGCGCCCTCGTTTTCCTGATAGAAGCGCTCGCGGGTGCTCACGGCGTTGAAATACGTGGCGGAGCCTTTGGAATTGATCAGTAATAAAATCAGATCTTGCGTGCCGGCGGCAAGCTCCTTCTGAAAAAGTTCTTCAAATACATAGGGGGTAATCTGCGACGTGACGGGAATGCCGTCATAGGCGTCCATCATGGCATAAAATTCGTCGTTGGTAACCTCAACGCCGCTTTGAATGGTGCGCTCGCCCATGGTTACCGGAATGGGAAGTACCTCTATGCCATACCGGTCGCGCAGTTCCACGGGAATGTCCGCCGCTGCGTCGGCGTAGATTTTATACTTGCAGATCATCCTAACCCCGTCCTTTCGATGCATATCAAGAAGATGTGGAAATAATCAAAAGCCTCTGACCAGGACATCGAACCCGGTCCCCGTCATCAGCCGGATCAGAATCAGCACGACCAGATGGATCGGGTACAGCCAATATCCCAGCCTTCCCGGAAGGCGCAGCCCCGTCCTGGTAGGGCACAGAATCAGCGGCAGCGATAGCCAGATCATGCCCTGGAGCCGGAAGAAGGCCGCCAGCACGGGTCCCAGACCATCCCACGTCAGGAAGGTGAGCGGATAGCCAAACAGGCTGTTCACCTGGGAGGAGGTGCTGCCCCAGAAAAGTGCATAGGCGAGGTAGGCGGCAGCCAACCCGCCCCTGGAGCCGCGCGCCATGTAGAGAATCAGGATAAAGGTAAGCCCGCGCCAGCCGTAGTCCACCTGGACAAATCCCAGCAGCACATAGCACAGCGCCGGTACCCAGATCTGACTGCCCATGAATCTGGCGCGGATGCCCTGCAGCGCCACCTGCGCGATAAACAGCAGAAACAGGATGTTCAAATCCGTCCAGGTATGATTGAGGGCCATCATGTACAGCGGCTGCGACAATACCGCCAGTCCCAGCAGCCTCAGTGCGTATCGGGGCGCATTGTGGGTTTTGACGCTGCCGACCACCAGGCACCAGGCGTATAGCGGCAGGGCCATCCGGCCGATCATCCGCAGTTCCCCCACACGGGGAAGCACCGCCGCCCCCAGGTGGTCGATAAACATAAAGCACAGAGCCAGCACCTTGAGAAACGAGGTGTCCAGGTTACCGGCCAGCTCACCTGAGCGCCTTTCCTTCACTGTGATTTCTGCCATGGCTCGCATACCTCCTTTCGGTGCGGTTTTTCCATTATAGCATGTTTCTTACGGGCTGTCACGGGAAAATGCGCGCCCCTGCGCCGCCCATCTCGTCTGGCGAAAAAACGGCCATTCAAAGCATATTGACAGAAGCATGGAAGTGATATAAAATGTCTTCGATATAGAAGGGAATCTATATCAATGCCTTGGACGAGGAGGTGTCCCATGGACTGTTTCAAGGCGTCCATTCCCATTTTGAAAGTGCTTTGCGACGAAACGCGGCTGAGTATTTTAAGCATGCTCTCCCAGGCGGATCTCAATGGTTGCGAGATCACCCGCGCGTTTTGCTTTTCGCAGCCAACCATCAGCTATCATATGAAGCAGCTGGTAGACGCGCAGCTGGTGATGTCCCGCAAGGAGGGCTGCACCGTGATCTACAGCGTCAACCGCGATATCTGGCCCCATGTCCGCGCACTGCTGGATGTGCTGTGCGCTGCTGCAAAAAAGAAGGGAGAGAAAGCCGATGGCTGAACCCATTTTGCGCCTGGAGGGACTGTGCAAGGATTATGGCGAGGGCCTGGTGCTGAGCGGACTGAGCCTTGATGTGTATCCGGGTGAATTTTTGACGCTGCTGGGGCCCAGTGGATGCGGAAAGACAACCACGCTTCGCATCATTGCGGGGTTGGAGCGCCCCACGGCCGGCCGCGTTTTGATCGACGGGACGGATGTAACGGGGCTGCCGCCCGAAAAGCGACCCGTGAATACAGTGTTCCAAAACTATGCGCTGTTTCCCCACATGACCGTATTTCAGAACATCGCCTATGGCCTGAAAGTACTGGGCATCAGCAAAAGCGAGCAGAAGGAGCGGGTGATGGCGGCGCTTTCGCTGGTCCGTCTGGCCGGCTTTGAGCGGCGCATGCCTTCCCAGCTTTCCGGCGGTCAGCGGCAGCGCGTAGCCATCGCACGGGCGGTGGTTCTCCAGCCCAAGGTGCTTTTGCTGGATGAGCCGCTGGGCGCGCTGGATCTCAAGCTGCGACAGGAGATGCAGCAGGAGCTAAAAAGCCTGCAGCAGAAGCTGGGCATCACCTTCATCTACATTACGCACGATCAGGAGGAGGCGCTCAACATGTCCTCCCGCATCGTGATTCTCAACGCCGGCCATATCGAGCAAATCGGTACCCCGGAGGAGATCTACGAACACCCGCGCACACTGTTCGCAGCGGATTTTATCGGGCAGAACAACCTGCTGCTGGGTACGGTCACGTCCGTAACGCCGGAGGGCCTTACGTTGGAAGTAAACGGCGTGTCGCTTCCCGCACTGCCAAACGACTTCTTTTCACCCGCCGTGGGCGAGCGCGCAGCACTGTGCCTGCGTCCCCAGCGCATCCGCTATGGCCGCGAGCCGCAGCACCGGATGGCGCTCAAGGGCATCATTCGCAGCAAGGAGTATGTGGGAGGGATGCAGCATACGCAGATCGCCCTTAACGACGCACTGCTGCTCAACGCCGTCACCCAGTCTGCCGAGCTGGACAGCTTTCCCGTAGGCAGCGAGGTGTACGTAGGCTGGAATCAGCGGCATGCGCCGCTCGTGCCGTGCACTTCCAAGGAGGCGGTATGATGGATGCCTCCCAGAAGCAGGACCTGCGCTTTTCGAGGCTGCTCAAGCTGCCCATGTATCTGTGGAGCATCGTGTTCGTGTTCGTGGCGCTGCTCTATGTCATCGGTCTGAGTTTCCTCAGCCGGGGCGAGATCATGGGCGTAACGGGAGAAGTCACGCTGAGCAATTATGCGCGCCTGGCTTCCCCGGACTATCTCAAGGTCCTTTTGCAAAGCCTGAAGCTGGCGGCGCTGACCACGGCCATCTGCATCGTGGTGGGTTATCCCTTCGGCTACCTGATGGCACGGCTGTCGCCGGTGGCGCGGTCGGTGGTGATGCTTCTGATCATCGTGCCGTTCTGGACCAACGCGCTCATTCGCATCTACGGCTGGCGCATATTGCTCATGGGCAACGGTCCTATCAATACCTTGCTGATGAATCTGGGGCTGATCCAGGAGCCGCTCAAACTGCTCTATACGGATGGCGCGGTGCTGTTGGGGATGGTCTATGCGCTGATTCCCTTCATGATCCTGCCCACCTTCACCACGGTGGATAAGCTGGATTTTTCTGTGGTAGAAGCCGCGCGTGATTTGGGCGCAAGTCCCCTGCACGCCTTTTTCACCGTGACCGTGCCCCTGACCCTGCCGGGCCTGATGGCAGGCTGCGTGCTGGTCTTTATCCCGTCGATGGGCCTGTTCTTCCTCAACGACCTGCTCGGCGGCTCCAAAAGCGTGCTGGCGGGCGGGCTGATTCAGCAGCTCATCAACAGCCGCGACCTGCCCATGGCAGCGGCGCTGAGCGTGCTGCTGCTGGCCGTGACCGGCGCGGTGATCGCCGTATACCGCAAAGTGGGCGGTACAGGCGATATGAGCATGTTTTAGGAGGGAGCTATGAAAAAACACTCGATCGGTTCCCTGCTGTTTATCGGACTGGTGCTGGTCATCATGTACCTGCCTATCGCGGTGGTGGTGGTCTACTCGTTCAACGCCAATACGGCCCGCATCCCCATTGACTTTACAGGCTGGACCACGGCGTGGTACGGCAAGCTCTTTGAAAACCGGAGCGGGTTTGGCGACGCGCTCTTGCTCAGCGTGCGGGTGGCGCTGTGGGCCGTGGTGATCTCCTGCGTAATCGGTACGCTGGGAGCTATCGGCATGGCCAATCGTGCCGGCGGCCGGCACTCTCGCCTGGATACGGCCATGGAATCGCTGATGTCCCTGCCGATCATGATCCCGGAAATCATCTTGGGCCTGGCTTTTATGGTGGTATTCAACGCCATGGGCATTCGGGGAAACGACCTGCGCCTGGTGTTGGCGCACGTCACCTTCTGCATCCCCTATGTATTCCTGAATGTCAAAAGCCGGCTGGTCGGGATGGACCCTGCCCTCTTTGACGCAGCGCGCGACCTGGGTGCCAGTCCCGCGCGCGTAGTGCGTGATATCACGCTGCCGCTGTGCCGTCCCGCCATCCTGAGCGGCGCGTTTCTCGCCCTGGCCATGTCGCTGGATGATTTCGTCATCAGCTTCTTCGTCTATGGCGCGGGCGAGGGCACATTGCCCATCAAGATCTACTCCAGCGTGAAGGTGGGCGTTTCGCCGCAGGTGAACGCGCTGTGTACGCTCATTATGGGCGTGGTGTTTATCGCCGTGGCTCTCAGCCGTTATCTGTCTTCCGTGCGTGCCGCGCGCCAGCGGAGAATGGAACGTCAGGTCCACGCCGCGTAAAGAAAAAGAGGATGTCTATCGCATGCCCTGCGCTGCGACCGGCATAGAGAAAAGAAGGATTCAATCAGGTACCAAACCCCGGAAAGGAGAAATGGCATAATGAAAAAACTGGTTGCTCTCATGCTTTGTGCGCTGATGGTCATTCCAACCTTCGCCCTCGCGGAGGAGGAAAAAGTGCTCAACATTCTCAGCTGGGAGGGCTACGTGGACAGCGACACCCTCGCCGCCTTTGAGGAAGAAACCGGCATCGATGTGATCTGGTCCCCCATGGACTCCATTGACAGCATGCTGCTCAAGGTGACCGAGGGCGGCGGATCGGATTATGACCTGATTATCTCCAGCGACTACTCGCTGGACATTCTGCGCAAGCAGGGGCTGATTCAGAAGCTGGACAAGAGCAAGCTGTCCAACTACGGCAACCTTGACCCCGCCTTCCTCTCGCAGACCTATGACCCGGACAACGAATACGTGATTCCCTACATGGCGGGCTGCCCGCTGATCATCTATGATCCCGAACGTGTGCCCTTTGAGATCACCGGATATGAGGATCTGTGGAACGAGGCGCTGGTCGACAGCGTAGCCGTGCTGGAGAATGCCCGTGTGCTGTGCGGCATCACGCTCAAAACCATGGGAAAGAGCATGAACGAAACGGACCCCGACGTGCTGGCACAGATGAAAGAGAAGCTGATGCCGCTCTACCCCAACATCCGTACCTTCGGCGATATGGAGTCCTACAGCGCCGTCACCACGGGGGAAGCCAGCGTGGGGTTCATGTTCACGCCCTTCGTCTACATGGTCCAGCTGGATCACCCGGAATTCAAGGTGGTCTATCCCAAGGAGGGGCTTGGTTACGGCATCGACGGTCTGGTTATCCCCACGGGCGCCAAGCATGTGGACGCCGCCCATCAGTTCCTGGATTATCTGATGCGTCCGGAAGTGGCGGCCCACAATGCTGAGATGCAGTACTATATGTGCGTCAATCAAGCGGCCCAGGAGTATCTGAGCGATGCCTACCGCGGGGCCAGCGTGATGAACGTGCCCGCCGAGCTGCTCGCGGATGCTGAATTTATCGAGGATGTAGGCGCGACGGAAACCGTTTATCAGGAGATTTATACCGCCTTTAAGAACCAATGAGAACCGTTGCGGAAAGGAAGAGTCCCATGCTTATCAGAAATGCAAACGCCTTTATCAACGGAGAATTTCGCGAGAACACGGACATTGTCATCAGCGAGGGAAAAGTCGCGGCGATCGGTCAGGGCCTGATGGTTGAAGGCTCGGAAACCATCGATCTCAAGGGCGACCTGCTCCTTCCCGGCTTTGTGGATGTACATATCCACGCTTTCATGGGACAGGATACCATGAACGGCGAGGAAGCCGTGCGCCACATGAGCCGCGAGCTGAAAAAGTTTGGCGTGGCCGCATTCCTGCCCACCACCATGAGTGCAAGCCCGGAAGATACGCAGGCTGCGCTCAAGGGCATCAAGGCGGTGATGGACCGTCCGGAGCCGGACGGTGCCATCGTGCTGGGCGCGCACATGGAAGCGCCCTTCCTGCAGGAAAGCAAGGCCGGCGCTCAGCTGAAGCAATATTTCGCGCTGCCTGACGAAAAAAACTGGGAGGCCTACGCAGGACCGTACGCCAGCATCGTGCGCATGATTACCATGGCTCCTGAAAAGGAGGGAGCGCTGGACTTCATTCGCCGCCTGACGGACAGCGGCATCACCGTCAGCCTCGGCCACACCAGCGCGGACGCGGAGACTGTGCACGCTGCCGCCGATCACGGCGCCACGCATGTAACCCACACCTTCAATGCCCAAACGCCCCTCAACCACCGTGCGCCCGGCGTGCCCGGTGCAGCGCTGGTAGATGACCGTCTCAACTGCGAGGTCATCAGCGACGGCATTCACCTGCATCCCGATGTGGTCCGTCTTCTGATGCGCTGCAAAGGCAAGGAGCACACTGTGGCGATCACGGACGCGATGGAAGCCGCCGGTATGCCGGACGGCAAATATCAGCTGGGCGGCCAGGATGTGTTTGTCAAGGAAGGCGCGGCGCGCCTGGCGGACGGTACGCTGGCCGGCAGCACGCTGACCATGATTCGCGCCTTCCAGAATCTGATTCGCTTCGGCGCATCTCCCGAGGACGCAGCCCTCATGACCACCCGCACGCCCGCCCGGTCGATCCAAAATGAGGAAATGGGCGAAATCGAGCTGGGCGCTCCTGCGATCTTTGCCCGGTTTGATAAGGACTATCAGTTCATCGGCACCATCGGTTGATGGCGTGCAACAACAAATCGCCCTGTGGCTCTTTAAAGGAGCCGCAGGGCGATTTCATTTATCCGGCACTACATGCCATAAGTGGTTTTCAAATTGAAGCTGACACCCCACACATAATAGGTCACAATCAGCTCGCGCACGGAGTGGGTATCCTTCGGGGCCAGAATCTGCACCGTCAGGTCCCCTTCGCTTTTGGCGTCGAGCGACTTGACGCTCAGATCGCCTATTTGCAGGATGTCTGTCGTCTGCGGTACCACCTGCACTTCGATCATGTCGATGGGCACGAGACAGTCATTTCGAATACGAAGCGTGTAGGTCAGGTAGACATACTCCGAAGGGTCCTTCCATTCCAGCGGCTTTTGGTATAGCGTGCCCTGAAAGGTTTCTTCCTCCACGGCGTTTTTCAGCGCCTCGAAGGCTGCCGGGTCCTGGGCGGCCGAAACACCCACCACTTCAACGCCGGTCACGCGCACCTCAGCTGTCAGAAACAAGTATCCCACCAGCAGCACCATCACCACCAGCAGAGAAACCGAGGCGATGGCCGCAATTTTCAGGCCGCGCATGCTGCACCGTCCTTTCTTATTGATTGACGCCAGAACCCAGAATGTTGCGAATTTCGTCGATCATTTCCGAATCCTTCATACGGAATTTGAATTCCACGCGACGGGATGCATCCATATTGATGGTGCCGTCCTCGTTATAGATGGGATCGGAATAGCTGCGTCCCTTGGCGGTGAGGATTTCGCGCAGCTTTTCCAGCTGCTCCTCGCTCAGGGTCGGCATTTGCAGGCAGTAGGTGGCCACGCTGAGCGCGCGCTCCTGGGACAATTCGAGGTTAACCAGGTAGGTACCCTGCGTGTCGGTATGCCCTTCAATGATGATTTCCCCAAGATAGTCTACATATTCGGGCTGCAGCAGCACGCCCAGATAGACGGGAATGAACTCATCCAGCAGGGCACGTCCGCTGTCCTTGATATTGCTCTTGGCCACATCGAAAAATACGGCGCTTTCCAGCATGATATCGCCGGTGTTGCCATCCACGGTGGCCTTGAGGTCTGCCTGGCTAAGCGCTGCGGTCAGGTCCCGCACGATCTCCGTGCGCACGCCCACCAGGTCGTCGAGCTTTTGCTGCTGGGCGTTGAGCGTGTCCTGCTGCTGACCCAGCAGGATGGTGGCGTCGGCCAGCTCCTGCTGCTTGTTGGTCAGCTCCTGATTGGCGGCGTTCAGTTCCTCTTCCTTCTGGCTCAGTGCGGTCTGCGCCGCCAATATAATCTTTTCCTGCTCTTCCAGCGTGAGGCTCTGGTCGTTGAGGAGGCTTTCCTTCTCATCCAGCTGTGTCAAAGCGGCCGTCAGCTCATTTTGTTTGTCGGTTAAAGCGGCCTGCTGCGCGGAGAGCTCCGCGCGCTGATCGTCCAGCGTAGCCTGCTGCTGGGTCAAAAGCGCGCTCTGCTCGTCCAGCTCGGCGGTCTTGGTTTCCAGCATCAGAAAATATTGATACACGCTGTAGCACAAAACCAGCACAAATACCAGCAGCAGCGCCGCCATCATATCCGAGTAGCTGATCCAGGACGCGCCGCCGTCCGCCTTGCTCGCGCCGCGCCGGATATACCGTCTGCGTGCCATCTGCCACTCTCCTTACAGCTCCGCCGCCGGAGCCTGCGCATCCTCGGAGGGAAGCGTGTTCATTTCATCCGTCAGCAAGTCCGCGGCTACCTGCATGCGACGGAAGGATTCCGACAGCGCATCGAGCTGGTCGGCAAGGGACTGTCCTGCGCTTTCCGCTGTGCCCAGCGCTTCGGCGCGGCTGTCGCGTTCTTTTTGCATCTCCTGAGCGAACGCCTGCATTTGCCGGGCGATTTCCGCGCTCGCCTCCCGGATCGCCTGCGCGTCGCCCGCCATGGCGCGCGCGGCGTCCAGCGTGGTCTGCAGATTCTTCTGGGTTTGCAGCTGACCCTGGTTAACCGCGTTCATCGTGTCGCCCAGCGCTGTCATCTGGCTGCTGAGCGATGTGTTCATCTGCTGCACGAACTGGCCCACGATGCGTCGCACGCCGTCCACCTGCTCACGCGTCGCACACTTGATAAACGTATCCAGCGACTGCGTAAGCGGCGCCATGGCGCGTCCAATGGCCATTTCCAGCGAGGCCGCCACGTGATTGCCCACGTTTTCGGCCAGTCGGGCCATACGGACTTCCTCGTCCTGCTTCTGGCACATCATCTGCACATCCGGCTGGAGCGGACGGGGCATGGCCAGCTCGTAGAAAGCATCCTCGAAATTGTCCAGCGCCCGCACCGCCCGGCCTGCGGCCATGCGGTTAAACATATTGAACAGAAGCGAGCAGGAGATGCCCGCCACCGAGGTGGCAAAGGCGAAACGCATGCCGCTGAGCAACTGGGGAATGCTCTGGATGGTTCCCTCCGCGTTGCTGAAATCCACGCTGGTGAGGCCCTGCATCAGGCCGACGAACGTGCCCAGAATACCCAGAGAGGTCAGCAGGCCCGGAATGAGCTCCGCCAGCTGGGCGTGGCCCGGCTTGTCCACCACGGTTTCCTCATTGATATATTCGCGCGTATCGCAGGGAATGCCACGCATGTCCAGCTGTCCGGCGTTAAGCAAAAACTGCTGCCACTCGTTGCGCAGCGACCTGCCCAAGAAACGCGCCTCTCGCCAGATGGGCCGCTCCCCTGCGGCGGTGCTCTTCTCCAGCTTGATGACCGCGCGGTTGAGAAGTGTGGCATTTCGTAAAAGGGGATAAATGCACTTGCACAGACCCGTCAGGGTAACCAGCGCGATGGCTGCATAAATCACAATTTCCGTCAGATTGGACGAGAGCTGGGTCAACGTGGGCACTTGCGGCACCTCCGGTCCGTATTGATGAAAAGAACCATTTTGTATTGTAACGCTTTTTTCATACTTTGTAAATATGTATGGAATAACTGGGAAATGTTTGCGAAAACAGAGGCAGCGGCAAGTCGTCTCTGCCGCTGCCCTGCTGCACGGGCCGAGGCGCTATACGGCG
>ENA-ORNY01001884-ORNY01001884.1-human-gut-metagenome-genome-assembly--contig:-NODE-1884-length-11319-cov-10.255771_pt1 | contig 11319 bp, 15 predicted proteins | sample MGYA00242122_ERZ509036 | MGnify/ENA primary metagenome ERZ509036 (study PRJEB26280, sample SAMEA2338696) | human gut metagenome | biome: human gut; feature: human-associated habitat; material: faeces...
GGTATATATAGCCCGCGCCCCGCACTTCCCCGTCCGCCGTGGGCGGTCGGCGTCGTTGCGTGGTGCAGGCTATAACGATACGTGTGGCAAGCGTGGTGCCGCGCCCTAGCGGCGTTAGGCGTGCAGGCGGTGGGAAACACTACAACGGCGTTTCGCCCGTTGTATGGCAAATGACGGGCTTAAAACGCCTATAATATAAGTATAACATTTTGCAAGCGGCAAGTTTCAATAAAAAAATATTTGTGCGTGCTGTTCACTTTTCATATGGTATAATAGACTTGTCCGAAAGGGCAAGAAAACAACGCCGCATGGCAAAGGAAGAAGCACAATGAAACAATGGAAAGTTTTTGTAAATGGACGTTGCATTGAAAACGGCATATTAGTATATCATATTGCAGTTGTTAAAGCTGACACAAAAGAAGAAGCAAAGCAAATTGCAATACGTGAGTTTTTGTCGCTTGATAATGGTGCATATGAGCTATTAAAAAGACACCCCGTACAATACACAAGGGAGATAAAGCAATGAAACGAATTATCAATATGGGAAAAATGTGTATAAAGTTGTGTGCACTACATGCACATGCGAATTTGTTTACGACGACAAAGAGGTTGAACACTCAGCGCTAAACAAGCTATATTGTATTAAATTAAAGGGGCATAAAGAATGAAAGAAAACAAAAACAAAAGCTTGCTACGCTACATAAAGTGGCGTAGCACGGAAAACACAATGCAATATTTAATTGGTAACTATCCTATATTTGTATACAAGATACGGCAACAACGTCTATTTGAAATTGCAAAAGCAATAACGTTACTACCCTATTATACTGAAGCAATATGTACGATACATGAAGACGCCGACAAGGTGGGGGTTATTCTATGAAAAAATTTCGCACACCCAAAGGCGGCTATGTGTTTGTACAAGCCCAAATAAACGAACTATTGAAACGCAACACCGACCGCACATTTGAAGAACGCATAGCAATGGCTTTTGGTGCAATACACATGGCGTATGCGCTTGAAGTAATCACGGGCGACGAATTTGACGTCCTAATTGACATTTATGTTAAATACAAGCAACGTCGGCAACTATGATGTTGTCAAATTTGGCAATGGTGATTGGCTTGTCGTCGAAAGCGGACGGAATTGGAAAGAACCGCAACACACGCACACATTTGCGTTTGATACAGAAACGTTTGCTTATCTTGACGGAAAGAAAATGTCGCAAGAAGCCATTTTTGAAGCTTTGTATGATGTTGAAATGGCGGAGAAGCGACAACGTTTGTCGACGTTCGTGTGGGCTTGGCAATGTTATGACGAATATAACGGTTTTTTCATGACGAACAGCTTTGATAAATGGTTATTATATCAATGTCGATGTGGATATGGCAACGGGTGGTGTTACAATGCAAAATTTGACTTTTCGCAAATTGATTGGATGTTGTTGGCGGAACAAAAAGACCGTTGGACACGCCACAAACGGACGGGACGACGGGGCGAAAGCAAAGGGCAAGCATGGACGTATGAAAGTTGCCACAACGACATGGGCGCACGCTATGCGTACAAATTGTGGATACCATACAAGCACAAGGACAGACATACATACACGCACGCGGTAGAGTTTCGCGACTTTATGAACCTATTTGTCGGCGGCTTAGCCCGTTGTCTTGAAAGCCTTGACGTTGAAGACAACGACGGCAACAAGGTACGCAAATTGACTATGGAGTACCAAAACGTTGATACTGACAATCTAACGGAAGCGCAAATCAACTATTGTTGCAATGATGTCAAGGGACTGTATTTTGCCGTAAAAAAGTATAATACCGAAATCGAAGCGCAAAGCGACGGTGAGTGTCATTGTTTCGGTGAAGAAACGAACCTAATGACGGCAGGCGGCTTCGCGAAAAAAGAATTGTTGAGGAGCTTATACCCCGAATTGTTGCCGAAGAAACGTTTGAAAGCGTTTCAAAAGACACACCCTATGACGGCGCAACAAGACAAATGGTTGAGGGATAACCACCTATACCGTGGCGGCATTAGTTTTGTAAACCCCCGTTACAAGGGGCGAATGTTGCTTGCAAGCGAGTTTGGCGAGCCTATGCGGCGATATGACGTCAACAGCGAATACCCGTACGCTATGAGTGTAATACACGATATTGTCGGCAATGCTATCCCTATGCCGTACAGTGAGTACCTTGCAATGCCGCTATGCGAGCGCAACAAATACGAATGTATCATGATTTTGGAAAGCGTCACGGGTGTTGTTAGGGACGGCTATTTGCCGTTTTGGTACGACCCGTTCAAGCGCGATTTTGTCGACGTGATTGACGAACACGAACGTCACTTGATGTTTGAAGTCGAATTTGACGAAATGCAACACTATTACGACATGGAATACAGTTGCGAGAATGTACTATTGTACAAGCGTGGTGAACGCATTTTTGAACCATATGTGACAACAAACTACGCATTAAAAGCGACAGCTAAAAAAGAAAAGAACGGCGGCAAACAAACGGTTGTTAAACTAAAATTAAATAGTGCCTACGGCAAGCTTGCCGAACGTGTTGTGCGTCAAACGGGTTACTATGAGTACAACGAAGAAACGGGTGCAATACACTATGTTGCCGACGGCGAAGAGATTGACGAAAGCGCTTGTATGTCCGTAGCGTTGGGCGCGCTTGTTACTGCAACAGCCCGTGTGTGGATATTGTCGCATATACGGGAGATTTGCAAGGAAGAGCAAATGTCAAAACTATTTGTTTATATTGATACAGACAGTATACACGCGTTTGCGAGCTACAACAAAGCCGACCCGTACGAGCTTGGCGGCTTTAAGCTTGAAGCCGAATGTCAAGCTGTTAAGTACATAGCCCCAAAGACGTACGTTGACATAGAGCGTGTCGACAACGGGCATGTAGCCCTTGTCGATGTTGAAATACACACAAAGGGCGTCAATGTGATGTCGGTGCGTAACGATTTCCAAAGCGTAGATTTGACACTTGACTACATTGACAAGCGGTTTAATTACGGCGAAAAATTTAATGTGCTATGCGCTATGAACGTACGCGGCGGCAAGGTGCTTTGCCCGACGGCAAAGTTCTTAGCAAGATACGAGCAAGCGCCCGACGAAACGTTTGTTGTAACGTATGGGTATAACGAAAATATGATAATGGAGCGTTAAAAATGAAAGACAAAATATTTGAAGTACGTTACTATGACGGGGTAGGCGACCCCGTGGCAATACGGTTGTGTGCTAAATCATACGTACATGCCGTACGAGTGTTTGAAGCCGTATACGGCTATTACACGATAATACAAATCAAAGAGGTGAAAAAATAATGCCAAAAACGGGAATATACAAGTACGAGCAAGGACGCAAAGTCGAATTGAGTGCAAGTCAAGTTAAAAATGAGATTATGCGAATACACGGATGGGACACGAAAGAGTATCAAAGAGAATACGACATTTTGCGAAACAAACTACGAGCATATGAAGCTTTTCAGCGAAGTGCGGGCGTGCAAGTCACACCGCAAAGTCCACAACAGTTTTTGTACAGCGAAGCAAAAGCACAAGAGCGATACGGGACAAACTACCGTCCGTCGGCACGTACGGCACTTGTACGTGCTACAACGTCCGTATCAAGTGGCAAAGCACTGTCAAAAGCCGTTACAAGCACGATAAGCCGCAAGGCGCAACAAAATAAAGTTAGTGGAAGCATACAGCACTATTTTGGAGCTTTTATTGAACAAGTACCGCAAGCCCGTGAAATCATGAAAAAAATCAAAGACCCGATAAAGCAAGAAGCAGCATTGAAAGCACTTGCCGCTAAGTTACACGCAAGAGAAGACGCACAACGGCGAACAATTGCACAAAATGCGGACATGCCATTTGGGCAAGTGAGTGGAAGCATTGACGCAATTGAGTTTGATTTGTCGCCATGGATGTAATAATGAAAACAATTTTGCAATTGTTCACTTTTGCAATATTGACATCGAATTAAAAATAAATTAAAATGGGTGTAGCCGTTGGCAAAGCGACCGACGGAGGGTGAAGTGGACGCCGTGTTTCATTGTGTTTGACGGCATGTGGGTAAAGTTACAACAAACACAAAATAAAACAAGGAAACAAAACACAATGGCAAAGACAAACACAAAGAAACAAGAAACAGTACAAGAAACAACACAAAACAGCTTTTGGAACCTATACGGAAGCCGTATAAGCAAAAGCGGCAAGCGCCTTAACATTTCGTTGTGTCGAAGCAATGAGGACGGCGAAAGGGAGTGGGCGACAGTGTCCATATCGTTGGATAGTGCGAAGACGCCTATCAAGGTGTACGACAACTACGTGTTTATCAAGGTTAAACGCCTTGATGCGCCGCTTGACGACGAAGACGAGGACGAAGAGCCAAAACCCCGTCCGCAACTCAAACCGAAAGCGGTAAAAAAGCCCGTGAAGCCGCAACCGATTGAAGACGACAACGACATGCCGTTTTAAGCTGAAACTAAGCCCGTGCCGCCCCTTGTACGCTTTATGGAACAACAGTCGAAAACTGCCGTAAATACTGCTATTTAGACTACAATACGACACGTTAGCTATGTTTATTTATTGCCCCTACAATAACAACGTAGGGGCAAATTTGGTAAAATAAAGAGGTAAACACAATGGAAAGCGAAGAAAACAAAACCCCCGTAGACGGCGAAAACGAGCCTACAACGGACAAAACGCCTACGGACGAACAACAAGACGGAACGGAACAAAAAAGCGACTACGCCGAACAAATACTTGCATTACAAACGAGTTTTAACAAAAAACTTGAAGAACAAAAGCAAGCGTTTGAAAAGCGCATTGCTGACCGTGACAGCGTCATTGAACAGTTATTGACGGGCGCAAATAAACAAGACGAAGCGCCCGACGATATAGTGTCGAAAATCAATAAAACACGGCACGAAATCAAAAAATGGTAAAGTGAGGTAAAATCAATGCAAACTGGCAATCAAGGAAGCAAAACCTTTTCCGCAAACAATAATGACAAGCTTGGCATTATTGAAGTAATTGCGTCGCAAAACATCCGTGGGTTGAAAAGTCGCAACCGCTTGGAAGACGCATTTTACTTTTACGACGTCACAAACGGCGTTGTAATCGAAGAAGCCGTTATTGAAGCGGCAAAAGCACAAGCGTTTAACAAAGACGCTTACGACCGTGCGGCAAAAGACCCAACGCTATACGCAAGGTATTTTAACAATTGGAAATCGCGTCAATTTCAAACAACCAAACGTACAAACGACATCCGCAAAATCATTGCGGGCAAGGGAACGGGCGTTGAAGAAGTTGCCGCCGAAATCATGGACACGCTGACGCAAGGCGAGAACAGCGACACATTTGTACTAATGCGAAACTGCCTTATGACGTCCGCCGTGCCTAACTACCGCACCCACCTTGGCGGCGTGCCTAAGACAATGAAAGGCGTATTGTACGCACTACGTGACATGTATAACCACGTGCGTTGTGACAACGACGACTTGACTGCCGACAAATACGTGTCGTCCGTACCCGACGAAGACATCCGAATTGCCGTCACAACAAAGGTTTTGAACCTAATTGACGTGACCGAATTGGCAAACGTGTTCAACTTGTCAAAAGAAGAGCTTTTCGGAAAGCTTGTAGTAGTCGACGTAGACGACGTTGCCGACGGCGGTATGTGGTATCGTGCCGTTGTGTATGACCGCAAAGCTATGGGTCACGGGCGCCGTTTGGAAGAATTTTCGACTGAGGAAATTGCAAAAGGCTTGTACACAAACTACTACTACACTGTCGACGATTGCGTGTTCTACAACCCCTTGTTCAAGGCTTGTTACATCGATTGTTCGGTGGCGGCGGCTGCGGCAAAAACCGACATTGTACAATCGGCAACTGAACAAACTGTAACGCAAACCCTTAACGGCGCTACATCCACTTGGACTGCCGCAAAGGTTGACAACAACGGAACGTACTATGCACAACTCAAGGCGCCTGCGGGCAAGGCTATAACGGCGGTTTCGGTCACTATGGGTGGAAGTGCTGTAAGCGGTGCCTACAACGCTGCAACGGGCGAAGTGTCCGTGCCGTTTGTTACGGGAACATTGGTTGTAACTGTAACTGTCGCCTAATGAAGCTTAGAGATTTGAACCCCGCTTGCGACATGCCCGTAGGCGGGGCAAGCGTTTATGACGAATTTAAAGGGCTGTTGCTTAACGCCATTAAGATTGTAAGCACTGACACGGGCGAGCAAATGCCCGCACCCGAACAAAGATTTGTGAAAAACGCACTTATCGAAAATGACGCCGTGGGTTACGACGGACAACGTAAACAGTGGAGTTACGTTGTGGGCGAGGGGTTGACAATTTACGGCAACCCCGTAACACTGCGTTTTATCGTGTTTTCGACGAAACGCACAAAGACGTCGTACACCCGTAAAGCGTCGTATGAACCCACCGAAGAGGGTGCATACATCATTACGGCGAGCGAGGGCGACTATTCAATCGGGCAAGTCATGCGCGAGTGCGCTACACTCATTGGCAAATGCCGTGATTTGAAATTTCAAAATTTGCTTGCAACGGCAACGCCGTATATCGTCGTTTGTAGGGACGAAGATTTGCGCTTGAGCGTCGAACACGCTATACAGCAAAAGGAAGAGGGCGTACCCGTGCTTGTTGTTTCAAACGAGCTTGGCGAAGCACTCAAAGGACTTGACCTTAACGTACCTATTGTATTTGATAAAATCGACGAGTTTGAGCAAAAAGTATATGACCGTATGCTTAATAAAATCGGAACAATGTCGGCAAACATCAACAAAAGGGAGCGTGTGCAAGTTGGCGAAGTAAACGCTACTGTCGGACAGTGTGAAGACTACATCTATCAGTTAATTGATTGGTTTAACCGACAAATGGTATCTTACGGCTTGCCTTGGGAAATGCAAATCAATAATAGCTTGGAAGAGCTTTACACGGACGACGAAACAGCCGAAGCGGACATGCAAGCAAACAACGAGGTAAACGAAAATGTTTAATATTGATACAATACTATCAAGTTTTGATTGCAAGCTAACGTTGTTGGAATGGCTAAAAAAGCTTACAAAAGCTTTGGAAAACGACAGCTTGAAAGACGTGCAAATCAACAAAATTGCGTCGGGCAAGGCGCAAATGATATTAACATTTGCCGACGGCACAATACAAGCAAGCAATGTTTTTGAACTACCGCAAGGCGAAACGGGTGCAACGGGCGCAAAAGGTGACAAAGGCGATACGGGCGACGGGTTTAATACGCTTGATAAAATGATTGTGTCCTATGCCGACAACGTCATATCAGTTGCCGACGGTTTCCAAATTGACATTGCAACACAATTTAAAACGATTGTAGGCGACTTGCTTGCAACGGCAAGTGGTACATTTACATTGCCAATTGAGGGTACGGGAACAATAATTTGCGATGTCGACGAAGCAAATCACAAGATAAACATACACCTTGACGCGGCATACAAAAACAAGATTGACCGTGCATTACAATTACCCACAACCGCGCCGTCGGCAACACAACTTGTTGCCGTCGGTACGAACAATGCGCAAACAATGTTGGGTATTGGTGACGGACTATTCATTGAGAACAGTGCAATTAAGAATTTGTATGAAATTGGGTTGTTAGAATTTGAGTATTACGACACGGGCATTGCCGATGAACAATTAACAATATCACTAATGTTTGCAAAGCATAGGAACGCAGATATTGACGAAGCAATCAATGCACTGTTAGGAAATTACGCTATTGCCGTAAACGGATTTTGGAAATCGGGACAAGAATTTTACCCCGTACTAACAATAGACATTTGGGAACCTGCAAGCCACACATTAGAATTTACTGTTTATAATCCGTCAACAAAGCAATATTTTGGGGTAACGAAAAGCAACGTTGACTATGATTTTATTGCATTATAGGTGAAAAATGAACGACATACTAAATATATGTGCAACTGTCGCAACTGCGGCATATACTCAAATGCAACTCAATTTACGTGACGAGGTCACTGCATGGGTTGGGCTTGTGTGTACTATTGCCGTCACTCTTGTAACGTGCGCTGTAAACGTGTACCGCCTATGGCGTGACCGTGATACCGACAAACACAAGTGCAAGAAGCAAGACGAGCAAAGCGAAGAGCAAAGCGAGGACGAATAATGGCTAAGTATACCGAACTACTAGCCGACTATCTAAGCGGCGACGGCGAATTGCCTGCCGCCCTTGATACAATAGACGGCTTTAAGACGTTGTTTGTCGCACGTTATTGCAACTGCGAAATAGGGTTTGAGACCGAAACGCTGTTTGCAACAAAGCTAGAATATCGTGCAAACCTTGTAATGCCGTACTATGTCAAACGACTTGCCGACCTTGAACGGGTTGCAACAGCTATGGCAAGCCCACAAAAGGTACGCACTAGCAAGGTTGTAGCTGGTGAGCAATCGTCGCAACAGTACACATTACCGCTTAACAGCAACACGGCAAGCCCGTCGGCAAAAAATCACATTGACAGTTTTGAAAACAACGACACATCTACCGAAAGTGGATACACTGTCGACGAAGCGTTGCGCGTGCAAGACTACTACAACAGCGGCGTGCAAATGTTGCTTGAAAAGTGCCTTGACGAGTTTAAGTCGTGCTTTATGAGGATATACTAAAATGCTATCACTGTATACAAAAACGCCGAATACTGACAACGGACTACACTATGTTTTCGACAATGTTACAAAGTATGTAACGTGGCTTGGCGAACCCTATTGCACGTTAACTGACGTTAGTTTTGACATTACAAACGGCATAGTGCGTATTGACACGAATGGGACGTTCTTATCAAAATCAACGGCTTATATTACTGCAACACGCCCGTTGGCTAATGTAACATACATTATGCACACGCAACAAGACGGCGAACAGCGGTTTTACCATGTACTATCGACGGAATATGTGAGCGGAATGTATATATTATATGTTGCGCTTGACGTATGGGCAACATACATGACAAGAATAAGCATTTCGGCTGTTGTCGAGCGTTCAAACGTAAATTTTGGCAATCAATATCGTTTGGACGACATCAAAATGTACAAATCTACAAAGCCCGTAGTTGACAACACCGTATTTCTAGACAATCTATTTACACGCACAAATGGAAAAATTGATTTTGACACACAAATGTGTGTTGTTGTGAAAGTACTTGTAAATAGTGGTGTATCGTCAGTGTTTAGCAATAATACGTTATACCAAACACAAATTTTAGCCGCCGAAGTTGGCGACATTAAAGGTTTAGACGACGGAACAGTTACAACGTATACTCTCAAAATGCAAGCATTTTACGACCGTTGCGGAACAATCACGGCAATTGAGGAAAGTAGCAACGGGACAGATTGGCATAAGACAGAAGACGTTACAGTCACCGAAGCGTGGGTTGTACCCAAAAGTCTTTTAACCCTACGTTCAACGGGAAATTATAATCGACTTGTAAGTACTGAGGGCGGCGATTTTCGATTGCAAACGTTTTATGCCGTTGAACCCCAAATACTAAACAAAGTTGTTGATTATTCAACCCTACACAACACCACTTTTGCAAATAAAGATTTTTATTTTGGTAGCTATGGCAAATCAATTAAACTAAAACGTAGCGGCGACACAACATTTGTAATACGTGTATTGGTTGACAATGGTAACATTGAAATACATGCAGTTCAAGGCGAAACAGACGTTGATATGACGTCATTATTCAGCGTCCCGTTTACAGCAAATGACGACAATTTGTCAACACTTGAAAAAATCAAAAACATTATTGCCGCAACAAGTGGTTTTGCAAGCGCTGTTGGTGCGGCTGTTGGTGGCAATTATGTTGGCGGCGTGACGGGTGTAGCAAGTACTGTTGCAAACATGTTTAGTGAGGGTAATGGACGGTATATCAATGGTGGTACTGCGCCCGTCGTTTTTCAACAAGAAAACGAAAACTACATCTTTATGGGCATACTTGAAAACACATCATTGTATGACGAAATTGCAATAGCAAACAACAGTGGTGCATTTGTTGGTGCTTTTGAAATTGACAATCTTGGACAACTTGCAAATTATAATACGTTTGTCGGTGGTATTACAAACGTACAATACAAGTATATTAAAACAATTGAAGAAACAATAACAAATGTCACTAACGACGTTGCGCAAGCATTTTCACGAGCATTGCGAAATGGCGTAAAAATTATGATATTATGACAAACGGCTATTTTCACGCAAGCAAAATTTTGTCACGCAATGCACTGTTTTCGTTTATAATCTCAAACCGAAACTATGGAAAAACGTGGGGCTTCAAAAAACGCGCTTGGGTGCGTGCTAAAAAGAAGCACAAAAAAACAATATGGATACGGCGTTTCAAAAAGGAAGTAAAAGAGTGTAGCGCAACATTTTTTGCGTCGAAAGACTTGATACAATTTATTGGGACGCTTGTACCATATAACCCCGAAACAAAGAAAGGCAACTGCAAACAAATTGGCAATACATTTTACATTAAGCATGGCAAGCGTTGGGAATGGTTTTTGAAAATAATGACACTGTCCGACGCTAATGCCATGCGAAGTGCCGACGATGTTGCGGTAGATACGATTATTTTTGACGAATTTACCACAACGCCCGAACGCTACCGCCGTTACCGTGGCAATGAAGTTGGCGACTTTTGCGACATGTTTTTTTCGGCAAAGCGTGAACACCAAGTGTATTGTTACTTTTTAGGCAACAACGAAAGCGTTTCAAGCCCGTATTTGACGTATTTTGGTATTAAGCCATTGCCTATGACGTGGGAGGGTTTGCGCACATACCGCAAGGGTAGTATTGTCTTGCAAAAGATAAACAACAAGCCGAAAGCGAAAACAGAATACGACGAAAAGGTTAAAAACGCTTTTATGGGTACAGCTTATGGCGACTACATCTACAAGGACGCATACCGAACGGGTGGCAAATTTAAAGGACGAAAGCCGCCAAAAGGCGCTATAACGTTTGTACAACTCAATTGGCAAGGGGTTGAAATATCTATCAAGGTTGACGGGACAAACTATTACTGTACGGGTACAGTCGACAAAACGCAACCCGTGTGGTGTTCACAAAATCTACACAAATACGCTAACGAAAAACTGCTTGTCAAATCTCAAAAGCGACTGTTTACATCGTTTATCAATGCGCTATCCGACAATAGAGTGTACTATGATAACGCCGCCACATTTGAAGCCGTATTGCCGTTTAGGCAATGGCTAGGCTGTTAAGCCGCCA
>ENA-ORNY01001895-ORNY01001895.1-human-gut-metagenome-genome-assembly--contig:-NODE-1895-length-11279-cov-8.065841_pt1 | contig 11279 bp, 10 predicted proteins | sample MGYA00242122_ERZ509036 | MGnify/ENA primary metagenome ERZ509036 (study PRJEB26280, sample SAMEA2338696) | human gut metagenome | biome: human gut; feature: human-associated habitat; material: faeces...
GGAGCAACAGTTAAAATCCGACCGACAGCCGCCGCACCACTGCCCTAAAAAACAATGGTCGCACGAAAGCCCGCAATACGCCGTCGGGTCGGTGTCTGTACGCGCTGCGCGGACAATCTCCGATCTGTACCGGGCTCCGTTTTTTAGGCGGCGCTCCGTTTCCGGCCCGCCGTCTAAAAGCGCCTTGCGGTAAATACGGGTCTCGCCGCCGGAATTGTCTTTTGCGGTCTCTAAAAATGTATAGCCGTATTTTTCATACAGCCCGATGTGATTGGTAGAAATGTAGGTGTACTTCCGTTCCATGATGGCCGCGATGCCTTCCGCGCAGTCCAAAAGCTGACCGGCACAGTGCTGCCCGCGGTACTCCGGGAATGTATACACAAACCCGATCCACGGCGTGTGTGATGTCGGCTGCACGTCATCAAGCGGCGCAAGCGTGCAGAACGAGACGAGCTTGTCGCCGTCTGCCAGCATCAAAACCAGTGTTGTTGCGCCGACAAGTGCTTTCAGCTTATTTTCTTTCAGGCAAGCTGTAAAGGTACTGCCCCGCTCCCCAATCGCTCTTTTGAATCTCACGGAGCCAGTGCTCTTTATTTTCGCAGGTGAAATATTCGAGAATTTTTCTGTTGTTTTTCTTTTCCATATCGTTCTCCTCTGCATTAAAACTATTCTCCCGTATTTCCCAGTATAGCAAAACCTATGTTCGGCGTCAAGGCGATTTTGAAAAGATGTCCGCTTTTATGCAAAAAAGCAAGAGAAGGACGGTCTATCCCTCTCTTGCTCTGTATTTTGTATAAAAATTTTACGCGTTCAGCAGCTTTTCTGCAGCGGCAAGCTTGATGGAGCAACAGAAAACTTCCATGGCCTGTTCAAGCTCTTCAAGCGGCGGGAATGACGGCGCAAGACGAATGTTACTGTCGTGCGGGTCTTTGCCGTACGGGAACGTCGCACCGGCATCGGTCAGGATGACGCCCGCTTCTTTACACAGCTGCACGACGCGCTTTGCGCAGCCGTCAAGCACATCGACGCTGATGAAATAGCCACCGTTCGGCTTATTCCACTCGGCGACACCGAGGTCGCCGACATTTTCCTCCAACATCAGCTCACACAGGCGGAACTTCGGCTCCAAAATGGCGCGGTGGCCCTTCATGAGGGCGCGCACACCGTTGATGTCGTGCAGGAACAACACATGGCGCAGCTGATTCAGCTTATCCGGGCCGATGGTGGACGTGAGCGTGTGCTCCTTGAAATCGCGGATATTGTTATCGCTCGTGGCGAGGCCGGCCACACCGGCGCCCGGGAACGAGATCTTGGACGTAGAGGCAAAAATGAAGATCTGATCTTCCGTGCCGTTTTCAACGCAGAGATCGTAGATATTGAGCAGCGTATCCGGCGTATCGGTGAGGTCATGCACACAATAGGCGTTATCCCACATGATTTTGAAGTCCTTTGCAGCCGGTTTTAATGCGGCGAAACGGCGGACGGTCTCATCGGAATACGTGACACCCGTGGGGTTCGAATACTTCGGCACACACCAAATGCCCTTGATGGAGTCATCGTCCTTGACGAGCTTTTCGATGAGATCCATATCCGGGCCGGTAGCATACATCGGGATGTTAATGAGCTCGAAGCCGTAATACTCCGTTACGGCAAAATGGCGATCGTAGCCCGGCACCGGACAGAGAAATTTTTTCTTATCCAGCTTGCACCACGGCGTGCAGCCGTTGTAACCGTGCGAGAAGCCGCGGGAAATAACCTCAAACATCATCATCAAGCTTGAGTTGTTGCCGAGAATGACCTGCGAAGCCGGTACGCCGACCATATCGGCAAAAATGCGTTTCATCTCCGGTAGACCGTCCCAAAGACCGTAGTTACGGCAGTCATCACCGTTGGAATTCGCAAATTCGCTTCTCGCTTTCAGCGCTTCCAAAACGCCGAGGGCAAGCTCCAGTTGTTTTGCGCTGGGCTTGCCGCGCGCCATGTTCAGCGAAAGATTTTGGGCCTGATAGCCCTTATATTCTGCGGAAAGCTCATCGAAAACCTTCTGTAATTCTGCTTTGCTCAAGTTTGCGTACGCCACGAAAACATCTCCATAAATAAGATTTTGAATTGAAAAATAAGCATTCAATTCATTTTTACGCTCCAATAGCGCCTGAAACAATTCTTATTGTAATACAAATAAGCTAAAAATGCAAGCCTTATTTATAAATCTTGCATTTTCCTCGTTTTGCACGATTGTACGACGTGTTTTCCTGCTTTTCCGTTCATTCTGACAAGCGTATAACAAAGCAAAAACCGGCACAGCGAACTGCACCGGCAAAAGACTTGCTTTTATGAAATTTAGAACTCCGCAGAGCCCGTTGTGCGCGGGAACGGCAATACGTCGCGGATATTGGAGATGCCCGTAAGGTACATGACCATGCGCTCAAAGCCGAGACCGAAGCCCGCGTGACGGCAGGAACCGTAGCGGCGCAGATCGAGATACCACCAGTAATCCTCCTCGTTGAGGCCGAGCTCGGCCATGCGCGCGGCGAGCAGGTCAAGCCGCTCCTCGCGCTGCGAGCCGCCGATGATCTCGCCGACGCCGGGAACAAGGCAGTCGGCCGCGGCAACGGTCTTGCCGTCGTCGTTTGCGCGCATGTAAAACGCCTTGATATCCTTGGGGTAATCGGTGACGAAGATGGGCTTTTTAAAGACCTTTTCGGTCAGGTAGCGCTCGTGCTCGGTTTGCAGATCGATGCCCCACTCAACGGGGAAGTCGAACTTCTCGCCGCTTTTCTTGAGGATATCGACGGCCTCGGTGTAGCTTATGCGGCCGAACTCGTTGGAAACGACGTTCTCGAGGCGCTCGAGCAGCCCCTTGTCCACGAAGGAGTTGAAAAACTGCATCTCCTGTGGGCAGCGCTCGATGACAGTGTTTATGACGTACTTGACCATCGCTTCGGCGTTGTCCATGTAGTCGTAAAGGTCGGCAAACGCCATCTCGGGCTCGATCATCCAGAACTCGGCGGCGTGGCGCTGAGTGTAGGATACCTCGGCGCGGAAGGTCGGGCCGAAGGTGTAAACATCGCCGAAGGCCATGGCGAAGTTTTCGGCGTTGAGCTGGCCGGAAACGGTAAGGCTCGTGACCTTGCCGAAGAAATCCTTGCTGTCATCGACCTTGCCGTCCTCGCGCAGAGGGAGGTTGTTCAGGTCGAGGGTGGTCACGCGGAACATCTCGCCTGCGCCCTCGCAGTCGGAGCCGGTGATGATCGGCGTGTGGACGTATACAAAGCCGTTGCTGCGGAAAAATTCGTGCACAGCCTGCGCCGCAACGCTGCGGACGCGGAAGGTTGCCGAGAACAGGTTCGTGCGCGGCCTCAGGTGCTGGATCGTGCGCAAAAACTCGACGCTGTGGCGCTTTTTCTGAAGCGGATAGTCGGGGGTGGATGCGCCCTCGACGGTGACCTCGGTCGCCTTCAGCTCAAACGGCTGCTTTGCGTCGGGCGTGAGCACAAGCTCGCCCTTGGCGATGAACGCCGCGCCGACGTTCTGGTGCGCAAGCTCGTCGTAGTTATCGAGCTTCTCGCGCTCGAGCACGACCTGCAGGCTCTTGAAGCACGAGCCGTCGTTAAGCTCGATAAAGCCGAAATTCTTCATGTCGCGGATGGTGCGCGCCCAGCCGCAGACGGTTATCTCCTTGCCGCCGAAGCTGTCCGCATCGGCAAATATCTGAGCGATCTTAGTGCGTTTCATAATAACACTCCAATCTTTTGTTTTGTTTGTTGACAAGCGATTATTATATACTATTTTTTTCTTCCTTGCAACAAATTTAAAAATGTGATATATTAATATATGTTAATAATGTATTAAGGGATAAAAGCTTTTGTGGTGCCGCATGAAGCGGCGCAATTTTTTTGGAGGTCGAAAAAATGCTGGCGGTTGGTCAAACGGTTGTCTACGGAACGCAGGGAGTGTGCACGGTCAAGGAGATAAGCATGCTCAAGCTCGGAAAAACGAAGGGCGAGTACTATGTCCTCAGCCCGATCGACGATCCGGGCAGCACTGTTTATGTGCCGACGGCGAGCGAAAAGCTTGCAAATAAGCTCCGCCCGGTGCTGACGGGCAGCGAGGCAAACGCGCTTATCGATGAGGCAGCGAACGAGCCGCTTGAGTGGATAACAAGCGATAACGAGCGCAAGTCGGTCTGCGACGATATTGTCAAAAACGGCAGCCGCAAGCAGCTCATGCAGCTTGTCGGAATGCTGTATCGCCGCCGCGAGGCGCTCAAGGATCAGAAAAAGCACTTCCATAATGTCGATGCGCAGTATCTGAAAACGGCTGAGCGCATGCTGCACGGCGAGCTGGCCTATGCTCTGGGCATTGCCGCCGCCGACGTCGCAGAGTATATCCGCCGCCGCATGGCAGGGTGCGATACTTGACGAGAAAGCTATAATATTGTATTATATTTAGGATATCAAGCAATAAGGAGGAGCATATATGGCATTGATTCCTCAGGTGACCTGCCGCCGCTGCGGAGAGAAGTATTCCGCAATGCGCCGCCGTTGCCCCAAGTGCAGCACTCGCAGAGTCCAGAACAGCCGCCGCGCTCCCGGCACAACGCCCAGCGCCGTCAAAGGTACGGCCGCGAACAAAAGAGCGGGCGATAATCGCAAATGGCAGTTTATTTTCGGCGCGATACTCATCGTCGCCATCATAGCAGCGCTCATAGTCATGATAACCGTGAGCCTCGATAATGCGGACAATCCCAATGCTCCGGTCATGCCGACGCCTCCGGCAGAGGTCTCTGCCGCGCCGACTCCGACGCCCACCCCGACCCCGACTCCGACGCCCACGCCGGAGATAACCTCGGTCACGATGAGCAGCCCCTACGCAAATCCCTGCACGGAGTTTGCCATCCAGGCCGGCCAGTCGATAACGCTCACAGGCTCGCACTTCCCGATGACGGTCGCAGTAGAGTATCAGTGGTCATCGACCGACCCGAACGTTGCAACCGTGACGACCAACGAAAACGGCACCTGCACCGTGACGGGCGTAAGCGCAGGAACGATGAAGGTCGTCCTCTCGTGCTACGGAAAAACCGCCGAATGCACGGTTTATGTGAGAAATTAAAAAAAGGTATTGACAAATCCATCGGCATCGGGTAGAATAACCGTTGCCGATGAAAAATGGACGATTGGCGCAGCTGGTAGCGCATCCGCTTGACGTGCGGGAGGTCACAAGTTCGAGTCTTGTATCGTCCACCAAAAAGCCTACAGTTCTATTGAGCTGTAGGCTTTCTTTTTTTCTTAAGGCAGAAGGACTCGAAGCTTGTGACCAAATTCGAGCTTGAGCCTGCTCAAGCGGAACAGGCGGCGGATGCCGGGCGCAAAGCGACAGGCCTCCGCAAGTTCGAGTCTTGTATCGTCCGCCATAGTTGATCCCGAAGCTTTTGGGCTTCGGGATTTTCTTTTGTATTGACCACGCGGACTTTTAAACAAAAATTAAAATATGTCGAGCAAAAAATAATACTTTGTTTAACTGCAAGTTGTCCCCGATTAAAAGCCTCCGGTTCAACTCTCATCAGTTTAAGAATAAACGCTCACACATGATTTAACCCCCGGCGGATTCCGCCGGGAGTTAAATCGTCTCTATTTCTTTGTGTGCTGCGCGTTATCTGCCGAGCAGGTGCGCGGACGCTGCCATAACGGTGTCAAACGCTTCGTCCATACGCCTTTTGGTCTTGCGCAGGAAACGATAGGGCGCCTCCGAACCCCAGTCGCTGCCGATGGCGCAGATAAGGCCGCTTCCGATCAGCGGAAGATAGGCGCGGATCTGTTTTTTGTGGTGAATCTCCTCGAGATCGAGCATGACGTGGACGCCGAGCTGCTGGAGCTTATCGCTGTTTTTGAGCACATCCTCGCTCGCGTCGGCAAGGATGACGTTCAGGCACAGCCTTCCCGTGAGCCTGCGCAGCACGGCCTCGGTGGTGTCATCCCATGTTGTGTCCCTCATGTTCAGGATAAAGCACCTGTCGCCGAAGCAGAGCTTATCCAGCCCGTCGGTTGTCAGAAGTTTGGGACTGAATTTGATCATCGCGGCCGTCATGACCTCGGGAAGCTCATCGTTCATGAGGCTGCCGAGGATATCCTCGCTCTGGCGGCGGCGGTCAAGAAATTCCTCGACGCTGCACTCGTCGGGATCGTAAACGGGCGCGGCGACGATCAGATCGACCCCGGCATCCTTCGCCGCCATAAGGCGGCGAATAGTGTCGATCCTGTTTTTGCAGGTTTTGTCCATGCCGGGCATAACATGCGCTTTGAAATCGATGATCATAGCATAATCTCACTCTTTCTTTTACTTGATTCAATTAAGCGGTTCAGACCAAGGCAGGGATAGTACAGCGCAAGTCCGAGAATGATCGAACCGACGCATATACACAGGAGGACAACAATGTTGTGCAGATACACATCGCCGTACATACCTCCGATGGTCTCGCGCATTGCGTTCATTGCATATTTAAACGGCATGAAGTCATACATCTTGCGGAATATCTCCGGCAGCACCTCGACGGGGTACGTTCCGCCGGAGCCGCCGACCTGCAAGACCATGACGATAACGGAGATCGCCATGCCGATGTTATCAAGCGCAAAAACAAGCGCGTAGTTTATGAGTGAGAAGCAAAGTCCCGTCACCACGGACGCGAGTATAAACCGCCACGGTGCGACGCACTGGATCTGGACATAGAACAGATCGCCGAGCGAAACTATGATCGCCTGACCGATTGCTACGAGGAAGAACAGACCGTATCTGCCGAAAAATCTTTCGTGCAGACGCAGATTTGCCGGCTCATGCTCCTTGCGGATCTTGACCTTGAGGAACACGGCGCTCAGCAGCGCGCCGACCCACTGGGCAAGCACGGTGTAGAACGGAGCCATTGCCGAGCCGTAGGTTTTGATGTCGAATTTAATGACGGTGTCCATCTTTATGGGCGAGGCGAGATAATTGCCGACAAGGTCGCCCTCGCTCTCGAGAGTATCCGAGACCTCTGCCAGCAGGTTGCTGCCTGCAAGGGCGGATACGAACTCGGAAACGACCTTCAGCTCGGCCTGCGCACCCTCAATGGCCTTCTGCGTGTCGGCAAAGCCGGTCTGCATCGTTCCGATGGAGCCGAGGTAGGAGTTGAGCGTTCCGCTGAGTGCGCTCGTCGAGCTTTGCAGCTTGCCGAGCACGGAGCTGACGGACGACGATGCGCCCTGAGCCTTGTTCAGCGCCTCGTGCAGCTTCGGCGAAAGCTCGCTGCTGACGCTTGCCGAGAGGTTGCTGATCGTCTCGCGCGCGGAGGTGATCTGGTCGATGAGCGCGGTCTGCTGCTCGCGGATGCCGGCCCAGCTGTCGTCGTTTGCCTCCTTGAGGCTCGACAGAGCGGAGCTGAGGGCTTTGAGCTTTGCGGCAAGCGCGTTCATCTGGGCTGCCGCGGCGTCAAAGCCGATGGACGTGAACGACTGCGCCATATCGCTGCAATTGGTGCTGAACGCATCGAGCATGGCGACGTCGGCTGCAAGGCCGGTGGAAACGTAGTCGTTATAGCGGTTTATGTCGGAAAAAGCGTCTTCGAGGCTTGCCTGAATGGCTGCGAGGTTGGAGTCTGCCTGCGCAAGCGCGGTGGTCACGCTCTGCACCGTTGTGTCGATGCGGTTATTTATCGTTACCGTATCGTCGCCTGTTTTGTCCAGCAGAGCCTTTGATCGCTCAAGGCTTGCCGAGGTGCTGTTGCACAGCTTCACCGAAACGTTTATAAGGTTTCGCGCGGAGTTTGTCAGCCCGTTTGCCGCGCTCAAAGCCGCGCAGCAGTCGGAAAGCTTGGTGCTCAGGTCGTTTATGTCCTCGCTCAGATCGTTGAGAAGATCCTCAGCCGAGATGCCGTTTGCGTTGGCAACGGAGATCAGCGACGCGATATCGTCGGATATCGTCTGAACGAAGGTGGCGTTTACCTGCTCCTGAACGGCAGTCTTTGCCTTGCCGGTTATCTTCGGCGCGATGGCGTTTTTCTTGTCGTTCTGATAGAAAATGATATCGGGATTGGTGATGTCTCCGCTTAAAAAGCTTGTGACGTTTGCGGTGAAATCATCGGGAACGACGAGGGCCGCGTAGCAGTCGCCGCTGTAAACAAGGTCAAGCGCTTCCTGCTTTGTGTCAACAAACTGCCAGCCGATGGTGTCGTTTGCCTCGAGCGCGGATATGACCTGCGAGCCGATGTTTATTTTAAGTCCAAGCACCGAGGCACCGGCGTCCTCCGATGCGACGGCAACCTTTATGCGAGAGGTAGCGTCCGGACCGTAGGGATCCCAGTTTGAGAAGATGTTGAACCATGCATACAGGCACGGAACAACGGCAAGACCGAGGATCAGAACGATGGCGACGACGTTTGAAGATATTCTGCGCAGGTCGTTTCTGCATATAGTCAGGATATTTTTCACTTCGTCACCTCCTCTTCAAGCTTTTTCAGCAGCTTGAGGCTGCGCGGCTGCTTGACGGTTATGAGGCTGTCCAGCTCGCCCAGCTCATCGCGCGACAACTCATTTATCGTAGATTGCAGCATCCAGTCGGAATAAGCGACGTACAGCAAAAATGCCGCAACTACGAACATACACGCGATCCAGATAAGCAGGAACACGATGCGTGAGCTTTCTGTCAGAAGAAGAACGACCATGAGAACGATAGGGATCACTATAAGGCTCACAAGGCCGTGCCTTATGCGGCGCTTGTTGCCCTGATGCACCTGCTCGGCGTACATAAGCAGCTTGCCGTAAAGCACATCGGTGCTGTTTTCGCGGACGCGGACATTGAGTTTCTTTGCCATATCACAGCACCCCCGATTTCTCCACTTCGTGCTCTACGAAGCGGTTGAGCTTTATAAACGGCTTTCTCAGCACAAGGCCGATGAGTATGCCGCCGACGGCGAATATCATAAGCTCGCCAAGATAGATCCAGTAGTCCCATTGATACATGCCGCATATCGCCTCGCGCATTGCGTTTATGGCGTAGGGGAAGGGGAAGAAGAGATAGATCTTGCTGAATATATCCGGCAGGATCTCGATCGGGTAAGAGCCGGAGGAGCCTGCGACCTGCATGACGACGATGACGATTACTATCGCCTTGCCGATATCGCCGAACGCCAGCGCCAGCGAATAGATCACCGCCGTAAAGGCAAAGCTCGTTATTGCCGACGCCACCCAGAACATGACCGGCTCCTGACACTGGCAGCCGAGCAGATATATATCGCCCAGAACGATGACCGCGGTCTGTATCTGCCCGAGGATGAAGAACAGGAGGAACTTGCCCCAGTATTTCTGGCCTTCGGTCACGTTGCGCAGGCCCTTAGGCTCGGCCTCAACCTTGAGTATCGCGGTAAGGACAACGCCGCCGACCCAGATTGCCAGTGCGGAATAGAACGGCGTCATTGCGTCGCCGTAGCTTGCGACGGGATAGATGGTCTCCTCCGTCACGCTCACCGGCGAGGAGAGAAACTCCGCGTATTTTTCCGCGTTGCCGTTGAGGACGGTTATGAGCGTCTGGAGCCTTTCGTCGGCCGTGCCCTCGTTTATTTTGACGAGAAGCTGGTCGCAGGCGTCTGCAACGCGGGTCATAAGCGACTGGAGCCTTGTCATTGCCGAGGAGACATACGAAAGCGTATCGCCTGCCGACTCGACAACGGGCGCGATATCGTCAAGCGTTATGCCGAGGCTCGAGATGAGCGGGCTCATCATGCTCAGCGTGCTTGAGAGGTTCGTGAGCATCATGTCGATGCCGGTTTTGAGCTGGTTTGTTATCATCGAGCGCATGAGCGACACCGTGTCGGCGCATGCGCCGGTGATGTTCGCCGCGTCCTCGACGAAGCTTGCGTCGTTATAAAGCAGGTCGAGCTGGTTCTGCATCTGCTTTGTGCGCTCGATGAGCGCGTCGAGGGTGTTGGCAACGTAGGCCGTTCCGCTCAGCGCGCTGTTTTCCGGAAGGATGGCGCGCAGCGCTTCAAGATGCGTCTGGAGATTGGCCGCCGCGTTTTTTGCGTTATCGACCATCTGATTGTGCAGCTCGATGCTGCCGTTTAGCACCTCGCTGGAGGCAAGCTTGTTCAATGCGTCCGTGACCGCGTCAAGATCCGCCTCAAGCTCTGCGAGCTTGCCGTCAAGTCCGTTGGCGAGCTGATCTATCGACGTCTGCGCATTGGTAACTGCCGCCTGCGCGGAGCTTAGCGTTGCCTGGCTGCCCGAGAGCGCAGCAGAGGCGTTTGCCGAGCCGCTGCCTATGCCCGAGAGAACATAGGATATCGACGAGCTGTCGCTGACGAAGCGGCCGACCGAGTCGCTGTAATGGCGCAGGCTCTTGCTCAGATCGGTCAGCTGCGCGATAACGGCGTTCACCGCCTGCTCCTCGTCGATGTCCTCGCCAAGCTCCTGACCCTTGGTGAAAACGGTCTGGAACAGCACCTTGAGGTACTGCACCTTAACGTTATTCTGAACAGTCTCTGCCGCCGTGTCGGTAATCTTCACCGCGATGGCGTTTGTTTTCGCGTTTTTGTAATATGTAACGGTGCTCTCGTCATCGGTCAGCGCGCTTTTGAGATCATACATGTTGCGGCTGAAATTTTCGCCTATGACGATGGCGGCATAGTATTTGCCGCTTTCAACACCCTTGATGGCCTTATCGGTGCTGCCGGTAAACACCCAGTTTATCGACTTGTTGTCCTTCAGGCCTTCGAGTACGCTCTCACCCATGTTCTGGCCTTCATAGCCCTGATCGTCGGAAGCGACGGCAACGCTTATGTTGCCCGTGTTTCCGTAAGGATCTGAGTTTGCGTAGATGTTTACCCACGCATACAGTGCCGGTATGATCATTATGGCGATCACGACGAGGACTGCAAAGAAGTGCCTGGAGAGGCTTTTGATGTCGGAAAAGAATATTTTGAATGTATTCTTCATATAACCACCCTTGCATCGACTTTTACTCAAACTAAATCTACAATAAAGTAACTTTATTTAACATAGACAATATCAGTTGTCAGTCCTAAAATCAAGCATTAGACGCGATTTGCCTAAAAAATGAACAGTCCTTTCGGGACTGTTCATTATACATTATATAATAAGAGAGAATTTTTATTTAAGCCGCTTGTCGCTCTTCTTTGCCAGATATGTTCCGAGGCTCTGGAAGAACTGGACGAGCAGGATGAGGATGATAACCGCAACGACCATGATGAGGTACTTGTAGCGATAGTAGCCGTAGTCGATGGCGATCTTGCC
>ENA-ORNY01001901-ORNY01001901.1-human-gut-metagenome-genome-assembly--contig:-NODE-1901-length-11262-cov-6.023646_pt1 | contig 11262 bp, 8 predicted proteins | sample MGYA00242122_ERZ509036 | MGnify/ENA primary metagenome ERZ509036 (study PRJEB26280, sample SAMEA2338696) | human gut metagenome | biome: human gut; feature: human-associated habitat; material: faeces...
GACGATGACGGCGGTCTTGCCCAGGGGCTTGCCGGCGGCATCCACGACGTACCACTTGCGCTCAATGTTGGCCTTGTTTGCCATGAAAGTGGACATGGTGATCTTCCTCCAATTTATATAATGTGTGCTTTACTTTTTCACGCGCCCTTGTTACAATCGGGGCAGAGAAAACGCGCTCAGCGCGCAGGATTATTTATACCACAGCGCCGGCGTGTTGTCAACACCGATTCAATTTACAGCATGAACATCTTACGTTTTCTCTTATTTTCTCAATTATACTCTCGTTTTCTCAAATCGCAATTTACATTTTCAGGAGGCATGACCGTGCAGCACATATTGGGACTGGTCCGCCGCTGTGTGGAGGACTACAACATGATCGAAGCCGGAGAGACCGTGGCCGTGGGCGTCTCCGGCGGCAAGGACAGCTTGCTGACGCTGACGGCCCTGGCCCGGCTGCGGGCATTCTATCCCAAGCCCTTCCGGGTGGAGGCCATCACGCTGGAGACGGGTATGCCGGGGATGGACTTCTCCCCGGTGGCCGACTACTGCGCGCAGCTGGACGTTCCCTATACCCGTATCTCCGTACCGGTATACGACATCGTGTTCAACGAGCGGAAAGAAAAGAACCCCTGCTCCCTGTGCGCCAAGCTGCGGCGGGGCAGCCTGCATACGGCGCTGACGGAACGGGGGATACACAAGATCGCGCTGGGGCACCATTACGACGACGCAGTGGAAACGCTGCTGATGAACCTGCTGTTTGAGGGGCGCATCGGCTGCTTCCAGCCGGTGACCTACCTGGACCGCACCGGCATCACCCAGATCCGCCCCCTGCTGTACTGCCGGGAGGAGGAGATCCGCCGGGTGGCCCGTCGGCTGGAGCTGCCGGTGGTGGAGAACCCCTGTCCCGCCAACGGACACAGCCGCCGCCAGGAGGTGAAGGAGCTCATCGCCGGGCTGGAGGGCCGGTATCCGGATATCAAGCAGAAGCTGTTCGGCAGCCTCCAGCGCTACCCTCTGTACGGCTGGAATCTTCACGAGGAGGAGCGGTAACATGAAAACCAGACTGGGCGGCCGCACCTGGGCGGCCCTGCTGACCTTCGGCCTGTTCGGACAGATCGCCTGGGTCATCGAGAATATGTATTTCAACGTGTTCCTGTACAACACCATCTCCGGGGACACGTCCATGATCGCCGCCATGGTGGCCTGGAGCGCCGTCACCGCCACCGTCACCACCCTGGTGATGGGGGCCCTCAGCGACCGGCTGGGGCGGCGGAAGGCGCTGATCGTCATCGGCTATCTGCTGTGGGGCGTCAGCATCGGGGCCTTCGCCTTCATCAAAAGAAGCCCCCTGGCCGGTGCGGCCCACAGCGCGGCGGTGCTGGTGGTGGTGATGGACTGCGTCATGACCTTCTTCGGCTCCACCGCCAACGACGCCGCCTTCAACGCCTGGGTCACGGACGTCACCGTGCCGGAAAACCGGGGCCGGGTGGAGACGGTGCTGGCCATCATGCCGCTGGTGGCCATGCTGGTGGTGTTCGGCGCTCTGGACGGCCTGACCCAGGCCGGGAACTGGCGGCTGTTTTTCCTGATCGTGGGCGGCATCACCTGCCTGGGCGGCGTGCTGGGCTGCTTCTTCATCCGGGAGCCGGACCTGCCCCGGGGCCAGGGCAGCTGTTTTGCCAACATTCTGTACGGCTTCCGTCCCGCCGTTGTCCGGGACAACCCGCAGCTGTACCTGTCCCTGGCGGCGCTGGGGGTATACTGCATGAGCCAGCAGGTGTATATGCCCTACCTCATTATCTATATCCAGCGGTTCCTGGGCATCACGGACTATACCCTCCTGCTGGCGGGGGTGCTGATCGTCAGCTCCGTGCTGTCGGTGCTGGCCGGGCGGCCCATCGACCGCTTCGGGAAGCTCCGCTGCCTGGTCCCGGCGGGGATCGTGGGCTTTGCGGGGCTGGTGCTGATGTACTTTGCCCGGGGCCAGTGGTTCGTCCTGGCGGCGGGCATCGTGATGCTGGGCGGCGGCATGGTGATCTCCGCCTGCTGCAATGGGCTCATCCGGGACTATACCCCGGCGGGAAAGGCCGGCCTGTTCCAGGGCATCCGCATCGTGTTCCAGGTGCTGCTGCCCATGGTCACGGGGCCGTATATCGGTGCGGCGGTGATCCGGGGCACCGGCATGACCTATGAGGACCTGGGCGCCGTGAAACAGGTGCCCACGGCGGAAATTTTCCTGGCGGCAGCCGCCGCCCTGGTGCTGCTGGCCATTCCGGCGGCGCTGCTGAAGCGGAAGGAGGCTGCGAAATGACGGCGCTTTATACCCCCTGGGGAGAGCAGCTCGACAGGACCTGCCCTCTGCCGGAGTATCCCCGGCCCCAGCTGCGGCGGGACAGTTATCTCTGCCTCAACGGCCTGTGGGACTACACCGTGGAGGACGGCGACGAGTATTCCCGCCGCCGCAGCGGAAAGATATTGGTGCCCTTCTCGCCGGAGAGCCTGCTGTCCGGCTGTGATTTCCGGCTGGAAAGCGGCGAGACCCTGTGGTATGAACGGACCTTTACCCTGCCGGAGGGCTTCCGCCGGGACCGGGTGCTGCTGCACTTCGGCGCGGTGGATCAGTGCTGCCGGGTGCTGGTAAACGACCGCCCCGTGGGGGGCCATCAGGGGGGCTATCTGCCCTTCGCCCTGGACATTACCGGCGCCCTGGCCCCCGGGGAAAACCGGCTGACTGTGGCCGTCACCGACGACCCGGAGGGCGGTGTCCACGCCTTCGGCAAGCAGCGCACGGACCGGGGCGGCATCTGGTACACCGCCCAATCCGGCATCTGGCAGACGGTGTGGCTGGAGAGTACAGCGGACAACTACGTCCGTTCCCTGCGCCTGACCCCGGACTATGACGAAAAAGCCCTGCGCTATGCCGTCCGGGCCGATGACCCCGCCGGAGCCCGGATCACGGTGCTGTGCGGCGGTCAGGTCATCGCCCGCAGCTGGGCCGATGAAAAGGGCCTGGGCGTGTGCCCCATTCCGGCGGAGCACTTCCGCCCCTGGAGCCCGGAGGACCCGTATCTGTACGATCTGGAGGTGACGCTGCCCTCCGGCGACCGGGTGGAAAGCTACTTCGGTATGCGGAAATTCTCCGTTATGGAGCATCAAGGCCGCCGGGTGCTGGCCCTGAACGGCCAACCCTACTTCCAGTCGGGGCTGCTGGACCAGGGCTACTGGTCCGACGGGCTGTACACCCCTCCGGCGGATGAGGCCATGGTCCGGGACATCCGGACCGCCCGGGACATGGGCTTCAACATGCTGCGCAAGCACATCAAGATCGAGCCGCTGCGGTGGTACTATCACTGCGACCGCCTGGGGATCATCGTGTGGCAGGACATGGTATCCTGCTTCGAGGGGTGGCGGGCCCTGACCATGCAGGTGCTGCCCTTTCTGGGCGTCCATCTGAAGGACCGCCCCTCCGGGCGGCTGGGCCGGGCCGGAGAGGCCGGACGGCAGCAGTTCCTGCGGGACATGGAGGACACGGTGGACCTGCTGTATAACTGCGTGTGCCTGGGCCTGTGGGTGCCCTTCAACGAGGGCTGGGGCCAGTTCGACGCCCTGGCCGTCACAGACCGGCTGCGGGCTCTGGACCCCACCCGGCCCATCGACCACGCCTCCGGCTGGCACGACCAGGGCGGCGGCGACCTGAAAAGCCGCCATGTGTACTACCGCCCCGTGCGCCTGCGGGGGGACGGACGGCGGGTGCTGGCCCTGACGGAATTCGGGGGCTACAGCCTGCAATGCCCGGGACACCTGGCCTCGGACAAAAAATTCGGCTACCGCATGTATGACCATGCGGCAGCCTGGATGGATGCGGTGGAGCGCCTGTATGAAACGGAGGTCCTGCCCCTGATCGAAAGCCAGGGCCTGTCGGCGGCGGTGTATACCCAGCTGTCCGACGTGGAGGACGAGGTCAACGGCCTGGTGACCTATGACCGCCGCCTGTGCAAAATGGACCCCGTCCGGATGCGAAAAATCAACAGCAAACTGCGCTTTTAGCGCAATATATTGCCGAAAATCGCAGACTCCCCCCTATGTAGCAAAAGCCTCGCAGAGTTTGCCGCCCGCAGCAGACTGCAACCCCTTTGTTCAAAAAGTGGTTCCACCACTTTTTGAACAAAACTCAAAGCACCCACTGCAAAAGCAGCAGCAGGCCGAAGCCCGGCAGGCCCAGCACGCCGATCAGCAGTCCATTGAACAGGTTGAGCCCCAGCTGAAGCCCCGGGGCCAGGCGGCCCAGCAGCCACAGGGCCCCGAAGCCCAGGGCCGCGTTGCCCGCCACCCGGAAGACCAGCTTCAGGGGGCTTCTGGCCAGGCGCAGCACCCCCAGCAGCATAAACAGCCCCCCCACGCCCAGGGCGAGCTTTTCTAAGACGGACACGCGGTGCCTCCCTTCATGGCGGCTGCCGCCGCACAGGGCTCCTGACCCAGCTGGGCCTTGATGCACCGCAGCAGATAGTCGCTGCGGGCCTTCAGGGCGTTGATCTCATAGATGCTGGCCTCCACCAGCTCCGGGGCCGTGACAAAGTTGAACTTGTCATAGGCGTTGCGCAGAGCCTGGTTGGTCTGGTGCAGCTCCTGGCGCAGCTCCTCCAACGTAGGGGAAACGGCCTGATTTTTCTTCTTTTCCATGGTGATCCCTCCTGGCACATGCCTGTAACCTATTTGTACGGTTATTTTGGACAGATATGACAGGCTTTAACCCGGGGGACAAGCAAAAATTTCCGGGAGGTGCGGAGAATGCACGAGGAATATATGCGCCAGGCCCTGGACCTGGCCCGGCAGGCCGCCGCCTGCGGCGAGGTGCCGGTGGGCTGCGTCATCGTCAAGGACGGCGCGGTGGTGGGCCGAGGCCGCAACCGCCGGGAGGAGCGCCAGGCCGCCTGGTCCCACGCGGAGATGGAGGCCATGGCCCAGGCCAACCGCGCCCTGGGCACCTGGCGGCTGGACGGCTGCACCCTGTATGTGACCCTGGAGCCCTGCCCCATGTGCGCCGGGGCCATTCTCAACGCCCGGGTCAGCCGGGTGTATTTCGGGGCCCGGGACCGGGAGATGGGAGCCTGCGGCGGGGTGATGAACCTGTTCATGGAGGACTTCCCCCACCCCCCTGCCCTGGTGGGCGGCGTGCTGGAGGAGGAATGCGCCCAGGTCCTGCGGGAATTTTTCCGGGGCCTCCGGGAAAAGTAAAATTTCCCTTATTTTCCCGTTGACAAAATCGGGAAAAGTGGCTATATTATGTCATATCGAGTGCAAATGCAGTGATGGGGACCAGTAGCGCTCCCTCCCGATGCCAAGAGAGCCGCCGTTCGGTGCAAGGCGGCCACGGGGGAAGCGGCGAATATCACCCCGGAGCATCCGGCTGAAACGACTTTCGGATTAGGTGCGGACGGCGGAGGGCCGTTATCATCCCTCGCCCACGGATGGTGGGGCAGAGCGGCTGCGCCCCGGCGCGGCAACAAGAGTGGTACCGCAGAGGTTTTCCGGCCTTTGTCTCTTATGGGAGACAAGGGCCTTTTATTTTTTGCAATATAAAATGTTATGTTTATAATGGAGGTAACACATGGAGTACAAAAAGACGCTGAATATGCCCAAGTCCGGCTTTCCCATGCGGGCGGGCCTGCCCAAGCGGGAGCCGGAGATGCTGCGCTACTGGGAGCAGCTGGACCTTTACAACGAGCTGCTGAAGAAGAACGAGGGAAAGCCCCTGTTCTCCCTCCACGACGGCCCTCCCTTCTCCAACGGTGCCCTGCACATGGGCCACGCCCTGAACAAGGCCCTGAAGGACTTCATCAACCGCAGCTATGCCATGCGCGGGTACTACACCCCCTATATCCCCGGCTGGGACAACCACGGCATGCCCATTGAGTCCGCCATCATCAAGCAGAACAAGCTCAACCACAAGGCCATGAGCGTGGCGGATTTCCGCACCGCCTGCCACGAGTTCGCCGACCACTATATCGACGTGCAGCGGGAGGGCTTCAAGCGCATGGGCGTGGTGGCCGACTGGGACCACCCCTACAAGACCATGGACCCGGGCTTTGAGGCCCGGGAGGTCCGGGTGTTCGGCAAGATGTACAAAAATGGCCACATCTACAAGGGCCTCAAGCCCGTGTACTGGTGCCCCCACGACGAGACCGCCCTGGCCGAGGCGGAGATCGAGTATCAGGACGACCCCTGCACCACGGTGTATGTGAAGTTCCCCATGCACGACGACCTGGGCAAGCTCCCCCACCTGGACAAGAGCAAGCTCAGCTTCGTCATCTGGACCACCACCATCTGGACCCTGCCCGGCAACCTGGCCATCGCCCTGAACCCGGCGGAGAGCTACGCCGTCGTCAAGCCGGAGGGCCGCGACGAGCTGTATATCATGGCGGAGGCCCTGACGGAGAAGGTCATGGGCATCGGCGGCTTCGACCGCTATGAGATCGTGGAGACCCACCCCGGCTCCTTCTATGAGAATATGCTGGCCAGCCATCCCTTCCTGCCCAAGACCAGCCGCCTGGTGCTGGCGGACTACGTCACCATGGACTCCGGTACCGGCTGCGTTCACACCGCCCCCGGCTTCGGCGCCGACGACTATCAGACCTGCCTGCGCTACGGCATGGACATGGTGGTGCCCGTGGACGACCAGGGCCGCCACACGGACTACGCCGGCAAGTACGCCGGCATGAAGACCGAGGAATCCAACCCCGTGATCCTTCAGGATATGAAGGAGGCCGGTTCCCTGTTTGCCAGCCAGGAGATCGTCCACAGCTATCCCCACTGCTGGCGCTGCAAGAAGCCCATCATCTTCCGGGCCACCCCCCAGTGGTTCTGCTCCGTGGAGTCCTTCAAGGACGACGCCATCGCCGCCTGCGAGGACGTGCGCTGGGTCCCCTCCTGGGGCAAGGACCGTCTGCGGTCCATGGTCCTGGAGCGCACCGACTGGTGCATCAGCCGCCAGCGCCGCTGGGGCCTGCCCATCCCGGTGTTCTACTGCAAGGACTGCGGCAAGCCCATCTGCACCGACGAGACCATCGACGCCATCGCCAATATCTTTGAAAAGAAGGGCTCCAACGCCTGGTTCGAGATGGAGGCGGAGGATATGCTGCCTGAGGGCTTCACCTGCCCCCACTGCGGCAAGAACGCCGGCTTCGAGAAGGAGAGCGACACCCTGGACGGCTGGTTCGACTCCGGCTCCACCCACTACGCCGCCATGGAGCGGGACCAGGGCTTCTGGCCTGCCACCATGTATATCGAGGGTCTGGACCAGTATCGCGGTTGGTTCCAGAGCTCCCTGCTGGTGGCCGTGGGCGCTCTGGGCCGGGGCGCGCCCTTCAAGGAGTGCCTGACCCACGGCTGGACCGTGGACGGCCAGGGCCGCGCCATGCACAAGTCCCTGGGCAACGGCATGGACCCCGCCGAGATCTTCAACAAGTACGGCGCCGATCTGCTGCGTCTGTGGGCCGGCAGCTCCGACTACCACGTGGATGTCCGCTGCTCCGACGAGATCTTCAAGCAGCTGAGCCAGAACTACCTGAAGTTCCGCAATACCGCCAAGTTCTGCCTGGACAATCTGGTGGGCTTCGACGCCGATCATCTGGTGGAGCCGGGCGAGATGCTGCCCCTGGACAAGTGGGCCATCACCCGCCTGAACGACCTGCTGACCAAGGCTTATGCCGCCTACGACAACTACGAGTTCCATGTGGTGTCCCACATGATCAACGACTTCTGCGTGGTGGACCTGAGCTCCTTCTACTTCGATATTCTCAAGGACCGCCTGTACTGCGACGAGGCCGAGAGTCTCTCCCGCCGCAGCGCCCAGACTGCCCTGTTCCTGATCCTGGACGCCATGACCCGCCTGTTTGCCCCCATCCTGGCCTTTACCTGCGATGAGATCTGGCTGGCCATGCCCCATCGCTCCTGCGATGACGCGCGCAACATCCTGTTCAACGAGATGGTGCTGCCCTATAACGGCTACGCCCTCTCCGAGGACGAGATGGCCCGTTGGGCCCGTATCGCTGCCCTCCGCACCGCCGTCAACGGCGCGCTGGAGACCGCCCGTGCCGACAAGACCATCGGCAAGAGCCTGGAGGCTGAGGTGGACCTGACCGTTACGCCGGAGGATGGCTTCCTGGCATCCATGGACGCCGCCCAGGTGGCCGATCTGTTCATCGTCTCCCAGGTCCGCGTGGACGTGGACGCGGAGCAGAAGGTGGCCGTTCGCCCCGCCAACGGTGCCAAGTGCGCCCGCTGCTGGAAGGTCCTGCCCACCGTGGGCAGCGACAGCGAGCACCCCGACCTGTGCCCCCGCTGCGCCGCCGTGGTCAAAAAGCTTCCCGTCATCGAGTAAAAGACGCATAAAAAAGAAACCGCCTGGGGCGGTTTCTTTTTTATTCCTTCACCTGCTTCATGGACAGGCTGATGCGATGCTTTTTCTCGTCCACGTCCAGCACCAGCACCTTCACGATGTCGCCCACGGCCACCACCTCGGAAGGGTGCTTGATGAACCTGCTGCACACCTGCGAGATGTGTACCAGCCCATCCTGATGCACGCCGATGTCCACAAACACGCCGAAGTCGATGACGTTCCGCACCGTTCCGGTGAGCACCATGCCGGGTTTCAGGTCCTTCATGTCCAGCACATCGGTGCGGAGGATGGGCGCCGGCAGGTCGCTCCGCAGGTCACGTCCGGGCTTCATCAGCTCCTTCACCACGTCCCGCAGTGTGGGCACGCCCACGCCGATCTCTTCGGCTACCTTTGCCTCGCCCATGGTCTGCACCTTCCGCATCAATCCGTCCACCGCGCCCCGGCGCACGTCTTCGTCGCCGCAGCCGCACAGGGCCAGCAGCTTCTCCGCCGCCCCATAGCTCTCCGGGTGTACGCCGGTGTTGTCCAGCACGTTTTTGCTCTCCGGCACCCGCAAAAAGCCCGCGCACTGCTCATAGGCCTTGGGCCCCAGCTTCGGAACCTTCAAAAGGCGCTTCCGGTCCGGGAAGGCGCCGTTGGCCTCCCGGTACGCCACGATGTTCTTCGCCGTGGTGCCGTTCAGCCCGGATACATAGCCCAGCAGGCTGGCGCTGGCGGTGTTCAGGTCAACACCCACGGCGTTGACGCAGTCCTCCACCACGCCGCATAGTGCCTCGTCCAGCCGCTTTTGCGGCATATCGTGCTGGTACTGCCCCACGCCGATGGCCTTGGGGTCGATCTTCACCAGCTCCGCCAGCGGGTCCTGTAACCGCCGGGCGATGGAGATGGCCGAGCGCAGGTTCACGTCGTAGTCCGGGAACTCCTCCGCCGCCAGCTTGCCGGCGGAGTACACCGACGCGCCCGCCTCGTTGACGATCATATAGCTGACGCCCGGAAGGCCCCGCAGCATCTCCACCGTCATCTGCTCTGTCTCCCGGCTGGCGGTGCCGTTGCCGATGGCGATGTGCGCCACGCCGTGTTTTTTGCACAGGGCCGTCAGCTTGGCGATGGCCTCCCGCTTCTGGCGCTCGCCGTAGGTGGGGTAGACCACCGTGGTGTCCAGCACCTTGCCGGTGCCGTCGATGACCGCCACCTTGCACCCGTGGGCATAGCCGGGGTCCAGCCCCATGGTCACGTGGCCCTTTACCGGCGGCTGGAGCAGCAGCGGTTTCAGGTTCAGCGCGAACTGTCCGATAGCGCCCTCGTTGGCGCTGTCCGTCAGGGCGGACCGCGCCTCGCGCTCCAGCGACGGATAGATCAGCCGGTCATAGGCGTCCTCACAGGCGGCCTTGATGAATTCCATGGCCGCCGAGCCGGGCTTTACCACCGCCCGCCGCAGTGCCGGCAGCGCGGCCTCCCGGTCCAGCAATACCGTGACGGAGAGCAGCCCCTCTTTTTCGCCCCGGTTGATGGCCAGGATCTGGTGCCCCGCCAGCTTGGGAATGGCCTGTTCAAAGTCGTAGTACAGTCGGTACACGCTGTCCTCCTCCGTGGCGGCAAGGCTCCTCAGCCGTCCCTGCCGCATCAGCAGGCCCCGCAGTGCCTTGCGGATGTCCGCGTCGTCGCTGATGATCTCCGCGATGATGTCGTTGGCGCCCTGCAGCGCGTCGGCCGCGGTCTCCACGCCCTTCTCCGGATCGATGTACGCCTGTGCGGCCGCCTCCGGCGCGGGACAGTCCTTCTCCTGCGCCAGCAGCAGCTGCGCCAGGGGCTCCAGTCCCTTCTCCCGGGCCACCGTGGCGCGGGTGCGCCGCTTCTGCTTGTAGGGACGGTACAGGTCCTCCACCTCTGCCAGCGTGGCGGCGCTGTCGATGGCCGCCGCCAGCGCATCGGTCAGCTTGCCCTGCCCGTCGATGGCGGACTTGACCTCCTGCCGCCGCTTGTCCAGGTTCCGCAGGTATTGCAGCCGGTCCTCCAGCTTCCGCAGGGTGGTGTCGTCCATGGAGCCGTGCTGTTCCTTCCGGTAGCGGGCGATAAACGGAATGGTGCTGCCCTCGTCCAGCAGGGCGATGACGTTTTCCACGTACTGGACCGGCTGGCCCAGCTCCGATGCCAATATCTGTGTGATGCTCTGCATATGTGCTCCTTTCAGAAAGCTGTGCCCGCGCACGGCGCGGGCACAGACGCTTATTTACTTGTGATACAGGCTCTTGACCTCATATTTCGCCTCGCAGCTGACGTTGATGCCCAGCCGCTTATACAGCTTGGCGTCCTCCTCGGAGATGATGACCGAGAAGTGGGCCTCGCAGCCCCGCAGGTTCTTCAGCTGCGCCTGCACCATGGCCGCCAGGGGGTTCGTCAGGCCGGAGATCGCCAGCGCGATCAGCACCTCATCCGAGTGCAGCCGGGGATTTCGGTGGCCCAGGCAGCCGGTCTTCATGGCGCTGATAGGTTCGATCACCGATGGGGGGATCAGGTCCAGCTTGTGGTCAATGCCCGCCATCTTCTTCAGCGCGTTCAGCAGCAGCGCCGCCGATGCGCCCAGCAGGGGGGAGGTCCGCCCGGTCACCACGCTGCCGTCCGGCAGCACCATGGCGCCCGCCGGCTTGCCGGTGGCCTCCGCCTTTTCCAGCGAGGCCGCCACCGCCGGGCAGATGTCCGGCGTCACGCCGGCCTGCTGCATCACTAGCTCCAGCTTCCGCACCACGCACTCGTCCGCCTGCCCCTTGGCCCGTTCCACGCACCCGGTGTAGTACCGGCGCAGGATCTCCATCCGGCTGGCCTCCTGGCACACCGCGTCATCCACGATAGCGAAGCCCGCCATG
>ENA-ORNY01001906-ORNY01001906.1-human-gut-metagenome-genome-assembly--contig:-NODE-1906-length-11232-cov-4.824014_pt1 | contig 11232 bp, 10 predicted proteins | sample MGYA00242122_ERZ509036 | MGnify/ENA primary metagenome ERZ509036 (study PRJEB26280, sample SAMEA2338696) | human gut metagenome | biome: human gut; feature: human-associated habitat; material: faeces...
TCCCGCCATCACCGGCCGTATCTTCCTGCTCATCGCCTTTGCCGGGCAGATGACCACCTGGCCGACCGCCAATTCCTACATTCCCGGCATCGATGCCGTTTCCGGCGCGACCCCCCTGGCCCTCATCAAGGAGGGCGCTGTGGATAGCCTCCCCGCCGTCAAGAACCTGCTCTTCGGTATCCGCGGCGGCTGCCTGGGCGAAACCTGCGCCATTGCCCTCATCATCGGCTTTGTTTATCTGGTGGTTCGCCGGGTCATCACCCCCACCATCCCGCTGGTGTATGTGGCCACCATCGCCGTGATGAGCCTGATCCTCGGTTATGACCCCGTCACCATGATCCTGACCGGCGGCGTGCTGCTGGGCGGCATCTTCATGCTCACCGATTACTCCACCTCTCCCGCCACCGAGTGGGGCAAGGTCGTATTCGCGCTGGGCGCGGGCATCATCACCATGCTCATCCGCAATTCCTCCGGCGGCTATCCGGAGGGCGTATCCTTCGCCATTCTGCTTATGAATATCATCTGCCCCCACCTCAATAAGATCGGGGCCAAAAAACCGTTTGGAGTGGGAGGTGCTGAGAAATGAAATGGGAAAAGCTGAAACCCATCGTCGTCCTCACCGCCATCTGCGTCATCGTTTCCGCGGCGCTGGTGGGTACCTACGGTCTCACCAAGCCCGTCATTGACGCGGCCAAGGCTGCCGAGGCCAATGCGGCCCTTTCCGCCGTTCTGCCCGATGGCACCGACTTCGAGGAAGTCACCGTCTCCGCCGAAAATGTCCTCAATGCCTACAAGGCCGGCAATGGCGCTGGCTATGTATTCCAGGCCCAGGGCAAGGGCTTCGCGGGCATGATCACCGTCATGGTCGGTATCTCCTCCGACGGTGCCATCACCGGTACCCAGGTCATGGAGCACGGCGAGACCCCCGGTATCGGCGACCGCATCGAAAAGGAAGCCCACTTCCAGGAGCAGTATCTCGGCAAGGATTATAACCTTGAGGGCATCGAGTTCCTCTCCGGCGCCACCTTCTCCTCCAAGGGCTTCAATGCCGCAGTCGGCAATGCCTTTGTCGCTTACGGTGAGCTGGCGGGCATCGCCATCGAAGCGCCCACCGAGGAAAAGGTCTATCCCGAGGCCGAGCTCATCGCCGAAATGCTGGGCGAGGGCTACACCGAGCTGGAGACCGCACCAGAAGGCACCGACAGCGCCTATCAGTCGGAGCTGGGCTATGCCTTCAATGTTCACGCGGCCGGCTTCAGCGGCGATCTGCATATCCTCGTCGCCATTGATAATAACGGCGCCATCATCGCCTCCAAGCTGTATCAGCACACCGAGACCCCCAATGAGTACGAGGGAATTGACGGTTCCAAGCTCGCCAAGAGCTCTTACAGCAAGAAGTGGATCGGCGTCACCGCCGAAACCCCCGATAGCGAGCTGCCCATGGTATCTAAGGCAACTTATACCTCCAATGGCTACAAGGAAGCTGTTAAGCTGGCCTTTGCTGCCTTTGAGACTGTGAAAGGAGCGTGAGGAACCAAATGAGTAACAAGCTGAAAACCTTCACCAATGGTATCATCAAGGAGAACCCCGTTCTGGTTCTGGTGCTGGGCACCTGCCCCACCATCGCTACCTCCACCTCGGTCCTTAATGCGCTGGGCATGGGTCTGGCGGCCACCTTTGTACTGCTGGGCTCCAATATCGTTATTTCTCTCCTGCGCAATATCATCCCCAATAAGGTCCGCATTCCTTGCTTCATCGTCGTCATCGCCGGCTTTGTTTCGGTGGTGCAGCTGCTGCTCCAGGCCTATGTGCAGAGCCTCTATCAGAGCCTCGGCATCTTCCTGCCGCTTATCGTGGTAAACTGCATCATCCTCGGCCGTGCCGAGATGTTTGCCAGCAAGAATAATGTCATCGATTCCGCCCTCGATGGTCTGGGCATGGGCCTGGGCTTCACCCTCGCTCTGTTCTGCATGGCCACCGTGCGTGAGATCCTCGGCAGCGGTACCTGGTGCGGCATCACCCTCACCGCCAATCTGTTCGATCCCATCGCGATCATGAAGCTCACCCCCGGCGGCTTCCTCGTCTATGGCGTGCTCATCGCCATCATGAATAAGTTCGCCAAGCATAAGCCCAAGAAGAAACTCGATTGCGCTGCCTGCGGTGCCTGCGCCGGTTGCGCCGGTGGCTGCCCCTCGGCAGAGAATAAGGAAGGAGGCTGTGAAGCATGAAAGAAATGATCGTCATTCTGCTTTCTGCTATTTTGACGCAGAACTTCGTCCTCTCCAAGACTCTGGGTATCTGCCCGTTCCTCGGCGTTTCCAAAAAGCTGGATTCCGCCGTCGGCATGAGCGTCGCCGTTACCTTTGTTATGGTACTGGCCACCGCCGCCACCTGGCCCATCCAGACCTATCTGCTGGATCAATACGACCTGGGCTATATGCAGACCATCGTATTCATCCTGGTCATCGCCGCGCTGGTACAGCTGGTGGAAATGGCACTCAAGAAGTTCCTGCCTCCGCTGTATGAAGCCCTCGGCATCTATCTGCCCCTCATCACCACCAACTGCGCCGTGCTCGGTGTAGCGGTGCTCAATATCGATGAGAAGTACAATTTCGGCCAGTCCATGGTCAATGCGCTGGGCGCCGGTCTCGGCTTCCTGCTGGCAATGGTCCTCTTCGCAGGCGTTCGCGGCCGCATGGAGAACATGGATATCCCCGAATCGTTCCAGGGCCTGCCCATCACTCTGATCGCTGCCTCCATCGTATCTATGTCCTTCATGGGCTTCTCCGGTGTGGTAGATGGTCTGCTGAAGTAAGGAGGGGAGATAACTATGACTGGTATTATTATTGTCGGCGCTATCGGCTTGATCTGCGCCATCCTGCTGGTAGTGGCCTCCCATTTCCTCTCGGTCCCCATCGATACCCGTGTGGAGGATATCCGCGGCTTCCTGCCCGGCGCCAATTGCGGCGCCTGCGGCTATGCCGGCTGTGATGACTACGCCAAAGCCGTTGCCAATGGCAGCGCCAAGCCCAATCTCTGCATCCCCGGCGGCGCTTCCGTCTCCGCTCAGATCAGCGAATACCTGGGCGTCGCGGCGGAAAACACCGAGCCCGTCAAAGCCACCGTCCGCTGCAGCGGCACCTGCGAAAAGTGCGGCGAAGCCGAGGATTACCACGGCCCCGCCACCTGTGCGGCCTGCGCTGCCCTGCACTGCGGCAAAAAAGCCTGCGGTTACGGCTGCCTGGGCTATGGCGATTGCGTCAAGGTCTGCAAATTCGGCGCGCTCTCCATCGTGGATGGCGTTGCCCATGTGGATGAAAGCCTGTGCACCGGCTGCGGCGCCTGCGCCAAAGCCTGCCCGCACCTGCTCATCGGCATGGTCCCGGTCAAAAATCATGTCACCGTGCGTTGCTCCAGCCATGATAAGGGCGCCATCGTCCGCAAGGTCTGCTCCGCTGGCTGCATCGGCTGCATGATGTGCACCAAGGTTTGCCCCACCGGCGCCATCACCGTCACCGATTTCCTCGCCTCCATCGATCCCGAAAAGTGCACCAATTGCGGCGCCTGCGCCGAAAAGTGCCCCGTCAAGGTCATCACCGTGGCGTAAAAAAATTCGTACACTCCATCAAAATGCCCCCGCAAGGGGGCATTTTTTGCTAAATTAAACTCTTCCATTTTGTATGTTCCTCCAAAATTCTCCCAAATAGTTGACACACCCTGCCCAAAAGTGGTAATCTGTTTATACCAATCATATCCACATGTGGATATTTTGTGTTTGCGCCAGCAAACACAACCCCACCTGCGGGAAAAATAAAAAGAAGAGAGGTTTATTCTAATGAAAAAGATTTTAAGCCTGGTGCTGGCACTTCTCCTGCTGGCCGTCATGCTGCCCACCACCGCCTTAGCGGCAGAAATTACTACTGATGATGATTTGATTGCAGCAGTGAAATTTGCAGCGGATGGCGCTACCATTATGCTTGGTGAGGGTACATTCGACCTCGAAAATATTTCTGTAAAAGATGGTAGAAGCTTGACTTTCGTTGGCGCTGGTCAGGACAAAACAACACTTAATTACGGAAATGAGTACCAGGCAGGTTATTCCGATGCTGGTGGTGTTGGTTGTTATAGTTTTGATGGTGCTGGTAAGATTACATTTAAATCTGTAACTCTTCATGATAAGTATGCTAAGGATAATTCCAATGATTATTACCGTGGATTTATTCGTCCGGCCTCTATGAGCTTTGAGGACTGCAAGATTACAAATGTTATTAGTATGTTCGGAAATGGTGCGGTTACTTTCAAAGACTGCTTGTTTGAGTCCTCTTATACAAAGTGCTTTAATGTGAAGTGCTATACCGGTACATCTTTCTCCTTTGATGGATGCACATTCAAATCTCCTTATGGCTTTATTGATGCATACCGTCAAAACACACTGGACGGCGTTTTAGAGGTAAAAATTAATAATTGTCAGTTTATTGGGACTGGTTCTGCGGCTGCTCCGAAACCCGCTGTTCGTTTGTGTGATTATAAACATGCTCAAGAAGGTGGCGCTTGGAACCTCGGTTTCACAGGAAACAATACTACGGAGAATATTGCGGTAGACAGCAAAACAGGATCGGCTCTTTATGGCTGCCGCTTCTACGAGGAATATGAATTGCTGGGTACCGTTTCTGTCGATGGTACAACAGTTTGGACCAAGGGTGAAAAGCAGGAACTTCCTCCTACTCCCCCCACCCCTCCCACCGACGGCACCATCACCATCATCGTCCCCTCCACCGAGGACACCCCCAAGACCGATGACCAGAAGAACCCCTCCACCGGCGCCAATGATATGGTCGCCGCCGCGGCCGCTCTCATGGCTGTCGCTGCCCTTGGCATGTCCATCCTTTCCCGCAAAAAATAACGCGTGTCCCCCTCTTTCGGGAGCCCCTTCGGGGGCTCCTTTTTCCTGTTATTTTGCTGTAAATATAGCCCAGTATTTAGTTGAATTACACCCATATTTCCCCATAATCGTAAATTTTTCGTGAAAAAAAGTGAAATATTAACCTCTCACCTGCAAAGAAAGGCCCATTTTGCCGTATTAGTGGGGGGAACTTTTCGCCGCAAAAAATCTCTCCCGGCACTTTCTTCCGCCGCCCTTTTGTGGTACAATCTATTTTGGACTATTTTGGAGATTTGCGAAAAATTTTCGAGACGATAAAAGGAGACCACCATGCCCCAGCACGATAACCAAACCTACCAGCAGTTAAAGCGCGCCATCCTGCAGCGGCGCTTTTTCCACCTCAATCCCATGCAGCGGCAGGCCGTCTTGGCCGTGGAAGGCCCGGTTCTCATTTTGGCCGGGGCCGGCAGCGGAAAAACCACCGTCCTCATCCACCGCATCGCCTGCCTGCTCCAGTTCGGCCTCGCCTCCGTCCGGCAGGATGATATGCCCCCCCTCAGCGAGGAGGATTGGCGCATCCTGGAGCTGGCCGCCGCCGATGGCAGCTACATGGAGCGGGCCGGGCAGCTCATCGCCCACGATGTCCCCGCCCCCTGGAATATTCTGGCCATCACCTTCACCAATAAAGCCGCGGGCGAGCTACGCGCGCGCCTGGCGGGCATGCTGGGCACCCGTGGCGAGGATGTGCACGCCGCCACCTTTCACGCGGCCTGCTCCCGCATCCTTCGCGCGGAGATAGAGGCCCTGGGCTACAACAGAAATTTCACCATCTACGATACCGATGATTCCGTCCGGGTCATCAAAGACGCCATGGCCGAGCTCCACATCAGCGATAAAAACTTCGCGCCCAAGGCCCTGCTGGGCAATATCAGCCGCGCCAAGGATAAAATGCTCACCCCGGAAGGGCTGCGCCAGTCGGCGGGGGATAACTTTGCCCTGCAGGTGACAGCCCGGATTTACGGCCGCTACCAGCAGATGCTGAAAGACGCCAACGCCCTGGATTTTGATGACATCATCCTGCTGACGGTCAAGCTGTTCCAGCAGTTCCCGGAGGTGCTGCAAAAGTACCAGCGCCGCTACCGGTACATCATGGTGGATGAGTACCAGGATACCAACCACGCCCAGTATTTGCTGGTCAGCCTGCTGGCCGCCGCCCATGGAAATCTTTGTGTGGTCGGCGATGACGACCAGAGCATCTACAAGTTCCGGGGCGCCACCATCGAAAACATCCTCTCGTTTGAGCAGCAGTTCGGCCAAACCAAGGTCATCCGCCTGGAACAGAACTACCGCAGCACCGGCACCATTCTGGATGCTGCCAATGCCGTCATCAGCCGCAACAGCCAGCGCAAGGGCAAGACCCTGTGGACCCAAAACAGCAGGGGAGAGAAGGTGCTGTACCACAAGGCGGCCGATGAGCAGCGGGAAGCCCATTTCATCGCCTCCACCATCCGCAAAAACCACGAAAAAGGCGCCAAATATAGTGACCATGCCATCCTGTACCGGATGAACGCCCTTTCCAGCACCTTGGAGCAGATGTTCATCCGGCAGGGGATCCCTTACCGCATCATCGGCGGCCTCAAGTTCTTCGACCGCAAGGAGGTCAAGGATATTCTGGCCTATCTGGCGGTGCTGAATAACCCCAATGACAGTCTGCGGCTCCGGCGCATCATCAACGAGCCCAAACGGGGCATTGGCGAGGCCACCATGAATACCGCCCAGCAGGTGGCGGAAAGCCTGGGACAATCGCTGTACCGCACCCTGCAAACGGCCGAGGAATATGCCCCTCTTTCCGGTAAATCCCGTGCCTTGATGGAGTTTACCGCCATGATGGACGGTATTGCCGAATCGGTGGATGAGGTCCCCCTCATCGAAACGCTAGAGCAGGTGCTGGACCAAAGCGGCTATGTAAGAGCCCTGGAGGCCAAAAACGATATGGAAAGCCGCGGCCGGCTGGAGAACATCGGCGAGCTCAAGACCACCATCCTGAAGTACATGGAGGAGACCGAGGAGCCCAGCCTTTCCGGCTTTTTGGAGGAGATCGCCCTTTACACCGATCTGGATAATCTCTCGGAGGACGATGACAAGGTCGTGCTGATGACCCTCCATTCCGCCAAGGGCCTGGAATTCCCCTATGTTTTCATCACCGGCATGGAGGAGGGCATCTTCCCCGGCCAGCAGGCCATCTACGAGCCGACCGAGCTGGAGGAGGAACGCCGCCTGGCCTATGTCGGCATCACCAGAGCCAAACGGGAGCTTTACCTCACCGGGGCCGCCCAGCGGATGCTCTTCGGCCGAACCACCCGAAACCGTCCCTCCCGCTTTGTGGGGGAGATCCCCGGAGAGCTGATGAAGACCGAGGATGAGACCGAGCGCTTTGGCAGCTATCACAGCGGCTATGGCGAACGGACCGGTTATGGCTCCGGTTACGGTGCCCGGCAGACCTCCGTCTACCAGCCCAATAAGCTGGGCAGCAGCCCCGCCCCGGCCCCGGCGGCTCCCAGGCCCCGGCCCGCCGTCCCTGCCGCCGAGCCCTTTACCCTGAAAACCGGCGACCGAGTCTATCACAAGACCTTCGGGGAGGGTTCCATCCTCAAGATAGAGCCGATGGGAGGCGATCATCTTCTCACCATCCATTTCGATAAAGTCGGCGCCAAGCGGCTGATGGCCACCTTTGCCCGGCTGGAAAAACGATAATTCCCTGCAAGGAGGAAATACTATGCCAAAGGTCACCCTTATCACCCATACTCCGGATCCGGAAATGACCATCGCTTCGGCCGCGCGGCTGTGCTACAGCCCGGCCACCATAGCCCAGGTGCAGGAAAAGCTGACCCCCGAAAAGGCCGGGGAATTTGTGGAGATGCTGGCGGGCCTGGGCCACCAGAGCCCCATAGAGCACGCGGTTTTTACCTTCGGTATTGAGGGCGTGAGCCGTGCCCTGCTGGCACAGATCACCCGGCACCGCATTGCGTCCTTCAGCGTGCAGAGCCAGCGGTATGTGCGGGAGAATGACTTTGAGGTGGTGGTGCCGCCGCAGATCGCCGAGGTGCCGGAGGCGAGGGAGGAATTTGAGCTGGCGATGCAGGAGAGCATTGCCCACTATCAGAAAATAGCCGAGCTGCTGAAGGCCCGCCGGGAAAAGGAGCTGCTGGCCGAGGGCCTGAGCCCCAAGGCGGCCGCCAGCCGGGCGGAGAAAACCGCCATAGAGGACGCGCGGTTTGTGCTGCCCAATGCCTGTGATACCAAGATGATAGTGACTATGAATGCCCGCAGCCTGATGAATTTCTTTGAGCTGCGGTGCTGCCAGCGCGCCCAGTGGGAGATAAGAGAAGTGGCCGACCAGATGCTGCGGCTGTGCCTTTCCGTGGCGCCGCATCTTTTCAAAAACGCGGGGCCGGGCTGTGTGCGGGGCGGCTGCCCAGAGGGCAAAATGACCTGCGGAAAAGCCGCTGAAATGCGGGAAAAATACGCCAGAATGAGGGAAGAAGCCCATGGATAAACGGATGCCGGCTTTTGTGCTGTGCCTGGCGGCACTGGTGCTGACGGCGGCCAGCTTTTTGCGGCTGATGCAGGACCGGGCGGCCGAGAGCATGGAGCTTTTTGCGGCGACGGGTGTGGTGCTCATCGCGGCGGTGGTGGTTTATCTCATTTACCGTACCCGCAATAAAAGGGAATGAGGAGGACAGAATATGGAACACAAGCTGTATGTGATAGAGGGGCTGGATGGCAGCGGCAAGGCCACCCAGGCCACCCTGCTGACCGATTATCTCACCGGGAAGGGCATTCCCTGCCGGAAGCTTTCCTTCCCGGACTATAACGACCCCTCCAGCACGCTGGTCAAGATGTATCTCCATGGAGAGATAGGGACGCTGGAGGAAGTGAACCCCTACGGGGCTTCGCTCTTTTTCACGGTGGACCGTTACGCCAGCTACTGCCGCCACTGGCGCCCGGACTATGAAGCAGGCAAAATACTGGTGGCGGACCGCTACTCCACCTCCAATATCCCGCACCAGATGTCCCGGCTGCCGAAGGAGGAGTGGGACAGCTTCCTTGAATGGCTGTGCGATGTGGAATATAACAAGGCCGGGCTGCCCCGCCCCACGGCGGTGGTGTACATGGATGTGGACCCGGAGGTTTCCCGCCGGCTGCTCTCCGAGCGTTACCACGGCGATGAAAGCAAGCGGGATATCCACGAGGCGGACTTTGCCTACTTACAGCACTGCCGCGCCGCTGCCTTGTACGGGGCCGAAAAGCAGGGCTGGCATATCCTGAGCTGTACCGAGCAGGGCGAGATGCTCCCGCGGGAGGTCATTGCTGAAAAGATCCGCCTTGCGCTGGGACTGGAATAAAAAAACAGCGCCTTTGCCTGGCAGGGGGGACGCTGCATCCCCAGGGCCCGGAGCTTGGGGCAGGCAGAAGAACCGCAGGGCCGGGGGACACGGCCGGTGCCGAATGCCGCCGGAGAGTGTGCGGAGGACTTTGCTGAAAAACTGTCTTGCGCTGGGACTGGAATAAAAAACAGTACTTTTTCCCGGCAGGGAGGACGCTGAACCGTATCGCTGAAATGCGTGCGAGGGACTTTGCCGAAAAGATAAGAAAAATTATAAAATCCAAGGAGTTTTATGCTGAATTTCAAACCGATCACACTGGAATCCCGGCGGGACCTGCTGCCCTTTTTGGGCAAAAAGCACCACAGCGCCTGCTACCAAAGCTTTGCCACCATGTACCTGTGGAGCGGCATTTACAAGACCAGATACTGTCTGACCGGCGAGTGGCTGTTTACCAAAAGCGGCCGGGAGGACGGCTACGGCTTCCCCTACGGGGATGGCGACCTGAAGGAGGGCATCACCCTGCTGCGGCAGGATGCCGAGGAGAACGGCAAGGAGCTGTGGTTCTTTGGCCTGCTGCCCACCGAAAAGGCGTGGCTGGAGGCGAACTACCCCGGCGAATTTACCTACACCGCCAGCCGTGATGACGCCGAATATATCTACGAGGCCGATAAGCTGATGACCTACGCCGGCAAAAAGCTGCACGGCAAGCGGAACTTCTGCAACCGGTTCGAGGCCGCCCACCCCGACTGGAAATTTGAGCCCATCACCGCCGAAAATATGGAAGCGGTGCTGGAATTCCACCGCCGGTGGCAGGTGGAAAACGAGGGCGGCGACGAGGGACTGCACAAGGAGGGCTGCGTGGTACGATGCGCCCTGCGGGAGCTTGATGAGCTGGAAATGACCGGCGGTGTGCTGACGGCCGGTGGAAAGATCTACGGCTTTGCCATTGCCAGTATGATCAACGAAACGATGATGGATGAGAACATCGAAAAGGCGGATGGCGAGGAGCCCGGCGCCTACCCCATGGTGTGCCGGGAAATGGCCAAGATGATGAAGCAGAAGTATCCCGGACTTGTGTTTATCAACCGGGAGGAGGACACCGGGGACGAGGGGCTGCGGCGCAGCAAGGAATCCTACTGCCCGGTGATGCTGCTGGAGAAATATGTAACCCGAGAGGCAAAATGAGCCGGAAAGGAGCCGCCATGCCGCATGTGATCTATGCCCCGGCCGGGGAAAAGGATCTGCCCCGCCTGCGGGAGATCTTCCTGCGGTGCTTTGGGGAGGAGGCCGCCCCGGAGATGGAGTATGTTTTTTCCCGGTGCGGGGACGCGCTGTGGAAAGCTGAGCGGGACGGAATACCGGCGGCTATGCTGGTGGCCATGCCGGTGACCATTGCGCTGCCGGAGGGAGAGTGGAAAGCGCGGTATTTCTACGGGGTAGCCACCCACCCCGACTACCGAAAACAGGGTCTGTGCGGCGGGCTGCTGGCAGCCTGCTGTCGGTGGATGTCCGAGCAGGGGGAAGCCGCCGCACTGCTGCGGCCGGATAGTGAAAAGAACCGGCAATTCTACCGGAAAAATGGCTTTGCCGATTGCAGTACCGTGGGGGTGGGGCAATTTACCGCGGGGGGCGGAGAGACCCTAACCTGTGCCCCGGCGGAACCGGAACAGTATGACGCTCTGCGGCGGCAATATGCCCCCTGGGGGCTGCATTGGGGGAGAGAGGGGCTTGCCACCCAAAAGGGATGGATGAAGCTGTATGGCGGCGACCTGTGGCTGCTGGGAGCCCCGGAACAGCCAGTGGGTAGCGCGGCGGTGAGCCGGGAAGGAAAGATGCCGCTTATCCGGGAGCTGTTGTGCCCCGAAGCCCTGCGAGCGCAGGCGCTGGAAAGCCTGTGCAAAGTGCTGGAAAGCCGAGAGCTGCGATTGGCGCTGCCGGGCGCGGAGCCGGCGGACGGCCTGC
>ENA-ORNY01001908-ORNY01001908.1-human-gut-metagenome-genome-assembly--contig:-NODE-1908-length-11229-cov-2.690353_pt1 | contig 11229 bp, 3 predicted proteins | sample MGYA00242122_ERZ509036 | MGnify/ENA primary metagenome ERZ509036 (study PRJEB26280, sample SAMEA2338696) | human gut metagenome | biome: human gut; feature: human-associated habitat; material: faeces...
GGAATTTGCAAAAAGTCTTGTAGGAATTTCTTCCACGCCGTCGGGAATTACGTAATCGCCCGTCTTTGCAAGCGGAACGTACGCAAGACGGATTTTTCCCGCCAGACGGTTGATAAGCGTACCGTCCACCGAGTAGTAGTTTGCGTCGGATGCCACGATCGAGCTGTAGCCCAGGTTCCAGGCGTCCGCGAGCGTGTGCAGCACGCAGATGTTTGTGTCCTCCCCAACGGCAATCACGGTCTTGACGCCAAGTTCGCGCAGGGTGAGGTCGAGGTCGGTCTGGAAGAAGCCGTCGTAGCGGCGCTTGGGGATGACGATGTCGCTCGGCTGGAGGTCGAAGGCGGCGACGGGCTCGCTGCCCTGGGTGCCGCGGATGCCGTGCCCGCCTCGAGCGCGGGATGCGGGTGCGCCTCGCCCCTCATGCCATGCTCGCCCCAGAGCGAAAGCTCACGGTCGATGCCGGGGATGTGCTGGTCGCAGAGGAAGAGAACCGGCATTCCCGCTCCTCTCGCCGCACGCGTGAGCTGGGCGGCATTGGCGACAAGGGCCTCCTCTTCGGGGTTGGTGGCGTAGACCGCATCGGGCGATTCGGTCACGAGAATGTCAATCACAAGCAGGGCGGTCGACGCTGCGTCGATGGTCATGGTGTCCTCCGTAGCTCAAAGGGTACGAGCACATGGTACCCTTTGAGCCACAGACGATGATGCCCCGCACCGGACGGGCATCTTTTGCGTGCAGGGGGCGAGTACGAATGGACAACGCACCGCAGATTGCGAGTTCCACCGAGGACGAGCGGAGAGCGTATGTGCAAAAGCGCTTCCCCTGCATTGCCGACTGCGACCAGTGCGGCTTTTGCGCCGCTTACCACGGACGCGACCCCGAGACCGCATACGCCGACTACATCGCCGGCAGGACGGAGTTCCTGGAGGTCTCGCTACGGTACCGGTAGCGTGTTTTTCCTCGCTCTCCCCTAGGTTATCGCCATTTCTTAAAAGCAGTCCGGCTGACCTGCGTAAACGTGATGGCATTTTAAGAAATGGCGATAAACTACGGTTCAATGTCGCGGTGGAGGGGGCACCTAACCGTCACCGAGAACTGCTCGCGCTGGGCACAGGCGAGAAGAACGTACCTCTAGCACGGGCATTCGTACCGTTCATCCACATCTCATACTTTGGATGGATTTCAACTTTCCGACGTATCCGTATCATGCGTAAGTTGAGGGGTGTTATGCGGCTGCGCGACACCCAACGAGCACTCACTACGCTGGGGGCGCGATATGGAAGCGCACATATGTACAAGGTGTACGGAGTCCGGCGACCTTGGCCGGTGGCCAAGCGTGAATCGCCGGCAAATGGGAGCGAAACTTCGAATAACAAGCTTGTGCATTGCTGTCGGAGTTCCGACAGCAGAGGGGATATCTGTCCGGCCGTTTGCGTTTCAGGTTGGGGGTCAACTATGAGACACAGAGGAAGAACACTACTTCAAGGGTTACTTGCAGTCTTTGCTGCGCTTATCGCGATTGGCGTGACGCCGGCGTTTGCCGCCGAGCCGCCAGCCACCAGCAAGATCGTCACGCCAAATGGCGATGGGACCTACACGCTGAGCCTCAGCGTGACGGGCAAGTCGCAGGCGTCACAGGAGCAGAGCAAGGCTGACGTTATCGTCGTGCTGGATACCTCGACCTCGATGTCAGAGGGCACCGGCAACGGCACCCGCATACAGGTGGCGAGGCAGGCGGTCAACTCGCTTGCCCAGGAGCTTCTCGTGAACAATACGGACGAGAACCACGACGCGGTGACGCTCTCGCTCGTTACGTTCGACAATTACGCCACCACGAAGATCACGGGAACGACGGCATATACGACGTTCTCCAACGCCGTTCCCTCAAGCGTTCAATACAACCGTGGCACCAACTGGGAGGACGCGCTCAAGGTCGCAAACGCTATCCAGACGCGCGATGGCGCCGACGTCTACGTCATCTTTGTCTCTGACGGCAACCCGACCTTCCGTGACACGCATGGCGGTTCTTACGGGCAGACCAGCGGGGAATTCACCAAGCACACGTCGGGGACGGGATTAAACCAAAAGACCTATTACGGTTCTGGTAATTCTGACAACAACGGCCTGAACCTTCAGTACGCAAAGAACCAGGCCTCGGCAATTGCCGACGAAGGTCACACGCTGTTTTCTGTTGGCGTCTTCGGCAACGTCTCCAACATGCAGAGCATTGCCCAGGTAGCCGGGCAGAGCAACAACTACTACAGCGCCTCGGACAGCGTCGCTCTCAACGCCGCCTTTGCGAACATCATCAATACCATCACGCACAACCTTGCCTACAGCAGCGTGAAGGTGACCGATGGTCTCACGTCGCTTGCGGCGTCCGTGCTTGTGAGCGGCACGGCCGATGGCTTCACCTATACCCAGACCAAGAACGGCGTGACGAGCGATTGGAATGACGCCCCCGCCGCCACGTTCGCGGGCTCCGCGGTCTCCTGGGACCTCTCGTCCCTTGGTTCCCTCGAGCATGGCGTCACCTACACCGTGAGCTTTAGGGTGTGGCCGAGCCAGGAAGCCATAGACAAGGTTGCCGAGCTGCAGAACAGCGGCACCACAACCGGTCTGCCCGAGAACATCGTCTACAACTCGGGCACTGGTGCCTATGGCATCAAGACCAACACCGCCGCGAGCGTGGCGTATACGCAGACGAGCACCACGACAACCAAGGTGCTGCCGGATGATGCGGTGGAGAACGGCGACGGCACCTGGACCCACGATGGCGTCACGTATACCTATGCGAACGGGGTGTACACCGGTACCAAGTCCGATTCTGGCATCTCTCCTCTCAACCAGCCCGATCCCATGCCCGTAGATACGCCTACCATCAACGTGAGCAAGGAGTGGGTTGACTCCTCGAACAACGCTGCGGACCGTCCCTCTGGCGATATCACCCTGAACGTCCAGCTCGACGGCACCACCTTCACCTCGGTGACCCTCAACCCCAACAACAACTACCAGGCCGAGGTGCACGTGCCCTACGGCATCACTGCCAGCGGCGAGGACCTCACTACTGGTCACAGCATGTCCGTCACAGAGGACGGCGTCGACGAGCACTACGAGCTGAGCACCGAGACGGTCAGGCCCATGCTGGTCGACGGTGTGCTGGCGATGGGCGGCAACGGTGACACGACCCTCACAGCCACCAACACGCTCAAGAGCTCGATCAAGATCTCCAAGAGCGTCACGTCCGATGACGGCACGTATCCCGCAGACGCCAACTTCGACTTCAGCGTCACCGTGACCACGCCGGACGGCTCGAGCGTCCCGTACACGGTCTTTGCAGCAGACGGCACAAAGGCGTCGGCTGGCATCCTCACGAGTGGAAAGGCGTCGGCTGTAACCCTTGCTGCCGGTCAGCACATCCTTATCGACAAGGTTCCCACAGGTTCCACGTACTCGGCAGCCGAGACCTCCTCGCCTGCTGGTTGGACCCTCGCGTCTCTCGCGTCTGATGGCGGCAGCGACGAGGTGAGCGGCAATGCCGTTTCTGGCACCATCGCCGAGGGTAACATCCAGCGCGGCGTGACCTACACCAACAAGTTCACCCCCGTCGAGTCGAGTCCCACCGGTGCAGGCAACCTCACGGTTACCAAGACGCTCGCTGGCCGTACGCTTGAGGAGGGTCAGTTCTCGTTCACGCTCACGGCACTTGACGGGGCGCCTGAGCCCGCGTCGACAACGGTAACCAATGCGGCCGACGGCACCGTCTCCTTTGGCAGCATCAAGTTCGACAAGGTCGGCGTCTATACGTACAAGCTTGGCGAGAAGAACGACGCTGCCGCTGGCTACACCTACGACACCACCGCCTACACGTTGGTGGCAACGGTGACGGCCAACGCCAACACCAATGCTCTCGAGGTTGCGTGGTCCATCGATGGGTCCGATTCCTCCGCAGTAACGTTTGACAACTCCTACGCAGCCTCCGGGTCCACGACCATCAACGCCACCAAGACGCTCACCGGCCGCGACATGGCCGCCGGCGAGTTCACCTTCAAGGTGACCGACGCCAAGGACAACGTGGTAGCAGAGACCACGAGCCCCAGGGCAGGCGACGGCACGCCCGCCTCACTGCGCTTTGGAACCTTCAGCTACTCCATCGAGCAGGTGGAGAGGGACATTGCGGCCGGAATCGCAAAGGAGTACCCCACGGTTAACGGTGGTGTGGGTGCCGCCTATCACTACACGGTCTCCGAGGAGACGGCCGGTCTTGCCGATAAGGGCGTAACGCCTACCGTCAACACGCTTGGCATTGACGTAATCGTGACGGACAACGGAAACGGCACGCTCAACGTCCAGGTAAACTATCCCCAGGGGTCAAACGACACCCTCGCGTTCCAGAACCAGTACAAGACGGGCAGCGTTGACCTCGTGATTTCTGGAAGCAAAAAGCTCGTTGTATCCGACGGCCTCGTTGGCCCCGGTGGCATCGCAGGCAAGTACACCTTTGAGCTTGTCGACGCTGACGGCAAAGAAGTGGCAACCACCACCAACCAGGCAGGCGGCACCATCGCCTTCCCCGCCATTACCTTCACCGACGATGGCACCTATACCTATACGGTTACTGAGTCCGGTACTATCCCCGGCGTGACCAATGACGCTGACGCCACAAAGACCGTGACGGTCCGCGTGACCGACGATGGTCTTGGCCATCTTGCGGCTGAGACGGTCGAGGGCGACTCATCCATCGAGGGCGACGACTTCACCTTCACCAACACCTATGGCGTCGAGAACGTAGTGGCCTCCGACCTGGTCGAGGCTGCCAAGGTCCTCTCCGTGCCTGAGGGGCTCACCGGTCCTGGCGATATCGCAGGCAAGTACACCTTCACGGTTGAGGCCGTGACGGAGGGTGCCCCCATGCCCGTGAACACCACGGTCGAAAACGCGGACGGCGAGGGCACTGCCACGAGCTTTGGCGAGGTTACCTATACCAAGCCAGGCACCTACGTCTATCGTGTGACAGAGTCTGGCAGCGTTGACGGCGTGACAAACGACGCCGAAGCCGCCACCGGCAAGACCGTGACGGTTGTTGTCACCGATAACGGCGACGGTACCATGTCTGCCGAGACGAGCGGCGCGGCCACCTTCACGAACACCTATGTGGCCGACCCCGTCACCCTTTCTGGTGACACTGCCCTGCGCGTGACCAAGAAGGTCGTGGGCCACGATGCCTCGACCGGATTCGCCTTCACGCTGGCACAGTCGGACAATGACGCCAACCGGGCAACCATCGCTGCCGGTGGCTCCTCCGTCGTCACCGACGTCCTTGCCGACGGCGACGAGCAGACCGTCAAGTTCGACCAGGTGACCTTCTCCGCTCCGGGAACCTACCACTTCACCATCACCGAGGAGGGCGAGGACGGTAACGGTTGGACCTGCGATCACCGCACCAGCAACGTCACAGTCACGGTGACCGACAACGGCACCGGTCAGCTTGTCGCGACCGTCGACGGCAACGATTCCGTTGTGACCAACAGCTACACTGCCCAGCCCGTTACCCTCGCGGGCGACACGGCAATCCAGGTGACCAAGGAGGCCCATGGCCACAGCACGAGCGAGGTGTTCGGGTTCGTGCTCACCCCGGACTTTGACCTTGCCGAGTCTGGCGTGACCATCGCCAACGACAAAGCCACCACCTCCGGCACCATCGCCGATGGTGGCGCCCAGACCGTCGCGTTTGGTGACGTCACGTTTACCAAGGCCGGTGTCTACCGCTTCCATGTGAACGAGACCCCGGGCAGCGCAGGCGGCTGGTCCTACTCGACCGCCCAGCCCGAGATCGTGGTTGTGGTGACCGACAACAATGCCGGCCAGCTCGTTGCCACCTATTCTGACAACAGCAACAACCCGACGTTCGAGAACTACTACACGGCAACCGGCTCTGTGACCGTCTCGGCAACCAAGGCCCTCGCCGGTCGAGCCATGGCTGCGGATGAGTTCGCCTTCACCATCAAGGACGCAAAGGGCGGCATCGTTGCCACGGCCACGAATCCCGCCGCGAACGACGGCGAGGCCGCAGCCCTGAGCTTCCGTGCGCTCGAGTTCAACACCGACGAGCTTGCGGACGATGTTGCCAATGGGCTTGCCACCGCGAACGAGGACGGCACCTTTACCTATAGCTACCTTGCGGCGGAAGACACAGCAGCGCTGCCCGGTGGCGTCAAGGCTGGTGCGAAGAGCTTCGACTTCACCGTGACAGTCTCCGACAATGGCGACGGCACGCTTGCCGCCAATGTCAACTACCCCGACGGCGCAAGTGGCCTCTCCTTCACGAACAGCTATGAGGCCAAGACGGCAACGGCAGTCACGCTCGATGCCACCAAGACCCTCACTGGGCGCGACATGACCGCAGGAGAGTTTGACTTCAAGGTGACCGACATCAAGGGCAACGTGGTTGCCACCGCCACGAACGATGCCGCTGGTGACGGCACTGCCGCCAACCTCGTGTTCACCTACGGCGATGGCAGCGCCGAGGGCCTGAGCTACTCGCTCTCCCAGATCGAAGCCGACATCAGTTCTGGCATTGCCGAGGACAGCCCGGCAGATCCCGACAGGCCCGGCAGGACCGCCATCTATCGCTACAACGTTTTCGAAGACACCACGGCTCTCCCGGCTGGCGTGAACGCGGTGAAGGACACCTTCTCGATCAACGTCCTCGTGGTGGACAACGGCGACGGCACCCTGAGCGCCACCGTGAACTACCCCACCGGTGGCCTTGCCTTCATGAACTCCTACGACGCGGATGACGCCGAGATCTACATCAACGGCGCCAAGAGGCTCATGGTCGACGACGAGCTTGCGGGTCCCGGTTACATCACCGGCAAGTATGAGTTCACCATCGCGGCCGCTGACGGCACCCCCATGCCCGAGACGACAACCGTCCCCAACCAGGAGGGCGGCAACATCGAGTTTGGTCCTATCAGCTACAACGCCGCAGGTACCTATACCTACACCATCACCGAGTCCGGGACCGTTGCCGGAGTGACCAACGACCCCGATGCCACCAAGACCGTCACGGTCAAGGTGACCGACGAGGGCGGCTACCTCGTCGCCAGGAAGGTCGACTCCACCGGCGCCGTGGTAGAGGGTCCCGACTTTATCTTCACCAACACGTATGGCGTGGAGGACAACGTCCTCTCCGGCGACAACGCGCTGCGTGCCACCAAGATGCTCGAGGGTCGCGACCTCAAGGCCGGCGAGTTTACCTTCTCGCTGACTTCCGACGAGGCCGATGCCCCCATGCCCGCCAGCACGACGGTTTCCAATGACGAGAACGGCAACGTGGTCTTTGGCGATATCGCCTTCACGCAGGCCAACGTCGGAAAGACCTATCGCTACTTCATCAGCGAGGACGCCGGCAGAGAGGGCGGCGTCACCTACGACACCGCTACTCGTGCGGTGACGGTCGAGGTTGTCGACAACGGCGACGGCACCATGTCGTTCAACGTCACCGGCAACAATCCCACGATCACCAACACCTATACGACCAACGAGGTCACCGTCGACCTCGGCGCCCGCAAGACCCTCACCGGGGCAACGCTTCAGGACAACCAGTTCGAGTTCCAGATTGCCTCCGGCGATGCCGCGGTCCTCAAGAGCAACGATGCCAAGGGCAACGTGAGCTTCTTCTCCGTCACGTACACCCTGCGCGAACTTGCCGACGTCGCTCCTGCGGCGGATGGTACTCGTAGCAAGACGTTCATCTACACGGTCACCGAGGTCATCCCCTCCGACGCCGTGAACGGTGTGAAGGACGGCATCAAGTACGACGAAGCCGAGCATGTCATCACCGTCAAGGTGACCGACAACGGCAAGGGCGAGCTTCTCGCCGACGTCCAGGGCAACAACCCCACGTTCAACAACGTCTACACCTCCAAGCCCGTCACGCTCTCTGGTGACGCTGCGCTCATGGTGACCAAGCAGGTCACGGGCTTTGACAGCTCCGAGTCCTACGTCTTCGGCCTCGCGCTGGCTTCCGGCGACGCCTCTGCCGTGAGCTTTGCTGACGGTGCAACCACGGCAACGACGTCCTCCTCCATCAAGGACGGCGCGACCGAGACCGCCTCCTTTGGTGCGGTGACCTTCTCCAAGGTCGGCACCTACACCTTCAACGTCACCGAGGCGCAGGGCTCAAAGACGGGCTGGACGTACGACAAGAGCTCGCACGTCATCACGGTCAACGTGGCAGACAACGGCAAGGGCCAGCTCGTGGCCACCGTCACGGGCAACAACCCCACGTTCGAGAACAGCTATGAGGCCTCAGAGTCCGACGGCGTCGTGGTTGTCGCCCAGAAGGTCCTCTCCGGCGCCCCGCTCATGGCCGGCGAGTTCTCCTTCCAACTGGTTGACGCAGACGGCAACGTTGTCCGCGAGGCGACGAATGCCACCGACGGCTCCATTGTCTTCGATCCCATCACCTATGCCGCACCCGGAACCTATGCCTACACCCTGAGGGAGGTCGCCGGCTCCAACCCAGGCATGACCTACGACTCCACCGCCCATACGGTGATCGTCGTGGCGACCGATGACGGCACTGGCCAGATTCATGCCGCCGTCACCAGCCTGACGCCCACGTTCACCAACGGCTACGCGTCCGGCGTGGACGACCCCGTCGTGCTTACCGCAAAGAAGGTCCTTGAGGGCCGCAGGCTCGAAGCTGGGCAGTTCTCGTTCCAGCTCCTTGACGAGAATGGCAAGCAGGTGGGCGAGCAGGTGACCAACGACGCGTCCGGTTCCATCCAGTTCTCCGCGCTGCGCTACTCGCAGGACGACTTCAATGGCATCGAGCCTGACGAGAACGGCACCCGTACCAAGACCGTCACCTACACGGCGCACGAGGTCGTGGGCAATGCCGGCGGCTACACGTACTCCCAGAACGTCGCCACCTACAAGCTTGAGCTTGTCGATACCCACGACGGCAAGATCACAGCAACGCTGAAGGACGCCACGAACACCACGTTCACGAACATCTACGGGACGCAGCCCGTGACCGCCAAGTCCTTCTCGGCAACCAAGGTCCTTGAGGGCCGTGGCCTGGCGGAGGGCGAGTTCGAGTTCCAGCTCACCGCCACCGATGGCATGCCCATGCCCGCCACCACGACGGTGGCCAATGCTGCCGACGGCACGGTGACCTTCTCGCCCATCACCTACCACCTGGGCGACCTTGCCGGCGAGACCTCCAAGACCTTCACGTACACCATCTCCGAGGTCGCCAACGGCGAGGCGGGCGTGACCTACGACGAGGCCAAGCACACCGTCTCCGTCACGGTGACCGACAACGGCGACGGCACGCTGAGCGCCTCCGACCCGGTCTACGACGAGGCTTCGGCAGCGGCGCCCACGTTCACGAACGCATACAAGGCTGGCGAGGTGACCGTTGGGCTGCCGATGCTGACCAAGGTTGTCTCCGGTGACAAGACCGAGCGGTACCCCACGTTTGGCTTTGTCCTCGAGCCGCTTGACGGCGCGCCTGTTCCCGATGGTGGCGTGACTTCCTTCTCGGTTGACGGCGCGGGCAGCCTGGAGCTTGGTTCCATCACCTTCGACAAGGTCGGCACGTACTCCTACAAGGTGTACGAGCTTGCTGGCAACGCCGGGGGCTGGACGTACGACGGTTCCGTCTACACCGTGACCTACACGGTAATCGACGACGGCTCCGGCGTGCTCCAGGCAACTTCTGCCATCACCAAGGCCGACGGTACCGCATCCGACGCAGTGACCTTCGAGAACGTCTACACCGCGCCTGAGCCCGAGCCCAAGCCGGAGCCGGAGCCCGAGCCTGTCACCGAGCCCGTAACGGAACCCGTGACCGAGCCCGCGACCGAACCCGCGACAGATCCCGCCGTTGACCCGTCGGCGGCACGTGCAGCCGATCCGACGGTCGACCCCGCAACGGATCCCGTTACCGAGCCTGTTACAGACCCTGTCACCGAGCCCGCGACGGACGCACCGACGGAAACCGCATCCCCCGAGGAAACGACCGCACCCGAAGAGACCACTGCACCGGAAGAGACAACCTCGCCCGAGGAAACGACCGAACCGCCCTACGACCCGGTCCTTGAGGTTTCCACAACGTTCTATGCACCGCGTTTCTACTACGGCAGCTCGCTTGAGAATATCCGCCTCGACATCGGCTGCGCGCGCGCTTACGCCTTCTCCGAGGGCTTTGCCTGCATAGTGGACGACTACGGCGTGCTGAAGATCATAAGCACCTCTGGCAGAGTGACGGCGCAGCTCAACCGCACATATCTCACCGACGCGGGACACGGCTCCACATACATGAACCGCAAATACTACCGCCCGTTCTACAACGATATATATCACCTCGGCTATTACTATTTCGACCACGGTCTCATGCGTGTGCGCGTGATAGAGCACGAGCGTCTTGAGGGCGATATCGTAAATTATATCACGGCGGACGATGACATTCTCATCGACCCGTACGGCAACGAGTTCAAGATCCCCGCAGGCTACAAGCTCGTCTCGTATTCAGACGGCATCCTGCTTCTCGAACGCGACGGCAAATACGGATATTACCATCGCGGCGGCTACTGGATAGCGCAGCCCGTATACACCTATGCCATGCCGTTTGTAGAGGGCATCGGCATCATCGGCGACGCCGACGGCTTCAAGGGTGCCGTTGACACTGCCGGTAACACCGTTATCCCCTTTGCATACACAGATATCACGACGCCTTCAAGCGGCATCATTGCCTGCTACTCCGAGAGCACAGGCTGGAAGCTGCTTGCAAAGGTCGAAAAATAAACATATCGCCCTTCGGTCATGTCCGCAAAAGCGGGCAGCGCCGAAGGGCAATCTTCATATTATATAATGTAGAAATACAACACAGTCAGGAATAGAAATCATGATGACCGATGTTGAGAACAAATTTGCAGCTTGACGACCACCATTCGGACGGCGTATATGAGCTGTTGATAAAATACATTATGTCGTCCGACACACTGTAGCCCTCAAGGCAGACCTTTGCGGCAAAAACAGCCGAGTCGGCAGGCTCCGCATAAACGCTGCCGCTGTATGCGGGCGAAAACTGAATGCCGAATCTGCGGTCGAATATGACCTCATAAACGGTTGTAAGGTAGTCGAACGTACGCAGACGGTTGAGCACAACGCTTCCGACGGCTATCTGACCCTCGATCGGCTCTCCGCGCGACTCGG
>ENA-ORNY01001912-ORNY01001912.1-human-gut-metagenome-genome-assembly--contig:-NODE-1912-length-11209-cov-3.276672_pt1 | contig 11209 bp, 9 predicted proteins | sample MGYA00242122_ERZ509036 | MGnify/ENA primary metagenome ERZ509036 (study PRJEB26280, sample SAMEA2338696) | human gut metagenome | biome: human gut; feature: human-associated habitat; material: faeces...
GTTGGTCGCGCTTTCATGCTCCTTCCGCGTGCAGCTTTTTGGTGCTTCGCCTAAGTCCTTGTTTGCTCCCCACCAACTTTCCGTGAAGAGCCTTATTTTCCCCCCACGAAAAAAGGCCGGCACTCTCGCGTCTGCCTTCTGATGATTCACTTTATCGCTGCTCCGGCTTCGTTTTTTCCACGCTGATGGCCGAAATCGCACAGCTAAGCGTCCTCCCGGTGGACGGGAATTGCAGATAGAACGAGCGCTTCAGACGGTCGATGATGATGTTCGCCGCGCTTTCGTCGGCGTTGGGCAGGAACATGGCAATCGTGCTTTCGTCCAGCCGGGTAATTACGTCGCCGCGGCGCAGATTCAGCAGCATAATCTTCACCAGGCCGTTCAGTGCGGCTTCCCGCTTCTCGCTCGCCGGGTCAAGCTCCGTCAGCGTCAGGATGCCCAGCAGCGCATGACCGCCGGTGCGCTCCATGCCGCGCCGCTGCAAACAGAACAGCGACCGAAACATGCGCCGGTCGCAGACAATCGCGCGGTTGTTGTCCTCCCCGCGCATCAATTCTTCCTTGAACTGCCCCAGCCCCGTCTCTAAGGCACGGCTTGCCCGCTGGATGCGGTCATAATAATCCGCCATCATCTCGTCGCGCGCGGCGCTGTTCAGGCGCGCAGCAAGCTCCACCTGCTGGTCAGCGTCGGTATCGCGCTCGGTCTGGCGCAACCCCTCAATCAGCCGCTGCTGCAGGGCCTCGTTTGTCGGATCAGCATCAATCGCGCGCCGCACCAGCGCCACATAGCGGTGCACATACCCCGCCTGCTGCAGCTGCGCCAACCGACTATCCACCGTTTGCAGAAATTGCTGGTGCAGCCGCTCGCTGCGGTTGTAGAGCCACGCGGGCTGCGGCTGCTGATCCGCCAGCAAGCGCCCCTGATACAGCACGAGCATCCGCGTGAGCATTTCTTCCGACGGCGTGGCACCCCCCGGCAGCTTCATCCGCGCCAGCATTTCCTCGAATTCCAGCACATCCACCGACACTTCCGGCGGACACACCCAGCGATACCCGCCGCGCACCGTCACCAGACACATTGCCAGTTCGGGGGAGATTTCCCGCAGCAGCGCGCGCTGACGACTAATCAGCGTTTTGAGCGCCGTATCGGGGCTGGTTGAGTTTTCCTCCGGCCACATGACCTGCATCAGCGTCTTTGCTTCCGCCGTCTGTCGGGGCGCAAGGATCAGATACTGCATCAGCAGCATCCCTTTGGGGGAACGCGCCAGCTGCTCATCTACAGATTTCCCGTCCCGTTCCACATGGAAACTGCCAAAAAGGTTAATCTGCACATGCCCCATTGCACTTTCCCCTCCTTTTATCCCTTGTATCATACCACATTTGCGCCCTCTGTTGCAAGTACATTTTCCGCTTTTTTTCGATGAATTTTCGTTTTTTCCGCAAAAGGTTACATCTGCCGAACATTCGCTATTTTGTGGGTTTTTCATGCTGCGCGTCACTTTTCTTGCAAATCACGCGCCTTTGCGATGTTAGTCAATTTCTTCCACTTCATCCTCTGGCGGAAGATGATGTAACTCGTCGTCTATCTCCAACGTTTCTGTTTCCATGTTTTCTTCATTTGGAAGAATACCTGTTGGTTCATCCAGGTTTTCTTCTTCCGGCGAGCCGTCGATTTCCTCCACCTCGTCCTCCGGCGGGAGATGATGCAGCTCGTCGTCTATCTCCGCGTCCTCCGCCGGAATTTCGACCACCATCGGCTCTTCCCCGGGCAGCAGCGCGACGAACGTCTCCGGCTCGGCCGATTCCGTCGGTGTTTCGGGTGCAGTCCACGCCGGAGATGGAGGCAGTTCCGCCGGTGGGCTCGGTCAGCCCCAGCAGCATCAGTGCCAGCCCGACGCACCCCTGCCGCAGAAATCCGCCGCCAAACCAGTACGGCTCGGTCAGCGTCATGCGAAAGAGTGTCCCCGCAGGCGCTTCCCAGAGTCCGCGAATCGCTTCTGTTGGCACATACTGCACAAGCCACGCGCCCGCCAGACACCCCAGCGCCGCACACAGCGCACGCATCGGCTTTCGCGACGCAATTCCCGCCAGCGCCGTCCCCGGCGTAAAGCCGCACAGCGCCGCGCACACGCCGAACAACATTCCGCCAGCCAGCGTTCCAGCGTGAAGCGGCAGGGGAACAATGCGGTCGATATCCATCACCGCCAGCCAGCATAGCAGCGCCATCGCCGCAATCGCCGTGCCGAGCGCCCACAGCGCCGCCTTCAGCGCATGGGATGGGCGAAAGCGCAGCGTGTCACGCAGTCCATCGGGCGATATCAGCCGTGCCGCCGAAAGCGACATTCCCAGCAGCAGCCCGCACGATGCAGGAATTAGCAGCATCCTCATGCGCGCCGCCTTCCTGCAAGCAGCGCCGTCACGCAGCCCGCAATCCATGCCATTATCACAAACCCGAACGCGCCCGTGCTGCCCTCCAGCATTGCCGATACGATGCGTCCGCTGCCTGCCAAGTGCAGCCCCATCATCATGCCGACGCCGCAGAGAAATGCCCCAGCGCACCCAAGCGCGCTCTCACGCGCCCAGTAACTGCCCCGATTCCGCAGCAGCTTCGGCACAGCGGCAATCAGCGCGCCGACCGCCGTCATCCCCAGCAGCGCCGCACCCTCGCGTTCCAGCGACCACGCCGCCAGCCAGTCCACGCCCTGAAACAGCAGCGACAAGAGCGTCCACGTCAAGCCCAGCAGCGTCCCGCACAGCAGCGGATGCCCTCTGTGCATATTCATCACCTCATGGCGAGGATGCCCAGCGGGCGGGAATGTTATGCGCTCATTTGCCAACCAGCAGCAGTTTGCACGCCGTTGCAAGTTTCTTTCTTAGCAGCTTGAACGGGCCGTGCTTGGGCATCGGGATAAATTCCGGCTTCTCGATTTCGCGGAAAACGCTCTCCTTCTCCTGGCGCAGCGCGTGTTCGGACAGGGTGGACACCATCTGCTGCACTGCCGCGTCCGGGTGCGCTTTGCCCTTCGCCGCCGCCATCTGCGCGAAGATTTCCGTCCACTTCGCCGTCTGATCAATGCAAAGGTGCTCCACGTTCTTGCGCGCCTCCTGCCCCAATGCCACCCGGCGCGATGCGTCCAGCAGCAAGTCCGCCGCCGCTTTTGCCAGCGCGTCCGCATCCCCCATCGGCACGGCCACATGCCCGCCGCCCTGCAAAATCGGCAGATACGGCATGTCGTATGTTACGCACGGGATGCCGTGCGCCTGCGCTTCCGCCATCGTCAGGCTGAAACCTTCATACTCGCTTGTGCAGAGGAAAATATCCGCCTGCCGGAAAATTTCCTCCGTATCCTGATGATATCCGACGTACTCCACGTTCTTCAGCCAATTCATTTCCGCCTCGTGCTCGAATCCGCCGCCCATGATGATCAGCTTTGCCCCCGGCACGCGATCGCCAATCCACATGACCGCCTTGATTGCATCCATCGGGCGTTTTTCCGGCGAATTGCGTCCCACCCAGAGCATTGTCCGCCCGCCCAGCGCGTTCAGCGGCACACCCGCAACATCAATCGGGTTGCGTGTCTCAAACACTCGCGGCGAAAACTGCCGCCAGTAGCACGCATCCGCCGGCGTCAGCGCCACCACGCCATCCGCCATCGCCGCCACATCCGGCAGGCACTGGAAGCGGTCGTGCAGCTCGCGCTTGAGAAGCGTCATAGAAAAGACGCTGTGTGTGTGCAGCAGCACCTTCGCACCCGCGGACTGAATCGCCAGCACGTCAAAGAGAACCATCGGGTCAGCCCACGCGTGGTCTACCACGAGGTCAACCTCCCGCGCCACCTCCGCCAAGCGCCGCACATGCGCGCTCCGGCTCTCCCAGTCGAACGGGTCAAACGGCGGAATCACCACGCGCCGTACGTCCTTGGGCAGCGGGAAATCCTCCTCGTTCGGCTGCTGCGACGTAATCAGCGTGACCTCCAGCCCCATTTTCCGCCAAACGTGCAGCAGTTTCGCCGTCACCTGCTGTACCCCGCCGCCATGCACATTGTGGTAATACGCGGCAACGCGGCGAATCGGCTTGTCCGGCAATTTCTTCCGCCCTGCCTGCCGGATAACGCGCGCCCACAAGGGCATTTCCATCAGCTGATCCGCCGCCAGCGTCTCAATGATTTCCTCTTCTGCATAAATCTGCGTGACAGTTTCCCACGCTTCCTGATGATTCAGCCAGCCGCACAGCATCGCCGACAGCCGCTGCAGCGGATGCACCGCCGTCCTGCCCGCGATTTCCACTGATAGACTCTCCTTCAGAGCCTTGCCAAGCAGATTTCGCGGCAGATAGTAGCATCTGTCGCGCACTTCCTGCATATCAGACAGGTTGCGCGTCAGCAGGATTTTGCCCTGCGGATATTCGCCGCCCTGCCCCAGCACAATGTTCCCCATCGACGCAATCTGCTCCGGGTGTACCACGCACTCCGGCGCATTCTCCAGCAGTTCGCCCTGCCACGCTTCTTCCCCGATGCGCTCCGCCGCCTGCGTGAGGATGATCGTCCAGTGCTCCGGACAAATTGCATTGATGGTCTCGGCGTAGCGCAGGTAAATCCGCCGCAGCGCCGGAAACAGCTTCTTCGGCTGATTGGACAGACTGTCCGGCTGAACGTACACATCCACCAGCGGGGTCGCCTCGCCGCGCACAATGTACTTCTTCGCCAGTTCAAGCATCAGCGCCCAGTCCTGCAGGCGCGGCATATCCTCGTCAAACGGCGTGTTGCGAAATGCTTCCGCCTTGCCGAAAATGCACTGCGTACTGACAAGGTTTGCTTCCAGCAAGTCTATCCGGTTAATACACTTATCCGGCACATACGCCGGAAAAACCTCCATCTGCTGCCCGCAGATACGGTTCATGCCGCAGAAAACGACATCCGCGCCCGTTTCCCGCAGGAACGCCAATTGCCGCTCCAGCTTGTCGGGGTGGAAGCAGTCGTCGCTGTCCTGAAAGGCGATGTACTCCCCCTTTGCCGCCTGAACGCCGACATTCCGCGCGTGGCACGCGCCGCTGTTTTCCGTCAGACGGATGATGCGCAGGCGCGAATCACTGATTTCCGTCAGCACCCCCGCCGTGTCATCGGTCGACGCGTCATCCACGACGATGCACTCGATATCCCGTTCCGTCTGATTGAGGACGCTCTCGACCGCTTTTCGGACAGTATTCCTTCGATTATACGCTGGCAGCACCACAGAAATCACGATTCACACCCCCGTTTTATTCCGCATTTAATCTTCCCACACGTCCGGCAGCGTCTCGATGAACCCCGCCAATTCCTTCGCCATGCCCGCCGCTTCACTGCCGCGGATATGCCCCGGCGTGCCGCAGCCGTTCTTGCTGTACAGAAAATGATGCACGCGCCCATCTGTCTTGGACAACTCGCGGCACACCTCGTCAATCGCGCGGTCCCACGCGGCGTCATGCCCCAAAATCGTCGTCGTCAGGATGATTTGCGCGTGCGGATACTTCGCCCGAATCGCGCGAATCCACCCCGCGTAGGCGCTCCGCCAGTGCTTTGCGGCGTCGCAGTCGTAGTTCTGCGCCATGAAATTGACCGGGTTCGCGTCGTTCTGCCCAATCGCAGTAACGACGACATGCGGCGTGTAGCGGCTGAAATCCCATTCAGTTTTCGCGCCGAACGGCGGATAGTAGTTAATTTTGTCCCACGACGAGAGCATCCCGATGTAATCAGGTGAATAGAAATAGCCGGTTCCATCCTCCAGCGCCATGCCGCCGGTCGCGATGTCGTGCAGCTCCGCGCCAAGCAGGCGCGCCGTCTGCCACGAGTAGCTCAGATAGCCGTTGCTGTACCGCCCGTTGTGCCCTTCGGGGTCTACCTGCCCGCAGGCAAATTCCGCTTCGGACACCTCCCCGGCGGACACGCTGTCTCCGTAGACCTCCATGCGGCGCTTCGGGCGCGGCGGCAAGGGCAGCAGCTCCGCATCTTCCGCGACGGCGAACCCGTGCAGCACCAGCGCGTGGCAGCAGTCCTGCCGCTTGAAGAGCAGCACATGGTTTTCGCCATCAGTCATGCGGTCGGAGAGGTCAATCACCTGTGCGCCGCTTTCCAGCAGCACAGCGGATTCCACCCCGTTGATGATGACGCCCAGCCGATTTTCATAAAACGAGTGGATATTTTCGATAAACACGCGCAGGACATGCCCCGTGACACGAAATTCCACCTGTGAACAGACGTAGATGAGGAACGGCGCGTCGGGATTGCTGTTGTCGATGCGCCCTGTGTAGCGAATCGACGGGTCGGACGGGCGAATCAGCCGTTCATTTTGATTTACCTGTACGTTCATTCTGCATCCTCCTGCCAGACGTTCGGGATAGATTCGATGTACGCCGCGAGCGCCTTGGCCATCTCCGCTGCTTCGTTCGCGCGGACGTGACCCGGCGTGCCGCAGCCGTTCTTCGGATAGAGGAAGTGATGCACCTTCGGGTCGCCAAAGTCGCTGAACACTTCTTCAATCGCGTCGTCCCATGCAGGGCTGTGCGCCATGATGGTCGTCGTCAGCAGGATATGCGCGTGCGGATATTTTCCGCGAATCGCGCGAATCCAGCCTGCGTAGTCGCTCCGCCAGCGCTTCGCCTGTTCGCCGTCATAGTCTTCCGCCATAAAGTTGCGCTTGGCGGAGTCGTTCTGCCCAATCGCGACGACGACGACATGCGGCGTGAAGCGGCTGAAATCCCACGGTTTTTCGTCGTGGAAGAACGGGTTATACGCCAGTTTGTCCCAGCAGGACAGCATCCCCGTATCAAAGAAATAGCCGTTGCCATCCTGCAAGGCAATGCCGCCCTGCGCAATATCGCTGATTTCGGCATTCAGCAGCCGCGCCGTCTGCCATGCGTAGCTGAACCATACGTTATTATACCGCGCCTGATGGTCGGGCGGGTCAATCTTCCCGGCGTATTCGGTCACTTCGCTGACTTCGCCCGCCGACACACTGTCGCCATAGAACTCGATGCGCCGATTCGGGCGCGCGGGCGGCGGCAGGAGCGTCGCGTTTTCGTCAATCAGCAGCGCGTGGAGTATCATCTTATAGCAGCTGTCCTGCCGCTTGAAGAGCATCACGTCGTTCTCGCCGTCGCGGAGGCGGTCTGAGAGGTCAATGACGTTCAGTGCGTCCCAGTCCAGCAGCACGCCGAACTGTTCGCCGTTGATAACGACGCCGAGGCGGTTCTCCCAGAGGTGGTGCGTGTTCGTCAGCACGACGCGGAGGTGATGCCCGGTCATGCGGAAGCGGACGAACGAGGCGGTAAAGAGAAACACAGGGTTTTGCGGGTCAGCAAAATCAATGCGCCCGGTGTACTGGAGATTTTCATCATCAAGGGCGATTCGCTTTTCGCCCGGCAGCTGTGTCCACATGGGGTTTTCTCCTTTTGCGTTTGATTTCATCATAGCCGATTCATTGGCTCTTGTCAAGGACAGGGTTTTGCATGAACCGAAAAGACCTCCACCGCAGGCGAACCCACGATGGAGGTCAAAGAGACAGGGATTACTTGCCCAGAATGCCGTCGATAGCATCCTGAATGGTCTGGCGATAAGTTTCCTGCAGCTGAGCAGTGGTGTACTCACCATTGATGAACTGACGCAGGGGCAGTTCCGCATCGCTGCCGAGGTTGCTGTAGTTGTCCAGCATCTGATGGCGACCCATTTCCATCATGATTTCAAAGTTGTAGTCCTGCAGGTCGATGTCCTTCGCGGTCACGCCGTACCACCAGCCGAGGGTTTCGGGGTCATCGCGGATGGCCAGCGCAGCAGCACCGCCGTCTTCGCTGTTGGGATCGTAGTTGTACCAGTTGAGCAGGTCATACAGCACATTGTAGACCAGTTCCGGATCTTCCACGCCAACCGGGATAACGTAGCAGGAGTTCGCAGTCACCTTCTGCGCGTTGGTTTCCGCGTTGCCGTGCGGGCCAACAGGCCACGGGATGAACACCATGTCGAAGTCAAGGGTCGGGCTGTCGGGAGACTGGAACGCATAGTCCTTGTTGGAGTCCATAATCCACGCCGCGATGGGGGTGAAGGCAACCTTGCCGTCGCGGTACAGACAGCGGCAGACGTCCCAGCCGTTTTCTTCCGGAATGGGGTACATCACCTTGTCCACGAGGTTCAGATCCTGGATGAACTGGAGGACTTCGCCGACTTCAGGAGAAGACAGGTTCTCGGTCGCGGTCGCCGCCACGTTCGTGCCGTTGGACATGACGAAGTTCATGAAGTAGTCTCCCGGCCAGCCGCCGAAGCCGTACACGTCGATGTTGCCGTCGCCGTCGGTGTCCTTCGTCAGCACCTTGCAGTACTCACGGAACTTTTCCCAAGTCCATTCGCCGCGTTCGACCAGATCGCGCGGGTCTTCGAGGTTCGCGTCTTCAATCATCTGCAGGTTGAATCCCAGCGGCATGGTAGAACCGACCATGTTTTCGGCGTTGTTGGCGCACAGCAGCTGCACAGCGCCGCTGCCGGTGTCGATGTAGGACAGCACAGCGTCCGTGCCCTGAATCACCGCGTTGTTAGCAGGCAGCACGTCGCGCAGGTCGGTGACGTAGCCGTTCGCCGCCGCCGGAGCAGCCAGCGCGAGGTCAAGCATGTACACGTCCACGTCCGGCGTGCCCGCCAGAACGGAGGTGTTGATGGATTCCTTCGCGCCCGCGTAGGTCAGGTTGATGTACTCGAACTTGACGTTCCACTTGTCTTCAATCTGCTTCACCTTCGCGAACATCATTTCGTCCGCGGTGGTGCCGCTGTAATAGGGGTTATCTTCGATGGAGCCATCGAAGGAGTCCCAGTAAAGATCCCACGTCGTGCCGATGGTAATGACGCGCTCGGAGCCTTCCGCGCTCGCCGTGATGGTCGCCATGCCCAGCACCATCGTCAGTGCGAGCAGAAGAGCAGCAAACTTTTTCATTGTGTGTCGAACCTCCTATGTTGTTTTTTTCTGAACGAGCTGTCGGGTGACGGGCGCTTTCCCCGCACCCGACAGATGAATAAACTTACTTGGACTGACCGACCGTCACTGCGTAGACCTTCCACGCGCCGTCGGATTCAAACTGCATCCGCGCGCCCCAGGTGGAAGCGTCGTCGCCGCAGACCGCCGCAATCTGCTCGTAGGTAATCTGCGCCGTCTTGCCGTCGGTCGCCGCCGTCTGCTGCTGCACACGGGACCAGCCCGCCGCCGCGTCCGGCAGGACAATCCACATCGTGCCGTCTTCGGATTCGTAGCTGATTTCAATCACAGAACCGGGCACCAGCGCATCGAGGAATTCCTGCGGCATTTCCGCACCGTCCTGACTCCAGCCGCCGCCTTCGTAGGCAAAGTTCGGGAACTCCACCGCGTTCGCCACGTCGTAAAGATAGGAGCGGTCTTCCTCCGTCACCGGCGCAACCCATTCCGCCGTGGTATCCACAGGCAGCACGTTGCCTTCCGCATCGAAGAACTGGATGTTGGTCACATAGAAGTCACGCGGCGCCTCGCCGTCAAACTTCTTGGAGTCGATGAAGCTGTCCACTTCCTTGGAGAACTGCAGCGTGTCGCCGCGGCCCGCCACGAACGCGCCCGCAGGAACGGTCACGACCGCCGTCTTCGGATTCTTGCGTTCCATGTAAACCGACCAGTCGGCGGACTGCTTCGAGCTGTCCTCGCCGTTGACCATGTACACCTTGCCGGACTGCGCATAGAACTTGCCGTCCGTGCCCAGTTCCACGCCGACATCGAAGGTAATCTTCGCCAGACGGCTCAGGTTTTCGCCCAGCAGGCCTTCCACGTTCAGCGACACATACGGCACTCTGCCTGCCGCCGCCGGGCTGACGCACAGTGCCTTGCCGCCGTTGTAGTCCACAACGCTCAGTTCGCTCGCATCGGCATTGCCCAGCGTCGTGTCCATCCCCAGAAAGCCGAAGTTGCCGTCGGCAAAGTCAATGATGCTGCTGACAGCACCCGCCACGGGAGACGCCACAGGCGACGCAGCCGGGCTCGACACGCCGACGTTCTCTGCGAACGCACCCGTCGTCGCGATGATGCCCGCAGCCAGCAGAACAGAAACAACCTTCTTCACTTGGATGACCTCCTTAAACATGTTCCTTCCCAGAACTTGGTTCCTTGGTGTGACCATTGCAACGTTGCCGGCGGACATGCCGTCGGGGAAGCAGGAAACCTGTGCCGTCATACCGGCGATTTTTGCACCAGATTTCCCATTTCCGTTCTGCTTTATCATATCACAAAACTATACCGTTAGTCAACCGGTAAATCAGCTGTTTCAGCAAATTTTCTCAACTTTTTTTGCGAAAATTTCGTCGGAAAATGTTTTCGAGGGAATCAATTCGCCCATAAAGCACAGTTTCAAGCAAGTGCGTTCGCGTTTGCACTGCTGTTGACCGGCTTTACGGGCGAATTTTGTCGTTTTTATTCGGTTTTCGGAAGGTTCGCCGTAATCCTGATTTTACTTAACGCCGTTAGCCTACGATACCCGACCGCTCAACGCCCTCAATGAAGCGGCGCTGGAGCAGCAGATACAAAATCAGCAGCGGCAGAATTGTCAGCACAACGCCGGCGTCAACATACAAACGCTGGATGCGGACGTTCATGATTTTGAGGTTCGCGGAGATGTTGTTCTGCAGCGTGGACAGGCGCTTCGCCAGCAGCATGTCCGTTGGAATGCGGAACAGCTGGCTGTAGAAGGAGTCCGTGTACTGCCAGACCAGCGAGAATACCGTCACCGTGATGACGGCAGGCATGGCGTTGACGAGCATGATGCGGAAATAGGTGTACCACGTTCCCGCGCCGTCAACAAACGCCGCTTCCTCGATTTCCTTGGGCAGACCGCGGAAGAACTGGTTGAAGATGTAGATGAACAAACCCGCGCGAAGCCCTGTGCGGCGGACATTTTCAGCGGACGAAGAGCGTCAGGATATACATCGGGGTTGCCTCGCTCATCAAGCCCATGCTGTGGAAGGTCATATACTGCGGCAGCATGATGGTATGATTCGGGATGACAATCATCAGCACAACGCAGCCGAAGAGCAGCTTTTTCAGTGGGAAGTCGAACCGCGCGAAGCCATAGCCGACCATCGAGCAAATCAGCACCTGAATCAGCGTCAGCGCGACGGTGTAAATCAGCGTGTTGCTGAGCGTACGGAAATAGTCCATCTGCGTGATGACCGTCGTGT
>ENA-ORNY01001913-ORNY01001913.1-human-gut-metagenome-genome-assembly--contig:-NODE-1913-length-11206-cov-5.419514_pt1 | contig 11206 bp, 9 predicted proteins | sample MGYA00242122_ERZ509036 | MGnify/ENA primary metagenome ERZ509036 (study PRJEB26280, sample SAMEA2338696) | human gut metagenome | biome: human gut; feature: human-associated habitat; material: faeces...
GCTCCCCCGGCTGGGGGAGCCTCTATTTTTGTGTATTTCTCAGAATTCGGCGTTGCCCACGGTGCGGGGGTGGAGCTCCACATCCCGGATGTTGCTGACGCCCGTCAGATACATGACCATGCGCTCAAAGCCCAGGCCAAAGCCTGCGTGACGGCAGCTGCCATAGCGCCGCAGGTCACAGTACCACCAGTAGTCCTCGGGCTTCATGCCCAGCTCCCGGATGCGCGCCTCCAGCATGTCCAGCCGCTCCTCGCGCTGACTGCCGCCGATGATCTCGCCGATGCCGGGCACCAGGCAGTCCGCCGCGGCTACGGTCTTGCCGTCGTCGTTCAGGCGCATATAAAACGCCTTGATCTCCTTGGGATAGTCGGTGACGAACACAGGCCGCTGATAGATCTGCTCGGTGAGATAGCGCTCGTGCTCCGTTTGCAGGTCCGTGCCCCAGTCCACCCGGTACTCGAACCTGTCGTTGTGCTTTTTCAGGATCTCCACCGCCTCGGTATAGCTGACCCGGGCGAAGTCGGAGGCAGCCACGTGCTCCAGCCGGGCCTTGAGGCCCTTGTCCACGAAGCTGTTGAAGAAGTTGATCTCGTCGGGGCAGCGCTCCAGCACCCGGGTGATGATGTGCTTGATCATGGCCTCGGCCACGTCCATATCACCGGCCAGGTCGCAGAAGGCCATCTCCGGCTCGATCATCCAGAACTCGGCGGCGTGGCGCTGGGTGTTGGAGTTCTCCGCCCGGAAGGTGGGGCCGAAGGTATACACATCGCCGAAGGCCATGGCGAAGTTCTCGGCGTTCAGCTGGCCGGACACGGTCAGGCTGGTTTTCTTACCGAAGAAGTCCTGGGTGTAATCCACCTGCCCGTCCTCGGTCTTGGGGACGTTGTTCAGATCCAGGGTGGTCACCTGGAACATCTCGCCGGCACCCTCGCAGTCGCTGCCGGTGATGATGGGGGTCTGTACATACACAAAACCCCGGCTCTGGAAAAACTCATGCACCGCGTAGGCCGCCGCGGAGCGGACACGGAACGTGGCGGAGAACAGGTTGGTACGGGGCCGCAGGTGCTGGATGGTCCGCAGGAATTCCACGCTGTGACGCTTCTTCTGCAGGGGGTAATCCGGCGTGGACTTTCCCTCTACCGCGATGCTGTGGGCCTTCACCTCCAGGGGCTGCTTGGCATCCGGCGTCAGCACCACGGTGCCCTTGACGATCAGCGCCGCGCCCACGTTCTGTGCGGCGATGTCCTTATAGTTGGCCAGCTCCTCGGCGGACATGACCACCTGCAGATTTTTGAAGCAGGAGCCGTCGTTCAGCTCGATGAAGCCAAAGGTCTTCATGTCGCGGATGGTGCGTGCCCAGCCGCACACGGTCACGTCCTTGCCGCCCAGGGACTCCTGATCGGCGAAGATCGCGGCAATTCTCATTCGTTCCATATCATTCTCACCTTTTCTATGTTCTTCTGCGTTGCATTCCGCAGCCGTTTTGACAGTACATTATATTATAAACCAACGCGCCGGGATTTACAAGGCCGACTTTTGACCTGCAGACGCCGTTCATAAAAAGAAAAGGCCCCGTAGCTTTCGCCGCGGGGCCTTTTGTCATGCCTGCCAGTCCTTCACCTGCTTACGCAGCCAGTCGCACCAGGCGTCCATACCCTCGCCGGTCTTGGCGGAGACAGGGAAAATCTCCAGCTTCGGATTGCGCCGGTGGGCGTATTCGATCACCTTCTCCATGTCGAAGTCGAAATAGGGCAGCACGTCGGTCTTGTTGATGAGCAGCACATCGCACACGGTGAAGATCAGGGGGTACTTCAAGGGCTTGTCGTGGCCCTCCGGTACGGAGAGGATCATGGCGTTCTTCACCGCGCCGGTGTCAAACTCCGCCGGACACACCAGGTTCCCCACATTTTCCAGCACCACCAGGTCCAGATCGTCCGTGCCGATCTCCCGCAGGCCCTGTTCCGTCATACCAGCGTCCAGGTGGCACATCCCGCCGGTGTGCAGCTGGATAGACCGCACCCCAGCGCCGGCGATGGCGGCGGCATCCACATCCGAGTCGATGTCCGCCTCCATCACGCCCATCCGCAGCTCGTCCTTCAGCGCCTCGATGGTCCGCAGCAGCGTTGTGGTCTTGCCGCTGCCGGGGGAGGACATCAGGTTCAGCAGGAACGTTCCCTTTTGCTTCAGCGCCTCCCGTACCCGTGCCGCCTCCCGGTCGTTGTCGGCAAACACGCTCTCTTTTACTTCGATGATCTTATAGGTATCCATACTACGCACCCTCTATCTCTTTAATGCTGATCTCGCTGCCCCGCAGCAGCCAGGTATCCCCGCTGCCGCAGTGGGGGCAGACCCGCCCGTGGGCCACAGTGGGGTAGTCCTCACCGCAGCCGCCGCAGTGTGTCACGGCGGGCAGCGTGTCGATGTGCAGCTGCGCGCCCCGCAGCAGGTCGGACTTCTGCACGGCCCAGTCCCAGCAGCTGATCAGTTCCCTTGGGATGGCGCCGCACACCTCGCCCAGCTCCAGCGTTACGCCCGCCACGCGGGTCAGGTCATTCTCCGCGCCCACGCGCTCCACGGTCTTGATCACGTGGAAAACAATGCCCAGCTCGTGCATATTACTTGGCCGCTTTCTTGGCCCTGCGCTCCGCCTTCTTGATTTTGATGTTCCGCTTGATCATGTAGGGCAGAATGGCCTTCATCTTGTCCTCGCAGGCGTACATGGTGCTGCACTCCGGGCGCTCCCGGTGCAGGTGGATGGCGTCAAAGGCGCACTTGGTGGTGCACACGCCGCAGCCGATGCACTTATTGGGGTCCACGATGCTGGCGCCGCAGCCCAGGCATCGGGCTGTCTCCGCCTTCACCTGCTCGGCGGTGAAGGCCACGCGCTCGTCCCGGAAGGTCTTACGCAGGGCGTCGTTGTAGCCGATGCGCTGGCGCGGCGTGTTGTCGTAGCTGTCCACGGCGATCAGCGCGTTTTTCTTGTCCAGCTCGATGAACTGCCGGCGGTCGCGGCCGATGGTCAGCGTGGCGCCCTGCACATAGCGGTGCAGGCTGATCGCGCCCTGCTTGCCGGCGGCAATGGCATCGATGGCGAACTTCTGGCCGGTATAGGCATCGCCGCCCACGAAAATGTCCGGTTCAGCCGTCTGATAGGTGACGGGATCGGCCTTGGCGGTGCCGTTGGGGTTGAATTCCACCTGGGTGCCCGCGAGAAGCGTCTTCCATTCCGCCTTCTGGCCGATGCAGTACAGCACTGTGCCGCAGGGGGCCATCTGCACGGTGTTCTCATCGTACACCGGCGCGAAGCGCCCGCTTTCGTCCTTGACGCTCAGGCACTTGACAAAGGCGATGTTGGCGGCCTTGCCGTTCTCGGTCTGGACCTCCTTGGGACCCCATCCGGCGTAAATGGCGATACCCTCGCGCTCGCACTCGCTCCGATCCTCATCGCCCATGGGCATCTCCTCATAGCCCTCCAGGCAGTACAGGCTCACGCTCTCCGCGCCGCAGCGCACGGCGGTGCGGGCGACATCGGAGGCGATGTTGCCGCCGCCGATCACAACGACCTTGCCGGTGAGCTTCGTTTCGGGCGCAAGATTGACCTTCTTTGTAAAGTCCACGCCGGACATGACGCCCTCGGCGTCGTCGCCGGGAACGCGGAGACGTCCGCCGTCCTGCAGACCGACAGCAACATAGAACCCCTTGTAGCCCTGCGCGCGCAGCTCGGGGATGGTGATGTCCCTGCCGACATCCACGCCGCAGCGGAATTCCACGCCCATCTCGCGCAGAATGTCGATCTCGGCCTCCACAACGTCCTTTTCGAGACGGAAGTTCGGAATGGCGTTCATCAGCATACCGCCGGGACGGGGAGATTTGTCGAACACGGTCGGACGGTAGCCCTTCTCGGCGAGGAAGTACGCGCAGGACATGCCCGCCGGCCCCGCGCCGATGATGGCGATCTTCTCATCGAATCCGCCCTCGACCTTCGGGATGACCTTTTCGGGGATGAAGCGCGTGGCAGCTTCGAGATCCTGCTGGGCAATGAAGCGCTTGACCTCGTCGATGGCGACGGCCTGATCGACGGTGCCGCGGGTGCAGGCGTTCTCGCAGCGGCGGTTGCAGATGCGCCCGCATACGGCGGGGAACGGGTTTTCGCGCTTGATGAGCTGGAGCGCTTCGCGGTACTTGCCCTGCGCGGCGAGCTTCAGATAGCCCTGCACGGCGATGTGCGCCGGGCACGCCGTCTTGCACGGGGACGTACCGGTATCGTAGCAGTTGATGCGGTTGTTGTCGCGGTAGTTGATGTCCCACTTATCTGGGCCCCAGGCGGTCTCGTCCGGCAGCTCATGGCGCGGGTACTCGATGGGGCCGTCCTTCGTGCAGAGCTTCTGGCCGAGCTTCACCGCGCCCGCGGGACACGTCTCAACACAGCGGCCGCACGCAACGCAGTTTTCGCTCTCGACCTTCGCAACGTAGGCGCTGCGGGAGAGGTTCGGCGTGTTGAAAAGCTGGCTCGTGCGCAGCGCGTTGCAGACGTTCACGTTGCAGTTGCAGATGGCGATGATCTTCTCTTCGCCGTCGATGTTCGTGATCTCATGGACAAAGCCGTTCTCCTCGGCCTTGTGCAGGATCTCGAGCACCTCGTCATAGGTGATGTAATGGCCGCGGTCGGTCTCGACGACGTAGCGCGCCATATCGCCCACGGCGATGCACCAGTCCTGCGGATCGTCGCCGCAGCCCTCGCCGAGCTTGGCGCGGGACATACGGCAGGAGCAGGGCGAAGCGGCGTAAACGCCGTCGTACTTTTTCAGCCAGTGGGAGATGTGCTCGATGGAGACGGACTTGTTCTCGGTCTCGATCGCCTTTTCCACGGGGATAACATGCATGCCGATGCCGGCGCCTCCGGGAGGCACCATCGGCGTGACCTTCTCCAGCGGGAGGAACGTCATGCGCTCAAAGAACGCCGCGATCTCCGGGTGCTCGTCGATCTGCGACTGACGCATGTTGACGAACTCCGCGCTGCCCGGAACGAACTGCGGCAGCGTCCAGCGCTTCTCGTGGTTCGGGTTTTTCCCGTCCAGATTTTCCCAGTTGTACTCGACAAGGCCGATGTACGCCATCTCGGTGAGCAGCTTTTCGAGCTCTTCCTCGCTTTTGCCGGTGAGCGCGGCGATCTGCGCTGTCGTTTTCGGCTTGCGCACCTTCATCTTGAGCGCGACATCCGCCATTTCGTCCGTAACAACGCCCGCGAGTCCCCAATACTCGGGATCGTTGCCCGTGACCTTGCCGATGCGGTCGGTGATCATCGCGCCGAGCTTGAGGATCTTCTCTCTCGGCTCGTCCGTGCGGGGGATCGTAAAGGAATATTTGCTTTCATCCACAGGCATTCCGGACTTGGTCTGCTTATCCATGCTGACTCCTCCACATTTTATATCTCTTTTGTTGAGTTTTGCACTATATCGATAGCAAAATTATATTACACATCGGCGTGTTCGTCAAGTATGTTTCCCGGCTGGTTTCTACACAAAATGAGCCGTTTTCGGTAACGAAAACGGCTCATTTTTCTATATTTTACTGTATAAAGGCGTTCTCCACGCGGATGGCAGCAGGGTCAAGCGAAGGATCCATGACGCGGACGATCTCGTCAAAGGCGGCGCTGCGCTCCGTAACGTAGTATTCGACCGCGCCGGTGCCGCCGCTTTCGGCGAAAAGGGGCCGCAGCGCTTCGGCGAGCGCTGCGCCGACATCGATCATCCGCACGCCGGGCAGCCGCTTTTCGAGCGCCGGGCGGTACACAGGGTAATGCGTGCAGCCCATGATGAGCGCGTCGATATTCTTGCCGTCAAAGGCCTCCATATACCGCGAGCAGACCGTCTCCGCGACGATATCGTCCGGCGCGATGCCGTTTTCCACGAGCGGCACAAAAAGCGGGCAGGCGCGGGAGACGACGTGTATACCGGGGTCTATGGCGCGGATGTGCGTTTCGTATGCCCCGCTCTTGACCGTTGCCTGCGTGCCGATGACGCCGACGGAGCGCGTTTTCGTCATGCTCGCAGCAAGCCGCGCCGCGCTTTCGATCACGCCGTAGATCGGCAGGTCAAACTTTTCGCGCAGCGCATCGAGCGAGTTGGAGCTCACCGTGCCGCAGGCGATGACGATCGCCTCCACGTCCTTGCGGAGCAGGAAGCGCACGTCGTCCTCGGCATAGTGCGTGATCGTCTCGACCGACCGTCCGCCGTAGGGTACGCGGGCGGTGTCGCCGAGATATACCATATCCAGCTGCGGGAATGCCCGCCGGAGCTGGCGCAGCACCGTAAGACCGCCGATGCCGCTGTCAAAAACACCGATTCGATGCATTGTTCTCACCTCATTGAAACGATTTTACACCGAAACGGTGAAGAATACAACCGGAAATCAGCCCGCAGCATTCCCGGCCGCGATCTCCTCGCCGGTGACGATGTTGCGCACCCAGATGCCGCGGCGGAGAAGCACGATGCCGATGACCATTTTGATAAGGTCGGCGAGATTCACAAAGAGGTACGCCTCCACGAGCGGCAGGCCCGTTTTATGAATGAGCACCCACGCGATCGATACCGACACGACCCAGGTGAACACGCTGTCCGAAAGCATGGTGATGTACGTCCGGCCTCCGGCGCGGATGGTCCAGTACGCGGCGTTTACCACGGCGTGGACCGGCAGCATGAGAGCGCAGATGCGCATGAGCGACGCGGCGAGCGTCATGATCTCGTGGGAGGTGTTGTAAAGCCGCGGGGCATACGGCGCGACGAGGAACATCACAACGCCGACCGCCGCGCTGGCCGCGCAGCTGAGCGCGGCAAGCTTCGGGCAGTAATTCCGCGCGCGGTCATACTCCTCCGCGCCAAGCAGGTTGCCGATGATGATGCCGACGGTGTTGCCCATCGTGAAGATAACGGTATTGAAGAGATTGAGCACCGTGGAGTTGATGTTCAGCGCGGCAATGGCGTCCAACCCGCGGTAGGAGTAGCACTGCGTGAGCATCGTCATGCCGAGCGACCAGAACATCTCGTTCACGAGCAGCGGCATGCCCTTGCGGACGATCTGCCCGGCGAGATGGCCGGGGATCGCAAAGCCGCGGTACAGCCCGCGGATAAACCGCGGCGGCGTTTTCTTCCCGTGGGTGCCGAGCAGGATCAAGCCAAACTCCACATAGCGCGAGAGCACCGTGGCAATGGCTGCGCCGCGGACGCCGAGCATCGGAAAGCCGAATTTGCCGTAGATGAGCAGATAGTTGAAAACGAGATTGACGAAGATTGCCGCGATGCTCGCCTTCATCGGCAGGCGGTTGTCGCCGGTGACGCGCAGTATGCTCACATACGCCGTCGTAAGGCAGAACGCCGGCAGACCGAAGAGCATGATGCGAAGGTAGTCCTCGCCTTCCGAGAGCGTGAGCGCAAGATCGCCGCCGGTGCCCGCCTCGTGCAGGAACGCGCCGATGAGCGTATCCGGGATGAGCGCGAGCAGCACCGTGGCGATCACTGTAAACCCAGCGCAGAGCAGGATATTGAAGCGCAGCGTATGCCGGACGCCGTTATAGTCGCCGCGGCCGAAAAACTGCGCGCCGAAAATGCCCGCGCCGCCCGTGCCGCCGAAGAGACAGAGGTTATATACGAACAGGAGCTGGTTGACGATGGACACGCCCGACATCGATTCCGTGCCGATCCGCCCGACCATAAGGTTATCGAGCAGATTCACAAACGTCGATACGGCGTTCTGCAGCAGCAGCGGCAGCGCGAGCGCCGCGACCAGCTTGTAAAAGTCTTTGTTTCCGATAAATTTCTTCATAGATCCTCCGGCAAAAAGTGCGGTGTCTCTTTGCGAGACACCGCATTTTTTCATTTGTTCATCGTCCGGAGGACGCCCTCCGGCTCAGGTGGTTTTCTTGTGGTGGTACTGATAAGAGGTGTCGATACGGTTGCAGGCAACGAACATCTCCTCGTCGAGCTCGCGCTTCATCTGGAGCGCTTCCTCGATGTCCATATCCTCAAAACGCCCGTTCCGCTCGACGATGACGCGGCTCGAGGCATCCGACTTGAGCACGTCGATCGCGCGCACGCCCATCATCGCGGCGGACACACGGTCACGTCCGCTCGGCGCGCCGCCGCGCTGGATGTAGCCGAGGACCGTCACGCGGGTCTCGAGCCCGGTCTCCTCTTCGATCGTCTGCGCGTACTCGTGGACATGGCCCACGCCCTCGGCGACGACGACGATGTGGTGGCGGCGGCCGTGGATGCAGCCGCGGCGGATCACATCGATCACATCATGCTCAAGATCGACTTCCTTTTCGGGAAGCAGCACGGCAGAAGCGCCGGCAGCCAAGGCGGTGTAGAGCGCGAGATGGCCGGCGTTGCGGCCCATGACCTCTACGACCGACACGCGCTCGTGGCTCTGCCCGGTGTCGCGCAGCTTGTCGATGGCCTCGATCGCGGTGTTGCAGGCGGTATCAAAGCCGATGGTATACTCGGTGCAGCCCATGTCGTTATCGATCGTCGCGGGGATACCCACGACGCGGACACCCCGGCGGGCCAGCTCCAGCGCGCCGCGGTAAGTGCCGTCGCCGCCGATGGTGATGAGACCGTCGATGCCAAGATATTTGCAGACTTTTGCGGCTTTGTCAACACCGGCTTCCGTGCGGAATTCCTCGCTGCGGGCGGTATAGAGAATGGTACCGCCGCGGCGGGCAATGCCGTCCACGTCGTTGCCGGTCAACTCAAAAACATCGCCGTTGATGAGTCCGGCGTAACCTCGGCGGATGCCGATGCAGGTGATTCCCTCAGCGCCGGCCGTGCGGACGATGGCGCGGATCGCGGGATTCATACCGGGGGCGTCGCCGCCGCTCGTCAGGATGCCGATTCTGTGTGCTCCTGCCATAAATAACTTCACCCTTTCCGAATGGTTTTTTCTTTGGTTGTAATATAGCCCGATTGATTCGATTTTGCAATAGATTTGACCCAAAAAATCGTTTCCAAATTGCAATTTCAGCGATTTTTGCCAATGAGCGCCTTATAGAAATCAACCGCACCCGGCAAACACGCCGTTTCGATGTTCTCGTTGACACCATGCATGCCGCGCATCTGCTCGGGGCCGTAGATCACCGGGGCAAAGCGGATGCAGTTATCGCAGATCGCCTGATAGTTCTTCGCGTCCGTCGCGCCGGTCATGACATACGGGCTCCAGGCAAGGCCGGGAAACACCTCGGCGATCGTATCGGTCACGCGCCGCCACGCCTCGCCGTGGATATCCGCGGGGGCAGAATAATCGCTCGCGGAGAGAACTTCTGTCTCGATACCGTACTTTTCCGCGCGCTTTTTGATAAGCGCGAGGCTCTCGTCCATTCCCTGGTGCGGAATGAACCGGAGATTGGCCCACACGCTTGCCTCCTGCGGCAGCACGTTGCAGGCGTCTGAACCGGAGAGCATCGTGAAGGCCGCCGTTGTGCGCAGCATGGCGCCCGCCTGCGGCGAGAGCGCGGGCATGACGAGCTTCATAAGCGGCGCGAAAAGCCAGAGATTGCCGAAGAGAAGCCGCAGTGCGAAGGGCGCGTACGCCGCGAGCCGGGCAAACATCGCGCTCACCTCCGGCTCGAATTTTTTCCGGAAGGGCGGGTGCTTTTCCATGCTGTCCACAAACGCCGCAAGCCGCGCCACGGGCGAGTTTTTCGGCGGCGCGCTCGCATGGCCGCCGTTGGAGCGCGCCGTGAAACGCACATCCGCTTTCCCCTTTTCAAACACGCCGAGCATGGCGAAATTCCCATGAATGCCGCCGATGGGCTCGGAGATGATGCCGCCGCCCTCGTCGCAGACGAGGAACGGCTTCACGCCCCGATTGACAGTTATATATTGCAGAAGCTGTGGAATTTAAAGGCGGATGGAGTAATCTGCTCAGCGGATGCGTTTTATTGCAAAGGAAATAGTTGGAGTAAAATAAGCGATTACGATGATTATTTCGATTTGCAGAAAGTTATAAGAGATATGGCGAAGCAAGGCGGGAAAACCGTTATAGAGCAGGAAAATGAGGCGTGAATCGAGATGGCAATCAAGAGGAAAATGAGCTTGGCTCATAAGCGTGAAACGAAAGGAGTAAAGTATGAAACGTGAACCCGATTACAAGCTGAAAAAGCGTCTGGAGCGTATGGAACACGAAAAGAAGATGAACCGGACATATAACAGAAACTGGATAATATGTATCGGTTCGCTTGCAATTATCATATTGGCGGTTTTTGTGTTCGGCGGGAAGTGAGGTCGAAAGACGGCAAATCCAATCGGTTAAGAAATAAAGGCACGGTCTGCATAAGCTGCCGTGTCTTTTGTTGTTGCATAATATGTAGATGGGAAAGAGAATATATAGGGGAAAGCGGTAAGCAGTGATGGCGATAAGGCGGCATCCAAGTCCCTCGTCGATGTAGAGATGATAGATTTCTCTGACGACCTCCGCTTCCCTCTCGTTGATTTCCATAGTGAAGTTATCAATCCGGTCATATCCGAAAATTCGCGGCGGTACTCTTCCTTTCTTTGATGTAATATTCTTCCCGAACTTGACTCGCTTAGACAGGTTTGAACTTTCCTCCTGCGCCACAGCGCCGAGCAGCGTGATGATGAACTCCGATTCGCCAAGCACTTTCTGGCTGTTATTGACAAAAATCACGTCGATTCCTCTCGATTTGAGCTGTCGAATCGACGTGAGTAGGTCTACAGTATTTCGTGCAAATCGTGAGACATCCTTGACCACAAGAAGGTCAAATAGCCCAAGTTTTGAGTCGCTCAGCATTTTGTTGAACGCATCGCGCTTTTTGAGCTGTCTGCCTGTAATTCCTTCGTCCGTGTAGACATTGACCAGATGATGCCCATTCTGCTTTGCAAAATCCGAGAAAAACTCCATCTGATGCTCTAAGCTATCTAATTGCCGTTCCTCGTCGGTGCTAACTCGTGCGTATCCGCACATTCTCATGTGCCGGCCTCCTTTCGATGCCAGCCAAATTCTGCTGGTTCGATTATACCACGCGCATCCAGCTCGTTCAAGATGCTACCTCCGCTCGGCCGGCAAGTAGCTTTGAAAGCACGATATCTTGAATGGCCTGCATTAGTTCGTCAGGAGTCGCACCGCATTCGATGGTAAATACCACTTGTGTTGACTTTTTCACCTGAAACACCTCCACTGCGAATTTTATGTT
>ENA-ORNY01001915-ORNY01001915.1-human-gut-metagenome-genome-assembly--contig:-NODE-1915-length-11188-cov-10.757388_pt1 | contig 11188 bp, 9 predicted proteins | sample MGYA00242122_ERZ509036 | MGnify/ENA primary metagenome ERZ509036 (study PRJEB26280, sample SAMEA2338696) | human gut metagenome | biome: human gut; feature: human-associated habitat; material: faeces...
GGCATGGAGAGTCTGGCGATCTCCGATCTCGCTTACTGGTTCGAGGACTGTACCAGTCTTACAACCGCGGAGATTCCCAGCACAACGCCGGTCATCGGCAGGCACGCCTTTTATAACTGCCCGCTGCTGACAAAGCTGTCTATTTATTATGGGGAGCATACGCTGGACAGCATTGGCGAGGATGCGTTCTGGCGCGAAACCGATTCTGGCGATACCCTTTATATCGGCTACATCATCGGATATCCGCAAGCATCCGTACCGTTCCATGATTATGACTGGAACAGTTCCAACCGCAGCGAGCGTTACTTTTATGATGTTTATGGTGTGTACAAAAATGCGGATAGCACTGCGCCAGTAGTGTCCGACTCTGCCATCAAGAAAGCACCCTCGACTACCGCAACGTATGCTTCTACCGGCATTGTCGGTACCTGCCCAAGCTGCAAGCAGTATTCCTTGCAGGGGACCTACGTTTCCACGACGCATACATCCAGAGGTCATCAGGAGTATTATGAGTGCTATAGTGCGACTTGTTTCTAACTGAAAAGGTTAGACGCTGATAAAAAGGAAGTGATGAATCACAATCAGCGAACTGATTATCCGACAGGTGGAATGATGGGGTAACGCCCTGAAACGCCGCCCTGATACTCCGACCAGCAATGTAAACGGAAACGTAGATTGTTGGAAGCTCGGTGAAGTCGGCAGAGAGCAGCCGTACCGCGGAAGAATCTGCGGCGAAAGCTGTCCAGAGGTGGACGGTGCTGTCTATATGCCGGGGGTCTATAAAATACCCAAGGCGAGAATGGTCGAAAACGACTGACGAATCTGCGAATGTACGGGTCTACAATTCGGGCGCATAGAAATGTGCGCAGGCGAGAAATCGCAGTTGGTGTGGTTTAGTAAAAGTTGTAGCTATGAAAAACCATATTGCGTTACAGGCGCAATCCAGCCAACAGGCTCATAGCAGAAGCCTAAAGGTATATGCAAAGATAGGATGATCGGAACAAGGAAAGGTATCGGGCTTTTCAACAGAAAAGTAAGCAGACGAAGAACAATAAGCTGCTGTACCGGTGCCGAAAAGCAGAGGTCGAACCTGTGAAGCTCCTGTAATGGGAGTGGAGGAATGGCCTCAAGTCATCTTAATCTAAAAAATATCTATCAAACGTATTAGGATTCGAGTAAGACCAAAAGGGTCATTCAATTCAGAAATGAAAGGGGTGATGCCTAATGGCAAAGGCGAAACAGGAAAAACCACTCTGTGTCAATGATTTGCGCCATGCAGAATATTATGGTATGCAGGAGTCATTTGACGATCTGTATGCCAGAAGCCGGAATGGAGAAAAATTCACCGCTCTGATGGATTTGATTCTGAAACGGGAAAACATTCTGCTGGCCTACCGGAATATCAAAGCCAATCACGGCAGCGGTACGCCGGGAACGGACAATGTGACCATCGGGGACATCGGAAAGATACCCGCCGGGGAGGTTGTCCGCAGAGTACAGTTCATTGTTGCAGGAAGTAAACATGGCTACCGGCCAAAACCGATCAGACGCAAAGATATTCCAAAGCCAAACGGATCAACGCGCCCACTGGGGATTCCATGTGCTTGGGACAGGCTGATTCAGCAATGTATCAAGCAGGTCATGGAACCAATCTGTGAGGCACAATTCAGCAAGAACAGTTTCGGGTTTCGTCCGCAAAGAAGCGTTGAGGATGCGATTGCTGCAACCTATGTACGTTTGCAGCGTTCAAAACTCCACTATGTCATAGAATTTGACATCAAAGGCTTCTTTGACAACGTAGACCATCCGAAGCTGCTCCGCCAGATTTGGCAGCTCGGAATACAGGACAAGCATCTTCTTTATGTGCTGCGGCAGATTTTGAAAGCACCGATCAAAATGCCGGATGGCGGGATCGTATTGCCAGAAAAAGGAACGCCGCAGGGCGGCATTATCTCCCCGCTGCTTGCAAATATTGTACTCAATGAACTCGATCACTGGATCGACAGTCAATGGCTGGAGCATCCGGTGTTGAGTGAATACAAATTGCCTGTCAATAAAAATGGCAACACAATTTGCAGCAATGGATATGCCGCAATGCGAAAAACAGCATTGAAAGAAATGTACATTGTCCGATATGCAGATGATTTTCGTATCTTTTGCCGTACCAAAACAGACGCACTGAAAACCAAAATTGCGATCACACAATGGTTGAAAGAGCGGCTGAAGCTGGACGTATCAGAGGAAAAGACGAGAATCGTCAATGTCAAGCGTCGATATTCTGAATTTCTTGGCTTCAAGATCAAGGTTGTTCCGAAGTCCGGGAAACTGGTAGTCGGATCACATATCAGCGACAAAGCATGGAAACGTCAGCGTGAAAATCTGATCGAACAGGCAAAGCACATCGCAAAGGCAACGCCACATCATACAGAGCTGGATGAAATCAAGCGATATAACGCGATGGTGATGGGGGTGCAGAACTACTACCGCATTGCCACAGCAGTTAGTCTGGATTGTAAGGCTTTGCATCATGCGGTAATGACGGTTTTAGCAAACCGGCTTCGAGGTCATAACGGCCGGCTGGTACGTAAGGGGCGAAAGCTGACGGAATTTGAACGGAAACGATACGGCAGATCTGCAATGCTGCGATATGTAGCAGGCAGTGACGAACCGGTCTATCCAATCGGATTCATTCAGCACAAAGCACCCACGAGCACAAAGAACACCGTCAATGCCTATACACCGGAGGGTCGGGCAGAGATTCATAAAAATCTCGAAATCAACGTATCTCTGATGATTGCACTGATGAAAGAGCCGCTGTTTGGCAGAAGCACAGAACTTGCGGATAACCGTATTTCCATGTTTTCTGCGCAATGGGGCAAATGTGCAGTCACAGGTAAGGATTTTCTGAATCTGCGTGACATACATTGTCACCACAAGATACCGAAATACCTTGGCGGTACAGATCAGTACGCAAACCTGATTCTGATTTTAGAACCGGTACACAAGCTGATCCACGCGAAGAAGCCGGAAACAATTCAGAGATATATGGCGATGCTCGAACTGGATGCGCCGCAACTTGCGAAGGTCAACGCTTTGCGAAAAATGCTGAAAAACGCTGAAATCCATATCAACCAGCAGTAAATGTTTTACCAATGTTAGTTTGATAAGATAGATAAAAGATTAAGACGATGGAGCGCCGTGTGCGGTGAAAGCCGCATGCACGGTGTGAAGCGGGGGAAAACCCGGAGATTACATCAAACGGTTACCTATCGCTATAGTGCCATTATGTTCAGAATTTAGGGACTTATGTGTATAAAGACCACGGTTCCGGCTCGTATGGTTCTTGGACTTGCCCGGATTGCGGAAGCCATACATGGGTTCTGGACTATGAAAATGATGCCACTTGCACGCGAAACGGCTACCGGGAATATAGCTGCGATTGCGGCCAGAGCAAGCGCGAAACCATCTACGCAACCGGTCACAGCTATTCCTATGGAAGCTGGGAGGAATATTCCAGCAGTCAGCACCGGCGCGAAGCCTATTGCCGGAACTGCGGCGATTCGGATTACGAATACGCCAGCCACAGCATGAGCTACGGATCGTGGAGCAATTCTTCTTCCAGTCAACATAGCCGAACGGCATCCTGCCGCACCTGCGGATACAGCACTACGGATTACGGTAATCATAGCTATTCTACCGGTTCGTGGAGCAAGTACAGCGATACCCAGCACCGCAGAAGCAAGACTTGCTCCGGCTGCGGCGCATCGACCTATGACTATGCTGACCACAGCTATTCTTATGGTTCATGGACGAAAGCAGACGATGCGCAGCACAAGCGCACGAAAACCTGCTCGGTTTGTAAGGCTTCCAGTGAAGAATACGCTGACCATGTGGATTCCAACGGCGACGGCAAGTGCGACGATTGCGGCGCAACGGTCAGCCTGACCGTCACTTGGGACGCAGGTAGCAACGGCGGCACGATCAATGGAAAAGCATCGTTCAGTGAAACTGTCAAGCCGAATTCCGTGCCGACCGCGCCCAGCGCTTCTCCTGTGAAAACCGGATACACATTCAAGAACTGGTATACCGAAAAAACGGGCGGCAAGCTCTATAACACCGTCACGTCGATTACGACCAGCCAAACGTTCTATGCGCAATTCACTGCAAACACCTATACTGTGACATGGAACCTTGGCGACGGACGTTCGGAAACGACCGAGCAAACTTACGGTGAAAAACTCGTTCTCCCCACCGATCCGGAACGTAAAAACGCCGAATTTTTAGGCTGGTTTACGGAGAAAGACGGCGGTACAGAAGTTACGGCAAACACCGTTTTCAAGGAAACTGCTGCGACAACGTATTATGCGCACTGGGAAATTACTGAGTTGTTTTCGGTGACAGTTCCGGCGACCCTGCCGCTCGTCGTGGACGAAGCCGGTAAGGTCTATGTTGCTTCCGCTTCCATCGTCAACAATTCTACCGGTGATGTAATGGTTTCTTCCGTCAGCGTTACCAGCAAAAACGGTTGGGAGTTTGTTCCGTATTCGACCAACATGGCAAAGGCCAAAGTGGATGCCAAGCAGGTCGGCTTCAAGATCAATTCTTCCGAGACCAGCAAAACCGGCGATTCCGAGGTCTTCACACTGGCTGCGCCGTGGACGGTCAAAGAAGCAGACGCACTCTCCATCAACTATGATGCCGTCGTGTCCGCCGTCTCTCAGCCTGTGACCGGGCAGGAGATCATGTCGGTCGTCTTTGTACTCGAATGGGCGTAAACGATAGTCGTCAGACCGGGCTGGACGAAGCGGTTCAGGTCGGCAGCACCGCCGCAAAGGTCGTGGAAGGCGCCGCAAAAGCAGGCAAGATCACGGCCGCAGCTGCAAATGGGGCCGCCCTTGGCGGTCCCTACGGCGCGGCTGCCAGTGTCGCAATCGCGGCAGCCAAGCACGGGAAGAAGATTCTTCTTGCGCTGCTCGCCATCCTTGCGATCCCGCTGCTGTTCCTTGTGATGCTTCCAACGCTGATCTTCGGCGGCACGGCGCAAACCACCGGCGATACCACCATTCTGAACGATCAGGCAGCGATCACCGAAAACATGAACGAGATTGCATTTGCGGTCAGCGACTTGCTTGGAAGTGGTATTGCCGATGCCGAGCAGCGGATCACGGATGATTTTGCTGCATCCAGCGCCGATCAGTATGAGATCGTCAACCCGTATGAAAACGAGCGCATCAATAACGTCAATCTGTTCATCTCACAATACTGTGCCTACCGCGATACGGACGTTGCCGCCATTTCTCTGGAGGATATGAAGCAGCTTCTGCGCGCTGGCATTGGCGAACTTTACGACTATACTTATGAGGACGAAACGCGCGAGATAGAAGAAACCATTCTCAATGAAGACGGCGAGGAGGTCACAGAGCTTCGTGAGGTGACGGTGCGTGTCTACACGCTTACTTATCGCGGCGAAGCGTATTTTGCCAACTCCATTTTTCATCTGACCGCGGAGCAGAAGACGCTTGCGCAGAACTTTGCCGAGAATCTCAGCCTGTTTCTGGGCGACGGCCTGTTTCAGAATCTTTCCTCGTCTGAGAGCGGCTTCACGATCCCTGCGCTTGGAAACATCCGCTATACGGACGGCGGCACGGAGGTCGTCTACTACAATCAGCTCGATGAGCGCTATGCGAATAAGCCATACGGCACCGACAATATCGGCGGCTACGGCTGCGGACCGACTTGCATGGCAATGGTAGTGTCTTCCCTCACGGACGATCTGGTCGATCCCGTGGAGATGGCAAAGTGGTCATATGAGCACGGCTACTGGTGCAGCGGAAGCGGTTCGTATCATGCACTCATCCCGGCGGCTGCAGAAGCGTGGGGTCTTCCGGTTTCCGGCTGCACGGCATCAGAGCCGCAGCGGATCACGGACGCGCTTTCCAGCGGCAAGCTGATCGTTGCCATCATGTCCGCCGGGCATTTTACCTCATCCGGGCATTTCATTGTGCTGTGCGACGTCAAGAACGAAAAAATTCTTGTTGCCGATCCTGCCAGTCGAACACGCAGCGAACAGAGTTGGGAGCTGTCCATCATTCTGAATGAAGCCAGCGAAGCTGCCGGCTCCGGCGGGCTGTTCTGGATCATTGGATAGCACAGCCCCCGTTCACAGGTGTGAACGGGGGCGTATTGAATCGGTGCTTATTTCAGATTCTCGTTATGGATCTCAACAAAAGCGTCAATGACGCGCTGGATGTGCTCCTTCTCCCACGTCGGGTGCAGGAACAGGTTGACCGTGCAGGCGCGCAGGCTCTTGGCCACGGGGCAGACGACACCTTCGTAGTTGATGCCCTTGGGGTTATACTCCTTGGAGCAGAAAGGGAACTTTGCCGTGCCGAAGCCGTTGAGCTTCTTGTAGGAACGCTCCTCATAGGCCTCCGGCCACTGGATGCCGTAGCACGGGATCTTGCGCTTCTTCATCTCGTTGACGAACGCGGGTGCGTCGATCTTGAGCGCGTCGAGGTTCAGCGTCACAGGATACCACCAGTAGGCGTTCTCACGTTCAGCAGTGTTGACCGGCAGCGCTTTCACGCCCTTGAGACCGGCAAACGCCTCATCATACATCTTGGCATAGGCCTTGCGGCGGGGCATGTTCCAGCTGTCAAAACGGGCCAGCTCGTTGATGCCGCAGATGGACTGCACCTCGGTCATGCGGTAGTTGAAGCCGACGCGGGTGTGAATGTAAGGCAGGGCTTCTTCCAAGGCCAGCATATTCATTCTGGCTTTAACGTCGTAGCCATGGTCACGGAACGAGCGGCATTCCCAGCCAAGGTCTTCGTCCATGGTCAGAACCATGCCGCCCTCACCAGCGGTGGTAAAATGCTTGGACTGGCAGAAGCTGAAGCAGCCGACATTGCCGATGGTGCCGACGGAGCGGCCGTTATATTTGCCGCCGATGGCCTGCGCACAGTCCTCGATAACATAGAGGTTATGCTTCTTCGCAATGTCCATGATGCGGCCCATATCACAGACGACACCGTACAGATGCACGACGACGATGCCCTTGGTGCGGTCGGTGATCTTGCGCTCAATATCGTCCGGGTCAATGGTGTGGTCGGGGGTCACGTCGCAGAAAACGGGGATCGCACCGGCCTGCACGATGGCATAGGAGGACGCGATGAAGGAATACGACGGGACGAGCACCTCGTCGCCAGGGCCGATGCCGAGGCAGGAAATGCCGATGTGCAGGGCTGCCGTGCCGCAGGAGCAGGAAACTGCCATGGTCGCGCCGGACCACTGACGGAATTTTTCTTCAAACTCCATGCCCTTCTTGCCGGTCCAGTAGCTGACAAGGCCGGAGTCCATCGCGTCGGCCATATCCTGCTTGGTTTTCGGGTCAAACTGCGGCCACATCGGGAAGCCGAGCTCGGCGACGCCCGCGCCGTTCATTGCGATTTCTTTTTTATCCATGTTCATGCACCTCATAAAAATCAGATTGTTTCGCAGCGCTCCGGCTGCAACTCTTACAACTTCAACATACCGCGCGCAAATTATTTTGTCCACTAAAATAAATCGGAAAAGTTTATAAATTTGTACGCGATGGAGAAAACACGCCGCGTGCTTGTTTTTTGCGTTTTGATATGCTAGATTAGATCCATATCGAAGCGAAGGAGGGCGTACCATGATTCAGATTCGGGCGGGCATGCCGTCGGCTTCGTATCAGCAACATCTGAAGGATCAGAACGCGACGCTGCTGTTTGACCTTGTGCGCCGTCGCTCTCCCATTTCGCGTGCGGAGCTGACGAAGGCATCCGGCTTATCGGCGGCGACCGTGACGGTGCTGGTCGATGAGCTGCTGCAAGGCGGCTGGCTGGTGGAGCTGGGGGCCGTCGGGAGTACGGCGCGTGGCCGGAGGCCGATCAACCTTGCGGTCAATGCTGCACGGGGCGCGGTCGCAACACTTGAAATCCTCTCTGACGGCTCGATCCTGAGCGTCTACGATATCTGCCTGCACAAGCTGACGCAGACACGAAGCAGGCTTCCGGCAAGCACAAGCGCGCCGATCATCGCACAGCTGCGCGCACAGCTTGCTGCGCTGGGGCTTGCGGAGGAGCAGCTGCTCGGAATCCACATCCTGTATCCGGGCCTGATCGACACCATGACCGAGCGGTTGAGTTTTTCCGCCGTGATCCGCAGCTGGCAGCAGTGTTGTCCGACGATCCTGCCCGATTCCCGGGCGGCGTTTCCGGACGCATATGTCATGTTGTCGAACAATGCTGCAGCTGTGGCATATTCTGCGTTTCTCCGGGATACGGAGCCGCCTCCTCTGCCGCTTCTGGTCATGACCGTACAGGAGGGCATTGACGCGGGCACAGTCCTGCCGGGCGGACGCAGTATGCCGCTGGAGGCCGGGCATATCTCGATCGACCGCAATGGGCCGGTCTGCAACTGCGGAAACCGGGGGTGCCTCGAAACATTCTGCTCGACGACCGCGCTGTTTGCCCGCCTGCGGGCGGCTGGAATTCCCGTCAGCTATCAGGATATCTATGGTTCTGATCCGAACGAGGCTGCGATTGCGGAGCTTGCGGCGGCATTTGCGGCTGGCGACGAGGCGGTCACAGCCTGTTTGCAAAGCTATGGCAGGGATTTATGCTACGCAATCGTGTCGCTGGTCAATCTGTTGGACGTGCGCGCCGTCCGGTTGGGCGGCTTTCCGTATCTTCTGGGTGAGCCGTTCGCGGAGCTGCTGCGCAGCATACTCGCGGAGAAATTTCACATTCTGACCAGCACCGGAGAATTGGAGCTTCAGTTATTTGACTGTAAATACGAGGATGTACGAAAGGCGGCTGTCTTGCAGACGCTTGAGGCAATCTTCTCTCGGCACTGATGATTTTAGAAAATATTGCTTCTGTAAAAATCAAATAGACATACTTTCGGCCAGCAGCCAATTCCGCTGCTGGCCGATTTTTATATGCACGATCTGCCCGGCTTTCAATTAAGACGCTCCCATTTTCATAATTTACAGAAAATTCACAGGTTCAAGTGGTCTTTTTGTCGTTTTGCGGTGCGTATTGTTATAGAAGGATTTGGAGGACAAACCTATGAGGACAACCATCCAACAGCTTGCAGAATTTCTGACCGCCTGCCGCGGGAACTGGCGAAATGCCTGCTTCATCTCCTGCAACGAGTGCAAATGTCATTCGCCCTGTTCTGGTTATTTGATGAGCGCAGATGCCGACGGCAAGCCTGTTTTGATTCCTGCTGCCGAATATGAACGTCTCACTGCGCAGCGGATCGACCCAAGCGAATGCCGCAGCAACCTCTCCCGCAGCGCCTTTGAGGATATTTATGCGCTATATCTGAAGCTGACGCGAGGGCTGTCGTTTACGTCCCGCCGGACACTAGATGACTGTATTGACAGGCTTGTCACCCGCGGACTGGTCGTGGAGGGGCGCGGCAGCAGCGAGTATGAAGCTCTCTATGATCTGCTTTCCTGCCTGTATATCGCACCGGTATCTGCAAATCCGTTTCTGCGGCTCGGCGCGTTTCTGAAGCTCTGGATTTGGGACGGTGTGCCGTTCTCTAAAGCAATTCGCCTGTTCTCCCGTCCGAAGCATAGCGCAGAGGAACGGCAGATCGTGCGGCTGGCGAATCAGGTGCTTCTCAGCAGTGCGGAATTGATCAAATGTGCCGAGCGCGGTGTGCGGACGCTTCGTTCCGATGCGCAGCTCATGGACTGCCTGTATGATGACGAACTGACCACCTGCGAGAATCTGCCGATCCTGATGGCAGCGTCCCGGCAGGCCCGCCCTGTCTCGGCGGCAATCGCAAACCTGTATCTGCACAAGCAGATCGTCTTTGAGCGGTGCTGAATATGAAAAAGCTCCTCACGTGGCCCGCGCCGCTGCTTCAAAAGTGGCTGCTTTCGCTGCTGCTCTGCCTGCCGTTTCTGGCCGCAGCTATCATTTCTGCGTTCTCCGGCGATCGGACGTTTCTGATCCTCAGCGCATTGCTCTTGCTTTTTTGCGGCGTTCGCTGCGCAGAGCTTTATGTAATGCTCGCGAACGAACGCTATTGCGCGGAGGAAGGCATTTGTCTTTCGGTTTCCAGCATTCCGTTTCAGCGGCAGCGCAGGGTCGCGCTGCAAAAAGCAGACGGCGAACAGCTCGTCTTCTGCATAGAAAAGAACAAGCAGCTGTCTGTGGGGCAAGCCTATCGGATCTATTTGCCGCTTTCCGCAATTCCAAGTGAAGTCAAGACCGCACACTTGCCGCAGCCATGTGCATTGGCAGTCGAGAAAATTGAACCCGTGTCTTTCAGTTGCGTGGAATTGGCAGACTGAACCTCTTGGTTTCTTGAAATTGTTGTCTACCTGTTTTCGTTGATTATTTTTCCGTAGTTTGCTATACTATAGATAGAAAACAATGAGGAGGTGCGTTCCATGCCCATTGATGAGATTGAAGTCATAAAGCAAAAGCTTGTCGATCAGATCAAGCCGATTGGCGTTTATCTGTTTGGCTCTTTTGCCAACGGTACCGCGCACGCCGACAGCGATTTTGACTTCTACATTATTGTAGATGACAGTGAGAAGGATCTTCACGCCGTAGCCACTTCTGCATACAAAGCGATTCGCGGCGTAAAGCAGCGCCCTGTGGATATTCTGGTTGGCACAAAAAGCCGCTTTGACGAACGTAAGAATCAGTTCACCGTAGAAAACGAGGTATTCCACAAAGGAGTTCTGCTCTATGGATCAGCAAGTTAAACAGTGGCTTGACTATGCCGCGCAAGATTTAGGCGTTGCCCGGCATCTTTTTGAAAACTACCATCCCAAGCCGCTCGAAATCGTCTGCTACCACTGCCAGCAGTCTGCGGAAAAAGCGATCAAGGCTGTGATTGTCTCTCTGCACTGGCCCACCGGGATTCCAAAAAGCCACGATCTTTCTTTTCTGCTGAATCAGATTCACAACTATATCTCCATCCCGGATGCAATCGGCGATGCTGCAGATGCCCTAACGCCATTTGGTACCATGACACGATATCCGAACGAACTGACTGTCGAGGAGCATCATGCAAAACAGGCAATCGCATTTGCAGAGCAGATTCTAAATTGGACAGCATCTGCTTTGCGATAAAGCAAAAATCACAGTTGCATAACCGAAGCGGTCGCAGACTTGCGACCGCTTTTTTCTGCATT
>ENA-ORNY01001927-ORNY01001927.1-human-gut-metagenome-genome-assembly--contig:-NODE-1927-length-11128-cov-1.982841_pt1 | contig 11128 bp, 17 predicted proteins | sample MGYA00242122_ERZ509036 | MGnify/ENA primary metagenome ERZ509036 (study PRJEB26280, sample SAMEA2338696) | human gut metagenome | biome: human gut; feature: human-associated habitat; material: faeces...
CTGGTCAAGATGGGCAAGGCCGACTGCCTGCTGGGCGGCGCTACCTACTCCACCGCTGACACCATCCGTCCCGCTCTGCAGCTGGTCAAGACCAAGAAGGGCGCACACCTGGTGAGCTCCTGCTTCATTCTGGACCGTGACTTTGGCAGCTACAAGTTTGCCTGATTTTGAGCTGAACGATACCCCTGCCGCAAGGCGGGGCTTTTTTATATAAGGAATATTTTGGAGGTATGTTTTGGCAACTGCGAAGATTACCAATGAGACCATGGTGGAATGCAAGAACGGCACCCATGGCAACTTGTTTTATGCTTCGACCCGCAACCCCGGCTACACCGTTGAGTGGACCGAGTTTGGCGAGGTGCAGGAGATGGACTACGCCGAGCTGCTTGTAATGCGTGGCAGCCAGCCGCGGTTTTTCCGTGATAACTGGATTTTGATTGAGGACGCCAACGTATTGCGCAAGCTGGGTGTGGAACGTTATTACAAGAATGCGCTGACCACGGAGAACTTTGACGAGGTATTTAAGTGGACCCCGGATGAGATCCGCGAGAAGGTGCCCAAGATGAGCGAGGGGATGCGCGACAGCATCCGTATCCGCGCAAAGGAGATGCTGAAGGCAGACCAGCTGGATAGCCGTGCCATGATTAAAGCATTGAACGATGTGCTGGATTGCGATTTGGAAGAATCCGTTGCGTTGGAGGCACCCAAGAAACCCAGAACCCGCAAGAGCGGCGTTGAGATTGTGACGATCGGCGGAACCGAAGAATAATGAGAGGAATGGTGCGGGCCAATGGGCACAAGATACGAGGAAGTTTATGAGCGTTACCGTGGCCAAGTCCGCAACTATGAGTTCCTGGACTACGATGCGGTGACAAGAGAAGCAATGCAGCTGGATCTTTTGAAGATGGCGATCAGCGATTTTGAGGATGTGTGCAAACAGGACCTGAATGACAGGGAAGATGACCTGCTGGAGTTCAACATTACGCTGACGAACCGCGAGAAGGATATTTTGGCACTTGGCATGATTGTGCATTTTGTGCGCCAGTATGTTTATAACACAGACGCATTGCAGAACGGATTGAGCACAAAGGATTTTACGTTGTTTTCGCCAGCCAACCTGCTGGAGAAGATGACGACCCTGCTGACCACGACAGAGCGGCAGCAGATGAAGGAGATTAACCTGTACTCTTTCCGCAATGGGGAAATTTCGAGTTTGACTGAGTGAGGTGGTAGCGTATGAACTATGAGACATATGCTGCTATGCTTGGCAGGCACGGAAGTACGCGGCGTGACCGGATGATTGAAAAGAGCAAACGGGATACGCTGAGAAGGGGGCCTGCCTCCCCTGCCTATAAAGAGGTAGAGATTGAGGGGGTACCCCACCACATGATGATTATTAGCAGCACGGTGACAAACCAGAAGATTATACGCACCATGCCGGGCGACAACTTTGAGATTGGAAAAATTATGCTGTTTAGTAAAAGCCATTGGCTGATTACAGAGCGCGATGCGGACGATGAAATAACCGTGCGCGGCAAAATTGAGCTGTGTAACCGGAGCATCCAGTGGCAGAACCATGAGACCGGGGAAATTATTACCCGGTGGTTGTGGACAAACCGTATTTTTCCAACCTGAACGAAGATGTATACATGACCATTTCCAGCCGCGAATTCCAGGTGAAAATACCGTATGATGAGGAATCGGCTTTGCTGGATGTGGGGAAACGCCTGATGATGGAGCAGATTAACGGCAAGCCTAAAACTTACCGTGTGACCTGTGTGGACGCTATGACAGAACGCTACGACTGGAATGACGCCCAGACGGGATTTTTGGTTTTGAACCTTGAACAGGACCAGCATGTGGAAGAACAGGATAACGCCGAAAAGATGCTGTGTGATTACCAGGAGGTAAAGCAGGCACCGGAGGACGGCGAAGTGATTATTAAATACGCGGGCGAACCCAAAGTGCGCATTTGCGGGCGCGGCAAGATTTTTAAGGCCACGATTGATGGCAAGCCGCTAAACTTTAAGCGGCATGTTTATCTGATGCTGCACCTGGAGCCTGAGCGTTGATGATAAAACACTTGAAACAAAGGTATACCTTGCCAACAGTGTGCAGTGGAACCGGGTAACTGGGGACAGCTGCCGGGTATGCGCAGAGGATAATGCCGCGCTGAATGGAGCTACCGTGAAACTGACGGTTGTGGCACCGGACGGCAAGAGTACAGACAGCATTGCAGTGAAGGTGGTGGACGTATGAACCTGAGTGAGCTGGGAGAATACAAACATAAAGTAGCCGCCCTGCTGGCACAAGACGACACCATTATTAACCTACTGCTTGGACCCGTGGACGATGATACCGACACGGACGAGATGCTACTAGGCGATAAGAGCATTAGTACCGGACATATTTACGAGTTTGAGTATGTGCCGGAGATCAATGAAACGGCGGACACCTACCTGTGCATGGAGACCGTGGTGGCTAAGGCACCGAGCGATACGGCATACAGAGTGTACCTGTACATTTTTGCCTATTGCAATAAGAAGGTAATGAAGAGTTACCGACACCCCGGCGTGCTGGGGACAAAGGCCGATGTGTTGGCCATGAACGTTGACCGTTTGCTGAACGGCAGCGAAGATTTTGGAATTGGGAAGGTACGGTTATTGAACAACGATGTATACAAGCCGAATAATAATTATTACGGCCGCTGCATTACATACGAAGTAATGGCGTTCAACCGCAAGATGGGTGGCGCAAAGTGAAAGTACCGTACTATGAACTGCTGAATCCCGAAGGTTTTATGGTGAAAAACGTGGGCAGAGTACACTCGCCACGACTGAGCGACATTAACAAGCGCGGCTATATGAGCTATCAGTTTGCGCTAAGTACCTTGCTGCTGACACCACAGGCGATGTTTGAAGACATTGCCAAAGTAACAGGGCAGGAGAACCCGTATGAAGCTTTGAGCGAGGAGGAAAAAGCCACCATTAACACCTTTGATTTATTAAGTATGAGCAAAGAAAGCCAGGCGGAGATGATTGCCGCACTGGCCTTTTTTATTGATGCGCCGCTTGAATATGATGAAGCGCACCATGCTGTACTGGTGAATAAAACTGAGGTGGACGATAAGATCCTGATTGATGGTTCCATAACGCGAGATAACTGGGCAGAGATTTGCGACATTTGCCTGCAAACCGCGTACATAGACCAGAAGCGGGAGGAAAACTTGAAGTTCAAAAATGAGGCTGCCCGCAAGTTTTATGAACGATTCCAAAAGAAAAAGGCTGAATATGAAAAATCGAAACGAAAAGGGTATAAGAGTAACCCTGATTTGGAGTTGGGGAACATCATCTCTGCGCTGGCGACAAACCATAACAGCCTGAATTATACGAATATTTATGATTTGACGGTGTACCAGGTGCATGACACTTTTAACCGTCAGAACATAAAAAAACAAAATGAGATCCATGACATGAACTATGCCGTATGGGGTGGCGAGAACGACCTTGGCGGATGGTACAAACACATGGAAACTGATAAATAGTAACGGAGGATTAAGATATGGCTGTAAATCCGAATATGGCGAACCGTGAAGTTGCTGATCTGGTTCTGCTTGATTACAAGACCAAGAAAGTTTTTCTGCCCATTGATTTTGCCAACGTGACCACCACTGACTTTACCGCAAACCGCGTGTTTGCAAAGGGCGGCCAGGGCGCACCGAACCGTGTTGGCTTTGATGGCGAGCGTGCAGGCACCCTGAAGGTTGATACCCAGATCATGCCTGTTAAGCTGTTTGCCCTGCTGAGCGGCCAGGACATTGGCAAGGTTGCAAAGATTATGAAGCGCGAGGTACTGACCGCTACCACTGATGGCATTGAGCTGAGTGAGACCCCGAAGGCCGGCACTGTGCAGGTTTTTGCTGTTTCTGACGACGCTGGCACTGAGATCAGTGATCTTACCACCACTGAGAAGAAGGTTGCTGGCGCTGGCCTGCAGGACGGCAAGAACTATATTGCCTACTACTTCTACGACAAGAACGATGGTGTTCAGACTGTCAAGTTTGATTCTGACACATTCCCGCGTGCCTTTGAGATCCACGGTATGATGCCGTTCAAGACCGAGGACGACGAGATTGTGCAGTGCGAGCTGGTTTACTACAAGGCTCAGCCGCAGGCAAGTTTCAGCCTGGCTTTCCAGAACACTGGTGATCCGACCACTGTTTCTATTACCTTTGACTGCATGGCCAACCAGGACGGCGACATTTACGACATGAACTTTATGGAGTGATCAACGCAAATCCCTACCTTATTATATATAGGTTTGAATTGTGATGTTTGATCCGTGGGGGAGCGAAAAGCTCCTCCATTTTTAGAACACGAAAGGAGTAGCGTGCATGGAAGACAAGAATACCGGCGGTATTGCCGATGTGAAGATTGAACCTGTTGAAACTGCTGCCCCGCCCAAAGTACCCCTGAAGCGCCAGGTGCGCCCGTTGAAGGGCGTGGTTGTATATTGCAGCAAGGAACGCGGCTACATGGGTTTTGAATGTGATGGGCGTGGCTACCAGGTGCCGGTGAAAGACGGCTATGCCGTTGGCGATGTGGTTAAGTTCAAGATTGCAGACGGGAAGATTGAGCTGTGCAAGTAAGCGGACGAAGCAAGTATAATGTGAGCCGTGACAAGAGCAAACGCACCTATGACGGGATTGTGTTTGACTCTGAACTTGAGATGAAGTATTACAAGGATGTTGTGCTGCCGGGGGTTGCCAGCGGAGAGATTGTGGACTATCAGCTGCAGAAACCCTATGAGCTACAACCAAAGTACTGCAAGCAGTGTGGGAGAAGAGCTGTGACGGTACGCGCCATAAACTATGTGGCTGATTTTTGGTTGAAGTATAAAGACGGCACAACAGAGGTGATTGACACCAAAGGATGCCCGGACACTGTGGCACTGATGAAGCGGAAGATGTTTGATTACCTGTACCCGGACGAGCATTTGCGCTGGATTGTGTACCGTAAACGGCGTGGTGGGTGGATTGATTACGACACGCTGTAAACTGTGATTATGCCAGGAAACGACAGAAAAGTTTGTTGAGCATGACAAAATTAGGGCATGGTACCCGAATAGAACATGAACACGGCTCCGCCTGAAAAGGGCGGGGCTTTTTATTTTGTGAGGTATTTTTTTATGGAAATTAAGAAGAACATCCGTGTAGGCGACAGAATCCGATTTGTGGATTTTGTTTGCGATATGTGCGAGAAGGACGGCAAGCAGTATTACGCGCTGTTTGATTATGCTTGGCGCATTGCGGTGATTACCTTTTTTGCCCCGGAAGCGGAGCTGGACAAGATGGACACAGATGAGATGTGCGACTTTGTTTACAGTCGACAGGGCATTGAAATTGTGGAAGACCCGGATATTGCGGTGATTACAGCGGGACTTTATGAGGCATGTGAAGCCGAGATGAAAGACCGGAAAGAAAAATACATGAAGGTATTTGATGCGATCAACCACCCGGACCCGCTTGACCGGATTGCAGACGCCTTTGTAGAGATTGCAGGGAATTTGAGCCAACTGGGAGACCAGGAATTTTTGGCTGATCTGGTAAAGAAAGTGCGCGAAGGAGAGCAGCCCGCAAAGAAGCCGCCCGCAAAGAAGCCGCCCGTGAAGATTGAAGTTGTGAACGGCAAGGAGAGTTAAATGGCCAAGACGGTAAGCACACAGAAAGGGCTGGAACTGGAACTGCAGCGGCGCATTAACCTGGCACTGAATGGCGGGGCGAAAACGGCTGTGGAGAATTGTCTGAAGAAGCATATCCAGGAAGATGTACTGGATGTATACCAGCCAAAAGTATATGAGCGCCGCGGCCAGGGCGAAGGAGCATTGGAAGCCGACAGCAGCGTGGTGAGCAGCGTGAGAGAACATGTGCTTACGGTAAAGGATATTGGTGTGCCGAATGAATCAGCCCTGGGCGGACATTACAAAACCGGTACCAATACACCGCTTGCTGAGATGGTGGAGAAGGGCGATGTGAAAAACATTTGGGGTTCGCCACCTGATGCGGCCTATTTGCACCCGCGCCCGTTTGTGGCAAACACGGCAAAAGAAATCGCAGATGGGAACAGCGCCGTACATGGAGAGATTGTGAAAGCCATAAAAGAGCAGTTCCCTGATAACTAATGCGACGAGAGTTTCGGCTCTTGTCTTGAGCGGCTGATTTGAAAAGAATCGGCCTTTGAAGGCTTGAGCCGAACCGTAAGGGGGAAAGTATATGGCGGAAGATTTAAGTATTAAGTTAAAGGTGGAACCTGACGGCGGTGGTGTGCAGGGGAAGCTGAATGAGATTGCGAAAAAGAATAAACTGAAGGTTAAAGCGGAACTGGCCAATGAGAGTGAACTGGCGGATAAGATTAAAAACCTTACAAGTAATATTACCGCACACCTTGAGATTGACCCGGCTGATATTACAAAGATCACCAACCAGCTGAAAAATATCCAGAGTAGTGTAGGAGGAAACATCCAGCTGTTCGATATGAGCGGGGCGCTAAAACAGCTGGATACAGTTGAAACGAAAGTAACTTCGATTACTACAAAGCTTGCAGGTGTCCAGACCAAGATCAACAATGCGAACAGTACCGTAAATAAGACTGAGCCGAAAAACCCAAATGCGGGAACAGTAAAAACCCTTGAGGCACAGCTGCGAAAAGCCGGATATGATGTTAGCGAGATAAATGAAAAGGCTAAGGGGTATCAAGGGCTAGCAAGCAGCCTTGGTCGTTTAACAGAGGCGCAAAGAACCGCAACAGATGCTCAGGCAGAATTTGCCCAAAACATGAGTGACGATGCCTTGCAAAAGGCCGAAATAGCAATCCGTAAACTGAAAGACGAGATTACGAGCCTGACGAAAGCGATGTCGTCTGCTGATAAGGTCAGTGAAAACTATTTTGGTATTTATTCAAAATTTAGAGAGTTACAAGGCAAATATTATCAAGATTTTGGCAATGGAAAAATATCTTTACTGAATAACGAAAGTTTTAATTCTGTACAAAAAGCACTTATCTCACTTGACAATTCAAGAGTTAATCTGGCGGACAATTTTAACGATCGAAATCTAAAGAATTATGAAGCGGCCTTAAAAACAGCTTCAGAAGCGTTATCTCTATTCAAGACCGCGCTTGATACTGCAGATAAAATGTCTGACAACGCTTTTAAGTCTTTGCCAGATACATTAAAACAGCTTAATGATTATATACAGACACTTGGTGAAAACCTGAGCAAAACTGGAGTAAAAGACCTTAAAACAAATGGCGTTTATAGCTTGTTGACCGACTTACAAACAGATCTCCAAAATGTATATACTAAGTCAGAACTTGGTACGGCTAACTATCGGGATCTTTTGAACGTATTTAATGAGTACGATTCACGGCTTAAAAAGACACAGATCAATGTAAAATCTCTATCTTCGTTGTTTGCAGCGCTGGGTATCAAGATTCGTAACACTACGAACGAATTGCGCAGCAGTAACCTAACTGCTAAAAACACACAGAGCGTAGAAAGTTTACAAAAACGCCTGAACAATCTGTTGTACACCTTAACGCGGTATGTCGAGATCAATAAGCAAATCCAGAAGCGACCGGAGCTGATGGCTACTTACAACAGTATTGCTGATGAGCTTAAAACCGCGGCACGTTCCGGCGATGCGAAACTGATGGAGACAACGTTAAACAGTGCTGCTCAAAAAGTTTCCAATCTAAAAGCTCATGTTCAGGAACTGGGGCTGGAAGGCAAGACAGTTGGTCAGGTGTTTAGTGACTTGTTTGGCCAGCATTTCAGCACAGCCATTGCTATGGCGGCGGTACATTTGTTGCAGGGAAGTTTGCAGCAAATCTACCAGAACGTTGTGGATATTGATACTGCCATGACGGAGCTGAAAAAGGTTACGAACGAGACAGGCAGTACATATCAAAGCTTTTTGACTGAGGCCGGAACCCGCGCAAAGAACATTGGTACGGATGTTAGCAGCGTTGTGAATGCAACGGCGGATTATGCACGACTGGGCTACAGCCTGAGCGATGCGACAAAGCTGGCTGACGTGAGCGCAGTTTATTATAACGTTGGTGATGACCTTGACAGCTTTGATAAGGCCACTGAAAACATTGTTGGCACGATGAAGGCATTCAATATCCAGGCGAACGATGCAATCAGCCTGGTGGACAAGCTGAATAACGTATCCAACAACTATGCTGTTTCTTCTGGCGATTTGGGCGATATCTTGCAGCGCTCTGCATCGGCCATGGAGGCTGCCGGCAATACCCTTGACCAGACGATTGCACTTGGCACGGCCATGAACAGTGTTGTCCAAAACGCTGAAACGACCGGCAGTACGCTGAAAGTGCTGGCTTTGAGAATCCGTGGCGCAACGACCGAGCTGGAACAGATGGGCGAGGAAACCGACACTGTTGCAACCAGTACGTCCAAACTGCGTGCCGATATTATGGGTCTGACCAATGTAGACGGCAAGGGCGGATTTGACATTCTAACCAAGAGCGGAGACTTTAAGAGCACCTATGATATTATTCAGGGCATTGCTAAAGTATATAGCAAGATGAGCGATGTTGACCAGGCTGCCCTGCTTGAGCTGTTGGCCGGTAAGAACCGCGCAAATGGTGGGGCTGCATTGTTGAGCCAGGCAAGCCAGGCCGCAGATGTGCTACAGACATCCTTGAATAGTAGTGGTAGCGCTATGGCTGAGAATGAGCGGGTGCTGGATTCTGTTGAAGGACGACTGAAGATTTTCGAAGCTACGTTCCAGGAGATCTCTACTGATCTGCTGAACAGCGGGCTGGTTAAAGGCGTTATCAGTCTTGGAACGGCCTTACTGGATGCTTCAGATGGATTCATTAAATTTTCTGGTGTTATACCTACAGCGACAGCAGCGTTGAGTGCGTTTTTGTCGCTTTCAAATGCGAAGACCAAGGGCAGTATTCAAATGCTCGCTTATGCAGGAGGGATAGCTGCATAGGACGCGCCTTGGTTGGTAATTAAATACCCAAATTGCTGGGAAAGGCTAAGAGCCGCATAGCCATAGTGAGCCGGTAATGGAACACTATGGAGCCGAAAGGCAGAAACAAGTATGCGGATGCGGTATGCTGAGAGAAAAGCCGCCCCTACGGGGTGGTGCTAACCCGCGCAAACAATGCTTAATCAGCAGCCGAGATACCGCGTACAGAAATGTGCGCAGAAGAAGATGTGTGAACTTTGGTGTTTTGGTTCATCGACTGTATGGGTAGCCCTATTCCATGGTGAAAACCAGACGGGAAGAAAGACAGTCAGAACATTACGGGAAAGCCGTAAGAAGGTTATAAAAATTTACGAAGGTGGTTTTTGAGGAGATGAGTTGAAAGTGAAGTGGTTGAATGGTATAATTGATAAGGTAATTTACAGATACAAACAGTATAAAAATCATAGGTGGATTGAAGAGCATAAACAATGGCTTTTTGAAAACTATGATGGATTAACTGTTGAAGTAAAAGATGAAACCATTGTGTATGCTGGACGCGATGATTATATCGATCCAGACAACTCAAAGCGACATCCAGCTGTATGGTACAGGGTTCCCATTAACCTGGAAAAATGGGGAAGAATATATGATCAACAGGTGAGATATAAATGAGTTCCTTTACTGTCCCTTATGGTGTAACATCTACAGCATTGTTTATCCGCGTAAAGGCGGAGGCTAATGGGGAGCACTATGAGGGATGGGGACTGATTGATACTGGTTCTGTTGACAGCGGAATAACTGAAGCAGTTGTAAATAAGTTAAATGTTGTTCCGATCAAAGGTAAGGAATACCATACGGCGAATGGTAAAATTGTCGCACCAAAATATAATATTTCTCTTACGCTGCAGAATAATGTTGTTTTCTCTAACATCCAGGCTTCACTCTTTACAAATAACGGAGACGGCTTTGATTTTTTTGATTGGGATGGATATTATTTCTCAGGGAAGCTTGGCTGTAACTAATTACAATGGCGCGATGCGAATATCGTTTGAATACCCCGCACACGGAACGATCGATTTTACAAACATGTAATACATAATAAAAACAAGCCCTGACCTTTAATGGCCGGGGCTTTTGGTATTTTTTAAGAGGTAATGTTTTATGGAACCAAATGATTTATTGAGACAGTGCCAAAAAGAGTTGTTGTTTAACCGTACATATGACGTAAAACAAGACGAGTTGTGCTATTGCTGTGATGACGGGAAAGAAAAACACATAATTTTAATTGATTGTAGCGACATAGCTTATAAGGACATGGATTACAATTCTGAAAAGAAAGTTTTAGATGCGTTTATTCAGAGCTGTTGTTGCAAGTGCGAGGGAAAGAATTGTACTGACCACAAAGAGGACAATCATATGAGTAAATAAGCTCACAGGTGTCTGGGTTTATGTCTTCTTTTACAGGAACACTATCTTTATCGACGCTTGACATCGTAAACAATTGATAAGTCCCTGTTGACGCATAGCGATTTCTTGATGGAAGATACCAATGAATCGTCTGCCCGCAATAAGTGCAAATATGTGTTCCTTGTATGTTTGACATTATAAAACACCTCCTAATGGAGATAATAGGAAATTGAGGAAATTTTTATGGCATTTATGGAAGGTATTTTGAAGCCTTGCCAGCGCAAGGTACTGTTTGAGCGAGAATATAGTGCTGAACAGGATACGATGATTTATAAGTGCGAATATGTTATGCGGGCAGTAGCAATCAACTGCAAAAGACTGACGGCAAATCAAGCGGAGCAAATGGACAAGTTTGCGATGATGGGATTTTATAACGGCGGCTGTTTTAATTGCCTTAAAAATCAAGGAACGGAGGGGTGATTATGGGTGCTACATATAAACCGAACGTTAATCTAAACAATCGCAAAAGTACCAGAGAGATGTTTATGCCAAGTAGCCAATCTACATATAAGGAAGAGGATTTTATGACAATTCAGATTACGGGCAACGCCAAAGAGCTTGCGGCGCTGATTAAAGAGTTGCAGAAGCCAAAAGAAAAAGTAACCGCAAGCCCTATTCCCACTTATGACGGAAGTGGATATGGTTCCGTTAATATTCCGT
>ENA-ORNY01001930-ORNY01001930.1-human-gut-metagenome-genome-assembly--contig:-NODE-1930-length-11091-cov-2.973451_pt1 | contig 11091 bp, 11 predicted proteins | sample MGYA00242122_ERZ509036 | MGnify/ENA primary metagenome ERZ509036 (study PRJEB26280, sample SAMEA2338696) | human gut metagenome | biome: human gut; feature: human-associated habitat; material: faeces...
CCAGCCGGCAACTTCCGGTGAGGTGCTGTACAACGGGGAAAACATTCTGAAATAAAAGGGCAAGGATATGCAGAAGATTCATCTGAACATGCAGATGGTCTTCCAGGATCCCTACAGCTCCCTTGACCCCCGTATGTCCGTTCACAATCTGATCGCCGAGCCGGTGCAGGTGTGCGGCCTGCTGAAAACAAAGGCAGAAATCAACGAGCATGTCCGGGAGATCATGGATATGTGCGGTCTGCCTGCGGATCAGGCGAACCTGTTCCCCCACGAGCTGGACGGCGGCCGCCGCCAGCGCGTGGGCATAGCAAGGGCGCTTGCGCTCAATCCGGAGTTCCTTGTGCTGGATGAGCCGGTATCAGCGCTGGACGTATCCATTCAGGCACAGGTGCTCAATCTTATGCAGCAGCTGCAAAAGGACAGGGGACTGACGTATCTGTTCATATCCCATAACCTGAGCGTTGTTAAACATATTTCCGACCGCATAGCGGTAATGTACCTTGGGCGCATGGTGGAGCTTGCGGACTGCAAACAGCTGTTCAAAAATCCTGTTCATCCGTATACCAAGGCGCTGCTTTCCGCCGTGCCTATCCCCAGGCTTGACGTTAAGACGGAGCGCATATTGCTGGAAGGCGACGTGCCAAGCCCCGTAAACCCCGCGCCGGGCTGCCGCTTTGCGGGCCGCTGCGCGCAGTGCATGGAAAGATGCACCGCTGAACAGCCGGAGCTGAGGGAAATAGAACCCGGCCACTTTGTGGCGTGCCATCTGTGCGACAGATGATTTTGTGGAGGTATACATATAGTGAACACGTTTAAGAAGGTAGTCCTTTCCGGCACGCCGCATGAGCGCGGCGTAACATACGGGCGGGAATGCCGCGAGCTTATAGATCGCACGATAGGCGACTACGAGCGCTATTTTAACAACAAGCCCAACCTTTCATGGGATTACGCAATACAAATGGCGGCCAAGTTCATACCCGCCATAGAGGCGTTTGCGCCGGAACTGATGGAGGAGATGCACGGCATAGCGGAAGGCTGCGGCCGTTCATTTGACGAAATACTTGCCATCAACTGCCGCAGCGAGCTGCTGCGCTTTGAAGGATCGCACGACGACAGGCACAATAAGGATGCGGAGGAATGTTCCTGCATAGGCGCATTGCCCGAGCGCACCACAAATGGCCATGTGCTAACCGCGCAGAACTGGGACATGTATTACTGGGCGGAAGAACACGGCGTTGTGCTGGAGATATTGCAGGACAACGGGCCGGACTGCTTCTGCCTTACGGAAGCGGGCCAGCTTGCGCGCTACGGCATGAACCAGGCGGGCGTTGGACTGGCAATAAACAGCCTGCCGCGCGAAATTGAGACCGACCCCATAGGCGTGCCGAGCGCGATAGTGCGCCGCAAGTTCATAAGCACCGGCAATTGGGCGGAATGCCTGGACATATTGTTCTCCATCCGCCACATGGCGCCAATGAACTTTCTTGTGTCCAACGGCAATCTGCACGGGGACATGATGTGCATAGAGGCCGGCGCCAACGGCGCGCAGATACTCTATCCCGAAAACGGCCTGACGTATCACACTAACCATTTCCTTTCCCAGGGGCATTTGCTTTACGGGCGCAAGGGCAGCAGCGTGAACCGCTACAATACCATAAAGCGCCTGCTCAGCGGCAAGGAAAAGATAGGCATAGCGGACATGATATCCGTGCTAAACTGCACTTTCGGCGCGCCCGAATCCGTGCTTAACCAGCGAAACAGCCGCGATAAGGAAATAGAGCAATGCGCAACGCTTGCCTGCTTCATAATCGATGCTACCGAGCGCCGCTTCTGGGTGCGCAAGGGCAACATACGCGAAAACCCGTTTGTGGAGTACAAGTGGTCCCGGCCGGATAAAATCTACGCCGAGTGGAGATAATTGCAAGATATACGGAAAGAGCGGCTCATTGGGCCGCTCTTTCCGTATAATGAAAATGAATCGTTTGGTTTACTTCTTTGTAATGGACATCAGTTCGCCGCGCCTTCATCATCTGCCTTAACAGCGGAACACGCGGGAGCGGGCGCAACCTTGCGCGGGCGGCCGCGCTTGCGCTTGGGCCGTTCCTCCATAAGCTTAGGCGCCTCCTCGTTTGCATCATCCTGGGTGGAGGATTCATTCCCGTCATGCATTTTTGAATACGCTGTATATTCGCTGCGCAGGTTCTCAATCTGCGCCTGAAATGCCTGTACATCGTCCTTCATCTGCCCTGCCATGAGCGATACGAGCGCGTTTGCCATTACCATGGGCGCGGAATAGGAATTGTAATATATCGGCGTATCGGCCTGGCATATAAGCGTTACGGTGGCGTGCCGCGCAACGGCCGATGCAGGGTTTTCCGCCATGCACACTATCGGGATATTGTGCTTAACAAGCTGCTCCGCAAGGAAGGGCATGCGGCTGTTGTCAAGGCGGGGGAAGGACAGCATGAAGAAAGCATCGTTCGTGCGGATGCCGGAAAGCATGTTGGTAAGGAAAATGGTGCTGTCCACATCGAATATCTGCACGTCTATATTCAGCGAACTGAGCCGGTTCTGCAAAAACGGCAGCAGCGTTTTGCTCACGCCCTGCGCAACCAAATGCACCCGCCCGCAGTTCCTTAATATATCGCATGCGCGGTACATGTCGCGCGAGCTGAGATTTTCAAACGTATTCGTGATATTGTCAAGATCCGCCTGCACCACGCGGTGAACAATATCGCTGGTGCTGTTCAGCCCGCTCAGGGCCGATGCAAGGCGCTTGCCGGGATACACGCTCTGCCGCGTATATGCCCTAAGCTCCTTTTTCAAATCAAGGAAACCATTTATACCCAGCTTGTCAAGGCAGCGCAGCACGGTAACGGGCGAGGCGCTCACGCTGTCGCTGAAATCCTTGAGTGATTGAAAACACGCGCGGTCCGGATTATCGGTAATGTAATCCACTATGCGCTTGTGAACCCGCGAAAGGTTGTTGTAGTTGGCATTGATCCGGTCGATTAAATCCATGTGCGCTTCTCCCTTTTTATTTTTTACGTTTACACTATCTGTAAATCAAGTAGTTCAGCTTTGTATCAATATAAGCTGTAACGCGGTATAAATCCTTAATAATACAAAGCTGCGGAAGATATTTTTTATATTATAGCAATTTAAAAGCGTGAATGTCAATTAAATGATAAAAAACTTGTGTATTATTGCCGGAAAATGGTAAACTACATATAACAATTCACCCAAGGAGGAAACCCAATGCTGCTCATTAAAAACGCACACATACGCCCCATGGCGGGCGAGGACATCGCCAACGGCGAAATACTTATAGACGGCGGCAAGATAGCCGGCATAGGCGTTAAGGTGGACGCGCCCGAGGATGCCGAGATTATAGACGCCGAAGGCCGCCTTGTTACCCCGGGCATAGTGGAAGCGCATTGCCACACGGGCGATTCCGCGCGCGCAATAGGCATATCGCCCGACCATAATGAAAAGAACGACCCGCTCACGCCGCAGCTTAGAATAATGGATTCATTCAATCCGTACGATCCGCAGCTCAGGCGCGCCATAAAGGCGGGCGTGACCAGCGGCGTTACCACGCCCGGCAGCGCGAACATAATAGGCGGCACGGCAATGGCCGTAAAGTTCGTTGGCAGGCGGGTTGACGACATGATAATAAAGAACCCTGCGGCAATGAAAATTGCCTTTGGCGAGAATGCCAAGCGCGTATACGGCACGGAGTTCAAAAAGGCGCCCATGACCCGCATGGCAATAGCGTCCATGCTGCGCGAAATACTCTATAAGGCGCGCAATTATATGGAGGCTAAGGAAGCGGGCAAGGAGCCGGCATTCGATATGAAGTACGAGGCGCTTATACCCGTGCTCAGGCGCGAAATACCCATGAAGGCGCATGCACACCGCGCGGACGATATATTCACCGCCATACGCATAGCAAAGGAGTTCAATCTGCGCATGACGATAGATCATTGCACGGACGGCGCGCTCATTGCGGACATACTTGCCGAAGAAGGCTACCCCGCGTTTGTAGGCCCCACCTCCGGCGGCACGCCAACTAAGCACGAGGTTATGAACCGCTCCTTCGAAACCCCTGCAATACTGCATAAGGCGGGCGTACCCTTTGCCATAATAACGGACGATCCTGTTATTACGATAGAGGCGCTGCCCCTTTGCGCGGGCCTTGCCGTGCGCCACGGATTGCCGGAGGAGGAAGCATGGAAGGCTATAACAATCTATTCCGCCGCATATACCGGCATTGGCGACCGCGTAGGCAGCCTTGAAGTGGGCAAGGACGCGGACGTGGTAATATGGAACGGCAACCCCGTTACAGACATCATCGCAACCGTTTACAGAACCATTGTTGACGGCAATGTGGTATATTGCCAGGGCGACAAGTAAATAAAGCATAAAATAAGCATCCTCCGCGCCGAATATGGTACGGAGGATGTTTCACTTATAAATCATTTTCTGCAAAGTAAAGCATAAGCGCCGCCGCAAGCAGATCCGCGCTGCCGCCTGGGCTTATGTTGCGGCGGATAAGCTCGTCGTCCATGCGCATAAGCGTGTCCGCGTCGGCTGCGTCGGCATCGGTGCAGAGCCGTTTTACGTATTCAAGCCCATCTTTTCCCGCGCGGCGGACTATGTTTGTGTCCTCGTTCTGCGCCATCAGCGCCGTAAGCGCGGCACAGGCTGCGGTATCCATGCCGTTTTGTGCTTCGTGCCGCAGTATAGGCAGCGCGGTATTAAGCGCCAATGCAAAGCCGCCGTGTGCTGACAGCCGCGCCCCGCTGAGGCCGTGCGCATCGGGAGCGGCGGAGGCGAATATATCGGCTGCGGTTTTGCATATGCTGCCCGCGCTCACGGGGGCGCCATAGCGTGTCAGCCGCGCCCATGCGGCGGAAATAAGCCCAAGCGAGAATATTTCGCCCTTATGCGTGTTTACGCCGCCCGTTGCGGCAAGCATGTCGCCTTCGGCTTTCAGCCCGTGCATTTTAAGCCGCGCAAACAGCGCTGCGCCGTCGGCAGGGCCGTTTAACCCTTCGCGTGCGCATTGGGCAAAATACGGCGCGGTGATGCATGCGCTGTCTATAAAAGTATAGAAGTCCATGTCCGTATGTGCGCCGTTGTTCCGCCGGTCCACAAGGCCGGGCTTTGGCGTGGCGGCAAGCTCGTAAAGCATCGCCCGCTGCGCCGTGCGGCCTATGCGCTCCGCCTGAGCATCTGCGTACCATTGCCAAAGGAGCGTATGCACATGATCTGTCAATTCATCAAGCGAATGGCGGCGGCTGCGCGCGCATTCCGCCGCGGGTGCGCTGCATAAAAAGCACCGGCGCGGCTGCATACCTATGTCTGCGCGGGAGACGTGCTCAAACTCATTTGTTATAACGTCCATGTCGAACAGCCTTGCCGCGGGGAAGCTTTCCTCAAGCGCGGTCAATGCGGCCTTGGCGCGGTATGCATCGCCGTCTATTGCGGCAATGTATTCGCAGCAGGCTTCGCAGCGGCGGGTGATGCCGTCCGCTATCGCAATTCCGTGGGAGAGCAGCGCGCGGTTTATCATGTCAACGCCGCTGTCGAAAAGCATATCCGCAAGCGCAAACCGCTTCACGGGGCCGGGAGTATTAAGCGTGAACGAAACCACTGGCAGGTTATGCTTTTTTATAAGGCCGTGCTGCGCCGCCATGCGCGCTTCCCGCGCGGCAAGCATTGCGCCAAGCTGCACTTCTGCCCCTTCAAACAGCGCCGCGTTCATTATTCAAGCCCGCTTTCGGCATACAGCGCCTCTATTTGCTCTATAAAGTCCAGCATGTACTTCTTCAGGTGCAGGTCTTTGCTGTATACAAGGCAGGTGTTCAGCACGTTTATTTCATCGGTAAGCGGGAATACCTTCGCCCCGTGCAGCGCGTCCGCATCGGTTACGGCCATTGAATACGGCGCGATCATGGCGCAGGCACAGTCCGCCGCAACGCGCCGGGCGGTTTCAAACGAATCGGTTTCTATAAAGCACGGAAACTCAACGCCAAGGCGGATACATAGCGTATCCTGCACGGCGCGGGCATTATGGCCGGATTTAAGGTAAACAAAGCGGTCGTTGGCCGCGTCCGCCGCGCTTATGCTTTGCCCGTTTTTATATTTTGAATATATATTCGTGCCGAGGCCGGCTATTATGCACATTTTTTCGTTCTGCAGCACGCGGTATTCAAGCTGTGCATTGTTCTGCTCCGTGCGGGCAACGGCAATGTCTATTTCCTGCCGCGCGGCCATGGCGGTGAGCATATTGGAACCCTGCTCCGTAAGTGCGATATCCACCTTTGGATACATCGGGCAGAAACGGCTCAGTATGCGCGGCAGCATCGTCATACTCTGCTGCGCGGGTATGCCAAAGCGAAGAACCCCGCCGCATTCGTTTTTTACGCTGTGCAGTTCGCGCGAAAGCTCGTCCTCAATTTGGATTATCCGCTTCGCCGCCTCAATATAAAGCTCGCCCGAATAGGTGAGCGTAAGCTTATTGTTACGCTTTTCAAACACCTTGCCGCCTATGCTCTGTTCTACGGCGTGCACGGTTTGGCTCAATGCGGATTGGGAAAGGAAAAGCTTGTTTGCCGCGGCGGAAAAGCTGCCCTCGTTCAATATGGCAAGTATGTATTTGGCCTGATTTATGTTCATAAACTGCACTCCTATAATGTTAAACTTATATATTTGTTAGTATAGTTTAGATTTTGGTTAAAGTCAACTGCTGGTATACTATTGTCAAAGATATGTATGCGGAGGGAAAGCATATGCAACTGATAAACAGGGCGATGGCGGGTACGCTTGAATCAAGCGATGCGCAGATAAGCATTGCGCCGGGTAATGACGGCATAGTGCTGCACATTCAAAGCACCGTGCAGAATCAATACGGCCGGGCGATAAAGCAAAGCGTGCTGGATACGCTGAGCAAGCTTGGCATAGAGAACGCGGAGGTGGACGTGAACGATCGCGGCGCGCTTGAATGCACGCTGCGTGCGCGCGTGGAATGCGCGGCATACAGGAGCGCGGGCATTGAGGCGGGCATACCATGGGAGGAAATGTGAGCATGATACAAAGGAAGAAGCCGGAAAGATTCAGATTAAGGCGCACCATGATATTCCTCAGCGCGCAGAAGCCCGGGCTTATAAAGGATCCGCTCATTTACGGGGCGGACAGTTTGATGCTCGACCTTGAGGATGCGGTTGCGGAAAACCAGAAGGACGCGGCGCGGTTTTCGCTTTATCACGCGCTGAAAACCGTTGATTACGGCGATACGGAAGTGATAGTGCGCATAAACGGGCTGGATACGCCGCATTGGCGCGAGGACGTGCGCGTATGCGTGGCGGCGGGGGCGGACGGCGTGCGCATAGCCAAATGCGAAAGCGCGGGGGACGTTATTGCCGTTGAAAAGGCCGTTGAGGCGGCGGAGGAGGAATTCCGTAAGGAAAAGGGCAGAACGCTGCTGATGGCGGCGCTGGAAAGTCCAAAGGGGATACTCAATGCGCAGGAGATAGCCGCGGCATCCGGGCGCATGTTCGGCATAGCCATATCGGGCGGAGATTTAAGGCGCACGATGCAGGTTTCGCCCGTGCGCGGGGGCGTTGAGCTGAACGCGGCGCGCGGACTTGTTGTGCTGGCGGCGCGCGCGGCGGGCGTGCAGTGCTTCGATACGGTATTTACCGACCTTAACGATGAAGAGGGCTTCCGCGCGGAGGTGCTGCTTGATAAACAGATGGGTTTCGACGGCAAATCGCTCGTAAATCCGCGGCAGATAGCCGCCGTGCATGAAATATACGCCCCGAGTGAAAAGGAGATAACGGCTGCGGAAAAGATAGTGCGCGCGGTAAGGGAAAACGCCGCAAAGGGCGTTGGCGTATTCACGGTTGACGGAAAGATGATAGACATTGCATTCCTGCCGGGGGCGGAGCGCACAATAGCGCTGGCCAAGGCATGCGGAATGTATAAGGGGGAACTGTAAGCATGATAAACAAAGTTGGCAGGGACATTCCCGATGAACTTATAGGCAGGCACGGCGTATATATGGGCGCGGGATATCGCGACGGCGAAACCTATACCAAATGCGGCGTAAGGGCGCGCATATGCGAAAAGCCGCAGGGGAGCAAGCTGGTCGGCAGCATACGCGAGGCGATAGAAAAATGCGGCATGAAGGATGGCATGACGGTATCCTTCCATCATCATTTCAGGGACGGCGACTACGTTGCATCTATGGTGATGAAGGAAATAAAGGCGATGGGCATAAAGGACGTTACCATTGCGGCATCAAGCCTTGGCACAGCGCACGACGCCATAGCCGACATGATAGAGGAAGGCATAGTTACCGGCATACAGACCAGCGGCATACGCGGCAGACTTGGCGAGGTTGTATCGGCCGGGAAGCTGAAAACGCCCGCCGTAATACGTTCCCACGGCGGCAGGGTAAGGGCAATAGAGGAAGGCGACGTGCATATAGACATTGCCTTCATAGGCGCGCCGACTGCGGACGAATTCGGCAACGCCCGCGCCGTTGGCGGGAAGAGCGACTGCGGCGTGCTGTCCTATGCAATGGCGGATGTGAAATACGCCGACCATGTTGTTATAATAACCGATACGCTCGTGCCGAGCCCCAACCTGCCCGCAAGCATACAGGGAATAGACGTGGACTATGTCGTTTGCGTGGACGCGATAGGCGACCCGGCGAAGATAGCCGCAAAGGCCGCCCGCATGACGAACGACGTGCGGGAGCTGAAAATGGCTGCGCGCTGCGCGGACGTTATGGCGGCAACGCCGTACTTTGCGGACGGGTTCACGTTCCAAACGGGCGCGGGCGGGCCGTCGCTTGCGGTAAACCGCTACCTTGAGCCTAAGATAAAAGCAAAGAACATAACCATGCGCTGGGCGCTGGGCGGAATATCCGCGCCCACGGTAACGCTGCTTGAAAGCGGCCTTGTTAACGCAATAATAGATACGCAGGATTTTGACCAGGTCGCCGTGAAATCGGCCGGGGAAAACGCGCGGCATTTTGAAATATCCGCATCGCAGTATGCTAACCCTGCCAATAAGGGCGCGTTTGTGAACCAGCTTGACTTTGTTATACTGGCCGCGCTTGAGGTGGACACGGACTTTAACGTGAACGTGCTTACGGGATCGGACGGTGTGCTGCGCGGAGCGCCGGGCGGGCATCCGGACGCGGCGGCGGGCGCAAAATGCTGCATAATAGTTACGCCGCTAATGCGCGGGCGCATGGCCACGATATGCGAGCACGTTGTTACCGTAACAACGCCGGGCGAGTGCGTGGACGTTGTTGTGACGGACCATGGCATTGCCGTGAACCCAAGTAGGCCGGACATTGCCGCGTGGCTTGATGCGGCGGGCATAGAGCACACAACGATAGAAAAGCTGAAGGAGCTTGCGTATTCAATAGTCGGCACGCCGGAGCCGCTCGAATGGGAGGATAAGGTGGTTGCCGTGCTTGAGGCGCGGGACGGCAGCATACTGGACGTTGTGCGGCAGATAAAGCCATACAGGTTTGAATAAAATGGACGCGGTGCGGATAGATTCCTCCGCGCGCCTTATGGCGGAGCGGGACGCGCTGCCGGACTTCGCCGGAGAGTGGTGCGCCATTCTTCCCCGTGTCTGGCGGGACCGAAATGAACCTCAACTCCGCGGGTGGCTGGCCCACGCTAAAAAACTGGGTGTCACCTCCGCTCTGGCGGGGAACATCGGCCATCTGCCTCTTTTGCGGGACGCGGGGCTGACTATCCGCGGTGACTTCGGCCTCAACGTGTTCAACAGCCGCTCTCTGGACTATCTCCGGCGCAAGGAGCTCTCCTCCGCCTGCCTGTCCTTCGAGCTGCGGTTCCCACAGATGCGGGACATCCAAAAGCTGATCCCGGCAGAGGCCATCGTCTACGGCCGACTGCCCCTGATGATCACGGAAAACTGTCTGGTGCAGAATGAAACCGGCTGTCACCTGTCCGAAGCGGGTGACGCCGTCCCTCAGCAGGCTCCCTGCCGCAAGCCAAACGATCTTCAGGACCGCACCGGGGCAAAGTTCCCGCTGCTCCCGGCCTACGGCCACCGGACGGAGATCCAGAACAGTGCGCCGGTGTGGCTGGCGGACAAGCCCGAGTGGAAGCACTGTGGCCTGACCTATGCCCGCCTGCGGTTCACCACGGAAGCACCTGCGGAATGTGCGGACATTTTCCGGGCCTACCTGACCGGTGCCCCCGCCTCCGGCCCCTTCACCCGGGGACTCTACTACCGCGGTGTGGATTAACCCGACGGCAAAATCTCACCGGGAATCCCCCGCTTTTTCAGGCGATTTTCAGTTCTATTTGTATAATAGAAACCATATAATACAATTTGTTTTTAATTTTGGAGTTTTACATGGAAGAGATCAAGGTAAAATATTTTGTGGACGGCATCGACGAGCTATGCTATGTGGCAGGCAAATCCGACTGGATCGACCTCCACGCCGCCGAGGATGTGGACATGAAGGCCGGAGAATTCCGCCTGATCCCTCTGGGCGTCGCCATCGAACTGCCGGAGGGCTATGAGGCCCATGTGGTGCCCCGCAGTTCCACCTTTAAGAACTACGGTCTGCTGCAAGCCAACTCCATGGGTGTGGTGGACTACACCTACCGGGGCGACAATGACCAGTGGCGCATTCCCATGTACGCCACACGGGATGTCCATATCGACAAGAACACCCGCATTTCCCAGTTCCGCATTATGAAGAACCAGCCCCCTCTCGTCTTTACCCGTGTGGAGCACCTCACCGGTCCCGACCGGGGCGGCTTCGGCTCCACCGGCAAGTAAGGAGGGCCGCCATGTCTCGCATCGTTTTGGCCTCCGGGTCTCCCCGGCGGCAGGAATTATTGAACCGCATCGGCATCACGGATTTTGACATCCGGGTGCCCCAGACGGACGAGCACTACCCGGCGGGTCTCACCCCGGCGCAGATCGTGGAATACATCTCCCGGGAAAAGGCAGATGCCGCCGCCAAGCTCTGCACCCCGGAGGAGATCGTCATCACCGCCGACACCATGGTGTTTCTGGATGACC
>ENA-ORNY01001936-ORNY01001936.1-human-gut-metagenome-genome-assembly--contig:-NODE-1936-length-11077-cov-3.524406_pt1 | contig 11077 bp, 7 predicted proteins | sample MGYA00242122_ERZ509036 | MGnify/ENA primary metagenome ERZ509036 (study PRJEB26280, sample SAMEA2338696) | human gut metagenome | biome: human gut; feature: human-associated habitat; material: faeces...
GGAATCCGTTGCGGTCGGCCCCGGGGACGACTGCGCCGCACTGCGCACTTCCGGCGGCGGGCCGCTGCTTCTTGCCGCCGTCGATCAGGTGATTGCCGGGGTGCATTTCCTTTCGGAGGGGACTGCGCCGGAGAGGGCGGGGGCGAAACTTATGAAACGCAATTTGAGCGACATCGCCGCGATGGGGGGGACGCCCCGCTGGGCGCTGCTCGCCTTTGCCGCGCGCGGCTGTTCCGAATCCTGGGTGCTGGAGTTCTGCCGGGGAGCCGCCGACGCGGGCATGCGGTACGGCACCCCGCTGACCGGCGGCGATATCGCCGGGCTCGAACGAGATGGCGTCGCCGCCTCGCTCACCATCCTCGGCGAAGTGGAGGAGTCGGAGATCGTGCTGCGCCGGGGGGCGAAGCCGGGGGATCTGCTCTACGTCACCGGCCGGATCGGCAATTCGTTTCTTTCGGAGCATCATCTGGATTTCACCCCGCGGCTGGCCGAGGGGCGTTTTCTCGCGTCGCACCGGTTCGCCTCGGCCATGCTCGACATCAGCGACGGGCTTTTGCTCGACGCGTCGCGGCTCGCGGCGGCCTCCCGGGTGGCGCGGACGGTGGAGCAGGAGCGGATTCCGCTCCGGGCCGGAGCTGTTCCGGAGAGCGCCTGGAGCGACGGCGAAGATTATGAGTTGTTGTTTACGGTTCCGGCGGATGCCGCGGCGCAGCTGGAGGCGGAGTGGCCGCCCGGATTTGCGCCGCTCACCCGGATCGGTTCCGTTTCGGCCGGTTCCGGCGAGGTGCTGGATCCCGAAGGAAATTCGTTGACGGAACACAGGAAAAGTGGTTATGAACATTGAACGGGAGTTGTTGAGCCGCTCCGAAGAGGAGACGGAGGCGTTTGCCGCACAGCTGGCGCATGAGCTGCCGCGCGGCACGGTGCTGGCGCTGGAGGGGGACCTCGGCGCCGGTAAGACGGTTTTTTCACGCGGATTCGCCCGCGGTCTGGGGATTACCGAACCGGTATCCAGCCCGACCTACACGATCATTCAAGAGTATTCTCTGCCCGGCGGCGGGCGGCTTTACCACCTCGATCTTTACCGGATTGCGAATTCTGCCTCCGCGCTCGCGTTCGGCGTGGATGAGTTTCTCGACGATCCGGAGTCGGTCGCGCTGGTGGAGTGGCCGGCGCGGATTGCCGACATCCTGCCGCCCGGCACGCTCCGGGTGGAGATCGTGCATCTCTCCGAGAACGAGCGGCGGATTACGGTCCGCGGCTAATTTCGGGGCAGGGGGGACAGACGCGATGCGGCTGGAGTTGTGGAACTGCATCCACCGGATTCCGTGGCGGCGCCGGATTTCTCCGTGGCGGCTTGCCGCTGCCGCCGGTTGTGCGCTGGCGATCTACTTTGCCGTTCCCCTCCGGTGGCGGAATCTGGCCCTGCTGCTGACCAGCCTGGTGTTCTACGGCTGGGGGGGGCCGATCTATATCAGCATCATGGTGCTGTCCATCCTCATCGACTATACCCACGGCCTTCTGGTGGAGAAGTACCGCAGCCGGGACAAGCTGGCCCGGTGGTTCGTGGCGGAGAGCGTGCTGCTGAATTTGGGTCTGCTGGGCTTTTTTAAATATTGGGATTTCTTCGCCGCCAACCTCTCCCTGATCCCCGGCGTTTCCATTCCCACCCTGGGATTGCCCCTGCCCATCGGCATTTCCTTTTTCACCTTTCAGACCATGAGCTACACCATTGATGTCTACCGGGGCGAGGCAAAAGCGCAGAAGAATATCATCAATTTCGGCGCGTATGTAACATTATTCCCTCAGTTGATTGCGGGCCCCATCGTCCGCTACGCCGACGTGGCCCCCCAGCTGCGAAGCCGCACCCACACGGTGCAGGACGCGGCTCTGGGTGCCCGCCGCTTTGTGCTGGGCCTGGGGAAAAAGGTACTGCTTGCCAACGTCCTGTATGAGCTGGTGACGGTGTATCAGCAGAGCGGTCAGAAAACGGTGCTGCTGACCTGGCTGTACGCCGCGGCGTATATGCTCCATGTGTACTTCGACTTCTCCGGCTACAGCGACATGGCCATCGGCCTGGGCCGCATCATGGGCTTCCGCTTTGCCGAGAACTTCCGCTATCCCTTTGTGTCCGGCAGTCTCACGGAATTCTGGCGGCGCTGGCACATCTCCCTGGGCTCCTGGTTCCGGGACTATGTGTATATCCCCCTGGGCGGCAGCCGGGTGGGTAAGGCCCGCTGGGTGCGGAACCTGGTGATCGTGTGGGGCCTGACGGGCCTGTGGCACGGGGCCGCCTGGAACTTCGTGGCCTGGGGCCTGTATTTTGCCGCGTTCCTGCTGCTGGAAAAGCTGTTTCTGGGCCGGTGGCTGAAGCGTGTCCCGGCGCTGGGCCATGTGTATGTGCTGCTGGCGGCGCTTTTCAGCTTCGTGCTGTTTGACGCCGCGTCTGTCCCCGCCGCCCTGGGGACCGCCGGGGGCCTGCTGGGCCTGGGGGGCCTGCCCCTGTGGGACAGCGGCGCCCTCTACTATCTGCGCAGCTATGCCCCGGTGCTGGCGCTGGCCGCCGTGGGGTCCACGCCGCTGCCTGCCGCCCTGTGCCGCCGGATCGCCGCCGGACGGGCCGGGCGGGTGCTGGACGCGCTGGAGCCCATAGCGCTGCTGGCCCTGCTGGCCGTATGCACGGCGTTCCTGGTCAGCGGCTCCGCCAATCCCTTCCTGTATTTCCGGTTCTGAGGAGGTGCACATGAAGACCAAGCAAATCATCACCGTGTGTCTGCTAGCGGCGTTTCTGGCGGGCTTTGGCCTGTGGTCCGTTCTACGGACGCCGGATGCCGTGTCCCAGGCGGAGCGCCGCCCCCTGGCCCAGTGGCCGGAGCTTACCGTCTCCGGCTTCCTGTCCGGCCAGTATGCCGGCAAGCTGGGGCACGCCGCCGCCGACCAGTTCCCCCTGCGGGAGCAGTTCCGTACCCTGCGCTCCCTGGTGTCCTATGACCTGCTGGGCCAGCGGGACGTGGACGGGGTGTATCTCTCCGGGGGCTATGCCGCCAAGCTGGACTTTCCCCTGAATACCGGTTCCGTGGACCGGGCCGCCCAGCGCTTCCGGTATGTGTACGACACCTATCTGGCCGGGACGGAGGCCAATGTCTATCTCTCCGTGATCCCGGACAAGGGGTATTTCCTGGCCCCGGCCTCCGGCCGTCCGGCCATGGACTATGACGCCCTGGTGTCCCGGCTGCGGGAGGGCGCGCCGGAGATGACGTATATCGACCTGTTTGACCGGCTGACCCTGGAGGACTATTACCGCACCGACGCCCACTGGCGGCAGGAGCGGCTTCCTGCCGTGGCCCGGTATCTGGCCGGGGCCATGGGGACGGACGCCGCCGCGGATTACACGGAGGTGACCCTGGACCGCCCCTTCTATGGGGTGTATTCCGGGTACGCGGCCCTGCCCCTGGCCGGGGAGACCCTGCGCTATCTCACCAACGACACCATCGCCGCCTGCCGGGTCACCAATTATGAGACCGGCGGGGAAGGCCCGGTGTACGACCTGGAAAAGGCCCGGGGCAGCGACCCGTATGAGCTGTTTCTGTCCGGGTCCGTGTCCCTGCTGACGGTGGAAAGTCCCAACGCCCGGACGGACCGGGAGCTGGTGATCTTCCGGGATTCCTTCGCCTCCAGCCTGGCTCCTCTGCTGCTGGAGGGCTACAGCAGGGTCACTCTGGTGGATATCCGCTATCTGTCCCCGGCCCAGCTGGGCCGTTATCTGACCTTCACCGATCAGGACGTGCTGTTTCTGTACAGCACCGGCGTGCTGAACAACAGCAGCACCCTGAAATAATCTTGCATGGGAGGTATTTTCTATGTCCCTTGAAACCAATCCCGCCCTGCGCCGCAGCGTGATCTATGAACTGTACGTCCGCAGCCACACGCCCCAGGGCACCTTCCGGGCCGTGGAGCCGGATCTGTCCCGGATCCGGGCCCTGGGCACGGACATCCTGTGGCTGATGCCCATCCACCCCATCGGGGAAGCCAACCGCAAGGGCAGCATGGGCTGCCCCTATGCCAACCGGGACTATCGCACGGTGAACCCGGAGTATGGCACCCTGGAGGACTTCCTCCACCTGGTGGACGCCATCCACGAAAACGGCATGAAGTGCATCATCGACGTGGTGTATAACCACACCTCCCCGGATGCCACCCTGGTGGCCCTGCACCCGGAGTATTACTATCGCAAGCCCGACGGCAGCCGGGGCAACAAGGTGGGGGACTGGACCGATGTGGTGGACCTGGACTACGCCGTTCCCGGCCTGTGGGATTATCAGATCGAGTCCCTGTGCTATTGGGCCCAGTATGTGGACGGCTTCCGCTGCGACGTGGCCAGCACTGTGCCGGTGGCGTTCTGGCGCAAGGCCCGGCAGGCGGTGGAACGGGTGCGCCCCGGGGCCATCTGGCTGGGGGAGAGCGTCCACCTGGACCACATCCTGGCCTTCCGCCGCCAGGGCTTTTACGCCGCCACGGACAACGAGCTGTTTGACGTGTTCGACATTCTGTACCCCTACGACATCTGGCCCCTGTATGAGGGAGCCACTGGCGGGACCATGCCCCTGAGCCGGTATTTTGCCGCCCTGAATTTCCAGGAGCTCAGCTTCCCCACCTGGTACAACAAGCTCAGCTGCCTGGAAAACCATGACCAGCGCCGTGCGGCGGACCGCTTCCCCAACCGAGACAGCCTGCTGGCCTGGACGGCCCTGAGCTATTTCCAGAAGGGGACCACCCTGCTCTATGCCGGGCAGGAGGTTTCCGCCGTCCATACGCCCTCCCTGTTTGAGCGGGAGCCCATCGACTGGACCGGGGAGGACCTGTCCCCCCTGCTGCGGAAGCTGTACGACATCAAAAAGTGCCTGCCCACAGACGCCGCCTTCCATGTGGAGGCGGACGACGCGCAGGGCCTGGCCGTGGCCGACTACCGGGACGGCCAACACCTGGCGGTGGGCGTGTTCCCCCTGGCGGGCCGCCCGGGGACGGCCGCCGTCCCCCTGGCCGACGGCAATTATGAAAACGCCCTGACCGGCGAGACCGGTGCCGGCAAGTCCATTGTGATCGACGCCATGAGCGCGGTTTTGGGCGGGCGGGCCTCCCGGGAGCTGATCCGGACCGGCGCGGACAAGGCCTTTGTCAGCGCCGTTTTTTCTCAGGTGCCGCCTACGCTGCCGGGACTGGCTGACAACGGCGTCACACCTGACGAGGACGGTAATCTGCGGTTGCAGCGGGAGATCTGTGGGGACGGCAAGAACGTCTGCCGCGCCAATGGCCGCCCTCTGACTGTTACCCAACTGCGCCAGATCGGCGGGGAGCTTTTGAACATCCATGGCCAGCATGACGGCCAGCAGCTTTTGGATGAGGAACAGCATGGCGCGTATCTGGACCGCTTCGGGCGGATGGAGACCCCCTTGGCTGCCTACTGCAGCGCCTACAACGCCATGGCGGCTATCCGGGATCAAATTCGGTCCTTACAGATGAATGAGGCGGAGAAAGCCCGGCGCATGGATTCCCTCCGGTTCCAGATCGACGAGCTGGAACGGGCGGAGCTGGTCCCCGGCGAGGAGGAGGAACTGAATGCCCGGCGGGAGCTGCTGCGCAACGGTGAGAAGTATATTGCCGCCCTGTCCGGGGCCGATTACTGTCTCAGCGGCGATGACAACGGTGCAGGCGCGGTCTCAGCCATCCGGGAGGCAGAGGAGGCCCTTCGAGGCATCCGCACCCTCAGTGATGAGTTGGGTGAGCTATACAAACGGTTGGAATCCATTCGCTGTGAAGTATATGACCTTGCCGAGACGATTCGGGATAAACGGGCAGAATTTGCCTTTTCTCCCGCGGAGTTGGACGCCGCGGAGGCCCGGACTGACCAGCTTTACCGCCTGAAAAAGAAATATGGCGCCACTGTGGAGGACATGATCGCCTATCTGGAACAGTGCCGCAGTGAACTGGACGCCATGGAGACGGCGGACGATACCCTAATCCTGCTGAACGGTAAATTGAAGAAGGCGGAGGCTGTTGTCCGTGCCGCCGGCGCGGAACTGACCCAAAAACGGAAAGCGGCTGCCCAAGCGCTGGAGCAGCGAATTCAGTCGGAACTACGGGATCTGGACATGAACAAAGTTCGCTTTGCTATCGAATTCACGGAAAAAGAGCCTGCCGCCGACGGCTGCGACGTGATCCGGTTCCTGATGTCCGCCAACGCGGGAGAGGACCTGCGGCCCATCGCTAAGATCGCCTCCGGCGGCGAGTTAGCCCGGATCATGCTGGCCCTGAAAAACGTGCTGGCGGGGCAGGAGTCCATTGCCACGCTGGTATTCGACGAGGTGGATACCGGCGTTTCCGGCCGCGCGGCCCAAAAGGTGGCGGAAAAGCTGACTCAGGTGGCCCGGCACAAGCAGGTACTCTGCGTGACCCATCTGCCACAGCTGGCCGCAATGGCAGACACCCATTTTTCCGTGGAAAAAGGGGAGAGCGGGGGACGGACGTTCACAAGAGTCATCCAATTGGACCGGGAGGCCCGCAAAGCGGAGTTGGCTCGGATTACCGGCGGCAGCCAGGTAACGCCCGCGCTGCTGGAAAGTGCCGGCGAACTGCTGGATCAGGCGGACGCCTATCGGAAGCAGCATTTTGTGTAAGCCTGTCTTTGTATTGCCTCCTTGTTGCAAAGCTTCACAAGGAATTTGTGTACTTTTGCTGTCGTCCCCTCGTGGGGTATGCGGATTGAAATGTATGGGCGCAGAGCGTATGAAGCAGATGGCGGACGCCACCATACTATTCAATCTTGTTTTTGAACAAGAAATGGAGACACAGGTAAATGAACACCGCACTGAACAAGAAATTCTTTTCCTATGTCATTCCGTCCATCCTCGCATTCGCATTGTCGGGGGTTTACACCATTGTCGATGGGTTCTTTATCGGGCAAAGCCTCGGTGATACAGGATTGACCGCCATCACATTGGGCTATCCGATTTCCGCGCTGATCGGAGCGGTCGGTACGGGCCTTGGCCTGTCGGGAGCGATTCGCTTTACGATCCTGAACGCGCAGGGGGAAACCCAAAAGCGTCAGGAGTGCTTTTCCGGAACAACGCTGCTGATGCTGCTGACTGCCGGTTTATTGACGGCAATCCTATTTGCTTTTGCCCAGCCGATTCTTCATCTGTTGGGTGCAAGAGGCAATATGCTCACGCTCTGTGTCGCGTATGCCCAGGTAATCGCGCTGGGCGCTGTTTTTCAGCTTTTGGCAACCGGATTCGTCCCATTTATCCGCAATATGGGCGGGGCAACGGTTGCCATGATAGCCATGGCTCTCGGCTTTGCAACGAATATTGCTTTGGACTATGTTTTCGTGTGGGCCCTGAACTGGGGAATGGCCGGCGCTGCATGGGCGACCATTATCGGACAGGCCGTGACTATGATCGTGGCAGTCATTTTCTTCCTTGTAAAAAAGAGCGGATTTTGCCTGCCGGAACTGCGGGAGTTATGCAGGCTTTGGAAGAATGTCCTGATTGTCGCGATCTCGCCCTTTGGATTGACCTTTTCTTCCATCATCACGATGCTCCTCATAAATCGCTTTCTGCTTCTGTACGGGGACGAGCAGGCAGTTGCGGTTTACGGCTGTATCGGCTATATTACCGCGATTCTCTATCTGCTGCTGCAAGGAGTAGGCGACGGCAGTCAGCCGCTGATCAGCCAGTATTACGGAAGGGATGACCGATCTTCCGTTCAGGCTGTCCGAAAGCTGGCCTACCTGACCGCTGCTGCGATCACGGCAGTCTGCACGATCGGTGTCTATCTTGCAAGAGCAAAAGTCGGCACGCTGTTTGGCGCTTCGACAGAGGCAAACGCCGGGGTCATCCGGTATCTCCCGCTTTTTCTCGCAACGCTGCTGTTTCTGGCGTTTGTCCGTATTACAACATCTTACTTCTACGCAACGGAAAAGAATGGACTTTCCTACCTTCTCGTATATGCTGAGCCGGTCTGCACGCTGCTGATGCTTCTGATTCTGCCGCCAATGCTGAAGCTGACCGGTGTCTGGCTTGCCACGCCGGTCGCGCAGGTCATCACCTTTGTGATCGCATGGGCCGCCAAGCGGCGTGTAGATGTAAACATTTAGAGTGACACCATGATGCACCGTTTGCAGAGGTACGGAACCGTGAATAGCAAAAGACATCCAAGAAATTTGATCCTTGGATGTCTTTTTGCCAGTAGTTCTTTTCATTCGGTTCTATCCAGTGCGCTTTGCTTCGCCAAATCTCAGGAAGTGGATCCCTCCCGTTCCCGGAGGAACTTAATAGTGTCATTAACGTTGGGATCGTTGGGGCAGATCGACCTGATCGTGATCAAAGGAGGTCAGCCGTTTCACCCGCGACCTACGGCAGGGCGGGATGATTCGATTTGAGCCGCAAGGCAAAAAAATAAGCACATCCGGGCGGATGAGCTTAGTAAATTAAGCGGTTAGAATAAAAGGTTGATATAAAATAAACCAGCCAAAAATAATGCAATAAGAAAGACGATCATTGTATTTTGAACCCGTCTGTCATGGTGATCGCTCCTTGGTTTTAATTTCTTATGGCCATTGGAAAAGTCAGATGAGAGTGATTACTTCAATTCCGAAAAGAAAAAGAAGGAGCTTTCCCGGCACAGAAGTCAGAAAGTCTTTCATTTCATCCTTGAAACGCATAACAATCCCCCCAAATTTATTGTAGCAAAGATCGCAAAAATGTCAAGAAGGGGAGATGGCGCATACGCGAGGAATCCACCATTGTCATCAAGGCGACAGGCCGATACTCGGAAAAGGTCAAGTGGATGGGAATTGATAAGGGGCATGATCCTCAAGATGGTGAACAAATTGATCGGCAGTGCAAAAAGACGGTCAATTATCTCAAAAATTTGCCAAGACCTTTCTGCGCGGAAGATTCCGTATTTCTGAAAGCATGAACAGACCGCCGCTCTCAGAGCGGCGGTCTGTTTTATTATTTGGACGGTGTATCAAAGCTGGGGTTCAGGTAATAGACGTTTTTGCTGTTCATCCGCTCCTTGGCCAGACGAAGCGCCTCGCCAAAGCGTACAAGATGGAAATAACAAGCCTTCAAATGCGCCATTCGATTTTGATGGAATCGCTGGTCGCATAGATGACACGGATGAGCTGATCTACCGTCTGTCGCTTATCGTCAAAGCTCAGTTCATCCCACATGGTCAGATGATTGCTGATCTCCGTGTAGTCGGCCTCCTTGTGCAGCTTCAGCTCAGATATGCGTTTCATCAGCTCTTGCTTTTTACCGTCCAGTTCCTTGATGCGTCCGCTGATATAGCGGAACATGGTATCGTCTGCAACCGACAAGCGCTCCATTAAGGCGGCAATCTCACTTTCGACTTGCGTGAGCTGGACGCTCAACGCAGTCAATTCAGGGTTAATGCGATTTCCTTTACACCGTCTGAGTTTTCTGAATTGTGCCAACTTTTTTCGCATCTCATCATAGATGAGTTGCTCAAACTCGTCCGTGTAGATCGTTCCGGGACCCGCACAGGCTTTGGCGTTCATTTTGTTGGAGCAGAGGAGGTATCTGGAGCGGGTGGTCGAATAGTGCTTATCCACCAGCGCGTATCCGCAGACGCCGCATTTGATCTTTCCCGCCAGCCATGTGTTCTTGGCTTTCTGATACGGCTTGATCTGCTGTGCTTCCAGACACTTGGCACGGCATTTCAGCCACAGCTCAGCGGGAACGATCCCCTCGTGCGGCGCCAGCACCAGATGATTGCCCTCCAGATTCATCTGCTTGCGGCCGGTGGAATCCTTCCCTTTGTAGTAGTAGCACCCGTTTGTGCCAATAAAATCGCCTGGATCATTTGCTATGATAGCGCCTTGGTCCCGATAGAACTCATAGATGGATAGATCCGAACGAACGTAGATGGGATTTCGCAGAACGTCTGCAAGGCGTGTGCGTCCCCATGGCTTTCCGTTTTTGAGAATGCCATGGCTCTGGAAGTAGCGGATGATGTCGCCGTAGGAGCATTCTGGCTTGGAATAAAGCTCATAGATCAAACGCACCTGCTCTGCTTCTTCCGTGTTGATCTCATACATGGACGTCTTGACACCATCAATGGTTGTCGGGATCAGCCGGAATCCATACGGAACTCTGCCGCCCATATAGAAGCTCTTTTGACTGCGAGAGTAGTAGGCGTCAGCCACGCGCTTTTGAATAGTTTCTCGTTCCAACTGTGCGAATACAATGCAGATGTTGAGCATGGCACGTCCCATGGGGGAAGATGTATCGAATTTCTCTGTTGTGGACACAAACTCGACCTTGTGTGTTCCGAACTGCTCCATCATATTGGAGAAGTCGAGGATGGAACGACTGATGCGGTCCAGCTTGTAAACAACGACCTTACGGATTACTCCACTTTCGATGTCATTCATCATTTCCGCAAAGGCTGGGCGGTCTGTATTCTTCCCGCTGTAACCCCTGTCGGTATAAACCTTGTACTGTTCACCTCTCATTTCGTATTGGCAGAACTCAATCTGGCTTTCGATGGAAATGCTATCGGCTCTGTCAACGGATTGTCTTGCGTATATTGCATTCATTTTGTAGCTCCTTTCTCATAGAAAAGAGCTGCTGACAGGTACATCATACCGCAGCAGCTCCTAAATAGCTATCATTTTCCTGTTGTTTCTCGTATTTGATAAAAATCTCGAAAAGGCCCTCTTCAATACATCGCCGCTGCTCCATGCACTCTTCAGCGGTAAGTTGAGGGGAGAGGTTTTCGATTCGAATCATGGCTTTTCTGCCGGAAACGATATGTGCATCACTGTCGTAAGTGAAGGGGCGGACAATAATAACGATCACCTCCCTTGGGTGCTATCACTCTATTTATAAGAAACTCGTCCTATGCAAAAGAGACAGACCCAATCGGTCTGTCTCTTTCACCGGTATAATTCATGGCAGGGAAGTACGGATCACCTACATGCCTCCCATCGTTTGCTCATGCTGTTGCTTTTTCTGTTCTTCCCGCGCGGCGTGTTCATCCAATTTTTCTTTCA
>ENA-ORNY01001937-ORNY01001937.1-human-gut-metagenome-genome-assembly--contig:-NODE-1937-length-11075-cov-2.543920_pt1 | contig 11075 bp, 8 predicted proteins | sample MGYA00242122_ERZ509036 | MGnify/ENA primary metagenome ERZ509036 (study PRJEB26280, sample SAMEA2338696) | human gut metagenome | biome: human gut; feature: human-associated habitat; material: faeces...
CGCGGCCCATGTCTGCGTGAAGCCTGCCTGCGCCGATGCCCACTACGGAGCGGCTGGGGTCCCGCTTTATCCGGGCGGCGTAGGCGGAGACATACCAGATGGCGGCACCCTCAAAGATCACGAACTGAATGATCCGCCAGAGGATGCCGTCCCCCAGAGAGACCCCGGCGAAGCCTGCGGCGATGCCGGTGGCGAAGGGGTTCACCGTGGAGGCGATGACACCGGCCCCGGCCCCCAGCAGAATCACCGCTACGCCTACCACAGCGTCATAGCCAGCCGCCAGAAAAATAGGCAGCAGCAGAGGGAAGAAGGCCATGGTCTCCTCCCACATGCCGTAGGTGGTGCCGCCCAGACCGAAAAACAGCATTAAAATAGTAATGAGCAGGTTTTCCCGGCCTTGCAGCCGGAAAATCACGTTGCTGACTCCGGCGTCGATGGCCCCGGTCTTCATCACAACGCCCAGAAAACCGCCCACCATCAGGATGAACACGCAGACATCCACTGCGTCATAAAAGCCTCGGAAGGCGGCCTTCAGTGCCGCACCGATGCCCTGCGGCGCGGGGGCGACGGCGTGATAGCTGCCGGAGATGGGGATACCATCGGCGTAGTCATAGCTGCCTGCCGGGATGAGCCATGTGGACAGTGCCACCAGAAGAATCAGGCAGAACAGGATCGTATACGCGGTGGGCATCTGAAATTTGCGTTGCTCCATGGGAACACTTCCTCCTTGCGGACTGACTTATGCGCCGATGGTAGCCACCATCACGGCCTTGATGGAGTGCATCCGGTTCTCCGCCTCGTCGAAAACCACGCTGTGACGGGAGCGGAACACCTCATCGGAGACCTCCCGGATGTCCACGCCCTTGGCCTGCCATTCCTTTGCCATTTTCGTTTCAAAATCGTGGAAGGAGGGGAGACAGTGGAGATACAGCACGTCAGGATTCTCCGTGGCCTTCAGGGTGTCCATCGTCACCCGGAAGGGGGACAGCAGCCCTACCCGCTCCGGGATCTGGGCTTCCTCACCCATGGAAGCCCACACATCACCATAGATCACGTCAGCGCCCTTTAAGTCCTCCGCGTGGTCAGTGATCTCGATGAGGCCGCCGTTTTTCCGGGCCTCGGCAAAGGTGGACTGCACCACCTCCTGATCCATCTGCTTGGCCAGTTCCTCCGGCCCCATGGCTACAAAGTGCATCCCCAGCTTGGCCGCACCCATCATCCAGGCGTAGCACATATTATTCCGCACATCGCCGGGGAACACCACCTTGATCTTGTTTAAAGGCTTTTTGCAGTGTTCCTCAATGGTCATCAGATCCGCTAAGATCTGGGTGGGGTGGTCGGCGTCCGTCAGGCCGTTCCACACCGGCACACCGGACCACTTGGCAAGATCCTCCACTACGGACTGCTCGTAGCCCCGGTACTCGATGCCGTCGAAGAACCGGCCCAGCACCTTGGCACTGTCCTCCAGAGATTCCTTTTTGCCCATCTGGGAGGAGCCAGCGTCCAGATAGGTGACATGGGCGCCCTCCTGGGTGGCCGCTACCTCAAAGGAACAGCGGGTGCGGGTGGAGGTCTTTTCAAACAGCAGGACGATGTGCTTGCCCTGCATGGTGGGGGCGCAGACGCCTGCCCGCCGCTTGGCCTTCAGGTCGTGGCCCAGATCCAGCAGATAGCGAAGTTCCTTCGGGGTAAAATCGGCCAGCGAGAGAAAGCTGCGGCCCTTTAAATTGACTGCCATGATGATCGCTCCTTTTGATTTACCATAAACTGATTTATAAATTGTGAAGGGAAGGTGCCGCTATGCGGCACGAGGGAGCATGGTGGTACCATGCGGAATTGAAGACCCAAATGGGCTTTGCCCATTGGAATGTTTCTTACATTCTCTTTGCTCCGCAAAGGGACGCGGCGAACCGCCGCAGGGACGCACCCCCCATTTTCTTTTTGAGACATCAAAAAGAAAATGCGCCGTGCACGGTGGAAAAGAAAAAATGTCAGGGATGAGTTGACCGTCGAAGCGGCCAACTCACCCATACGAAGGAGCGGCCGGTACGAACTGCCGACAAAAATCAGAAGTCTTCTGCCGGCTGCGCTGAAAGTACCCAAATGACCTGAGTGCGTCCCCGCATTTGCGGGCATGGCATTCGTTGGGTCGCAAAGAGGACACCCTCTGCTCCTCTCCCCGCTGCCGCTCCCCTTATCCTCAGAGGGGTTTCCAAAGGGGAGGGCCGCAGCCCGCCCCTTTGTGTCGTTTCAAGGGGGTGCGGGGGGAAATCGAAATCCCCCCGCGTTTCTCTTTAGGGGGCCGGGGGGACATTCTCTTTTCAAAAGAGAATATCCCCCTGGCTTCTCCGTACCGAACCGGTACAGTTCCGCCGGGAACCCCGGTAATCTTTTCGGTAAGACGAAAAGAAAATGGGGATTCAATCCGGTGCGGCATCGCCGCACATCTTCGCACCAATCTGGTGCGTTTGATATCTCAAAAGAAAAGTAGTGCATTCTGCGGCGAACCGCCGCCCCTTTACGGATCATCCCGGATCAGCGGCATACTCATGCACCGGGGGCCGCCCCGGCCCCGGCTCAGCTCGGCGCTGGGGATGGCGTGGATGCGGATGCCCGCCTCCTCCAAGGAGCGGTTGGTGACATGGTTCCGGGAGTACACCACCACCTCTCCGGGGGCGATGGCCAACGTGTTGGACCCGTCGCTCCACTGCTCCCGGGCCGCGTCGATGACGCTGCCCTGCCCGCAGGGAATCAGCGTCACCTGACTAAGCCCCAGGTGCTCCTTGAGAATATCCTCCAGCCGCCCGGTCTCCTGACGAATTTGCATCTGCTGGTTTTCACCCAGCTCCATGACGAACACGGTGATGTCGCTGAGAATGTTGGGATGGACGGTGAACTTGTCCCGGTCCACCATGGTGAACACGGTGTCCAGATGCATGAAGGAGCGGCTTTTGGGAATGTTGAAAGCCAGAACTTTTTGGAAAGTCTTGCTTTGTGAGAGCACCGTCTGGGCCAGTTGGTCGATAGAATCCCCCTCCGTCCGCTGGGAGATGCCAACCGCCAACACCTGAGGGGACAGCACCAGAATATCGCCGCCCTCCAAAGAGGAAGATGCACTGCGGTCATACCAGCGAGGTGCGTTCTGGTACCAGGGGTTATGCTCAAAGATGAACCGGCCGAACAGGGTCTCCCGGTTCCGGGTGACGGTGTGCATTTTGTGAATGGATACGCCGGTGCCGATGGTGGCGAAGGGGTCGCGGGTGAAGTAGAGGTTGGGCATGGGATCTACGGCAAAGGGATAGCCCTCCTCAAGACCGGACAGATGGTCGCTGAGACGGCCTCCCTGCTTTCGCAGGTCACTGCGGCGGATGCCCGCCATCATGGCGGACACCATGGCACGGTCATCCAGTTCGGAGAGATATTCTGCTACGGCCTTCCCTGCGGCCTCATCCGGCAGATCGGCCTCCTTTAAGAATTGTGTTATCAATTCCTGCCGTACCTCCGGTGAAGTCAGGGAATTGACCACCAGATCGATCAGGTAGACCACCTCCACCCCGGCGTCCCGGAGACATTGGGCGAAGGCGTCATGCTCGGCTTGGGCCTCCTTCAGATAGGGAATATCGTCAAACAACAGCCGTTCCAGATATTCCGGCATGAGGTTTTCCAGTTCCTGACCAGGCCGGTGCAGCAGGACCTTCCGCAGCCGCCCGATCTCGGAGGTATTATGGATGCCTGTTTCCATAGGCTCACTCCTTTTTCCAGTTGGTAGTGTTAGGATTTCAGATTTTTGCGATTTTATCCGCAAAAAGATTGCGGCCCGGCAAAAAACGGGGTATGATAGCGGAAAAGGATGTGATAGATGTGAGACGCTGCGTGATCGTCGGCGGCGCGGAGATCCGGACCTATGACAGGGTACGGCAATATTTCCGGCCTGACGATTTTTTCATTTACTGCGACTGCGGCCTGCGACATCAGAAGGCGCTGGGAGCGGAGCCGGATCTGATCGTGGGGGACTTCGATTCCCATGAAAAGCCGGAGACTGACCGGGAGACTATCGTTCTGCCGGTGAAGAAGGATGATACGGACACGGTGTTTGCGGCCAAGGAGGCCATGCGCCGGGGGTTCGACGAATTTTTGCTGGTAGGCGTTTCCGGCGGACGGCTGGATCATACGCTGGTGAATGTCTACCTGCTGGTGATGCTGCGGGAACGGGGAAAACGGGCCCTGCTGGTAGATGACTATTCGGAGATGGAGCTGGTGGGGGCGGAGCCGGTGGAGATTCCGGAGTGGTTTCCCTTCTACTCTCTGGTGAATATCACCGGCACCGCCCGGGGCATCACGGAGACCGGCTGCAAGTTTCCGCTGGACAACGGGGAAATTCATTGCGGTTACCAGTACGGCACCAGCAACGAGGTGCTGCCGGGACAGACCGCTGTGGTCTCCGTGAAGGAGGGACTGCTGCTGCTCATCAAGGATTTCCCGGAGGTGCAGCGCGGCTGATCGTATTCACACCATATGTAAGAAAACAGGCTGAAAGCGTCGCTTTCAGCCTGTTTTGCTTGCCGCTCCCGGTGCGGCATGGTTCTTAATTCAGGTTTGCTTCGCCACTGGAGACCAAGGGGCCAACTCCAACCGGATAAACCAGCCCTGACCGTGATTACAGACGGGGCACTGCTTCGGGGCCTCCAGACTGTTTTGGGTGTGGCCGCAGTTCAGACACATCCAGCCGGTCTCTATCTGCGAGACGAACAGAGCCCCACTTTCCAGCTGGTCTGCCAGCAGGCCGAAACGCTCGCCGTGGAGTTGTTCAATGGCGGCAATCTGCCGGAAGGAGGCGGCGGCCTCCGGGAAGCCCTCCTGGGTCGCGATGGCGGCGAAGGAGGGGTATACGGAACCATGCTCCTCGTGCTCATTGTGCTGGGCGGCGCGCAGCAGCTCCAAAACACGGTTGGTGCCCTCAATGGGGTAAGCGCCGTAGATAGGCAGATTTTGACCGTTCAGGGCTTGCAGATGGTCCCAGAAAACCTTGGCGTGGGCCTGTTCCTGCTTGGCTGTGGCTTGGAAGATAAAGGCCATCGCCTGTAATTCCTGCTTCTGGCAGAGGTTGGCGGCAAAGTCATAGCGGTTCCGGGCCTGACTTTCTCCGGCAAAGGCGCGGAGAAGATTTTTGGCGGTCTCACTGTCCTGAAAGGGGATGGACATGGCGGTTCCTCCTTTATAAAAACGGATGTCCGCAGTATGTCCCAAAACGGAGCGAAGAATACAAATACATAAAAAAAGACCTGCCATTTGGCAGGACGGGTCTTTCTTCGATCATATTTCTTTTAATTGGTCTATCTTTGGAGACGGTTTATTCCGCGTGAGAGCAGATCATACCGCCAGCCACAGCCAGCATAGAGACCGTAAACAGAATTGCCATGGTGTGTACCTCCTTCTTTCTGATTTCGACGCTACTATACGCCAGGTAATCGTCTTTGTCAACAATTTTTTTAAAGTTTTTATAGTCAAATTGCACAAATGTTTCGTCAAAACAAATAAAAACAGGAGATGCGTTTTAGACACATCTCCTGTTCGGCTTTACCCCTTCAGAATGTCGGTATTCCGGTACTGAATGGCCTCTGACAAATGCTCCACGCCGATATGCTCCGCACCGTCCAGATCCGCAATGGTCCGGGCCACCCGCAGTACCCGGTCATGGCTCCGGGCAGTGAGACCCATCCGCTCAAAGGCGGACTTCATCAGCGCGTCGCACCGGGAATCAAGCTCACAGAACCGGCCCACCATAGGGGGCGTCATCTGGGCGTTGCAGGGGATGCCGGTGCCCTCAAACCGTCTGGACTGGATGGCCCGGGCGGCGTCCACCCGCTCCTTGACCTGAGCGGAGGATACCTTGGCCCGCTCGTACAGCTTTTCGATGTTGAGATTCAGCTGGTCCCGCATTTCCTCCATCCGGCGAATGAGCGGCATCAGATCCGTGGAATCGTTGTAGTAATCCCGGATCTCATCCAGCGTCAGTCCCAGATCTTCCAGATTCTTACGGATGTTCGCCTTGCCGCTGGTCTTTCCTAACGCATACTCCCGCTTTCTTCCGAACCGTTCGGGCAACAGGTCATTGCAATACAGGTTATTCTTATTATCACCGTCAGCATGAACTCCGGCAACCTGCGTAAAGACATTCTCCCCCACAATCGGCTTATTGGCAGGAATGACAATACCCGAATATGATTCTACCACCCGACTGACATCATTCAGGCGGCTCTCATCAATATTGGTCACTGCATTGAAGTGGTCTTTCAGAATAGCCTGCACACTTGAAAGAGGAGCATTACCCGCGCGTTCGCCTAGTCCGTTGATCGTTGTGTGCAATCCTTTGGCACCGCTCAACACGGCAGCCAGCACATTGCTCACCGCCAGATCATAGTCATTGTGGGCATGGAAATCGAAGTGCATATTCGGATAATGCTTCTTCATCTTCCGCATATATTCAATTACTTGCAACGGATTCAGGATACCCAAAGTGTCAGGCAGCATATAACGTTTGATACTGGTATGCTTCAATCCCTCCATGAGTTGAAATACATATTCGGGAGAGTCCTTCATTCCGTTGCTCCAATCCTCCAGATAGACATTGACAGCAATATCCTGTTCATCGGCATAGCGCACCACATTGATGATATCCTCAATATGTTCTTCGGGACTTTTCTTCAATTGCTGCGTACAGTGTTTCAGCGAACCTTTGCAAAGCAGGTTGATGACGCGGCAACCGGTATGCTGTATCCAGTCCACCGAAGTATGGCCGTCTACAAATCCCAGCACTTCCACTTTATGAAGCAGATTGCGGCGGGCTGCCCAGTCGCAGATCATCTTCACGGCTTCAAACTCACCGTCCGACACACGCGCCGAAGCAACCTCTACCCGGTCTACTTTTAAATCCTCCAACAGCAAACGGGCAATCATTAGTTTTTCATGAGGCACAAAAGATACTCCGCTGGTCTGTTCACCGTCACGGAGCGTTGTGTCCATGATCTCTATTTTGACGCCTTGTTTTCCCATTCTTCGATTTTATTTTTATTGCTTAGCAAGAAATCTATATCATCCAGTCCGTTCATCAGACAAAGTTTCTTATAAGCGTTGATTTCAAAATGTTCACTCTTGCCTGTAGCCTTGTTAGTAATGGTCTGTTCGGGAAGATTCACCTCCACTTCCATTTTCGGGTCAGCATAGATAGAGTCGAACAATTCCTGAAGAAATCCTTCTGTAACGACTACCGGAAGCACGAAGTTATTCAACTCGTTATTCTTGTGAATATCTGCAAAGAAACTGGAGACTACCACCCGGAAACCATAACCCGCAATAGCCCAGGCAGCATGCTCGCGGCTCGAACCGGAACCGAAGTTCTTCCCTGCCACCAACACCTGTCCCCCATAAGTAGGATTGTTCAGCACAAATTCTTCATTCAGTGAACCGTCGGCATTATAACGCCAGTCACGAAACAGATTATCGCCGAAGAACTTTTCTTCACGAGTCGTTGCTTTCAGGAAACGGGCCGGAATAATCTGGTCAGTATCTACATTTTCTAAAGGGAGAGGTACACAAGTACTTGTTATTATATTAAATTTTGTCTTAGCCATCTTTGTCTACTATTTTAAGATTTGCAATTTCTCGATTGTCAATTACATTAATTCTCTCGGATCGGTAATCACACCTGTCACCGCAGCAGCAGCAGCCACCAGAGGACTAGCTAACAAGGTACGTGCACCAGGTCCCTGACGTCCTTCGAAGTTACGGTTACTGGTAGATACCGAATATTTCCCGGCAGGAATCTTATCATCGTTCATTGCCAGACAAGCAGAACATCCCGGTTGACGGATGGCAAAACCTGCCTCCTCCAAGATTTTGTCCAAACCTTCTTCACGAATCTGTGCATCTACTATCCATGATCCCGGAACCAGCCATGCAGTCACATGATCTGCTTTCTTTTTCCCTCTTACTAAAGAGGTAAAGGCGCGGAAGTCCTCAATTCGTCCGTTAGTGCAAGCACCCAAAAATACATAATCAATTTTCTTACCTAGCAAGGATTCGCCCGGCTGAAAGCCCATATAGTCCAAAGACTTTTTAAAAGAAGCACTTTTATCATCTACCGGAATATGCTCAGTGATTCCCATACCCATTCCTGGATTCGTTCCGTATGTAATCATCGGCTGAATAGCTGCTGCATCAAAACGAATTTCTTTATCAAATACAGCATCATCATCACTCTTTAATGTTTTCCAATGAGACACCGCTTTATCCCAATCCACACCTTTCGGAGCATGTTCCCTGCCTTTTATATATTCAAAAGTCACTTCATCAGGAGCAACCATGCCACCACGTGCCCCCATTTCAATACTCAGATTACATAAAGTCAGACGACCTTCCATACTCAAGTTACGGACAGCCGAACCGGCATATTCCACGAAGAATCCAGTAGCACCACTGGTTGTCATCTTAGACATCATATAGAGAGCCATGTCTTTCGCCGTCACTCCTTTACCCAGTTCACCATCAATAGTGATACGCATGGTTTTCGGACGAGATTGTAAGATACATTGTGAAGCCAACACCATTTCTACTTCACTGGTTCCAATACCGAAAGCAACAGCTCCCATCGCACCATGGGTAGAAGTATGCGAGTCACCACAAACAATTGTCATCCCCGGCAAAGTCAGCCCTCTTTCCGGACCTACTACATGAATAATACCATTTCTTTTATCCATCATACCGAAATGAGCCAAGCCGAAATCTTTGGCATTCTTTGCCAAAGTATCTACCTGTGTTTTAGAAACCGGATCCTCAATCGGTTTATCCTGGTCATGTGTCGGAGTATTGTGATCCGGCATACAATATACATGATCCGGACGAAAGACTTTCACCCCGCGTGCGCGCAGTCCCGCAAAAGCCTGCGGACTAGTTACTTCATGACAATAAAGCCTGTCTATATAAAGTTGAGTAGGTCCCTCCTCAACCTTTTGTACCACATGGGCGTCCCAAATCTTATCAAATAATGTGTTAGCCATTTTTGTATTACGTATTATTATCTTTTAAACTTGTTGATACAATCAATATATGCTTCTACTGATGCAGCGATAATATCTGTATTCGCTCCGAAACCATAGTACATCTGTCCGTCATATTCCACCTGCATGTGTACTTTACCCATATCATCACTACCTTTACTGATAGCCTGGATCGTAAATTCCTTCAATACCATGTGGCGGTCAATAATTTTTTTCAAAGCCTTGATAGCAGCATCTACCGGTCCATTTCCACTGGCAGCAGCTTCAAAGTGCTCTCCTGCAATATTCAGTCCTAAACTTGCCACCGAACGAACGCCCACTCCGCTTGTTACCTGCAAGTAATCCAATTTTATATGGTTATTAACACTTCTATCTGCACCTGCCAATACCAGAATATCATCATCCGTGATATCTTTCTTCTTATCAGCCAGTTTTAAGAAATCCTCATATACCTTATCCAATTTGTCCTGTTCCAGTTCGACTCCCAAAACATGAAGACGATGTTTTAACGCAGCACGTCCGCTACGAGCAGTCAAAACAATAGCATTATCATCAATGCCCACATCCTTCGGGTCAATAATTTCGTATGTTTGTACGTTTTTTAAAACACCATCTTGATGGATACCGGATGAATGTGCAAAAGCATTACGTCCCACAATTGCCTTGTTCGGCTGAACCGGCATATTCATCAAACTTGATACCATACGACTAGTCGGATAAATCTTCTGGGTATTGATGTTTGTCTGAATATTAATATCATTATGGCATTTGACAATCATTGCCACCTCTTCCAAGGAAGTGTTACCGGCACGTTCTCCAATGCCATTGATAGTCACTTCTACCTGACGTGCTCCATTTAACACACCACTAATCGTATTGGCAGTAGCCATACCCAAATCATTATGACAATGAGTAGAAATAATAGCCTTATCGATACCATCTACATGATCTACCAAATATTTAATTTTCGCCCCATACTCTTCAGGCAAGCAATAACCTGTAGTATCAGGTATATTCACTACTGTCGCTCCCGCTTTAATAACAGCTTCTACCACACGAGCCAAGTATTCATTATCCGTACGTCCTGCATCTTCCGCATAAAATTCCACATCATCTACATAACGACGTGCATATTTCACAGCAGCCACAGCACGTTCAATAATTTCTTCACGAGTAGAATTAAATTTATATTTGATATGAGAATCTGAAGTTCCAATGCCAGTATGGATACGTTTGTGCTTGGCAAACTTCAATGCGTCAGCAGCTACGTCGATATCTTTTTCAACTGCACGAGTCAGCGCACAAATGGTTGGCCAAGTAACAGCCTTAGAAATTTCAATTACTGAATTGAAATCACCCGGACTTGAAATAGGAAATCCTGCCTCAATCACATCCACTCCCAAAGCTTCCAACTGCTTAGCCACCTGAATCTTTTCCACTGTATTCAACTGACATCCCGGAACCTGTTCGCCATCACGAAGAGTGGTATCAAAAATAAATAATCTGTCACTCATAAATTTCAATTTTATATTTTACCATTATTATATTCATAAAAAAAACCTTTCACACAGGGAAGTGAGAAAGGCTTTCGTATATCATTGTTCACACATACTTTTATGCACAACACTCACTTCCCGCTGACTTTGCCAGTAGAATAATAATGCCGCATAGCAAAATATGTATAAATCCTTGGTTCATTGTTTATCTCTTATTTTATCTAAAACGTTGCAAAGGTAGAGATTATTTTCTAAAAGCAAAATAAAAATGAAAGTTTTTTCATTATATAAACTACGATTTTTTATTTATTCTACTTTTAGAGTAACAGTTTATAGGAATATATGTCTACAAGTATCTCTATAGAAGTGTATCTGCAAAGATATAGATCACTTTAGATATAGAGGCAAATTGAATTGACATAAATAAACTCACTTTATGAACATCGCCCCCTACAGAGCAAAACTTCCGGACCTGCCCCTGCCGGAGAAAAGACATGGCGGAGCCTTCCAGAAAGTTCCGTGG
>ENA-ORNY01001939-ORNY01001939.1-human-gut-metagenome-genome-assembly--contig:-NODE-1939-length-11065-cov-3.093460_pt1 | contig 11065 bp, 10 predicted proteins | sample MGYA00242122_ERZ509036 | MGnify/ENA primary metagenome ERZ509036 (study PRJEB26280, sample SAMEA2338696) | human gut metagenome | biome: human gut; feature: human-associated habitat; material: faeces...
AGGACGATATTTCGGTAAACAAACCGTCATATTATAAACCTGTTGAGCCTGCCATGCCGATTGTTCTACAACAAAAAGATACAAAGCCGATAACTGAACGTAAAAAGGCAGAAGTCCACACCGTCGAACATTCGGAAAGATTTATAGAAAAAGACGGTTTCTCTGTTGTTGTAGATAATGACGGAGAATTGATAACAAATATGGATTTATTGCAATATTTACGCAATGTCAGAACCAATATAATGAAACAAGAGAACCGTCCGGCATACACTATTATAAGTAATAAAGGATTGGTTAGCCTTGCTACATATTATCCCTCTTCAAAAGAAGAATTTATGAATCTATATGGCTTAGGTGAATACTCATATAATACTTACGGTCAAATTTTTATAAATGCTATAAAAGAATTCCAAACGACACATAAAAAAGAGGAATAAAAAAAATGGCTGAATTACAAGCAAAAGAGTATAAAAAATTTGAAGAAATAAAACATATAGATAACGATGGCACAGAATTTTGGTATGCGCGTGAGCTGTCTTTGTGCCTTGAATACGCTCAATGGCGTAATTTTGCTAAAGTTATCGATCGCGCTATGTTGGCATGCCAAAATAGTGGATTTTCTATCAACGGTCATTTTGTAGAAGTCGGGAAATCTGTGGAAATGCCTACAAAACCGCGGAAGAATCAAACAGAAATAGGTTTTGCCGACCTCGGCAAAACCAAAACAAAGACTATTCCCGATTACAAACTCACCCGATATGCATGTTATCTTATCGTGCAAAACGGAGATCCTCGCAAGGAAGTTATTGCTCTCGGACAAACTTATTTTGCAATTCAAACGCGCCGCCAAGAAGTTCAGGAATATTTCAATAATCTTGATGAGGACAACAAAAGGCTTGTAACCCGCGGTGATATTAAGCAGTGGAATCAAATGCTTGCAGAATCCGCACATAATGCCGGCGTTATCACCGAAGATGAATTTGCGGTTTTTCAGAATGCGGGTTATATGGGGCTTTACGGCGGAGAAACGGTAAAAGATATTCACGAACGCAAAGGTTTATCCGCTGGACAAAAAATTCTTGATTATATGAATAGTCAGGAACTAATTGCAAATTTATTCCGCATTTCGCTTGCCGATGAAAAATTAAAAAAAGAACATATTTCTGACGCTAAAACAGCAACGGTATTACATAATCAAGTCGGACAAGAAGTCCGAGCGACCATTAAACGAGTCGGAGGAACACTTCCTGAAAATCAACCGACACCCGAAAAAAGTATCGACGAAATAACGAAGGAACAATTAAAAAAATTAAAATCACAAAAGCATAAAATGTTAGATGAATAAAGGAGACCACAAATGAAAGCAGTGATTTATGCGCGGTATAGTTCGGATAATCAGACGGAAGCGAGTATCGAAGGGCAACTTCGCGAATGTATGGAGTTTGCCGAACATGCCGAAATCGACATTGTCGGGCAGTATATCGACCGCGCTCTGTCTGCAAAAACGGATAACCGTCCCGAATTTCAAAAGATGATCAAAGACAGTTATAAACACGCTTTCGATTGCATTATCGTTTGGAAACTCGACAGGTTTGCCCGTAATCGTTACGACTCCGCTCACTATAAAAGCCTTCTGAAAAAGAACGGCGTAAAAGTTATTTCGGCGAAAGAAACTATAGGCGAGGGCTCGGAAGGCATTCTCCTCGAATCGGTTCTTGAGGGCATGGCGGAGTTCTATTCGGCAGAACTTGCCGAAAAAGTCTCCCGCGGTATGACCGAAAACGTGTTGAAAGGTTTGTGTAACGGCGGACAAGTTACCTTCGGATACAAAGTCAACGCCGAGCATTGCTACGAAAAGGACGAACTTACTTCCCCCATCGTCGAACAAATTTTTGAGATGTATTCCGACGGTTATAAAATCAAAGAAATCGTTGATTATCTCAACGAACACAATATCAGAACGTATCGTAACGGCAAAATGACGATAAATATCGTGCAGAGAATGCTTTCTAACCGCAGATACATAGGCGAATACAAATTTCAGAAAACCGTAGTGCCGAACGGAATTCCCGCCATTATTTCGGAAGAATTATTCAACCGCGTACAGGAAATTCTCGCAAAGAATAAGCGCTCCCCGGCTCGTAAAAAAGCCGAAGACGAATACCTTTTAACGTTGAAACTTTTTTGCGGCAAATGCGGCGCGCATATGGTCGGCGAAAGCGGGACGGGAACTTCGAGAGTGTATCGCTATTATAAATGCGCCAACACGAAAAAGATACATATTTGCGACAAAAAGCCCGTTCGTAAAGAATGGATTGAGGATTTGGCGGTAAAAGCCGCGCTCGATATTCTGAAAAACGATGAAATCAAGGATTATCTTACCGATAGAATTTATGCGTTGCAAGGAGAAGAAAATCCGAGAATACCGAAACTGAAAGCGCAACTTGCAGACGTAGAAAAACGGCTTGCGAACATAATGCAAGCCATAGAACAAGGAATAATTTTCGATACAACGAAAGAGAGATTCGCCGCGCTCGAAAAGGAAAAGAAGGAACTCGAAATAACTATTTTGCAGGAGAAAATCAAAAAGCCGTTCTTAACGAAAGAACAAATTCGTTTCGGCATAGAAAAGTTCGGCAAACTCGATATTTCGACGAAAGAAGGAAAACAACGCCTGATAGACGGTTTTATAAACGCTATTTACGTTTACGACGATAAAATTACGTTCACGTTCAACTATAAAGACGGAACGAGAACGGTTATGCTATCCGAACTTTCGGACGGCAAGAACAATTCGGATTTGAAATGCCAAGGTGCACCACGAAAAAGGACAGGCAGATTGCCTGTCCTTTTTCGTGGTGCGTTATCCGAGTGAAGTCGTTACGCGGCAACCCGTTGCCGTCGATCGTCAATTTGCCGCAAGGCAAATTCTTGCCGAGGGACTTCCGCTTGCGGGAAACGGCAATATTCCGAAAACTCGAAATGTAAAAGCATGGCAGATTGCCTGCCCTTTTTCGTGGCGCGTTATCCGAGCGAAGTCGTTACGCGGCAACCCGTTGCCGTCGATCGTCAATTTTCAATTTGTTTTTATGATACACAAAACGATTGATTTTGCGATAATTTTATGTAAAAGGCAGACAAAAAATCATTGAGGTGATATACTGGGAGCAGGCGGCGTAACAAATTGCGGAACAAACGCGACCGACGCAAGAAGTTTGAAAAAAACAGGCAAACCTGACTCTAAAGTTCAAAGATATAATCAAAAAGGAGAACTGGTTCAAGAAAGATGGTATGATTATCTCGGGCGCGCAATAAGGAACAGAGATTATAGTCACAGCGGGGAAATGCCTTTCCCTCATGATTATGACCGGGAGTGGGAAAACGGCGAAGGGCAGAGAATAAAGGAACATGTTGACCCGGACTATATAAAATATCATTAAGGGGGATGTTTATGGAAGATACAAAATATGAAATTTATAAACAAAAAAGAAAACAGGATTTGGCGAGAAACGAGTTTTTATACAACGGTAAATCGGCGGGCAAATACGATTTTCCGATAATAAGAAAACAAGATATCGACGTCGAAAAAATAAAACTTATGAGTTTTTCCGACGCGAAACCCGACGACAGGAAAAACAGGGATAAAACGCTGCATTTTTTCACATACGATTGGAAATTTGAAAACGTTTATGAAAAAGCGGCCGACGAGTTGGAAAAATTAAAGCAATATTATTGCCTGCTCAGTCCGGATTTCAGTATATTCACGAATATGCCCCTCGCTCTTCAGATCGAGAGCGTTTTTAAAAATCGCTGGTGCGGCGCGTTCTGGCAAAGCCGTGGGCTTAACGTTATCCCCACGGTGAGTTGGGGCGACGAAAAATCTTTCGATTTTTGCTTTGACGGAATCGAGGAGGGGGCTGTCGTTTTTGTTTGCTCTTATTATCGTGAGAACGATGAATCGTCGTTTATGACCGGTTATAACGAAATGATAAAGAGGATAAAGCCGAGCCTTGTGTTGTGCTATGACGAGCCGTTCGGAGCGATGAAAAGGAAAGGAAACGTGAAATCTTTTTTGCCCACAACTTACGAATGGGTAAAAGATTTGCCGCCGCGCGAACAGGCAAGGTTTGATTTTGAAAAGCGCAACCGAAACGTCGTCGGGCTCAATCCGCGCGATTTTAAATATATCGATTATAAAGACCCTTACGCGCTTGATTTTCTTGCAAAATGCCCCGTGTGCGGCAAAATTTGCGCGGTCGATCAGTTTGGCAACGGGGAGTGTGATAACTGCTCGTGGGGACTTGGCAGAGACGACGAGAAAGTTCAGGATAAAATTCAGTATCCGAACCTTGTTTCCCTCGGCAAAGCAAGGCGGCTTTACAGAGAGGGTAAGGCTTTAAAGCCCGATTTCGACGATTTTATTGCGGGGCTTGAAATGTACAGCGAAATGACGTTTTATTATAAAGGTATCGAGGCGGCGGTTTATTACGACGAATACGGAAATATTCGTCTGGAATACGGCGGGCAGAAGGCTGTTTTCCCGAGCGCGGAAGAATTTTACGATAACGCTCGTGTGGACGGAAAACTACTGAAAGACGTCTGGAACAAAGTTGAAAAAGCCGATTATATGCAAGGCTGAATTGTCCGGCAACGTTTGTTCTGTTTCTGACAGAAAATGAATTTAACGCGGATTAAAACGCATAAAATCGCTTGACAATGACGCCGTCGCATGCTAAAATACTTCAAAAATGAACAATTCAAAAATGGAGCGACACGAAATGCATTTCAACATTGAGATTGCCAGAACCATTTCGCTGGCATATAACGTCGTTTGCAAACCGATCTGCAAAGAACTCGATTTGCCGCAGACGGCGTTCGATATTCTGATGTTTCTGGGTAATAATCCGAAATATAAAACCGCGGGCGAAATCGTGGAAATACGCCACATCAAAGCGAATCTCGTTTCCGTAAACGTGGATAAACTGGTTCGGGAGGGCTATCTCGAGCGGAAAACCGTGGAAGGCGACAGACGAAAAACCGAATTGATCTGCACCGAAAAGGCGATGGCGGTTATATCTCGGGGGAGAGAAATTCAGAGCGAATTTCTCGACAAAATGCTCGCGAACCTCGGCGACGGCGAATTGAAAGCGTTTTTGTCGGCTCTCGGCGTGATAAAAGGAAATTTAAACGCGATTTTGGAAGAGGAAGATAAGAAATGAAAATTTTTCTGACAGTTCTGGTAACGTTTTTCGCCGGCATGGGCGCGGGGCTCGGCACGGGTTTTGCGGGAATGAGCGCGGCGGCGGTCATCAGCCCCATGCTGATAACGTTTCTGGGCGTGGACCCATATATGGCGGTGGGAATCGCCCTTGCGTCCGACGTGCTTGCGAGCGCGGTTTCGGCTTACACTTATCATAAAAACAAAAATCTGGACGTCAAAAACGGCATTATAATGATGGTCAGCGTACTTGCGTTTACGATGGTCGGGAGTTACGTCGCGAGCCTCGTTCCCACGTCCACGATGGGCGGTTTTTCCGTTTTTATGACGTTTTTGCTCGGCGTTAAGTTCATCGTTCGCCCCGTTATGACGACAAGGGAAAACATGGAGCAGGTTTCCGCAAAAAAGCGGGTTATTCAATCGATTATCTGCGGCGTCGTTATAGGTTTTATCTGCGGATTTATCGGCGCGGGCGGCGGAATGATGATGCTTCTCGTTCTGACGAGCGTTATGGGATACGAACTGAAAACAGCCGTGGGAACGAGCGTGTTTATAATGACGTTCACCGCCCTCACCGGCGCGGTTTCGCACTTCGCGATCGGCGGTTTGCCGGATATTCTTATTTTATGTCTGTGCGTGGCATTCACGTTTTTATGGGCGAGAATCGCCGCGGTTTTCGCCAACAAAGCGCAACCGAAAACTCTTAACCGCGCAACGGGTATCGTTCTCGTCGTTTTGGGCGTTGTGATAATGGCGTTTAATTTCTTTAAATAATTTTCGCTTTTCCGCTTGACAACGGCGGGGTTGTGTGATATCATAACGATATCAAAACAATTTCAAGGAGAGAAAAAATGAAAGAAAAAATTCTGGATGGCAAAAAGCATGGAATGCGTAACCTTTTGCTGGGAGTCGCGTTCGTAATCGTCGGCATTGCCTGCTTTGTTTACGGCGGAATCAATCTCGAAAACGGCGAGGCGGCGGGCGGCGCGCTTATTGCGGCGGCGTTTGTTCTCGTAATTGCGGCTATCTTTATGCTTGCGGGGCTCAGGGTTCTGAAACCGCAGGAAGCGTTGGTTTTAACGCTTTTCGGCAAATACATAGGCACGCTCAAAGGCGAAGGGTTTTACGCAATCAATCCGTTCTGTTCGGCGGTCAATCCCGCTTCGGATACGAAACTCAATCAGAGCGGCGACGTTAAAACTCTCTCGCCGGCAAAAAGCGTGAACAGCGACGGCGTAACGGTGAACGTTGCGGCTGTCCCGAACAAAAAAATATCGCTCAAAATAATGACGCTCAACAACAACCGTCAGAAGATAAACGACTGCCTGGGCAATCCCGTAGAAATCGGCATAGCCGTAACCTGGAAAGTCGTGGACACGGCGAAAGCGGCGTTCTGCGTGGATAACTATAAGGAATATCTTTCTCTGCAGTGCGACAGCGCGCTCAGAAATATCGTCAGAATTTACCCTTACGACGTTGCGCCAAACGTGGACACCACGGGTGACGGCTTAGCGGACGAAGGGAGCCTGAGAGGTTCGAGCGAAGTCGTTGCGGAAAGAATCAAGAAGGAAATACAGGCGAGAGTGGAGATCGCGGGGCTTGAAATCATCGAAGCCCGCATAACTTACCTTGCTTACGCGCCCGAGATTGCGGCGGTCATGCTTCAGCGTCAGCAGGCTTCGGCGGTTATCGACGCGAGAAAAATGATCGTGGACGGCGCTGTCGGTATGGTCGAAATGGCTCTCGAAAGGCTTAAAGAACACGGAACGATAGACCTTGACGAAGAGAGAAAAGCGGCTATGGTTTCAAATCTTCTGGTCGTTCTTTGCGGCAATCGCGACGCTCAGCCCGTAGTAAATTCCGGAAGTCTTTATTGAGATGAGCGACGGAAAGAAAAAACAGATTCCGCTCAGGATAAGCGCGGAATTGTTCGACGAACTCTCAAGATGGGCGGAAAGCGACTTCAGATCGGTGAACGGTCAGATAGAGTTTCTGCTCACGGAATGTGTGAAATCGCATAAAAAGAGCGGGAAATACGCCCCTGAAAAAGTTTCCGGAGCCGATGCCGGACAGCAATAAAAACTATAAACAAAGTTCAAAAACCGCGCTATAAGTCGATTATCGAGCGATTTTCGGTGGTATAGGCGAACACCCCGCGGCTTTAAGCGGTAAAAATAATAAAAAAGGAAGAACGAGCCTGTTCTTCCTTTTTTGCGTATTTCGGTTCTGTCGGCGACTTGCCTTGCCGAAAGACGCGGCAACCGTTTAACGATTTGCCTTGTTGAAAGTTACGGTAACGGTCGTGCCTAAGCCGATGTCGCTGTCGATCGAAAGCGTGGCGTTGTGCAACGCGCAGATATGTTTCACGATTGCAAGTCCTAACCCCGTTCCGCCCGTTTTTTTGGAGCGTGATTTATCCACGCGGTAAAATCTTTCGCAAAGCCGGGGTATGTTTTCCTTTTCTATGCCTATGCCCGTGTCCGATACTTTAAAGATGACGTTATCGCCGTTTTCGGTTATATCGACGGCGATTTTGCCGTTTTCCTTGTTGTAATTAACCGCGTTGCCGCACAGATTTTCAATGAGTTCATAAATTTTCTTCGCGTCGCCGTCGATCGTTCCGTTGCCGGCTACGGTTGCGGTTACGCCTTTTTCCGCCATTTTAGCGGACAGTTCCCCGAGCGCTTCTTCCGCCGTTTCCTTCAGGTTCACTTCGGATAAAATCATTTCCGATTGTCCGCCGTTTTCGAGACGGCTGAGTTCGAGCATGTCCGTTATGAGAGAGGAAAGCCGCAGGCTCTCCTTGTGGATTCTTTCCACCTGTTTTTCGGAACTTTCGTCTAAGTTTTTCGCGAGCAGAAGTTCGGAAAGCCCCTGCATCACCGCGACGGGCGTTTTCAGTTCGTGAGATGCGTTTGCAAAAAAGTCGTTCTTCTGCTTGGTCATTTCCTTTTCTTTGGTCACGTCGGTGAAGATGACTATCGAACATTCGTTGCCCGCGTCGTCGGCGTTTTTGATAACAACGGAAAGATCCTTGCCTTTATATGAGTATTCTCCGCCGAAATCTTCGCCGAGATGTTCGGAAATAAGGTTGCAGAGCGCGAGATCGTCAATCAGGAAAACGACGTCGTTTCCCGACGGCTCTTCGGCGCAACCGAACAATTTCATAACGCTCTTGTTGGCGAAGATTATCTTTTTGTTTCTGTCGATTGCGAGAATTCCCTGGTAAACGTTTTCGAGAACGGTGTCGAGTTTGTTGCGTTCTTCCGTTTCCTTGCGAATGTGCTTGTGAATGCTCGAATTGAGTTCGTTTATCTCGTTTAACACGGTGTATAATTCCGGTTCGTCGGAACTCGTTTTTATCGGCGCGTAATTTCCGTCGTTCAGGCTCCGCAGGCTCTTGCCCACGTCTGTGATTTTGCTCGTGACTTTTTTGGAAATAACGTCCGAAAATACAATCGAAAACCCGAGCGAAATGCAAAGCACCATGAAGAGAATGGGCAGAGTGATTATGAAATAACCGTTGATATGACTGCTTTTCAGAGCCATACGCAGAATCACTTTCGTTCCGTCGTCGAGTTCGGTTTTAAGGGCGTAATAAGTCATTTCGCAGCCGAACGTGTCGGAATATCTTTCCACGGCTTCGGGAGTGTTTTTTATCGCGTTTCTTATCTCTTCGCGGTCGATATGGTTTTCAAGCGGGGCTTTGGTGTCGCTTTCAAACAGCACGTTTCCCTCGAGGTCGATAACGGTGATACGCAGAGCGTTGTCGTTATAATAATCGGAGAAACTGTCGAAATCGTCCGTCGATTTGATGAGCGAGCAGGCGAGTTTGGTTTCCTCTTCGAGGCGTTCTTTAATTATCGTTTTGGAGTTCGATTTCACGGCGATTATTCCGTAAACGAACAGAATGGATATGCAGAAGAGCGTAAGAAGAAATATCTGCAAAAAAGTTTTTCTTTTCATTTGTTTTCAAAACGGTATCCTACGCCTCTTACGGTGACGATACAGTCGTTCCCTCCCGCTTGTTTGATTTTGTCGCGAATCGCCGCCACGTGCATGTCCAGCGTGCGCGTTTCGCCCATATAGTCGTCGCCCCACACTTCGGCGAACAATTCCTCTCTCGGCACGGTTACGCCCGCGTTGGAGATGAGAAGTTTAAAAAGATCGAACTCTTTGAGCGTAAGCCCGAGGTCCTTGTCGTTATAAAAAATCTTATAAACGTTGTTGTTCACAACGAATCCGTCCGCGCTCGTCACGTAGAGTTTGGAGCGGCGCAAATTCGTTTTAACCCTCGCTAAAAGTTCGAGAACGGAAAACGGCTTTGCCATATAATCGTCCGCGCCCTTGTTAAGCCCTTTTACGAAACTTATTTCGTCCGACTTCGCGCTTACGCAGATAACCGGCACTTTTTCGTCTTTTTCTCTTATCTTGGTGAGAATGGTAAATCCGTCCATTTCGGGCAACATTATGTCGAGAATTATAAGGTCGGGTTTTTGGGTGTTGAACGCTTCGAAGAAATCCGCGCCGTTCGAGAAAATACGCGTCTGATAGTTCTCCTCGAACGCGCCTTCGTAAACTTCCTGCATTCCCTCGTCGTCCTCGACGACGTAAATCATGTCTTTCATCAGAATTTTTCGTGTACCCCCGTTTCGTTGTATTTGGTCCATTCGGCAACGTTCACGGCGTGGTCGCCTATCCTTTCCAGATATTTGGCAACCATCATCAGTTCAATCGCCTGATCGCCGTTCGCGCCGTCCTTTTTGATAAGTTCGATGAGTTCTTTTTTCACCGTTAAAAACAGATCGTCCATCTTGTCGTCGAGCGCGATCACTTCGTTTGCCAAAGCCTCGTTGTTGCTTATGAACGAATCCACGCTCTCTCTCACCATTTTTTCGGCGAGATTGCCCATGGCGGTGATATGTTCGAGTTTTTTGATATATCTTTCGCCCGGCATAGTGTAAACGAGATCGCCTATGTCGCTCGCCTGATCGCCGAAACGTTCGATATCCGTTATCATTTTAAGCGCGGTTGAAACTTCGCGGAAATCTTTCGCCACGGGTTGCTGCCGCAACAAAATTCTCATGCAACGTTTTTCTATGTCCATTTCGTATTCGTCCACGCGTTTGTCCGCCAGCCCCACGCTTTTGCCGAGTTCTCTGTCGCGGTTGACGAGCGCGGTTATGGCGTTGTTTATCATTTGCTCCGTAAGCCGGCACATTTCCACCAGTTCGGTTTTGAGTCCGGACAGTTCTTCTTCAAATAATTTTCTTACAGACATTTCCTTGTCCTCCTTAATTATAATCTGAAATTTATAAAAAAGTCAATCGTTAAGCCGATTTAGCCACAGGCGATTGCGTTTGAACCCGCCAAAACGCCGCAATTTATGCGCTTTTTGTCAAATTCTCGCTTGAAGTACGTATAGTACATCTGCGTTCGTCTTTGCCAAAAATCATCAAAAATATCGGCGTTTTGGTTGATAGCCGAGAAGAACCCCCGATAAACCCGATTTTCAGGCGTGCCTCACGCTTAATTCATTGTTCTTTCCGCGGCTTATATTTGTATATTAACCCGCGGAAACGCCTCAACTTAATCGCAAGGCACGCCTGAAAATTTGCGGTATCAATGATTAAATAATATAAGGCAACCTCAAAGCCGGCTTTTCTGAAGATTTATGGAAAAGGCAACCGAAGTTGTATACGAATACTACAAGGGCGCATTTGCCTTAAAGCGCAGAAAAGGCGCCTTTGAGGCGGGATAGATCGGGGGTTCTTCTCGGCTACAAGTCTGACGGCGAAATTTTAGGCTAAGACAAGGCACGCGAACGGGTTAATACTTGACGTATAA
>ENA-ORNY01001941-ORNY01001941.1-human-gut-metagenome-genome-assembly--contig:-NODE-1941-length-11061-cov-3.881519_pt1 | contig 11061 bp, 8 predicted proteins | sample MGYA00242122_ERZ509036 | MGnify/ENA primary metagenome ERZ509036 (study PRJEB26280, sample SAMEA2338696) | human gut metagenome | biome: human gut; feature: human-associated habitat; material: faeces...
CAGTGGCGGATCTCCACGGCACACTCTGGCGGCGCCCGCCCATCAAAAAAATTCAACATATCTAAAAAATCCAACATGATTCTAAAATCATTGATATATACGGATTGGAAACGTTTTCTTATAATAATGACATAAGGTAAAGGTACTGCAAAGGTGTTAAAAACATTCAATCAAAACTATATTTTTAAGGAGGAACGGTTATGAGAGTTAAGAGATTTGCAGCAGTTGCACTTGCGGGTGTAATGGGAATGTCAATGCTGGCAGGATGTGGAGATTCAGGAAAGGATGAGTCAACAACAGCAGCAAAGAGTGATGCAACAGAGGCTACAGATGCAACAGAGGCAGCTTCAGAGGAAGAGGCAATCAAGACAACACTTACAGTCTGGGGACCAGCTGAGGATCAGTCACCTGATTACGGCGAGTGGTTACAGACAACATGTGAGGCATTCAAGAAAGAGCATCCAAACTGGGATATCACATTTGAGTATGGTACATGTAGTGAGGGTGATGCTGGAAAGACTGTAACACAGGATGTTTCAGCGTCAGCAGATGTATACATGTTCGCAAATGACCAGTTACAGACTCTGATCGATGCAGGTGCTATTTCGGAGCTCGGCGGAAGCACAGCAGATTATGTTAAGTCAACAAATTCACAGGCGATCGTAGATTCTATCACAGTTGATGGAGGTATCTATGGTGTGCCATTTACAACAAATACATGGTTTATGTACTACAACAAGAAGACATTTACAGAGGATGATGTAAAGAGCCTTGACACAATGCTTGAGAAGGGTAAGGTTTCATTCCCACTCTCAAACTCATGGTACATCGCAGCATTCTACCTTGCAAATGGCGGAACATTATTCGGTGATGGTACAGACAATGATGCAGGAATCAACTTCGGTGGTGACAACGGCAAGGCTGTTACAGACTACCTGGTAGATCTTGTAAACAACAAGAACTTTGTAAACGATGAGTCAGGTGTTGGTATCTCAGGTATGACAGATGGTTCAATATCAGCAATGTTCTCAGGCTCATGGGACTACGCAGCATTACACGATGCACTTGGAGATGATCTCGGAATCGCAGTTATGCCAACAGCCAAGATCGGCGGTGCGGACAAGCAGCTCCTCTCATTTGCAGGATCAAAGGCAATCGCTGTAAATCCTAACTGTGAGTATCCACAGGTTGCAGTTGCACTTGCACTCTACCTTGGAAATGAGGCATCACAGGAGTCACACTACACAGCAAGAAACATCGTTCCATGTAACACAAGCCTTCTTGAGAGCGATGCAGTTAAGGGCGATGCACTTGTAACAGCTCAGAATGCAACATTCGATACAACAGCATTCATCCAGCCATTTGTTCCTAAGATGAGCAACTACTGGACACCAGCAGAAAACTTTGGTAAGTCTCTCGTAAATGGTGAGGTTACACACGACAACGCAGCAGATATGACAGAGTCATTCAACACATCACTTAACACTGATGTAGCACAGTAAAAATACTAGTTATATATTTCAAAAACAGGTGCTCCATTCATCTACAGGTGATGGGGCACTTGTAATAAGAAGAGATAATAATTTACTTTGAGACGGAGGTGTTAGGATGGCTCAGGCTATAACAAATAAAAAAAGCAAAATAAAGAAAATACGAAGATCTGATTACCCATATACCGTTGCACAGGCAGCGGCAAATGGAGACATAGCTACCAGAATTTCATTTCTGATCTTGGGGTTTGGAAGCATAGTCAGAAAACAGTTTGTAAAGGGATTTTCGTACCTGGTACTTGAGGTACTGTTTATATGGTTTATGATAAAGCATGGAGCATCACTACTGGTGGATATCTTCCATCTGGGTGGTCAGGAACAGCAGAAGGTCTGGAATGATGCAAAGGGTGTATTTGAATATACCCAGGGTGACAACTCTCTGCTCATGCTCCTGTACGGTGTGGCAACACTGTTTATAATTTTCGCATTCATCTGCCTTTGGGTAGTAAGTATAGAGAGCGCATACAAAGCGTATTGCCTGTGGGATACAGGCAAAAAGGTTCCAAAGTTCAAGGACGATGTGAAGAGTCTGTTTGACAGCAATCTTCATGCATTCCTTCTTCCACTTCCTGTACTTGGAGTCGTTGTATTTACGATATTGCCATTGGTTTTCATGATATTTATGGCATTTACAAATTACAGCAAGCTTGATTCACATACAGTTATATTCAACTGGGTTGGACTGAAGAATTTTGCAAAGATATTGAACTTTAGTGATGCAATAGGAAGTACATTCTGGTCAGTGCTTGGCTGGACACTTGTTTGGGCTGTGGCAGCCACATTCAGTAACTACTTCCTTGGAATGATACTCGCAATGGTGATCAACAGAAGGGGAACCAGGGCAAAAGGTATGTGGAGAGCAATCTTCATGCTCTCAGCAGCGGTTCCACAGTTCGTATCACTTCTTCTGATGAGAACGATCTTCAGTCAGAATGGTATCGTCAATACATTACTTATAAATAACGGAATAATCGACAATGCTATTCCATTCTGGAGCAATGCAACACTTGCCAGAGTCATGGTAATTGTCATCAATATCTGGATAGGAATTCCATTCACCGTCATGCAGGTCACAGGAATCCTCCAGAGCATACCGGAGGAGATATACGAGGCTGCGAGAGTTGATGGCGCGGGTCCGGTAAAGATCTTCTTCAAGATCACTCTTCCATATATGTTGTTTGTCACAGCACCATATCTGATAACAACATTTGCGGGAAATATCAACAACTTCAACGTTATCTACCTTCTGTCAAATGGAGCGCCTACTCCGGTTGGAAAAACTGCCGGAAAGACAGATCTTCTTGTCACATGGCTCTATAAGCTGACGGTTGATAATCAGTACTACAACTTAGGTGCTGTTATAGGTATCATGACATTCATAGTTCTCGCTGTTGTGTCACTGGTAACTTACCACAACACCGCATCATATAAAGATGAGGAGGGATTTCAGTAATGGCTAAATCAAATAATAATGAGATTAAAGCAAGAAGCAAATGGACACTGGGAGACATCGTGGTTCATATCATACTGGTAATCCTTTCGGTTATCTGGGTACTGCCGATCGCATGGATAATCATGATAAGCTTCAGAGGAGAGAAAGGACAGTATGTTTCAACTCTGCTGCCAAAGTCTCTGACTCTGGCAAACTATACAAAGCTTTTTACAGACACAGGTATTCTGAATTTCATGCAGATGTTCAAGAATACTTTGATAATAGCAATTTTCTCATGTATAATATCAACAGCGTTCGTGCTTGCAGTTTCATACTGTATGTCAAGAATGCGTTTCAGACTGAGAAAGCCATTTATGAATGTGGCACTTATCCTTGGAATGTTCCCGGGATTCATGGCTATGATAGCTGTGTATTACATCCTTAAGGTTCTGGGACTTTCAGAAGGCTCACTCATCAGGGTTGCTCTGGTACTCGTATATTCAGGCGGTTCAGGACTTGGATTCTATATCGCCAAAGGATTCTTTGATACTATACCAAAGTCGCTGGAAGAAGCAGCATACCTTGATGGTGCTACAAGATGGCAGTCATTTACAAGGATCATCATACCACTCAGCCGACCGATCATAGTTTATACGGTTCTGAATTCGTTCCTTGCACCATGGATTGATTTTGTGTTTGCCAAGGTTATATGCAGAGCCAACAAGGACTATTACACAGTATCCATCGGACTTTGGAACATGCTCGAGAAAGAGTATGTGTACAACTGGTTCAACTCATTTGCGGCTGGCGCAGTGCTGATATCCGTACCGATTATCATTCTCTTTATGATAATGCAGAAGTGCTACAAGGATAGCATGTCTGGAGGCGTAAAGGGTTAAGGATAATATATGAAATTATTTGCAAAACCTAAGTGGAATGAGGAAAGCATATGCCAGCAATGAAGTATCTGAAAAAAATAATAACATGTGTGCTAACAATTACCCTTATAATAATATGTGGCTGCCAGGACAATAACACCCCCTCCAACCCGTCTAAGGCGACCACAGATGCAGAATATGAGTCTGCCATGCATATTGCGGAGACAACGCCGCTTGGAAGGTATCCGGAACAGCTCACCTATACCCTGGGAAAGCTGTCCGGTGCAAATAATTCAAATCTCCCACAGGGAGAAACGTATGAAAATAACGCATACACACAGATATTAAATGAAATCTTAAATGTGCAGAACCAGGATATATTTGAGGCTGCTGATAATCAGTATGATGATAATGTATCCATGGTGATAGCACAGAAGGATCTTCCGGATGTGATGATCGTCCAGGACATGGATGAGCTGCAGTATCTGGTGGAAAATGACATGATCGAGGATCTCACAGACAGTTATAACAACTGTATGAGTGAAACGATAAAGAACATATATAAGAGTTATGGCAGCAGTATTATGGATGTAGTCACATTTGATGACCGTATCATGGCCATACCTGAGACAAATATATCAGATGGACCAAATCTGATATGGCTTAGAAAAGACTGGATGGATAAGCTGGGACTTGAGGCTCCGAGAACACTTTCGGATGCGGAGGAGATCATCAGGCAGTTTATTGAGAAAGATCCGGGAAATAATGGTGTAGGAAGTACCGTAGGGCTGGTGGCAGACACAAGTCTCTGCGGCGGTTGTGGTTATAGCAGCGAGTACACACTCGACATTGTATTTGCCGCATATGGGGCATTTCCGAAACAGTGGATAAAGGATGAGGACGGAAAGGTTGTGTATGGTTCTGTACAGCCGGAGGCAAAGAAGGCTCTGGAGCATATACATGAGATGTACGAGGAAGGGATTCTGGATCGGAATTTCCTCATGCGGACAAGCAGCAACATAATAGAACTCATAGTGAATGGACAGTGTGGTTCATTCTTTGGACCATGGTGGGCGCCAAATAATCCTCTTATGGACGCTGTAGCGGCCGATCCAACAGCAAAGTGGGAACCATATCTGCTTGCCACAGAGGAAAACGACTCAACGAGTTATCACACTCAGGTTCCATATGGCAACTTCGTGGTAGTCAGAAAGGGATATGAGCACCCGGAGATAGTGTGCAAGATAATAAGTGTGCTGTTCGACTATGTAAGATATGAGGACAAAGACAATCAGGCTATAAAGGATTACTACAAACTCAATGTGGATCCTACCGCAAGACCACTTGCAATGAACGTGGACTACAACAATGCACTTCAGATATGCTATGGCGAGCTGAACCACGTGTTCTCTGGCATAAGGCAGCCGGATGATCTGAATCTGCTGGAACAATCTTATTATGAGGCGTGTGAGTCATATCTCAAGAATGAAGATAATGCGTCATCGGAGGACTGGGCGGCATATACATCCCGTATAACTGCATGCAAGATCCTCAATGATGCGCGTACAAATAAAGTCGAATCTCTGTACTTCGGTGAGACTGAGACCATGGTGTCAGACTGGTGGCACCTTGAGAATCTGGAGAGCAATACTTACCTGAAGATAGTTACAGGTGAAGCAGATCTGGATGAATTTGACAGTTTTGTGGACAACTGGTATAAGTCCGGTGGAACAACGATCACCGATGAAGTTCGAAGGGAGTGCCGGTAGATATGATAAGAGCAATAGTATTTGATTTAGATGATACATTATACGACTGCCTTCACGAGAATGATAAGGCAGTGGATGACACTGTGAGATATGTGGCAAATGAACTTCTTCATATAGATGAAGTGACAGTGATGAAAGCCTTTGAAGAAGGCAGAGACATGGTAAAGGATCAGCTCTCTGCCTGGGATATGGCGGCGCAGCACAATAGGGTGCTGTACTTCCAGAAGATGCTGGAGATTCTGGGGGTATCACCATTTAAGTATGACCTGCAGGTGTACAACTATTTCTGGAACAATTTCCTGAACAAGATATCCATATTCTCCGGGGCATTGGAGTTTATAGATGATATGAAAGCCAGAGGAATAAAGATTGGTATCTGTACAGATATGACTGCGCATATCCAGTTCAGGAAGATAGACAGACTTGGACTTACGGGCAGGCTTGACGCAATGATAACAAGCGAGGAGGCTGGTATAGAAAAGCCGAACCGCAGGATGTTCGATATGATAGCTACAAAGCTGGGCGTAAAGAACGATGAGGTCATCTATGTGGGTGATAGCTACAAGAAGGATGTCATGGGAGCGAAAAATGCCGGAATGACACCAGTGTGGTATCTGTCGCTGCAGAACAAGACGGACGAGGATGTACTGGCTGTGTCCAGCTATCCGGAACTTAAGAACATAGTGAATAGGGCGATGTAAAAATGCCGGAGTGCGTGATAATTAAAAATCACATACTCCGGCTTATTTTGTTTAATATCCGTATTTCTTTTTATTTTTTATAAGGAAGGTGATAGTTATGACAAGGGTCACAGCCTCCGCTACGGCCACAGCACACCAGATTCCATTGATGCCAAACACCATAGGCAGCATCAACACCGCTGCAAGCTGTATCACCAGTGTTCTGAGGAAAGATATGGTTGCGGATACAAGCCCGTTGCCTAGACCTGTGAAGAAACCTGAGCCAAATACGTTGAATCCGCAGAACAGGAATGATATGGAAAAAAGCATCATACCGGTCTGGGAGAGGTATGCTCTAAGTGACTTCTTAATCATGGTTTTTGTCATGGTTAGTGAAGCAGTCACTTAGAGCATTTTCATTTCAGGAGGTACAGCCATGAGAAACGAGAAAATCACCCCACTGTATGAGCGTTTGAGCCGCGACGATGAGTTACAGGGCGAGAGTAATTCCATAAGCCATCAAAAGCAGATGTTAGAGGAGTTTGCCCGCCGGAACGGGCTGCCGAACCCCACACACTTCACCGATGACGGCGTATCGGGAACCCGCTTTGACCGTCCCGGCTTTCTGGCGATGATGGAGGAAGTCGAGGCCGGACGGGTGGAGGCCATTGTTATCAAAGACATGAGCCGCCTGGGGCGTGACTATCTGAAAGTCGGTCAGGTCATGGAGGTTTTGCGGCAGCGCGGCGTCCGGCTGATCGCCATCAACGACGGTGTGGACAGTCTGAAAGGCGATGACGATTTTACCCCATTCCGAAACATCATGAACGAGTTTTACGCCCGCGACACCAGCCGGAAAATCCGCTCCGTGTTCAAGTCCAAGGGCATGAGCGGCAAGCACCTGACCGGCACCGTCATTTACGGCTACTTGTGGGACGAAAAGCGGGAACACTGGCTTGTGGACGAGGAAGCCGCCGAAGTCGTCAAGCGGATATTTGCCCTTTGTCTGGACGGTTACGGGCCATCGCAGATCGCCCGTATTCTGAAAGAGGATAAAGTCATAACGCCGACAATCCATTTTCAGCAGACAGGCAGGGCGGCGAGAAATGCACCGCCGGATAATCCTTATCGCTGGAAGTCTGAAACAATCTCAGATATTTTAGAGCGTCCGGAGTATCAGGGGCATACGGTAAACTTCAAGACTTATAAGCAGTCCTACAAGAGCAAAAAGACTTGCTACAATCCCGAAGAAAAACAGCTTGTGTTTGAGAATACCCATGAAGCGATTATTGACGCTGACACATGGGCGCGGGTACAGGAATTACGCAAGAATAAACGCCGCCCGACGAGGACAGGCAAGACAAATATGTTTTCCGGTATTGTGCGCTGTGCTGATTGCGGCGAAAAGCTGTATTACTGTACGAGCAAGAACCTTGAAGCAAGGCAAGACCATTTTGTTTGTTCCACTTCAAGGCTCAAAGGGAAAGAAGTTTGCCCGACGCATTTTATCCGTGCTGTGGTATTGGAACAGGGTGTACTCGCACACATGAGAATGACGATTGCCTGTGTTGCAAACCACGAAGAACAATTCCGCAAAGCTATGGGTGCGAAACAGAAAGCCGAAGCGAGAAAAGAACTTGCGGCAAAACGGCGGCAACTGACGCAAGCGGAACGACGGATAGAAGAACTTGACCGATTATTCAAGCGTATTTACGAGGACAACGCCAACGGAAAATTATCTGATAGCAGATTTCAAATGCTCTCTGACGATTACGAGCAAGAGCAGAAAGAACTGCGGGAAAAGCTGTTGCGATTGAATGAAGAAATTAACCAGCAGGAAGAACAGGCAGAGAACATTGACAGGTTTATCGGCAAAGTAAGGAAGTATCTCGACTTGGACAAACTAACGCCCGCTATCTTAAATGACATGGTAAAGGCGGTGTATGTTCACGCACCGGATAAGTCAAAGGGATATAGGGAACAACAGATTGACATTTCCTATGATCTTGTGGGGATACTCCCCGCGTCTTTGCTGAATAGCCTGTAAAACGGAGAAACGGCATAGCCGAAGCTACGCCATTTCCCGAAAACAATCTTATGCTGTCTTATTAGGGCCTCCCATACAAGCGGCCTTTTGCTGTTTTATCGCTATGCAGGCAGGACGTTAAATTTTTTTACGCCCCAGCTTCTCAGGATATAACAGAGCAGAGCGGCGACGGCGCCAAGAATAAGAAAATAAGCGAAAGCAAGCAACGTAAAAAATGGAGCGTATGGAATCAATAGCACATACAGCGGGACCGAGAATACAATGGTCAGCAGAATGTTGATCATTGTAGACAAAAAAACGCTCATGCTTTGTTTGATGACACGCGTTTCATTATCGTAATCGAGTTTGGGAAAGGCGAGATTAAGGATGAGCCCCAAAGCTGTAGTGATTCCAAGAGCAGCCGCCGGAATGAGAAACAAAAACAGCGCGTATTGCACATTCAGCCCAAAGCGAATCGTCAGCAAAATTGTAGCAACAAGCTGTGCCGGCAGATAAAGCAGCAGATTTGCCGCTATTTTGGAACTGAGAATCGTCGTTGTCGGTACCGGAGCGGTTTTCAAAATCCATAATGCGTGTCCCTCCAGCGAAACCGACACCGAGGTCGTTGTCGTCAAAGTGGAGAAGAACAGAAACAGGGGAATGGCGGTACTGAATACCATAAGTCCATTGTCTGCGAATCCGGCTTGTGCAAAAATATCGTCGCCGATGAAGAAACTGGCAATGGCGATTCCAAGCAGCAGAACAAGTCCGATTCCGCAGTTCAGCATATAAGTTGCCGAGCCGGTAAAGCGCTGAAATTCCTTTCTCAAAAGCGCACCGAACAGTCCGCTGTTTTTCTGATGCTTCATCACGAATTTGGACTTTTTTGCGCTTTGCTTGAGAAGCGCGGTCATTTTCAAAAAGAATTTGGAAAGCAGCGCAGTCACCAGCAGCATCGGCGCGGCATTGATCGCCGCGAAACCCAATAGGCTCAGCAAATCACCGTTGATCGCGTTATAAAGCAGTGCCGCCGGAAAATAAGCGTTGGTCACACGATTCCAGAAATCACTGCCCGCATTTTCAATAAAGATGAAAATGTCTTCGCTGTTGGACATCACATACATATACGCGGCAAAAAAGAGGAGAAAAAATACGATCTGTATCAAATTTCTCCGCTTCATTCGCCGCATGATCAGTCCGAAAAGAAAGGCTACCAACAACCCGAGTGACAGCGGAATCAGAGGCGCGAACAGCACCGCAATCAGCATTGTGAGCAGCCCGCCGGCTGTAAAGCCAACCACGACAAAATACATGATATATGCGGGAACAAACAGCACCGCTGCGAAGATCAGTTCATAGACATACAGTCCTGCCAGCTTGGACAGCAGCAGCGTCAGATGGGAGATCGGCATTGACAGCAGTGTATCCAAGTCGCGCGAGGCAAACAGCAGCGCGCGGGAATAGCCAACAGCAGTCATCAGCGTTAAAATGCTGCCGGCAATATAAAACATAGCCGGTACGAACGCACCCAGACCGTACGGATGCATAAGTTCAAGCATGCCATAGGACATTGTGCCCGAAACAAGCGAGAGCGCCAGGATAACGAATACAGCCAACGCCACCGTGCCAAGCTTTTTGCCGGATGTTTTGTCTTTTGAGCTCTTTCCATAGACAAAATCGCTCAGCTGCATGTTGGCGCGGAAAAGCATGATAAAGTTTCTCATTATGATAACCGTCGCTTTCGTTAAGCGAAAGTATCCTCCTTTCGGAATTCAGGTGATGCAATAATAATGTGCACGGCAGCTTAACTTTGCAGATTTTATCCTATCCGTCATTCGGTAAGCTCGAGAAACAATTCTTCCAGCGAACTGTCGCCGCGAACCTCTTCCAGCTCTCCGCAACGGATCAGCTTGCCATTTTTGATGATGGCAATCTTTGTACACAGCTTTTCCGCTACCTCCAGCACATGCGTGGAGAAAAAGATCGAGCCGCCGTTATCGCACAGCTCCTTCATAAAACTCTTGAGCGTGTGCGCCGCTTTCGGATCCAGTCCGACGAAAGGCTCGTCGAGGATCATCAGCTTCGGCTCATGGACGAGCGCGGCTATGATCGCCAGCTTCTGCTTCATACCATGCGAATAGGAAGAAATGGGGTTCCCCAGATCGGAGGTCAGCTCGAATGCATCCGCATATTTTTGCACGTTTTGCTGTTTGCGCTTTTCCTCCACCCGGTAGATATCCGCAATGAAGTTGATATATTTGAAGCCGGTCATACTCTCATATAATTCAGGGTTGTCGGGCAAATAAGCGATGTGCTTTTTGAATGCAATCGGATCCTTGCGAATGGATATGCCGTCAAGGGTGATTTCCCCCTGCTCAAAGGGAAGTATGCCCGTGATGGCTTTGATCGTTGTCGTTTTTCCGGCGCCGTTGTGGCCGATGAAGCCAAAAATATCACCGTTTTCGATTGTAAGCGTCAAATCCTTCACGACGGGCTTCCCCGGTGAGTAGGCTTTGGTGAAATTCTGTATATGCAGCATAGCTGTCCTCCCGTAAATGATTTCTGTAAACACCATAACACGCATATTATATACCCGGTGATACAAATTGTCAAGAAAAACATATTTACACATCGTGAATGTAATTTTTCTTGCTTTCGTCACAAAATTGTGGTATAATAGCCGCATAAAATAAATCGTAAACTTGGGGTTTGTGTGGCGGCTATTT